>Ga0210377_10002094_pt1 | contig 17722 bp, 19 predicted proteins | sample PLM4_65_b1redo_FD_155480 | JGI IMG/M metagenome (GOLD analysis project Ga0210377, IMG submission 155480) | Groundwater sediment microbial communities from an aquifer in East River, Colorado, USA - PLM4_65_b1 redo | ecosystem: Environmental > Terrestrial > Soil > Riparian zone | place: USA: East...
CGATCCCGCTCGCGTATTTCGAGGAGGTCGGTTGGCGCCGCTTCGCACTGGACCGTATGCTTAAGTCCCGTTCTCCGGTCGAATCCGCCCTTCTGCTTGGTCTGCCGTGGGCGCTTATCCACCTTGTCGTTATTATGCCGGGCATGATGTCTGTTGGCGCGCCTGCGATCCCTCAAACAATTGTGTTGGTTTGTCTTGGCATCATTCTGACCTGGGCTTATGTCCGCAGTGGTGGGAGCGTGTTGACAGTCACATTGCTCCACGGCATCCAAAACGGATTGGTCGTCCTCAACCGCGGTCTTTCAATATCCGATGCCACCTGGCTGATGATGGGAGTCTATCTTGTGCTGGCCATCCTTATTGTTGTTTTTGACCGCCACATGTTCTTTGCAAAGCCATCTGTGAACTGAGCATGTCCCACCGCCCGAACTTTAATCATATCTATCCCGATCAAGTCGTTGCGATCTGCACACGCGAACAGGCGAATGAGTTGGTTCAATATGATCATCATCGCGTCATGGTTTCCGGGCGTGCATGTGTCCTGCTCACCTATGATATGAATGGATGCCCATCGAGGAGTACACGGGTCCGTTTGTGTTGACGGTAGTCTTCCACCATGCTGACCAGCATCCGCCTGCACCTGAAAATGTCCAATCTCTTATTGAAGCATTGAGGTTTCAAATCCGCGGGCAGGCACGATAAATGGATCTACACCGGGATGAAGTAGCAGAATGGCCTGCCAACAAATATCGATTTTTAAGGCAGACCGAAACAAGTCACTAATTTAAGAGGAGAGGCAACATGAAACAGATTCGGTATACCATTTTTCTTGGCGGTTTGATCATTCTTGTACTGGCACTTGGGTTTATCTTTCAGGCACCTTTTGCAACCGGCATGTGGCCCTGGCCTGATGGACGGCTGTGATATTTATTCATTGGATCCATATTGGCCGCAGTCAGTGCCGCCGCTCTTTGGATCGGATGGTCGGGTGAGTTGAGCGCATTGCCGGCGGGCGCGCTCAATGTGTTCGTGATCGCGGCGATGTCGTCCTTTTACTTTTTCCAACTTGTTTTACGGGATGGACGCGTCGATCTCCTTCCCTCTGGTGCTGTGGCTTTATTGATGGTGTTCGCAAGCAGCGTCTCATTTCTTTGGAGTCGGCGACTGCCCATCACCGAATCCCGTTCGACTCCTTTGCCGGTGCGGATCTCATTTGGGATATTTCTTGTTTCGCTGGTTCTTTCAGGCGGAGCACTGATCTTTCGCCTGCCGATCTTCCCATGGACATTGAATCCCGATTCTTCGGTCATATTCGGTTGTATCTTCCTCGGGGATGCCTTCTACTTTTTGTACGGGCTTCTATATCCCCGCTGGTCTAATGGCATTGGGCAGTTATTGAGTTTTCTGGCTTATGACCTTGTCCTTATCGGTCCGTTTTTCGCTCTTTTGGGAACAGTTACTCCTGAGAAAAAGCTAGGCCTGATCGTTTATCTGGCAGTCCTTCTTTATAGTGGCGGGCTTGCAGTGTATTACCTGTTCATAGACTCTCGAACGCGCGATTGGCGGATACATAAAACCGGATAACAAATTTCCTCTTGTATTCCCTGTGGACTCCGTGTTCTCAGTGGTGGGACTGATGTGCACTACTAAGAAACAAGAAATTCAAGGACATTTTGCCACAGATTTCACTGATTTGCACGAATTTTTAAAAACAATCCGCGAAAATTCGTGCAATCCGTGGCTAAAGATTTTTTTCTTTCACTTCGAACGGTAGTCTTTTCCGCCGTGGATATACTCAGCAGGAACTTTGTATGAGATTGTTTCGTTTATGATGAAGCAATCTTATTTCGGTTAAAATACTCCTTATGCACAAAAACATTGCGACCCACATCCTGCTTCCTGCATTTTGTTTTATTCTGCTCATCTCCTGTTCTTCTCCTGTCGCAACCCCTCCTCCAGTTCTGACCGAAACCCTGCTTCCAACACCAACGCCCCTTCCAACAGAAACACCACTTCCCACCAATACACCTGAACCCGTTCCCACGCTCCCGCCTGCGTTGGCGCGCCCGCAGTATGTGATCGACCTGCGGCTCAACTATTCAACAAACGCCGCGTCTGTGACTCAAACCATCACCTACCCCAATTGGACAGGCGAAACACTTAATGAACTGGTTCTTGCTGTCCAGCCAAATTTGTGGAATGGTGGATTCAACATCAAGTCCCTCTCGATTGATAACCAGACTGTCTCCAATTACACGTTGGACGGGCAAAGACTGACAATCTCTCTACCCCAGTCCCTGCCGTCCAGCGGGACGATCAGTATCGCAATGGAGTACGGACTCATCCTCCCGAAGATGCAGGCTTACAGCAACCCCGATGAGGTGCGTCCGCAGATCTATGGCTATTCTGACAGACAGACCAACCTCGTGGATTGGTATCCGTTCGTTGTGCCGTATCAACCGGGCGAGGGATGGATCCTGCATAACCCGTGGTATTACGGCGAGCATCTTGTCTATGATCTGGCAGACTTCGATGTGACGATCACCTTCACTGATGGGACGACTCCGCAGGTGGCGGCCTCAGGGGCGGAGGTCGAATCGATAACGGCGAACAGCCGCCGGTTTGTGCTGGAAGCGGGGCGCACGTTTGCCTTTTCCATCAGCACGGTGTTCAAGGTCGCAACGCAAAAGGTTGGCGATGTAACCGTCTATAGTTATTTCTTTGCGTTCTACGACGCGCCCAGTGAAGCCATGTTGCAGACAACCGTTGAAGCCTTGCAGGTCTATGGTGAACGCTTCGGACCGTATCCGCACAAGTCACTCACCGCGGTGCAGGGCGATTTCAATGATGGCATGGAGTTCTCCGGTTTCTATTTCATCAGCCGCGATTATTTCAATCTGTATGATGGCACGCCGAAGAATTATCTTGTGATCATCGCCGCACATGAGACCGCGCATCAGTGGTGGTTCGACAGCGTCGCCGATGACCAGGCGCTGGAGCCCTGGCTCGATGAGGCGTTGTGCACGTATAGTGAACGCATCTATTATGAGAACATTCATCCCGATCTCGTTTCGTGGTGGTGGAGCTATCGTTATTTCGAATTCGATAAGGAAGGCTTTGTGGATACGCCGATCTACGATGGCGGCGGCCAGCGCCCGTATTGGGACAAGGTTTATTTAACAGGCGCGCGCTTCCTTGAGGACCTGCGCACGAAGGTCGGCGACGAGATATTCTTCACGTTCCTCAAGGATTTCTATACCCAATACACGGGCAGGCGCGTCACCGGCGCGGATTTTTTCCGCGTCCTGCGCGAACATACCGCGGCGGATATTTCAGACCTGATGACGAAATATTTCAAGAAGACATACTAAACCATGTCGTTGCGAGGAGGGTGCTCTTCCCGACGAAGCAATCTCCCGATAGATGAGGAGATTGCTTCGTCACTCGCTACACTCGGGCTCGCAACGACATAGGAAATTTATGACAAAACATTTTCGTTTCTTTATCGTTCTCTTCAGCATTATCCTTTCCTCCTGTGGGATAACGCCTTCGGCGTCGAATCCCGCGCCGATCGTGCTTGTTACCGCGAACCCGAACGCGTTGCCTACACCCACGCCATTTCAACCCATCCCCGCGACCGCGGCCCCGCTCGAATCACCGACTCTCATCTCGACGTTTACCCCTCTCCCGCCTTCGGACACGCCTCTCCCGACATTTGAATTCACGGTGACACCTCTCGTTTCGCCTACAACACCTCCGCAGACTTCACGCACTCAATACACAATGTTTGCCCTGCTCGATTATTCGGGTCACCAACTCGCAGTGGATGAGACGATCAAATATACCAATCAGACCGGCGTAACGCTGAATGAACTTGTACTTGCAGTGGAACCGAATCTCAGATCAGGTTTCACGCTTGAAAATATTTTGCTGGACGGCAACCAGCTCAACTACGATCTGACCGGACAGAGCCTCACCGTCCATTTGCCCCAACCGCTGTCGCCGAATGCCCAGTTGACTCTCGCAATGCGTTTCCGCCTTGCCATCCCATCCAAGCAAAGGGATCATCCTTACGGCTACGTCAGCTATCAAGCCAACCTCACGGACTGGTATCCATTCATCGTCCCATACAGCAACGGCTGGATTCTGCACGACCCGTGGTCCCTGGGCGAGCATCTTGTGTATGATGCCTCTGATTTTGAAGTGAACATCAAAACGACAGGGACAGGTGTCACCATTGCCGCGAGCGGACTCGAGGAACCTGCTTCGTCAGGCTCAGCAGGCGAATGGACGCGTTACCGTCTCAGCGGCGCGCGCACGTTTGCGTTCTCAGCCAGCGACATCTTCTCGGTGAAGGAATCAGCTGTCGGGTCGGTGGTGATCCGTTCCTATTATTTTGAAGGGTACGAAGGCGCGGGTCAGGGAATGTTGAACGCGTCGGTCAAGGCGGTCGGTCTGTTCAAGGATCTATTTGCGCCGTATCCGTATGCCAGTCTGAGCGTGGTGCAATCTGACCTGAATGACGGGCAGGAATATGATGGTCTCGTTTTCCTTGCGACAAAGTTTTACGATGAATACGGCGGCTCGGAGCGCAGTAACATGGTGTCGATCGGCGTGCACGAGATCGCGCATCAGTGGTGGTTTGGCCTGGTGGGTAGTGACCAGGCGATGGAGCCGTGGCTCGATGAAGCGATGGCGGTGTACAGCGAAAATATTTATTACGAATACAGCCACGCGAACTACGGTGACTGGTGGTGGAATTTCCGCGTGAATTATTTCGGCCCCTCGGGCTGGGTGGATACGACCATCTACGAAGGTGGTACGTTCCGCACCTACGTCAATGCCGCGTATCTCAACGGCGCGAACTTCCTGGATGAGTTACGCTGGCGCATGGGCATGGATGATTTCCTGCGTTTCCTCAAGGATTACGCCTCCCGCTACGGGCGCGGTCACGCCACCGCCTCCGATTTCTTCGCCGTCGCACAACAGAATACCACAGCAGATATTTCAGATTTGATCAACGCGTATTTCAAAGGGAGTTATTGATAACTTATATTACATGATGTCATTCTGAGCGGAGCGAAGAATCTCTGCCACTATGACATAGACCCTTCGCTGTCGCTCAGGGTGACATTGAGATATAGTGTTTCCATATGTTGATGGAAAAAATTGAAGATAGGGCACATAGTTATACGGAGTTTGAAAGAGGATTCAATTTCACTACAATCCTCAATCCATTTTTATTGCCGGGAGATCATGTTGGCAAAATTGTTATCCAACTGCCTTCCGGGGAAATGCTGGAAAACGGATGGCATTTTGAAATTACGTGGTGGTGAAGTTTACTGGAATAAAATGGCTTTCCAGTTATAGAGATTTAATTCAGGAAGGATTTTTCCTTTGATCTTTATCATGTGTGGACATTGTAAACATTGGAACCTGAGCAAATACTGAGAATTTTTCCTTCGCCTATTTTCTCTGGTAAAATCCCGCCTCGTTTGGAGGCAGATTGTTTCCATGGAATTAGAACATAGTTATATCGAAACGAACGGGGTTAAATTGCATGTCGTGCAGGCGGGACCGAAAAGTGGAGTACCCATCGTGCTCCTGCATGGATTTCCTGAATTTTGGTATGGGTGGAGAAAACAAATCCCTGCGCTTGCGGAGGCGGGATGCCGGGTCATCCTCCCTGACCAGCGCGGATGCAACTTGACTGACAAGCCAAAAGGTGTGAAAAGTTATGGCATCTATACCCTTGTTGATGACATCATAGGCTTGATCGACGCACTGGAGTATGAAAAAGTGAATCTGGTCGGGCACGATTGGGGCGCGGTGGTCGCGTGGATGCTGGCGAATAAATATCCTGAACGGTTGCACAAACTGGGAATCATGAATGTGCCACATCCTGCCGTGATGAGACGATTCCTGTTGCGCGATCTCGAACAAATCCGCCGCTCGTGGTATGTGTTCCTCTTCCAATTGCCGTGGTTGCCCGAAGCAGGCATGCGCGCGGACAACTGGCGCGGCGCGGAACGTGCCCTGCGCGGCAGTGGGAAAATACACACGTTCACGGATGAGGATATTGTGAAATACAAGGAAGCCTGGTCACAGCCTGGCGCAATGACCGCCATGATCAACTGGTATCGCGCCGCGGTCCGCTATCAACCACCTGTGCCAAAAGAACCGCGTATCAAAGTTCCTACATTGATGATGTGGGGCATGAAGGACTTCGCGCTCACTCACCGTATGGCGCGTCCCAGCATGGATTATGTGGACGAGGGGAATTTGATCCTCTTCCCGGATGCCACACATTGGGTACACCTCGACGCGGCAGAGGAAGTGAATCATTATCTGATTGATTTTATTTTCGATACGATCAGCAAACAGGTGATTCGGTGATTGTAGGGGCGGGGTTACCCCGCCCCTACACATTTAATTACGCACGCGACGGGCTAATCTCCTCGCGCCGCGGAAGATAGCTCGTAAAATCAGGAACAAGACAAGAAGAACGACTACGATCACTGCGACAAGATTGAAGGTGATCTGTCCCTTGCCCGGGTTGGGTTGGACCTCGATTGCCAGGAAATCAGTGCGCTCAACTGTTGAGTCATCAGGGGCAATGCCAGTGACAACGATGTCCACCGCATATATACCCGCGTTGCGTGGCGTCCATGTAGTGGAGATATTTTGACCTGAGGGGAAATTCAACGTTTCGATATTTCCGCCCGAATCTTTAATCACGGCCTGCGCTTCTTTTATTTCAAGCGGTTGACCGTTCAAAGATAGATTTGCATTGAATTCCACCTGCTCATTGAGTTGTGGAACCAGCGTAGTGGACGTTGCTTCCAGTTTTGCGCCACCCACAAAATAAACGGATATGGAAAAATCTGTGCCACGAGCTGGCGTAGTCTCTGTTGCCTGAACGGTGATATTCCATGGACCGGGTCTGGGATTCTCGAATCCATAACCTAGATAGAGAAGAGATGTGGGATCATCAATTTGTATGAAGCCGTTGGTTTCAGGGCTCAGTTCTATAATGTTGCCGCTCGCGCCGCGCACGATCGTTGTCACGGAGCGTGATGGATCGTAAAGGGCGAATCCCGCGACGCTGAGGCCTGCATCAATGTTGATGGTTAATTCAGTCGAGTCGCCCGCGTCCACGTGACTGGTGTAGACGCGCGTAAATTGAAGGGGAGATTCAGCTTGTGGAATTGGAGCAGGGTCAGGTGAGGCAAGAAACGTCCCTGCAGGTCTTTGAAGCAAAGGTCGGACGAAGTCCTGAAATGCCTTGTCAGATAGGGTCAAGTCGCTGTGAATGACTCCCAGTTGTGATGATTGCAATACGATCGCGTTGATACTTCCAAATGAAACAACAGTGTCATTCGGTATGTCGGTGCATGGAGATTTGAACGCTTCGCTGATCGCTGTGCCGCCAAGATCATAGAATTCAATTCCGCGTCGGTGCGTGATCTGTTGATTGAAAACGCCGGTCATGTAACTCTGGCGGATCTCGATTGACGCAGGCAGGAAGAAGCCAAGCACGGCGGGGAGCACGGCACAATCCGAGCCGCCCATGGGAGAGCCAAGCATGATGAGTTGTGCCACATCGCGGTCCTGCATAATGCGGTCAATATAATAACGCGAGATCATGCCGCCCATGCTGTGTACAACGAGATCGACCATCTCTGCGCCGGTTTTTTGTTTTACACCTTCAATGTACTGGCCGAGTATTTCGGCATTTTGCGCGATGGTATTTGTGCGCTGGACGGGGTTAAGGATGTTTCCAGTATTTAACTTTCCGGGAACCTGTCCATCGCCCACAGCAAACCCTTGTAACCTGATGGTCGCAAGAAATCCATTTGAACCAAGATAAGGAAGCCACGTTTCCGGGTTGGAAAGAAACCCGTGCACCATCACAACCGGACGCGGAGAGACAGTGATGGGATCCGATTGACCGGTCAATTCTCCATTATCATTGAACGCTTGAACGATACGGTTGTTTTGCGCCACGCCATCGACATCCCAATGCCAGCCAAGCGAAGAAAAGGATTCGGTTGCGCAGGTTGTTCCTCCACTTACGATAACACATGAACCCACCGGCGGGGATTGATCGCCAAGCTTAAAGGTTACTTTTTCCTGTTGTGCAGTGGATTGTGATAATGTGATCTGGATTTTTATCGCATCCCCGTCAGTAATCTGCGAGGTCCCTTGATCGGCGCGGTTGATGATGGATATTTTTATTTCGCTGGACTGTTGCGCTGGCGCAAATCCATAAACGGATAAGAGACTCAGGAGAATGACCAAAGTCAGGAATGTTCGGCGCATATAACCTCCAGCAGGGCAACAATGGAATATTAAGAGGATAGTATACGTCTGAAAGTAATTTTTCAAAAGCAAATTCTGATATTGAAAAAATCAATCCGTTTTAGGCACAATGGACGTACAATTAAGAAACAATATGAACCGACCCTTTGTTTTTATCAATGTTGCGATGACCGCGGATGGCAAGATCGATACGCTCGCACGCAAAGGCGCGGCGATCTCATCACAACGCGACAAGGAGCGCGTGGATCAATTGCGCGCCGAGTCCGATGCGATCATGGTGGGAGGCAGGACGCTTCTCGATGAAGACCCAAAGTTAACCGTGAAATCTGAAGCCTTGCGCGCAGAACGCATCGCGCGCGGACTTTCGCCGAATCCCGTCAAAGTAGGAATTGTCACGAAGGCGGACTTGAGATCAGACTCCGCGTTTCTTAGCGCGGGCCCCGCGCATATCGTAATATTTACAACACATCTGACATCTAAAGACAAGCTTTCCATGCTAAAGTCGCGTGGCGTTGATGTATATACAGAAGACTCGGAAAGGGTCAATTTGCGGAACGCTCTTGCAGCTTTGAAGGGACTTGGGATCAACCGGCTGATGGTGGAAGGCGGCGCAACACTTAATTTTGAATTGATACGGCTTGGGCTGGTGGATGAAGTCTCAGCGTATGTTGCGCCGATGATCTTCGGGGGCGAATCCGCTCCGACAATGGCGGCAGGCTCTGGCCTGGAGAGAGGCGAGGCGATCCCACTGAAATTGTTCCATGTGGAAAAATGGGATGATGGCGGAGTAATATTAAAATATCAAATTGAGAGGTCAATATGACAACAACAATGCATGAAAAATTCGATGTGCTTCTTGAAACAGAAGGCGATCATGATTGTCCGGGCCTGGGCAGGGACGGGATTTGTGTCCGTATTGTAGCGATGGCTGAACTGCCAACGCGTTTTGGAGATTTCCATATTGTGGCATTTGAAAATAACCGTGATGGCAAGGAACATGTTGCCATCACGAAAGGCGATGTGATCGGCGCAAGGAATGTACCCGTGCGTTTGCATTCCGAATGCCTGACTGGTGATGCGATTGGCTCGTTGCGCTGTGATTGCCGCGACCAGCTCGAAGCCGCGTTGAAGGCGATCGGTCAAATGGAAAGAGGCATGGTGTTATATCTACGTCAGGAGGGACGCGGCATCGGCTTGATCAACAAGATCCGCGCCTATAGCTTGCAGGATCAGGGATTGGATACGGTTGAAGCGAATCTGGCGCTTGGCTTCCGTGATGATGAACGCGATTATGCGGTCGCCGCACACATGTTGATGTCGCTCAAGATCGAGTCGATCCAATTGATGACCAACAACCCGAAGAAGATCGCTCAACTCACACAGTACGGCATCAAAGTGAACGGGCGCATTCCGCACATCATGGAACCGAATGAGCACAATCGTTTTTATCTTGAAACCAAAGCTGCCAAGTCTGGCCATTTGATTGACTTTCACGGCAAGGAACATTTGTCCGAGCAGGACGACCGCCCCATCGTTGAGGGCATGAGTGAAGCGCAGATTGGCGCGTTGAATGAATAAAGTTATTGTGATCACCGGAGCGACCGGCGCGCTTGGGATGAAGACCGCGCACGCGTTTGCCTCGCGAGGTCATTCCCTGGCACTGCTCGATCACGGTCAGGATAAATTGGATACCCTCGTACGCGACTTGAATCTACCGAATGAGCGGCTCTTCACATCCATCGTTGATCTGCGTGATGGACAGGCGGTTCATTCCACAGCGGAGGCTGTCTCCGTTAAATTCGGCAGAGTCGATGCCCTCATCCATCTCGTCGGCGGCTGGACCGGTGGCAAGACTTTCCCCGAAACCAGTGATGAAGATATGAACTTCATGCTCGGCCAGCACGTGTGGACGACATTTCATTTGTTCCAATCATTTTCGCCTAAATTCGCCGCGAACGGATGGGGACGTGTGATCACAGTCTCCCCGTCCACGGTGTCAAACCCACCTGCCAAAAGGGGAGTCTACACCGCCGCCAAAGCCGCGCAGGAGAATCTCATGCTCACGCTCGCAGCGGAACTCAAAGAGAGCGGCGTGACGGCAAATATCATTCAAGTCCGCGCCATTGACGTGGACGCTACGCGCAAAGGCACCGGTACCACGCCCGATGAGATCGTCGCCGCGATGCTATATCTCTTTTCTGACGAAGCGGGGAAGATCACCGGAGCAAGAATACCGCTGTATTAACTCACCTTAAGCAGTTTCGCTCACAGGCGGTCTGAGACCGCCGCATTTACAGGGAAATCGCAGGGTCACAGACCCTGCGTGAGCATAAAGGTGCGTAAGGTCACTTAATAAGAATGAATTATGGAGGCGGGAGGGTGAAATTTACCATATAAAATTCATCCTTCATCCTTTAATTTGTGGTAAATTCACTGCCACCATGCCGGTCTTTGCCATCCTACTCCTTCTCATTTCCGCCTCCCTGCACGCGCTTTGGAATCTGCTCCTCAAACAATCACAGGAAAAATACATTGCCATGGGCTGGCAGGTGCTCATCAGCGGCGTCTTTGCATTTCTCATATTGATCTTTACAGGTTTGCCGCCGCGCTCCATGTGGCTGTTTGCCATCATCAGCATGATCCTTGAGGCGGTCTATTTCATCCTGCTTTCGAACGCCTACAGCGACCACGATTTTTCACTGGTCTATCCGATCGCGCGCGGGACGGCGCCCGCGCTGCTCATGATCTGGTCCGTCTTGTTTCTGCGTGAGAAGCTCACAGCCGGGGGCGTACTTGGGATTTGCATGGTCGTATGCGGGATGGTCATTATCGGCGCGACCAGCCTCATCCAAAATCGCGGGAGCCGATTTCACTTCAAAGGGATCATCACTGCGCTGGCCGTTGCCCTGACCATTTCCCTTTACACTTTGATCGATGGGACCGCGGTCAAAAACGGACCTCCCCTGCCGTATGCCCTGACCATGTTCATGTTCGTCCCCGTCCTGACCACAACCTATAATGTCCGCCGTTTCGGGTGGGAACATTTCCTCTCGGCATGGAATGGACCGCGCATCCCTCTTATCACAGCCGCTGTTTTGGGAGTCTTCGCTTACTTGTTTGCCCTCTTTGCCTACTCGTTTGCCCCGCTGAGTTATTCGGGCGCGATCCGTGAAGTGAGCGTGGTCATCGGGTCATTTCTGGGCTGGCGTTTCCTTGGCGAAAAAATGGGCGGCATACGCGTGCTCGGCGCCACGGTTATCTTCGCAGGGATTCTGGTTATTGCAATATTTGGATGACATATTTATGACTGAGCAACTTTTCCCCGAACCAACTGTCGGCGTTTTCATTTTCAATCAAGCCGGTGAACTCCTCCTCTTGAAAAGTCACAAATGGCCCGGCAAATATGTTGTCCCTGGCGGGCATGTGGAATTGGGGGAACGTATCGAAGATGCGGCAATCCGTGAGGCGAAGGAGGAGACGGGGCTGGATATCCACGATCTTGAATTTATCAACTTTCAGCAGTTTCTCTATGACCCATCGTTTTGGAAGCCCAGGCATTTCATCTTCTTCGATTATGCAGGTAGGACGGAATCAACCGATGTGCAGTTGAATGACGAAGCGGAGGAGCATGTTTGGGTCCGGTTGGGTGCAGCTATACATCTTCCATTGGATGCCTATACGCGGATATCCATCGAAAAATTGATCGAACTGCGCGGTGGATAAATCTGTTGCATCTGTTTTCATGTCGTAATGTTGGAGCCATTGAATAAATCTTTAGCAGTGGAAGGAAGCCATGATGAAAACGAGTGATGAAATTTATTCGTTGATGGAAATGCGAAGACGAAAGACAAAATAATATTGAACCACGGAGTCACGGAGACACTGAGAATTAAAACAAAAAAGGATTCCGTGTCTCCGTGGTTGGAATTTAAGACATTAGAAAGTGCGACGGATCATAACAAAGACAGTATCCAAACGATCAGCGGAGCGATTGCCAGCCCGGGCAGCATGTTCCCCACGCGGATCTTTTTGATTTCCAATAGACTGCTGATTGCCAGACCCAATAAAATGACCCCGCCTGTCGCGGTCAATTCATTCATCATGGAGGGGGTGACGATCGCGTCCAGTTGCGCGGCCAGGAGACTCATCCCGCCCTGATAAACGAGGATGATGGTCGTCGAGAAGATCACTCCCACCCCCAGGGTGGATGCGAATGCCAGTGCCGCAAATCCATCGAGCACAGATTTAACGGCCAGCAAGTTGTAGTCGCCGGTGAGTCCATCTTGAATGGAGCCAAGGATCGTCATCGGTCCCACGCAGAACAAAAGGGAGGCTGTCAGGAATCCGCGTACGAATTTGTTCGAGCCATCATCGCCTTCTTTTGAGAATCGCTGTTCCAGAAATTTCCCCAAATTTTGTAAACCGTCTTCGATCCTCATCCACTCGCCGAGCAGGGTTCCGATCAGCAGCGCGCCGAGAACGATCAGCGGATTCTCCGTCTTCAGGAACATTTGCAGTCCCATGGCGGAAGTGAAAAGTCCCATACCCGCGATGACCGTTCCCTTCAATTTATCGGGGATGCGCGCGCCGAAGACCAATCCGATAACGCCGCCGATGATGACTGTTGCAATGTTGAGGAATGTACCTGTCATATGAAGAAGCCTTACAGCCACAGAGACACTGGGCCACGGAGAATTAAAAAAGCTTTTCTCAGTGATCTCTGTGTCTCTGTGGCAGAGATATCATGTTACGATTTCGCCAGTGTCGTCTTATGCCCCGCGGCTTTATTTTCCAATAATTCCAGCACGAAACACAATGAAGATAAACGATTCAAGTATCGTTGCAGGTCGGGGTTCTTCAATTCTTCCTCGTCGAACAGTTCCACCACACGCCGTTCCGCCCTGCGGATGATCGCGCGCGCCAGCGAAAGCGCCGCGCCTGCAAGTGAATCTCCCGGCAGAATGAATTCCTTTGGCATCTCAACCAGCTTGCTCATGGCGTCGGTCTGTTCTTCGAGCCAGCCCACGCGCCTCGCATCGATGGAATGGAATCGCTTCGCGTTTTCAGGAGTCGCCGCCACCTCGGCCATCAGCTTGTACAGGTCGCGCTGTGCTTCGAGCAGGATCGGACCCGAGTGAGGGTCAATGCATTGGGCACGCGCCAGCCCCAGGGCCGCGGTTGATTCGTCGAGAGTCCCCACTGCCTCGATGCGCGCGTGGTATTTCGCCACGCGTCCCTCGCCCAGCAAATTTGTCGTACCGTCGTCGCCTTTGGATGTATAAAAAGTCATGCGGGCATTATAACCGCTGAAAACCATTACCACGAAGGACACCAAGAGCACAAAGGAATTCTTGATTTTTAAATTTTTTCTTTGCGGCTTCGCGGTGAAAACTCTTTACCGCTTATAATCGGACAATCATGCTGACCCAATATCACATCGAGATCATGCTCAATTCCCTTGGCGATCGTTTTGGGCCGCGTGCCATGTCCGCGATCATCGCGGCGAACATCAACCAGGACCGCCTGGGCGGGCAGTTCGGCCATGACGAATTCCATTTCGACAACAACGCCTTCGAAAAATCCCATGCGTATATGGAAGAGCAGCGACAGATCGCGATCACATCCCTGCAATCCAATGATGCCAGCTCTGCATGGTCAGCCTTTGGAAGATTTCTCCATACCGCGCAGGATTTCTACGCCCATTCGAATTACATCACCTTGTGGGTCTCGCGCTTCGACGGGCGGACGCCTCCCGCGCCGCCGGAAGTTGATCCCGTTGACCTGACTCTGCTCAACAGTCCGGACCTCCGCTCGGGCAGGGTGTATTATCCGTTCGAGTTGTTGTATTTCATCCGCTCGCTTAGACCGTACGTTTTGCCTTTCATCCCGCGTGATTCGCACGCATGGATGAATCTCGACTCGCCCGAACAGGGATATAAATTCAACTACGCCATGCAGGCCGCGATCAAACGGACACAGATCGAACTTGAGAAAATGGCTTCTGATCTTCCAAGGGATTCGTTAAAATTGTTTTTGGATATGTAACAGGTATGTCATTCTGAGCGTAGCGAGGAATCTCCTACGCCGAAAGCGAGACCCTTCGCTCTGCTCAGGGTGACATGATTAAACAACCATGCCAAAGCGTAAATTCTCGTCAAACACTGCCACTACATCCTTCGGATCCCCGGGACGCGAGGGACACGATTCCTCGTCGTTCTATGGGACGCGTCTATACGCGGATCAACCCCCGGCTGAGTCGGAAGCGTATGTTGAAAATCCGATTGAAAATACGGATGTCATCTTCAACCATTCCTCCGAAGAGATGAAGGAACTGCCCGATAACTCCGTGCATCTCATGGTCACGTCGCCGCCGTATAACGTGGGCAAGGATTACGACGAGGACCTGACCCTCGAAGAATATCTGGTGTTCCTGCAGCGCGTATGGAAGGAAACGTATCGCGTGCTCGTACCGGGCGGGCGCGCCTGCATCAATGTTGCCAACCTGGGACGCAAGCCCTACATCCCATTGCACGCCTTCATCATGCGCGACATGATCAATCTCGATTTTCTGATGCGCGGCGAGGTCATTTGGGATAAAGCCGCCAGTGCGAGCACATCCACTGCCTGGGGGTCGTGGCAATCGGCATCGAACCCGACCCTGCGCGATACACATGAATATATTCTCGTCTTTTCAAAGGGAACGTTCAAGCGCGAAAAGATCGAAAGGCGCGAAAGCACGATCTCCAAGGAGGAGTTTCTCGAGTTCACAAAATCGGTCTGGGACTTTGCATCAGAGTCCGCGAAGAAGGTGGGACACCCAGCGCCGTTCCCGGTGGAATTGCCGTATCGTTTGATCCAGCTTTATACATATTCGAATGAAGTGGTGCTCGACCCGTTCATGGGAAGCGGTCAGACCGCGCTTGCCGCGTTGAAGGCCGGACGACGTTATGTGGGATTCGAATTGAATGAGGAGTATCTGGAACTGGCAAAGAGCAGAATCGAACAAGCAGGGAAGTAGAAATTCATCATAAATAATTGGTAATTCGCCATATGCAGTGCGTCGCACCGGACGGGTGGACTAATCACATGAGTGGATTAAATCTTCCCGATGTGATTCATTTGATCAAGCAAGGAGCGACGCACCCACACACAGGAGTCCTTATGATTGCGTCATCACAACTTTATTTTTTCATGGGAGCGGCACTGGCTTTGCTCTTGATCCCCGGTCCCGCGGTGTTGTACATCACAGCGCGCAGTGCCAGCCAGGGACGCATGGCGGGCATCGTCTCGGTGCTTGGGATTGAGACAGCGAACTTTATTCAGGCTGCCGCCGCGGCGCTGGGACTCTCTGCCATCCTGTTATCGTCTGCGCTGGCGTTCGATGTGGTGAAATATCTCGGCGCGGCATATCTGATCTATCTTGGAATCCGGAAGTTGATGACTCCGGATAATGGAACAGAAAACGAGGAAGTGAAGCGCGAAAGCCTGTCGCGCATCTACTGGCAGGGACTAGTCGTCAACATCCTCAACCCAAAGACCGCGCTGTTCTTTTTCGCCTTCCTACCGCAGTTCGTTGACCCCGCCAAAGGAAACGTGACCGCACAGACGTTGTTACTTGGATCCATTTTTGTCGGCATGGGGATTATCACGGACAGTTTGTACGCGCTGGTAGCCAGTTCCCTTGCGGAGAAGTTGACAGGGAATAAAAAATTCCAAAAGGGACAACGCTATTTCGCGGGATTGGTTTACATCGGTTTGGGGATCACAACGGCGCTTGCAGGATCGAAGAAGTAGGTATTGACACGAGTGCTATAATGAAATTGGCGAAGAGATAATTCTTCACCGCCCGATTCCTGGTTACCACATTGGATTTTCAAGGAGGTAAAACCTATGGAAAACAAGGGCGTTCTCACCAAAATATTAGCCGTAGCGGGGACAGTGCTGGTATGGTTTCCCATCCTGGCACCGATACTGTTTTCTGTGATTTCACTCACTTCAGATGGCATATTCCGGTTTGACTATCTCATGCCTGCCGAACTTTTCCCAGCCGTCCTGATCGGCGGTGGGTTGCTGCTTTGGGCGGCACTCCGGGCACATTCACACTGGAAACTCATTGGTTGGGGTTTCGGCATTGCAGTAGCTCTGCTGTTTGGCGGACAGATGCTTGCAGTTGTCACAGGGCTGGCATCAGGTGTAACAGGGCCGGCTGGCTTGTGGTGGGTACTTGTTCTTGGAACGCTCGTCGTTTACTCACTGGCGCTTGTTGCAATCGGTGTTGGCGGAGTCATGGTGCTACGCGACCTGTTCAAACCCCATCAGTTGTCAACAAAGACCTAGCAGGTTTTCCAGAAGCGGAAAAGTTGGTGGGAAACAAAAGATCCAAAAGGAACAAAGCTATTTTGCAGGGCTGGTCTACATCGTTTGGGGATCACGACTGCGCTGACGGGGTCGAAGAAGTAGGTATTCGCACGAGTGCTATAATGAATTTATTGTAATTAATCTTTTGCCGTATAACATCCGAACCACTTTTGGGCCTTTATACTGTTCTTCCAAAAGGAATTATGCTGACCGTATCACTGTCAGGTGTCTATGACCGATCATTGGCTTCAAACAGACGAGAGGGAAGATGTCATCACTTCTCTTGCGATGTTGGACGTATCGCTCAACCAAGTCGAAAAGGACGTTGCTGCGTGGAAGTGGGTGGTTATCGCTACTCACAGCGCTCTCCAAAGCGCCATCGGTTTTCATCTTAGAACCGGGAATAACTTCCTTGTAGCAAAACAGGAGGACGCCAAAGCATGGTTGAGGGCACATGAAGAAGGCACTCCCTATCCGGAAATGATGATGGACAGGTTTCCAAATTTGTATCGCAAGCTCAAGCAGAATGAAATAGAAGGATTCAAGTTCGTGCCGCACGGCTCTCAAGGTCCAAGTATCAAGAAAATCAACAAGTTTCGAAACGAATTCATCCACTTCATGCCCAAGGGTTGGTCTATCGAAATTAGTGGCATGCCGAGAATTTGCATTGACTGTCTCGATGTAGTTGTAGAACTCGACGAAAACACATTACACAGAAGATGGGAAGATGAAAATCAGCGAACTAGATTTAGGATGTTTGTAACTTCGTGTTTATCGAAACTTAATCAGTTGGAACATGAGTACGACACCTAACATCGCGTGCAACAACTGTCTTGAAAATCAGTGCTGTTGTTTTTTTTCAGAACAAGCAAAACCAGATATTTCCCCACTCCTCAACTCTAGTATAATCTCCCTCATGACTCTCAAAACTCAACTTAACGATTCCATGAAAGACGCCATGAAGAGCGGGGACGAGGTCCGCAAGCGGACGGTGCGCATGGCCCTTGCCGCGGTCAAGCAGGTTGAGGTGGATAAGCGCGTG
>Ga0210377_10002095_pt1 | contig 17720 bp, 13 predicted proteins | sample PLM4_65_b1redo_FD_155480 | JGI IMG/M metagenome (GOLD analysis project Ga0210377, IMG submission 155480) | Groundwater sediment microbial communities from an aquifer in East River, Colorado, USA - PLM4_65_b1 redo | ecosystem: Environmental > Terrestrial > Soil > Riparian zone | place: USA: East...
CTCTATGTGCGGAAGGCAAGCCGCGATACATGGGGAATTCCGATATCAAGGGATAAAAATAGCGGCGAGGATGGATGCCGTTATCTTTGAGCCGCTGATATAGTTCGTCCCGTCTAATAGGATAGTCGGCTTGCACCAGGATCGGGAAATAGGCATGGTTGGAAACCTTTTCACCCGCGTCGTTCAAGCAATGGATCCCCTTCACGCCCTTCAACCGCTCACGGTATTCCGCATCAATCTCTTTGCGCCGCGCAAGTGCCTGGTCTATGTATTTCAACTGCAACAAGCCTAGGGCCGCATTGAATTCGCTCATCTTGCCGTTGATGCCGGGTGCCACCACGGTCACTTCGCCCACATGGCCGAAGTTCTTCAATTGATCGATGCGGACCTTGGTCTTAGCATCGGGGCAAACGATGGCTCCACCCTCAAATGTGTTAAACACTTTGGTGGCATGAAAACTTAACACTGACAGATCACCATGCATGAGTATGCTGCCTTGAGCATCTTTCACGCCAAAGGCGTGTGCTGCGTCGTAGATGACCTTGAGGTTATAGTTATCGGCGATCTTCTGGATGGCTTCGACGTCGCAGGTATGTCCATAGCAATGCACTGGCATGATAGCCGTGGTCTGAGGGGTAATCGCCGCTTCGATCATTGTTGGATCAAGATTAAGTGTGTTCGGGTCGATGTCCACAAACACAGGCTTGATGCCGTTCCACAATAGTGAATGCGAAGTTGCCACAAATGAGTACGGTGTAGTGATAACTTCGCCTGTGATACGCAGCGCTTGCAGTGCGGTAACCAAAGCAATAGTGCCATTGGTGAACAGAGCAATGTGTTTGACACCCAGGTAATCACACAGTGCCTGCTCAAGCTGCTGATGAAAGGGACCGCCATTGGTAAGAATCTTGCTATCCCAGATTTGTTGCAAGTAGGGAATGAATTCCTCAAGCGGAGGTAGGTAAGGCTGCGTGACATAAATAGGCTTATTCATACTTTTCCTTGCTGTTTAAGGTGTTTTATGTGCCTGGGTCAATCTGAGGGGAGATTAAGGTGTTGAGACGGAAAATTCAGAGAACAAATCCACATAACCTGAACCAGAGGGTGAGCTTCATTACATCGTACTTTTTAAAAAATTGTTGTAAGCCAAAGCAATTCCTTCTCTTAAATTAATTCTTGGAGACCATCCCAAATTGCGAATTTTCGACACGTCCATGACCTTTCGCATGGTGCCATCCGGTTTGCTGGTGTCTTGCACGAATCTGCCTTGATAACCCACTACTTCGGCTATTGTTTCAGCCAATTCACGTATGGTCAGATCTTCACCAGAACCGACGTTAATGAGCGGGCAGTACGATGGTTCGACCAGTGCGTCGTAGCGCTGAGCATTCAAGGTAGCTAGGAATATGAGTGCGTTGGCAAGGTCATTCACATACAGGAATTCGCGCTTGGGTGTGCCACTGCCCCACAACACCACTTCTTTTGCATCGACCATTTTTGCTTCGTGCATCTTACGAATCAGCGCGGGCAGGACGTGGGAATTGTTCAAGTCGTAGTTGTCGCCCGGTCCATACAGATTGGTCGGCATGGCGGCCAACCACTTTGTCCCGTATTGGCGGTTGTAAGACCAGCACATCTCGATGCCGGCAATCTTAGCCAGCGCGTATGGACGGTTGGTCGCTTCCAGCGGGCCGGTAAGCAAATACTCTTCTTTGATCGGCTGCGGGCAGTCGCGCGGATAGATGCACGAACTGCCCAGAAAGATCAGACGAGCTGCGTTGTTGGCATGCGCTGCACGACAGATGTTGGCTTCGATGAGCAGGTTGCTCATCAGGAAATCTACCGGATAGGTGTTGTTGGCATGGATGCCTCCGACTTTGGCTGCCGCCAGAAATACGATTTCGGGGCGTTCCTGTTCGAAGAATTTCCGGGTAGCAACCGCGTCTTCCAGATCCAGTTCAGCATGGGTGCGCGTCACGATGTTGGTGTAACCATGCCGCTGCAACTCCCGTGCAATCGCGCTGCCGGCCAGACCGCGATGGCCCGCGATGTAGATTTTGACGTTTTTATTCATCGACTAGCCGTCTACTCGTGATAATCGTAGGCTGCGAAGCCGTGTTTCTTCACCAACTCGTCGCGCTCGGCACTCTTGAGATCTTCGCGCACCATCTCGCTGACCAGTTCGTCGAAGCTGATCTTGGGTGTCCAGCCGAGTTTGTTTTTGGCTTTGCTGGCATCGCCCAACAGGGTTTCGACTTCGGTGGGGCGGAAATAGCGCGGATCAACTTTGACGATAACTTTGCCGTTTTGGTCGGTGCCGGTTTCTTCTACACCCCGTCCTTTCCAAGTGATCTGAATACCGAGTTCCGTGGCGGCGGCATTAACGAAGTCACGCACGCTGTATTGCACGCCGGTGGCGATGACAAAATCTTCCGGTTGTTCTTGTTGCAGCATCAGCCACTGCATCTCGACATAGTCTTTCGCATGCCCCCAGTCGCGCAGTGCATCAAGGTTGCCGAGGTAGAGGCAATCCTGCAAACCGAGCTTGATACGAGCCAGCGCGCGGGTGATCTTGCGCGTGACGAAGGTTTCGCCGCGCACCGGGCTTTCGTGATTGAACAGGATGCCGTTGCATGCGTAGAGGCCGTAAGCTTCGCGGTAATTGACGGTGATCCAGTAAGCATAAAGCTTGGCGACCGCATAAGGGCTGCGCGGATAGAACGGGGTGGTTTCCTTCTGCGGAGTTTCCTGCACCAAACCATACAGCTCGGAGGTTGATGCCTGGTAGAAACGGGTTTTCTTTTCCAGACCAAGGATGCGGATGGCTTCGAGGATACGCAGTGTGCCGATTCCGTCGGCATTTGCAGTGTACTCGGGTGTTTCAAACGACACCGCCACATGGCTCATTGCCGCGAGGTTGTAGATCTCGTCCGGTTGGACTTGCTGGATGATGCGTATCAGATTGGTGGAATCGGTCAGATCACCATAGTGCAATATGAAGCTGGCTTTTTTGACATGCGGATCCTGGTAAAGATGATCGATACGGTCAGTGTTGAACAATGAAGAACGGCGTTTTACGCCATGCACTATATAGCCTTTTTTAAGTAGTAGCTCGGCGAGGTAAGCACCATCCTGCCCGGTGATTCCGGTGATCAATGCAACTTTTTTTTCCTTGTTCATTTTCAATATTCTCTATAATTTTTGTGTTTGACTGTTATCTTCCGTAGTTGTCTTCATAGCGCTGTATATCATCTTCCCCCAGATACTCTCCGACCTGTATCTCGACGATATGCAGCGGCTCACTGCCCTGATTTTCCAGACGATGCTTGGTACCGATAGGAATGTAAGTGCTCTGATTCTTTTGCACTGTGACCACTTCATCACCGTTGGTGACTGTTGCCGTGCCTGATACAACCACCCAGTGCTCTGAGCGTTTACGATGACTTTGCAGGCTTAGTCTCGCACCGGGAGCAACTTCGATGCGCTTGATCTTGAAACTGTCCTGATCTTCTTCCAGCACGGTGTAACTACCCCACGGACGATTTACCTTGGTATGATAAATGTGCTCAGTAGCGCCTCTATGCTTTAGCTCATCAACTACTTCCCGCACGCGTTGTGTTTGATCGATCTTTGATATCAATATGGCATCGGCAGTCTCGATTACACACAGATTTTCCACGCCGATAGCGGCGACAAGTCGTTTTTCAGATCGAATCAAGCTGTTTTTGCAGTCTAGTGCGATGACTTTGCCATGAAGGGCATTGCCGTTTTTGTCCTGAATCGATATCTCGTGTACGGCTTGCCAGCTTCCAACGTCATTCCAGCCTATATCGCAGGGAATTAAGGATACTCGGTTGGATTTTTCGAGTACGCCGTAGTCGATCGAAATGGATGGCATTGCAGCAAAGTGTTTTTCTACGGCCTTCTGGAATTTTCCTGTAGCGCTGCTTTCAGCAATTATGTTCTGAATCACTTGATGTACTGCAGGAAGATACTGTTGTATCTCCTCTAGTATCACCGAGGCGCGCCAAACGAACATGCCGGAGTTCCAATAGTAATCGCCATCCTTCAGGAATCGCTCAGCGGTTTGTTCGTCTGGCTTTTCGGTAAAGTGTTCAACTTCATATATCTCCGGATTATCGCCACGGTGCGCCTTGATATAGCCAAAACCGGTATCGGGCCGGTTCGGCTGTATACCGAATGTCACGAGTTTCCCGCTTTCAGCAGCTTCGACCGCAATATTCAAATGTGCACGAAAACGCACCTCATTTTTGATGATGTGGTCGGCTGGCAAAACCACCATAACAGGATCCGCGCCACTCACCGTCAGGTATGCGGCGGCCAGCGCAATGGCTGGGGCCGTGTTCCGCCCCGTCGGTTCAAACAGGGTTTGGTATGGCTGCAATGCGTGATAGGCCTCACCTTTGGCGAGAGCCTCTTGTGTAACGATCAGCACATTCTTGGCATCTATCATCGGTACTAAGCGATTGATGGTGGTTTGCAGCAATGTCGTCCCACCATCCAATGCCAGAAATTGTTTTGGCAAGTCTTGGCGAGACAGTGGCCACAACCTGCTTCCGCTTCCGCCTGCAAGGATGACCGCGTGTACAGCACTCATGTGCCTTCTCCATCTAACAATTTTGTTTGGGTTTGACTAGTCACTTTTTTATTTAACACGTAATTGCTTACTCTCTAATTATTCGTCACCTGAGAATATGCATGGTATTCGCAAAGGAAGCTAATGCTCTTCTTGCCAGTACTACTAAATCATAATTTGCTTATGCCACTTTGCGCCATCCTTCTCTCCCTAGGGCAAACAATATACCGAGCATCAAGCCCATCAATATCCCGGATGGCAACACTAGGCTTACTTTAGGTGAAATCGGTTTGCTCGTCATATATATGGGAGAAATCAGTTTGGCAGGATGCATTCTAGACAACAAAGACTCCTCCTGTAATTCATCAATTCGTGAACGCAGCCAACGCAACTTGTCAAACCTTGTCAAGAAATCCAAGCTGCCCAATTCGGACTTGTTCATCTTTTCCAGTTGACGTTGCTCCTCCGTTAAAGTCTGCTGATATTTCACGAGTTGAGCCTGCCGTCCAGCTAGTTGTTCTTCTATCAAGCTGCGTTGTTGAGTTATGATCATCGACACAATCGATTCTGCACATTGCTTTGCCTGCAAGGGACTTGCTCCACGATACTTCATACTGACAGCCGTCGTCATATTTTTTATAGTTTGAACGTCTAATCTCTTGTCCAAATAATCGCCAAATTCTCCATTTGCAGGCATGCCGCAATGCTGCTGCACATCAGTGGTATATGCCGTTGGTGATCGCAAACGCTCAACTAAAGCTGCGGGTTCTTCGCTGTTGCTATTGCTATTGCTGTTGATGTTGTTGCTGTTGCTGTTGCTGTTGATGCTGTTATTGTTGATGTTGTTGTTGACTTGAGCCATCTGCATTTGCCATCTTGCCTCATATTGTTTTGGAGCGAGAATAACGTAGGCTGATGAAATCAGAAGTGCAGCAATAGCCGAACCTACTATCAGCTTCAAATTGCATTTAATAAACTTTGCTATATCTTTTATGCTGACTTCGCCATCAGTTCTTTGCAGTATTTCATTTTGCATGTTTGTCCTCTTACTAATTAATCTTCAATATTAATGCTTTCATAGAACGTTTCATTAAATATTCTCGTGAATTACTGACCTATGTTAATCATCAGCAAATGGTGCTAAACAAAAAGTACGATGCTCCTGGTTGAATAGTTACTAAAATCTAACATAAGCCAATTGATACTCACATAAATATAAATGTGCTTAGATGGCTTGGCTGCAATCTCATTTGTGACTGCTTTGCTTTATGTTATTTCTAAAGCTGCTAATCATCCTATAAGATGCGCTTTTATCATTTTATCAATTTAAATCCTTATGGGTCCGATTATTGGCAATATTCATTCACTGCGCATTCTGCTGGTCAAGACATCGTCGCTCGGCGATGTTTTGCATAACCTGCCGGTTGTCACCGATATCAAGCGCCATTATCCGAGCGCTCAAATCGATTGGCTGGTTGAGGAAAGCTTTGCGGCTCTGCCCAAGTTACATCCGGCAGTTCATGACGTTATTCCGGTCGCGCTGCGACGCTGGCGCGGCAGGATGTTGAGCACCGCCACATGGTGCGAAATCAAGGCATTCCGCACTTTGCTAACTGAACAACACTATGATTTCGCTATCGACACGCAAGGTTTGCTAAAAAGTGCCTTGCTGATGCGTGGCGCACACGGGTTGCGCTGCGGTTTTGACAAGCATAGTGCGCGTGAACCGCTCGCGTCCGTTCTGTATCAAAGGAAATTTGCTGTCTCATCGGGTCAACATGCGATCGAACGAAACCGCCAGCTGGTCGCTCAAGCATTAGGCTATACAGTAGACGGGCATGCCGATTATGGGATCCATACTCCTTCTATTGAGCATTTCGCATGGCTTGAGCAGGGGGCATATGCAGTATTGCTGCACGCCACCAGTCGCACTGACAAACTATGGGACGAAACAAACTGGATCGCACTCGGGCAATATCTTCATCAGAAATGCATTCGTAGTGTCCTGCCATGGGGCAGTGAATCTGAAAGACTGCGCAGCCTGCGGCTGGCTGCGGCTATTCCTGGTGCCATTACGCCGCCTCGTCTAGGCCTATATGAAGCTACTGCTCTGCTCGGCGGTGCCCATGCAGTCATAGGCGTGGATACCGGACTTGCTCATCTTGCGGCGGCGCTGAATGTGCCCACCATCGGTATTTACACTGCCACTGACCCAGCGCTGACCGGTTTGTATGCGGGCGCACGTGTCATTAATCTAGGCGGCATCAATCAGGCTCCTGATGTCGTTTCCGTGAAAGATACACTGCAACAGTTGGTATCATCTTGATTATGAGATCGCTTTACACGTTCATGCTGTGGCTGCTGTTACCGTATGTTGCTTTTCGGCTGGTCTGGCGTGCGCGCAAGCAACCGGATTATCTGCGTCACATCGATGAACGTTTTGGTTTTTATGTTTTACACAGCGACAAACCTGTCATCTGGCTGCACGCTGTGTCAGTAGGGGAGACACGCGCCACACAAAGCCTCGTCACACAGCTGCGCACTTCGTTTCCCAATCATCAAATATTGCTTACCCACATCACTCCCACGGGTCGTAATGCCGGAGAGCAGCTTTTTGGCGACAGCGTTCTGCGTGTGTATCTCCCCTACGATTATCCGTTTGCGATAGATAATTTTTTACGTCATTTTCGCCCGCAACTCGGCATCTTGATGGAGACGGAAATCTGGTTCAACCTGATTCACGGCTGCCACACCGGCAGCATCCCATTGGTGCTACTGAATGCGCGTATGTCAGAAAAGTCGGCCGCCGGATATATGCGTTTTGCGCAGCTGACCCGCAATGCCCTGGGTGAGCTCGCAGCCATTGCTGCACAAACCCGGGAAGATGCTGCGCGTTTGACGATGCTCGGAGGTAAGGATGTTTCTGTGATGGGCAACCTCAAGTTCGATATCGAGCCACCGACTGCGATGCTGGAATTGGGAAAGAATCTGCGTGAGCATTTTGGTACAGCACGCAAGATCTTTCTTGCCGCCAGTACACGCGAGGGAGAAGAGACTCTGATCCTGGACGCGCTTGAAAAGATACACGTTTCAGGTTTGCTGCTGGTCATCGTTCCCCGGCATCCTCAACGCTTTGCTGATGTTGCGAATTTACTTGAGAAGCGCGGCATTGCATTTCAGCGCAGAAGCGAGGACCGAATTGTTGCAGAAGATGTTCAGGTAGTACTGGGCGACAGTATGGGGGAGATGTTCGGCTACTATGCCGCCGCAGATATCGCCTTCATCGGCGGTAGTTTACTTCCGTTTGGCGGACAGAATCTGATTGAGGCCTGCGCGGTCGGCACTCCGGTTTTGGTTGGTCCATACACATTTAATTTTGCCGAAGTGACGCAGCTTTCAGTCAGCGCCGGAGCAGCTTTGCAGGTTCAGGATTATCTGGGTTTGATAAAACCAATCCAAAACCTATTGACAAACCCGGATGCTTTGTCCGAAATGCGCCGGCAATGTGATGGGTTCGTGAAATCCAATCGAGGGGCGACGGACAGAGCATTGCAGATCATCAAGACTATACTCAATAGCCGCTGATTATTTTATATTCATTTCCGATGTTGATTGATTTCATGAGAACAGCTCTGCTTCGGTAAACCATTTGCCCTGGGCATCTTTGGCCGAAATGGCGGGGGGGGTTTGCAGCCGCCAATCTATAGCCAGGGTTGGATCATCCCAACGGATACAACGCTCATGTTCCGGGAACCAGTAGTCCGTGGTCTTGTACAGAAACTCCGCTGAGTCGGATAAGACCACGAATCCATGTGCAAAACCATCAGGTATCCAAAGCATGCGCTTGTTCTCGGCAGATAGTTCCAGTGCTACATGCTTTCCGAAGGTCCGGGAGCCTTTGCGAATATCTACCGCAATATCGAGTACTGCCCCTTGCGTCACCCGAACCAATTTGCCTTGCGGGTGTTGTATCTGATAATGCAGCCCGCGCAGCACGTTTTTAACCGAACGCGAATGATTGTCCTGCACGAAATCGAGATCACGCCCTACCAGTTCGGCAAACCTGCGCCTATTGAAACTTTCAAAAAAGAAGCCGCGGTCGTCACCGAATACTTTGGGTTCTATGATCAACAAATCCGGAATGGCCGTTTGAATCGCCTTCATTCAACCACGCTCTTTTCCTTGAGAACCTGCATCAGATAATTTCCATACCCGCTTTTCAACAATGGCATAGCGAGCTTTTCCAGTTGCGCCGCATCAACAAACCCCATGCGATACGCGATCTCTTCAGGGCAGGCGATCTTGAGTCCCTGACGGTGCTCAATTGTCTGTATGAATTGGCTAGCTTCCAGCAATGATTCATGTGTGCCGGTATCCAGCCAAGCATAGCCGCGTCCCATGATTTCTACCGACAATCCGTCATGCTCCAGGTAGATGCGATTGACGTCCGTGATTTCCAGTTCACCGCGCTTGGATGGTTTGAGGTTGGCAGCAATATCCACCACTTGATTATCGTAGAAATATAGTCCGGTGACCGCGTAGCTGGACTTGGGCAGCGCTGGTTTCTCTTCCAGCGAAACTGCACGCCCGTCTGCACCAAACTCCACTACCCCGTAACGTTCCGGGTCACGCACATGGTAAGCAAACACTGTCGCTCCCCGACTTCGTTGTGCGGCATTTTCAAGTTGATTCTGGAAAGTATGGCCATAGAAGATATTGTCGCCCAGCACCAAAGCAGAGGGATGGCTGCCGATAAAATTTCGGCCGATGATGAACGCTTGCGCCAGTCCGTCCGGCGAAGGCTGCACCGCATATTGCAGATTCAAACCCCATGCGCTGCCATCCCCCAATAACTGCTGAAAACGCGGGGTGTCCTGCGGTGTAGAAATGATCAGAATATCTCTTATCCCCGCCAGCATCAGCGTGGACATAGGATAGTAAATCATCGGCTTGTCGTAAATCGGCAGCAACTGCTTGGAAACCGCCAGGGTCACTGGATGCAGTCGCGTGCCGGATCCCCCGGCAAGGATGATGCCCTTCCTGAGTACCGAGGTCATGACATTCACAACCTCGGTAAGGTCAAACCATGTCCTTGAGAGCTTTCAGCGGAAGTACCTTGACTACATTGCGGGCTGGTTTGGCCTTGAACATGACTTCTTCTTTGGTGAAGGGGTTGATCCCTTTGCGGGCGGCGGTAGCGGGCTTACGTACCAGTTTGACCTTCATCAAGCCGTAAATATTGAATACGCCGGAGCCGCTTTTGAGATCACGCTTCATTATGCCCGCCATCTCATCGAACACGGCACTCACTTCCTTGCGTTTAAGGCCGGTCTTCTCTGCGATGTGTGTAAGCATTTCGGTCTTGGTGGTGGGCTTCTTTGTTGCTTTGCTTTTTGTTGCCATTATTTACTCCCTGTGGTGGTTGAACAAAATCTCATTCTTAACATATCATAAAAATAGCTGGGTGTGCTCTTTATACGTCCAGATTCTTCACTCCGAGCGCATTCTTCTCGATAAACGCGCGGCGTGGTTCCACTATATCGCCCATCAGCGTAGTAAAAATCTCATCCGCTGAAATGGCATCTTCTATGCGCACTTTGAGGAGGATGCGATTCTTTACATCCATCGTGGTTTCCCACAACTGCTCTGGATTCATCTCGCCCAAGCCTTTGTATCGCTGAATGTTTACTCCGCGCTTGGCTTCATCGAGCAGCCATTCGATGGCTTGCTTGAAACTTGATACGCCGCGTTTTTGCTCGCCTCGAGCTATATAAGCGCTCGCTGTGATAAGTCCGTTCAAAACTTCTGCTGTCTGCCGGATTTGTACATAGTCGCTGCCTTTAAGGAAGTCTCTATCCATATAGCTGACAGAGTAGTTGCCGTGATACAACTTTTCCAGACGCAAACGATGTTCGCCGGCTTCATCGGTCTCAACAGCGACCTTGATGTTGCCACCGCAAGCTGTTTCGAGTTGCTCTGCGCTGGATTGTGCCTGCTTTTCGTCATCAAGCGAAAGTGTTGGCAGAATCAGCAGCGCATGACTGGCTTCAGGAGCTGTAAAGCGTGACAGACGTTCGATGACTGCTTCGGCCAGGAAATATTGTTTGGCAATTTGCTCAAGCGCTTTACCCTGAATCGGGGTCGCATCTGCGGCCGGAAACAGCGACGCATCTTTCAGCGCAACCTTGAGCATATAGATTTTCATCTCCTGATCGTCTTTGAGATAGCGCTCTTCCTTGCCCTGTTTGATCTTGTATAACGGTGGCTGGGCGATATATATATGGCCACGTTCGACCAACTCGGGCATCTGCCTGTAGAAGAATGTCAGCAGCAAGGTGCGTATATGCGATCCATCTACATCCGCATCCGTCATTATTATTATCCGGTGATAGCGAAGCTTGTCGGGGTTATATTCTTCCTTGCCTATACCGGTTCCCAACACATTGATCAGCGTGGCGATTTCCTGTGAAGCGATCAGTTTTTCAAAGCGTGCCTTTTCCACATTCAGTATCTTGCCCTTGAGCGGCAAGATCGCCTGGAACTTGCGATCGCGTCCCTGCTTGGCCGATCCGCCCGCCGAGTCACCCTCGACCAGATATAATTCTGACAAAGCAGGGTCTTTTTCCTGGCAGTCTGCCAGTTTGCCAGGCAAACCCATGCCATCCAGCACACCCTTGCGCCTAGTCAGTTCGCGCGCCTTGCGTGCCGCTTCACGTGCCCGGGCAGCATCGATGATTTTATTGACGATGATTTTTGCGTCATTCGGTTTTTCCAGCAAGAATGCACTCATCTGCTGACCAATCAAATCTTCAATCACTGGACGCACTTCCGATGAAACCAGCTTGTCTTTGGTCTGTGACGAAAATTTTGGATCCGGTAATTTCACCGATAATACCGCCGTCAGACCCTCGCGCATATCATCGCCTGTGGTGTCCACTTTGGCTTTTTTTGCCAACTGTTCGGTTTCGATGTATTGGTTCAATGTGCGCGTCATAGCTGCTCGCAATGCAGTCAAGTGCGTGCCACCATCGCGTTGCGGGATGTTGTTGGTAAAACATTGCACAGCCTCCTGGTAGGAGTCGTTCCACTGCATGGCGATCTCGGCAGTGATGCCGTCCTTTTCACCTATCGCATAAAACACCGTTGGATGAAGAGGTGATTTATTTCGGTTCATATATTCGACAAATCCCTTGATGCCACCACTGAAAGCAAAGTTTTCTTCTTTTCCGTTGCGGTGATCAATCAGTGCGATCTTCACCCCATTATTCAGGAAGGACAATTCGCGCAGCCGTTTTGCCAATATATCGAAATGAAACTCAACCTGACCAAATGTTTCCTTGGCGGCCAGAAAATGGACTATCGTGCCTTTCTTGGTTGAAGGACCAATCTCCTTGAGCGGGGCGACCGGGTCGCCGTGACGGAATTCCATGAAATGTTCTTTGCCATCACGATAAATAGTCAGTTTCAACCATTCAGACAGAGCGTTTACAACAGACACACCCACACCGTGCAAACCTCCTGATACTTTGTAAGAATTGCTGTCGAACTTTCCGCCCGCATGCAAAATGGTCATGATCACTTCTGCGGCTGAGCGGTTTTCTTCTTTGTGAATATCAGTGGGAATCCCCCGGCCATTATCGCTGACGCTGACAGAATTATCGGCATGTATGATTACATTTATCTCATTGCAATGGCCCGCAAGAGCTTCGTCAACGGCATTATCCACCGCTTCAAAAACCATGTGGTGCAGTCCAGTGCCATCATTGGTGTCTCCGATATACATACCCGGGCGCTTACGGACTGCCTCTAATCCTTTTAGTACTTTGATGCTGCTGGAATTGTATTCGGTCATGTGATTCTTTCCTGGTGTCTTTCTATCTCAAGCGGAATAGGTTGATATTGTTTAGATTCGCATTGGCATTACTACATAACGGTACTCTTGATTATCAGGGGTGGTTATCAGGATGCTGCTATTGGGATCCCCAAATGAAAATATCGCGGATTCACTGCTGATGTTGTTAAGACCATCCATTAGATAATTGACGTTAAATCCGATATCGATGGCTTCACCATGATAATCGGTTTCTATTTCCTCCTGAGCTTCCTCCTGCTCGCTATTGCTGCTGATGATACTGAGATTCTTCTCAGTCAATACAAACCGTACGCCGCGGAATTTTTCATTGGATAAGATTGCTGCGCGTTGCAGGGCTTGCTGGATCGCCACTCTGTTCATTTCCAGATGATTGTCATATTTTGGAATTACTCGCTCGTAATCGGGAAATTTTCCTTCAATAACCTTTGTAATCAAAGTAATCCCCGAAAAACTCGCTTTCACTTGTTGTTGTGAAAATTCTAATTCAATCAATTCATCGCTATCGCCCAGTAATTTGCATAATTCCAGCACCGCTTTCCGAGGTAGAATGATTTCCTGTTTATCATGCTTGCCTTCAATGACTCCTGCATTAAAAGCCAACCTGTGGCCATCTGTAGCAACAACTTTCAATTTATTACCTTCGACAATTAGTAACACGCCATTAAGATAATAGCGAACGTCCTGTTGCGCCATGGCGTATTGAACCGAGAGTAATAATTTTTTTAGCACAATTTGGCCAAGAGAGATTTTTTTTGCACCATCCAACTGGTTGCTCAGTTTTGGAAAATCCTGTGCCGGTAAAGTTTGCAGACTGAATCTGCTCTTGTTTGATTTTATCTGTGCCTTATTTTCTTTGGTCTCTATTGAGATTTTGCTCTGATCGGGAAGCACCCTCAGAATTTCCTGAATCTTTTTACCACCAACAGTAATTGCTGAAGTTTCACGATCACTGGTTTTGCTTTCTATGCTCGTTGTGATTTGAATCTCGAGATCTGTTGCTGTAAAGCGTATTTTGCCTGGCTCCTTTTCAATAAGGACATTGGATAATATTGGCAAGGTCTGTTTACGTTCAACAATACCAATCACTACTTGCAGCGGCTTCAATATGGATTCTTTGTCTGTTTTATCTATAAACATAATATAAATTCCTAATAAGACTAGTAATGCGTTCAGCTAACGTTGATAAGTCTGATAACCAGTTATAAATCAATATGATATTGAAAAATTATCAATACTCCCTGGTTGTTGATGGAAGTCTGTACAAATGTGTATAACTATAAAATTTACTCATAATTTCTAGATTATTAACATTTTCTCCACAGATATTTCACAGTTTTATCCCCTTAAAGTCTGAAGTAAAATTTTATAATCAGCATCGATAGTGGTATTGCCTGATCTTAAATCAGCCATTGTTTTACAGGCATGGATTACGGTTGAGTGATCCTTTCCTCCGAATGCATTACCTATCTCCGGTAAACTCATCGTGGTCAATTCTCGTGCGAGTGCCATCGCCATTTGTCTCGGCCTAGTCAGATTTCTGGTGCGTTTTTTTGAGAGCATATCCACCATCTTGATGCGGAAATAGTCAGCAACGGTTTTCTGGATATTTTCGATAGATATCTGTCTGTTTTGTGCTACCAGAATATCTTTTAAAGCTTCCTTTGCAGTATCTACGGAGATATTGCGCTTGTGGAATTTTGCATAGGCTTCAACACGTTTTAAAGCACCTTCTAGCTCGCGTACATTGGAGCTTACATGTTTTGCAACAAAAAAAGCGACAGTATCATCAAGCGAGTAACCACCCAGAGAAGCTTTTTTTAGAAGTATTGCTACTCGCATTTCCAGCTCCGGCGGTTCGATTGCAACAGTCAAACCCCATCCAAAACGCGAGACCAAGCGGCTTTCCAATCCTGTGATCTCCTTGGGGAAGGTGTCACTGGTCAGAATAACCTGTTTGTGTGAGTCGACCAGAGTATTGAAAGCATAAAAGAATTCTTCCTGAGTTTTGGCTTTGCCGGCAAAAAATTGTATGTCATCGATAAGCAACACATCGAGCGAATGGTAAAATTGTTTGAACTCTTCGAACTTATTCGTCTGGTATGCGCGTACCACATCAGCGACATATCTTTCGGCGTGCATGTAGCAAATCTTTATTTGTGAATTATTGAGTCGGACTTGATTGCCTATCGCTTGCAGCAAATGTGTCTTACCCAAGCCAACACCACCATATATGAATAGTGGATTGTATGAAACCCCCGGTAATTCAGCAACTTGTGTTGCGGCTGCAAATGCCAATTGGTTCGCCTTTCCGATAACAAAGTTACCGAAGGTAAGATTAGGATTCAGTTTTCCGTAACCACGAAAAGAGGTTTCCACTTTAGGTTTGTTCTCAGCCGCATACTCTATCTGTGCAGGAGGCTTTGACTCAGCAGGTTTGTTAGCGGACGTGCTTTCAAGCACACGAAACTCGAATGGAAGAACACGAGAATAGGCTAGACCCGCCTGCCGGCTGATCTCGGGTAAGAATCTTTCCTGGACCAGCTTCAAGGTAAAACTGTTGGGAGCGGTAAGAACCAGTGACCCATTCTCTATCCTGAGTAATAATGGTTTGATCCAGGAGTTGTATTGTTGCGGCGGCAGGCTCTTTTCGAACGAGCGGAGGCATGAATCCCAAAAAGAAATGTCCTGCATGGTTGCTTGGGGGAGAGATTAGATCAACGGCTGTAATGGTTTTGGCATTCTACAATGCAAACCCAAACTTATCCACAGGCAAATAATGTAAAATATACTTGACACTGCTGCATTGACGCTTTGTAATAGCGCGCTTTACGAATTATCGGGGATCAAAATATGAAACGCACTTACCAACCATCAGTAACCAAAAGAAAACGTACCCATGGCTTTTTGGTGCGTATGAAAACACGTGGAGGCCGCGCCGTTATTAGGGCCCGTCGCGCCAGAGGCCGTGCAAGACTCGCTGTTTAGCACTATTGATTCATCTGGATTTACTGCTGCACATCGATTATTGCGCGCAGATGGATTCGACCATGTTGTTGACTCAGAAAATGTTACCGACAAACTCTACAAGATCTTCTTTGTGCGCAATGGCAAAAATAACGCCAGGCTTGGAATAATTGCTAGCAAAAAAATACTCCCAGGGGCTGTACAGAGAAATCGTGTCAAGAGACTGATTAGAGAGGCTTTTCGCCAGCATAGTATCAAGTTTCAGCTGATTGATTTGGTTGTGATGGTGAGAGGTGTTGAAACACAAGCTTCGCAAAACAAAGATTTGAATGCGCTGTTCAATCGAATAGAAGAAAAATGCGTAAGCTTGTAATCAAGCTGATCAATGGCTATCAGTATCTGATCAGTCCTCTTCGCCCCCCGACGTGCAGATTTACCCCTAGCTGTTCAGATTATGCCTGCCAGGTTCTGGCGAAACACGGCGTAATAAGGGGGGGTTGGCTCAGTATTCGGAGATTGCTGCGTTGCAACCCTTGGAATCCCGGCGGATACGATCCCGCACCCTAACCTTTAGGCTCGATAATGGATTTACAGCGACTGTTTTTGTTTTTGATTTTTTCCTTTTCCCTTGTGTTGGTTTGGGATGGGTGGCAACGTTATCAGCATCCGGAGCGGTTTGTTCAGCAAAGCGAAGCAACCAACAAAGGTTTGCCAACTCCACAGACAGCACTACCTGTCGGTAACGGACAGGCCGTCCCAACTGGCTCGGGGCAGGGAACAATAGCCGAACAGTCAGTCAGTCGCCCGACAGGAAAGACAATATACGTCAAGACTGACTATTTAGAAGCGGAAATCAGCACCATCGGTGGCGATATCATTCGTCTTGCGTTGCTTAAGCAACCCGATGTTGAGGATAGGAACAAACCTCTTGTGCTGTTTCATCGCGGTGAAGGGACACATAATTATATAGCGCAAAGCGGTTTGCTGGGAGCGGGGCTACCTAACCACAACACCCAGTTTGCTTCTGAACAAGACAGGTACGAACTGTCCGGAGATGCCAATCAGGTCCAAGTAAGATTGAAAGCGGTGGACAGCTCAGCGCTGAAGGCTACCAAGGTAGTAACTTTACATAAAGGCAGTTATTTGATCGATATTTCCTACGAAATGGAAAATATCGGCAAACAAGCGATGTCGGCTAGCGGCTATTTTCAGTTGGTTCGGGACAGTCTGCCGCCAAAAGGGAGCATGAAATTTTTGCCTACCTATACCGGTGCAGCAGTCTATACGGATCAAGAAAAGTTCCAAAAAGTCCAGTTCTCGGAGATCGAGAAGGGCAAAACGGAATATCCCAAGCAAGCAGACAATGGCTGGATCGGAGTACTGCAGCATTATTTTGTTGTGGCCTGGTTACCCAAGGAAAAAGTCAGCCGTGAATACTTTACGCGCAAACTGGAAGGAGACTCATATTCGGTGGGTGTGATCTTGCCAGCTATAACTATCAATCCCGGACAAAAAGCAGTTGTGGGCTCTTCTCTCTATGCCGGTCCTGCCCAAACCAATCTTGACAAGATCGCTCCTGGTTTGGGTTTGACGGTCGATTATGGTTGGCTGACCATCATATCCACCCCACTGTTCTGGGTCATGTCACTTTTTTATGGTTGGATAGGAAACTGGGGCATTTCCATCATAATGCTGACAATTCTGATCAAGATGCTGTTTTTCCCGCTTTCCGCGGCCAGTTATCGTTCCATGGCAAAAATGCGCGTGGTTGCACCTAAACTGGAGAAAATCAAGCAGCAGTATGCCGATGACCGCGAACAGTTGAATCGCGCGATGATGGACTTGTACAAGACAGAAAAAATCAACCCCTTGGGGGGATGTTTGCCGGTGTTGGTGCAAATCCCGGTGTTTATTGCTTTGTATTGGGCCATTCTGGCCAGCGTGGAATTGCGCTATGCGCCATTTTTTGGCTGGATAACCGATTTGTCAGCGCCTGATCCATATTACATCCTGCCCGTTATCATGGGTGCGAGCATGATAATCCAGATGCGCCTTAACCCGAAGCCGCCGGATCCTTTGCAAGCCAAGGTGATGCAAATCATGCCGATCGCTTTCAGTGTGATGTTCTTCTTTTTTCCCGCAGGCCTGGTGTTGTATTCAATCGTGAACAACGTCCTGTCTATCGGTCAGCAGTGGTTCATTACCCGGGCTGCAGAAGCTGAGAACAAAGGTGTCGCTGCCAAGCGTTGATACCATTGCCGCTGTCGCTTCTGCACAGGGGCGAGG
>Ga0210377_10002096_pt1 | contig 17717 bp, 10 predicted proteins | sample PLM4_65_b1redo_FD_155480 | JGI IMG/M metagenome (GOLD analysis project Ga0210377, IMG submission 155480) | Groundwater sediment microbial communities from an aquifer in East River, Colorado, USA - PLM4_65_b1 redo | ecosystem: Environmental > Terrestrial > Soil > Riparian zone | place: USA: East...
TTACCGGGAGGATCGTGCCGGTTTCGTTGTTGGCATGCATGACGGACATCAGGATGGTGCGGTCTGTAATGCACGACTCGAGCAGGTCAAGGTCCGGCATCCCCTCCCTGTCCACATCCAGCCGGGTTATGTCAAAACCCTGCTGTTCCAGATGGAGGATGGTGTTGAGCACGGCGGGATGTTCCACACGGGTGGTGATTATATGGTTCCCCTTCCCCCGCAAGGCTGACGCGATACCTTTGACGGCCATATTGTCCGCCTCGGTGCCTGATGAAGTAAATACCACCTCAACGGGTTCGCAGCAGAGAAAGTGCGCCACCTTTTCCCTTGCTTCCTCAATCGCTCCCTTCGCTCTCCTGCCAGCCATGTGAATACTGGAAGGATTGCCGAAACGCTCCCTGTAAAAAGGCAAAAACGCCTCCAGCACCTCGGGATGAACGGGCGCAGTGGCGTTGTAATCCATGTAGATCATCTTGTCCGCTCTTCTCTTTAGCTGATGCGCCAGAGGCGTCCGGCAAGAAGCGCCTTTAGGCATTTCGCATCCGGTCAGTTTTTGCCGGAGATACTGGTTTTCAAGGATTCGTGCTCCGCGGAGAGCGCGGCGAATTTTCGCTCCAGTTCACGGATCTGGTCAAAGAGGCATGAAATGGCCTTGGCCTCCGGGTCCGGCAGGTTGCCGTGCTCCAGGTCCATTCTTTCCGAAATCTTTTCCGTCGCCATCACGACCCGGCCGGGGATGCCCACGACCGTTGAGTTGGCCGGGACTTCCCTGACAACCACGGAATTGGAGCCTATCTTGCTTCCCTTGCCGACCGTAAACGGACCCAGCACCTTGGCGCCGGAACCGATTACCACGTTGTCGCCGATGGTGGGATGGCGCTTGGTCTTTTCCCAGCTCACCCCGCCCAGGGTTACTCCGTGGTAAAGTGTTACGTTTTCGCCAATCTCCGCCGTCTCTCCTATAACGACCCCCATGCCGTGGTCGATAAAAAATCCCTTGCCGATAGTGGCGCCCGGATGGATCTCGATCCCGGTGAAGAAGCGCCCCATATGGGATATGAACCTGCCGATAAAAAAGAACTCATGCTTCCAGAACCAGTGGCTGATCCTGTGGAACCAGATAGCGTGGAGGCCGGGGTAACAGAAAAGCACCTCCGGAATGCTTCTGGCTGCGGGGTCCCGGTCGAAAACCGCCTTGATATCATCTTTCAATCGCAGGAACATGGGCTCTCCTCATTTTCCGACACAATTTCAATGCCCCTTTTTAAATAGCATACCTTACTATTATCATCAACTATAAAGTTATTAGCGCGGAAACAAACCTGCATAGCTCTATAGCTGTCGCCTGTTTCCTCACTTTCCTAATGGAAACGCCCTGTGTTATAACGAGGCCGAGGTTAAAGTAATTTTATTTGAATCACTTGACAATGCTCCTGGATATTATATCATTCTAATTCATATTGTTTTCAGATAAATGAGGGTATCATGACCTTCTGCGAATTAAGGGACTCCTGCTTTCTTTTCAATTATGGTTTATCGGGAATGCCGATAACAACCGAGTTCCTGAAATATAAATACTGCATGGGCAACTTCAACGAATGTCCCTGGTACATAAACTGTAAATGCCTGTGGCAGGAGGAGGAACAGGGGAACTCTTAACCTCTTCCACTTGCTATCTCTCCGATTGACCCGGGGTTGAGCATGGCAAGACGCTCCCCCTGCAACAATTGATACAGAGTAAATTCCCTTCACAATATTATTTACACGTATATCAAGGCAGTTATATCCCATCGATCAATTTATCAGTTTTTTGTTGCACCCCCATTTTCACCGCATCGACTCTTAACTCTTCAACCCGCTGGAATAAAAGGCTTAAATTAAATTCCAAATTGGGCATTGATAATGCTATGGATTTGCACATTGCTCGTGCATGGCAAACAAGAGCCGCGCCAATTGAAGCAGACCGGTCCAGACGTTTTAGCGATTCGTATCAATTGAACTGGGAACGCCCGTGAAAAACCTGCAACTTTCCGTCACAACGGTTTGTCTCTGTTCCATTTTTTTCCTGTTCAATTGGGCAGCGGAACTTTACGCCTGTCATGATCAGGGCACCTCCCATCTGGAAGGCAATTGCGTTGCCTGCATAATCGCAAACCATCACAAATCAAAATATCCGCCGCTCCTCCACGAACCTCTTTATTCTCTCAATCTACCGGAATTCCCTGTTCACTTTGCATCAGCATCCCAAATAGCGGCAACCAGTCCGGCATCTCCTTTCCTTTCCGATTTCCGCTCGCGTGCTTCGCCTGCATAATAAGTCCGTGAATGCCTGCCTGCTGCAATATGCCGCAACGGATCGCCCCCCTGCGGCTGGAGAAAGGGAGGGGCGGGCATGCACGGAGATCGGGGTGAAGTTCTTTGTCAATCCATAATCTTGTTTAAAGGAGGAAGGCGTATGTTAATGAAAAAGAAACCGTCCTGGATGGCCCTTATGCTCGGTGTGCTTTTGTCGGGAATTGCCGGCAGCGCCGAGGCAAGCACACTGGTACCCCAGAGTGCGCTGCCAGGGGCATGCATCCCGCAGTTCGCGGTCCAGATGCCGGTGTTCGGACCGGCCGGTGACGTCCCGAGGGTGGATGCGCTCAAGCATCCGTTCCTTACCGTGAAGATGAAGGAGGTGGACATCCAGGTCCTCCCCAAAGGGATGACCGACACCTGCGGACAGAATGTGAGTTTCAACAAGACCAGGGTCTGGGCCTATGAAACCTCCGACGCACTGACCCGCAAGCTCCTCGGCCCGGCAAACTGGCCCGCCGTGACCATCAACGCAACCCGGCACATCCCCACGGTGGTGAAATACGAAAACACCCTGCCGGGATTCAACTTCTCCAACAGCCAGGATAACATCTTCCCGTTCGCCAGCGGCCTGGTCCAGGGGCTCCTCACCATCGACCAGACCCTGCGCTGGGCGAACCCGGAGAAGCTCGACTGCGATCAACCCGTGAACTGCGTCCTGAACCCGGGAGACCCATGCTGCGTGCCATTCACCGGTTCGCCTCCAACCGTGCCGCACATGCATGGAGCCGAGGTATCGTCCAACTTCGACGGGGGGCCGGAGGCCTGGTTCACGGCTGACGGCAGGAAGGGCCCTGCCTTTCGAACCCTCTTCGACGCAGGCCCGGGCCGGGCGGTCTATCTGTACAACAACAGCCAGGAGCCGGGGACCCTCTGGTTCCACGACCACACCCTGGGCGCCACCCGCGACACCGTTTATGCCGGTGGCCTGGCGGCTTTTTTCCTCATCCGCGACTCAAAAACCGAGCCGAAAAATCTCCCCGACGGGGCCTATGAGATCGAAATGGCCCTACAGGACCGCCAGTTCGACACCAACAGCCAGCTCTTCTTTCCCGATGGCAGCGGAACAGATGTCGACACAAGCAACCTGAACGGCCCCCCCACCAACCCGGATATCCACCCCTTCTGGAATCCCGAATTCATCGGCGATGTGGCGATCGTCAACGGCGCACCCTGGCCATACAAGAACGTGGAGCCTAGGCGCTACCGCTTCCGGCTCCTGGACGGCTCAAACGCCCGCGTTTTCAACCTCTCCTTCGGCGCTGCCCCTGTCTACCAGATCGGCGCCGACGACAACTATCTGGACAAACCCGTGCCGGTCAGCCAGGTAACGATAGCCCCGGGTGAAAGGGTCGATCTTATTGTTGACTTCTCCGCTCTTTCAGGCCAGGAGGTGACGGTGACCAACGATGCCCCTATCCCGTTCCCTGACGGGCTCTATCCGGTGCCTCACGACGACCCCGAAAACCCCGGTACGATGCTTCCGGCCGACCAGCCGCAGATGGCCAGCATCATGCGGTTCAAGGTCAGCAGCGCAAAGGTGACCGACAAGAGCTGCAATCCGGCCGCGGGTCAGTGCAGGCGGCATGTGCCGCTCGTACGCCTCGCCAACGGCATGGGGGGCATGGCGCCGGGGGTCAGGATTGAAAAGAGAAGGCAGCTCGTACTCAAGGAGTTCCAGGGACCTGGCGGACCGGTCGAGGTTATGATTAACAACTCCGATTTTGACGGCACCCGCAACCCAAGCATCGACATGTTCTTCCATAATAGCGATGGCGTCAGCGAGCAGCCCAGGGTCGGCTCTACCGAGCTCTGGGAGATCATCAACCTGACCGCGGACGCCCATCCTATCCATACCCACCTGGTCCAGTCCCAGATCCTCAACCGCGAAGCTTATGACGTGGACGGATATCTGGGAACGTTTGATGATGACGACAAAATGATTACTGCCGGAGCCTGGACGGCCGCCTTTGGTCAGGGGCCGGCGCCTCTTCTCCCCGGCTGCGTGCCCGGCGAGTACTGCCCCAACTACGGCCCTCCGCTGGCCTATCCTGTGCCCAATGCCGACGGTGCCATCGGCGGCAATCCCGCCATCGGGCCATTTCTTCTCGGGAATGCCACGCCACCGGAGCCTGGCGAGTCGGGGTGGAAGGATACTGTCCGGTCAATGCCGGGCGAGGTGATTCGGCTCCTGGTGCGCTGGGCGCCTACCAGCACCCCGGTGCGGAAGAGTTTCGCGGGAATGAATCTCTATCCGTTCGACCCGACCAAGGGGCCCGGTTATGTCTGGCACTGCCACATCCTGGACCATGAAGACAACGAAATGATGCGCCCCTATACGTTGCTGAAATGATTCTGAGTTGAAAACGACCGAATGGGGCCGTGCAGTTCTGACGCCCTGTAAGAAAAAAGTCCCCACTTCGGCGGGGACTTTTTTCTTACAGGGGATGCAAAGTGAGATAGGCACCGTCATATTGTGGGTGATTGTGCAGGGATGTCAACTCCTCCGGCAAACTTATCTTTTATGGAGCGGCAAAAGTATCCTTCCCGTTTTTCCGACCCCTCATGCCGTGAGCATCTCCTGCAATATCCTGATCATATCCTGGGTGCGGTATGGCTTGATAAGTACCGCGCAGAATCCGTAATCCCGGTAATTGGCCATTATCGGGTCTGTTGAATAACCGCTGGAAACAATTGCCTTGATATCCGGGTCTATCCTGATGAGCTTTTCGATTACCTCCTTCCCGCCGACCCCTCCCGGGATGGTCAGGTCCAGGATTACCGCGGAAAATGGGGCACCCTCCTCCTTCCTTTGCAGGTAAAGATCTACTGCATCCGAGCCGTTTTCAACGGACTCGACCGTGTAACCGACCTCTTCCAGTATGGCCTGTGTAACCTTCCGGATATCCTCCTCGTCATCCATTACCAGCACGCGGCGGCCGCCCCGGGACGCCTCTGTTCCAGAGCATGGTTCGGACAGGCTTTCGCGTTCCGCGGCCGGCAGGGAGATATGAAATGTGCTCCCCTTCCCGAGGGTGGATGATGCCCTTATTTTGCCGCCATGCTTCCTGATTATTGAGTAACAGGTAGCCAGTCCGAGACCGCTCCCCTGCTGCTTGGTAGTGAAGTAAGGGTCGAAGATCCTCTGTAGATGGTTCTCGGAAATTCCGGCGCCGGTGTCCGCAACTGAGATTTTCACGAATCTCTTCCCTCTCTGCGGGGATCCGGCATTTTCCGCGCTTATGGTTACCGTACCTCCTTCCGGCATGGCCTGGACCGCATTGAGCACGAGATTCTGGATAACCTGGAACAGCTGTCCTTCGTCCGCTTCCACGGGCCAGAGGTCGTCCGCCAGGGTGAATTCGCCCCTGACATTGGAACCGCGCAGGGCAAATCGGGCCGCTTCTCTCAGCAGCCCGCGCAGGTCGATAATTTTCTTGACCGGTTCGCCCCCCCGCGCAAAGGTCAGGAGCTGCTGGGCCAGGTCCTTGGCGCGGGCAGTAGCATTCTCTGCTTCTTCCAGCCGCTTCGTCACTTTTTCCGGATCGTGCAGCTGTAAACGCGCCAGGGAGACATTGCCGAGGATGATCGTAAGGATGTTGTTGAAATCGTGGGCAATCCCGCCCGCCAGCACCCCGAGCGACTCGATCTTCTGGTTTTTCAGCATATCCTGCCTGGCATTGCGGAGTTCGGTTATATCCTCCATTGTCCCGACATAGCCTGAGATTATGCCGTCCGGACTTTTCAAGGGGTTTGCCAAGGTTCGAACCCAGATCGTTTTCCCTTGAGGTGTCAGCCGACGGTGCTCATGGGAATAGAAATGCCCTGAGGCAACCGACTCATTCCAGACTTTCCAGTGTTCTTCGAGATCGTCGGGGTGAATCCCCTTGACCCACCCCATTCCCATACCTTCCGAGGCCGGCATACCGGTAATTCTCTCCCATCCGGGGCTGCAGTAAATGTTGTTCCCTTCGCTGTCCGCCCTGAAAATGCCGATCGGCGCGGAATCGCAGAGGGTATGAAACAGCTCCTCGCGCTCGCGCAATCCCTCCCCTGATTTCATTTGCGCCAAACCTCTCGAATCCGTCGAATTGGAGGCGGCTTCAACTGATGGTTTGAGTTTCTTTTTCATTTCAGGCTCCAGAATTTCCAGCGGAGAATGGCCAGGTTCAACGACACTGTTTACCGGCGATTAAGTGGATTCCGGGGAGGCTGCGGGATCTGCAATATGAACGGCACCTTTATCTTATAGTATAGCATCAAGCGACCCTTATACAACCCCGGGCCCTTTTTCCCAAACGCTGGGCAATTGTATGCAGCAAACGATCTTTAACGACTAATTTAGTGTCCATCAGGAAACTACGGATGAGACACTATTGGCGGAGGAAAGATGGGGGGGGGTACGGGTGATTCTTGTGAATCAAAGGGAAATGGAAGGATGTTTCAATTATATGCCGTCGGTTGCCCGCCAATGCGGCCCCTGGCGGGCCACACCATGTTCCCGACGAGATCTTCCGGGGACATCGGAATTGCCAGGTGAAACCCCTGGACCTCATCGCAGTTGCGCGTTATCAAAAAATGCAACTGATCGCTGGTTTCCACCCCTTCCGCGACCACCTTCAGGTTCAGGCTGTGGGCCAGGAAGATGATCGCCTCTACAATGGCCGCGTCATCGCTGTTGTGCGCGAGATCGGCGACAAACGAACGGTCGATCTTGATCCGGTCGATGGGAAAATGTTTCAGATAGCTGAGGGATGAGTAACCGGTGCCGAAATCGTCGATGCTTAATCCCAACCCCATATTCTTCAGAGCCCTGAGAGTATTAATGGTTTTATCGGCATGCTCCATTACCACGCTCTCGGTGAATTCCAGTTCAAGGGATTCCGGTTCTATTCCGGTTTCCCTTATAATCTTTCCGACCATTTCCAGAAAATCGGGTTGCCTGAACTGCATCCCGGAAATATTGACCGCCATCTTCAACTCCCCGAGGCCGGCCAGAGCCCACTCCCGGGCCTGAATACAGGCTGCGCGCATCGCCCATTCGCCCAGACCGATGATCTGCCCGGAATTTTCCGCAAACGGTATGAAGTCGGACGGCATCAAGGGTCCCAATTCCGGACTTTGCCAACGCAACAGGGCCTCCACACCCAGCATCCTGTTCGTTTTCAGGTCCCATTGGGGCTGATAATGGAGAAAGAACTCCCTCTTCTCAATCCCCTGGCGCAGGCTGCTTTCAAGAGCCACGCGGCGCATGACCAGCCGGTTCATTTCCGGTGAGAAAAACCGGTAGTTTGCTTTCCCCTCGGTTTTTGCATGGTACATAGCGGTGTCGGCGCACTTGAAAAGGGTATCCGCGTCAAGGCCGTCATCGGGATAAAGGGCGATGCCGATACTGGCGCTTGAATATATCTGCCGGCACTCCATCATAAACGGCCGGGCAAAGATCGACAGGATTCTTTCGGCGGCCAGTGCCGCGCTTTCCTGGTCGCTTAAGGCGGTCAGCACGATGACAAATTCGTCTCCGCCCAGCCTGGCCAGGGAATCGGATTCACGCATGCAGGCGGAAAGCCGTTCGGCCACCTCCCTTATCAGCCTGTCCCCGAAGTCATGCCCCTGTGTGTCATTGACATCCTTGAAGTTGTCCAGATCGAGGAAGAGAAGACCTGCCTGGCGCCCCTCGCGTTGGGCCAGGGAAAGCGCCTGTTGCAGATGATCCAGGAAGGCGGCGCGGTTGGGTAGAGCGGTCAGGCTGTCGAAGAAGGCGAGGCGACGGATTTTTTCCTCGGCCTTCTTGCGGCTTGTGATATCCTCGCAGACCGTTACCATACCCAGGCATATCTCCTCACCGTTTTTAACGGCAATTGAAGAGAGCTGCACCGGAAACTCCTCGCCGGTTCCCCGGACATTAATGCTTTCTCGACGCCAAACCCCGGTGATGTCAAACTCCTCAGCCATGACGGCATTGTCCAGGTTTAGGCCTTTGAAATGCCTGACATCGCAGTTTATCAGCTCCTCAATGGAATAGCCGTGCATCTCCGCCTCAGCCGGATTCGTATAGACGATCCTGCTGTTGACGTCGCTGATTGTGATGCCGATCGGGAGGGAGTCAACCGCCTCTTTGAGCATAACGAGCCGCTCTTCCACATGCCTGATCTTGGTTATGTCCTGAAAAGTCCCTTCCAGGCGGGGGGTCTTCCCCGGAGCCGGTTCAGACTCTTCCCCCTGCATGGAAACGATGCGCAAAGTATTATCGGGAAGTTTTACGCGGAATTCGACTCCGCACGAGGTTCTGTTTTCGCGGGCATTAACCAGGCATGCCTCCACCTTCTCTCTGTCCGGCGGATAGAGCGCCGCCAGGAACCTTTCAAGGCTTGATACCGCCTCCCCGTTTTCTATTCCCAATATCCGGAAGGTCTCTTTCGATCCCCAAAGTGAACCGGTCATGGGGTCCCATTCCCAATTGCCGAGATGTGCAATCCTCTGTGCATTGGCAAGCCTTGCCTCGCTTTTCGCGAGTTGTATCGTGCTCAGGCTTGCCCGGAGCATATAGCTGACCCGATAAACAAGTAGATCGGGATTGACCGGCTTTGTGATGAAATCGGTTGCTCCCGCCTCGAAGGCACTACGGATCGACCCCGTATCGCCAAGCCCGGTAATCATCAGGACCGGTGTGTATTCACCACCGCGTATTCCGCGCAATTCCCGGCAGGTCTCGAAGCCGTCCTTGCCGGGCATGATCAGATCGAGAAGCACCAGGTCCGGTTGCAGTTGAATGAAGCCGGCGATTGCGGATTCGCCGTCCGCCGCCACGGCAGTTTTAAAACCGGCCTTTCCAAGCGCATCCCGAAAAGTGACGCGCATAAACCGATCATCATCGACAATCAGGACCAGCATTTTTTTGTCTGGATTCGCCGTAAAGGACATGGAGCATTAACTCCCGGAAATGTGAGGGAAGTCGGCTAAGGGGCAAAGAGATGCAGGACGGAAAGATTGCTGGTTAAAGCAAACTGTATGAATTCCGAGTTTTTTATACTATACAAATATGCGCTTGTCAAATCAAGGGGAGCGATCCATCCAATGTTACAATATCATGCAGCCCCCTTTTCAGTTGAGCAAATTGCACCTTTATGGTAAATTGAAGCGTTTGTAATCTAAACATACCGAAAAATCAGGAGATTTGATATATGTTGAGTTCACTTGTAAAGAAGATTGTCGGAAGCAAGAATGACCGGGAACTGAAGCGGCTCTGGCCGGCTGTTGCCCGGATAAACGCCCTGGAGCCTAAGATTGCCGCCCTTACCGATGATCATCTGCGAAATAAGACCGTTGAATTCAAGGAGCGCCTGGGGCGCGGGGAGGCCCTCGACTCCATACTCCCGGAAGCATTCGCCGTTTGCCGCGAGGCAGGGAAAAGGACCTTGGGGATGCGCCACTTCGATGTGCAGCTCATCGGTGGGATGGTGCTCCATCAGGGTAAGATAGCCGAGATGAAGACCGGCGAAGGGAAGACCCTTGTGGCCACGCTCCCTGCCTACCTGAACGCCCTTACCGGTCGCGGTGTCCACATCGTTACGGTCAACGACTACCTGGCCAGGCGCGACTCCGAATGGATGGGGCAGATATACAGATTTCTCGGCCTCACCGTGGGGGTGATCGTCCACGGGATCGAAGACGATGAACGGAGAGAGGCGTACCACTCCGATATCACCTATGGCACAAACAACGAGTTCGGATTCGACTACCTGCGCGACAACATGAAATTCGCCCTCGATGACTATGTGCAGCGTGACTACCACTACTCCATCGTCGACGAGGTGGACTCCATTCTCATCGACGAGGCCCGAACGCCGCTTATCATCTCCGGCCCCACCGAGGATTCCACCGACAAGTACTACATCATCGACCGTATTATCCCATCCCTTAAAAAGGGAGAGGTAAAGGATATAGAGGCGAATACCCTCTCCGGCAAGCGGAAGGAATACACCGGCGACTTCACCATCGACGAGAAGGCAAGATCGGCCACCCTGACTGAAGAAGGGGTGCTCAAGGTGGAGAAACTCCTGAAGATCGACAACCTCTACGATCCGGGCAACATGGAGACCCTTCACCACGTGCAGCAGGCGCTGCGCGCCCATGCCCTGTTCAAGCGGGACGTGGATTACGTGGTCAAGGAGGGGGAGGTCCTTATCGTCGACGAATTCACCGGCCGCCTCATGCCGGGCCGACGCTGGTCGGACGGGCTGCACCAGGCGATCGAGGCCAAGGAGGGGGTGGATATCGAGAACGAGAACCAGACCCTGGCGACGATCACCTTCCAGAACTACTTCCGCATGTTCGAAAAGCTTGCCGGGATGACAGGGACCGCCGACACCGAGGCAGAGGAGTTCAACAAGATCTACAAGCTGGAAGTGATGGTGATTCCCACCAACCGGGTACTGCTGCGCCCCGACTTCCCCGATGTCATATACAAGACGGAAAAGGAGAAGTTCAACGCCGTCATCGAAGAGATCAAGGATCTGCACGCCAAGGGACAGCCGGTGCTGGTCGGCACCATCTCCATCGAAAAGTCGGAGGTGCTCTCGGAACTCCTCAAGAAGCAGGGGGTTCCCCACTTCGTCCTGAACGCCAAGCAGCACGAACGGGAGGCGGAGATCGTCGCCCAGGCGGGGCGCAAGGGGATGGTCACCATCGCCACCAACATGGCCGGCCGCGGCACCGACATCATCCTCGGCGGCAACCCCGAGGGGCAGGCGAAACAGTGGCAGAAGGGAAACCCGGAAGCGCCCGAGGAAGAATATCAGCAGGTCCTGGAAAAATTGAAGGAGCACTGGGAAGCAGAACATGACGAAGTGGTCAGTCTCGGAGGGCTGCATATCCTCGGCACCGAGCGCCACGAGAGCCGCCGCATTGACAATCAGCTGCGCGGCCGTTCAGGCCGCCAGGGGGACCCCGGCTCCTCCCGTTTCTACCTGTCCCTCCAGGACGACCTGCTGCGCATCTTCGGCTCCGAACGGGTGTCAAAGATCATGGATATGCTGAAGATCGAGGAGGGGGAGGCGATCACCCACTCACTGATTACCAAGTCGATAGAAAACGCCCAGAAAAAGGTGGAGGCCCACAACTTCGACATCCGCAAGCACCTCATAGAGTATGACGATGTAATGAACAAGCAGCGCGAGGTTATCTACACCCAGCGCCGGGAGATCCTCGGGGGAGAAGACCTGCGGGGAAGTTTCATGGAGATGATGGACGAGACCGTCGAGGACCTGGTGGAAACCTATGCCATCGACAAGGTTCCCGCCCGGGAGTGGGACTGGAACGGTATTGGAGAGTCGGTCTACCTCTCTTTCGGATTCCATCTCGACATCCCCTCCGAGACCATGGATCGGCTCAACCCCGCCAATTTCAGGGGACTTCTCCAGGAGAAGGTGCGTGATACTTTCACCGCCAAGTTGGCTGAATTCGGCGACGAGATGATCGACCACCTGATCAAGGTGATCATGCTCCAGGCCATTGACGGCCAGTGGAAGGATCATCTCCTTTCCATCGATCATTTGAAGGAAGGGATAGGCCTGCGCGGTTACGGCCAGAAAGATCCGAAACAGGAGTACAAGAAAGAGGCGTTCGAGCTTTTCATGTCGATGATCGCCCGAATCCGCACGGAGGTCGTGGAGAAGATCTTCTGGGTGCAGCTGGCGCGAGATAGTGAAATCGAACGGATCGAGGAGACCCCGAAAAAGCAACGGCTGGTCTTCAACCTGGGTGACGAACCGGTCCACAAGGAACCGGCGAAGAGCAGGAAGGTCGGCAGGAACCAGCCCTGCACATGCGGGAGCGGAAGGAAGTACAAGCAGTGCTGCGGGAAGTAGAAATAATGTGCTGAACGAGGTTAGATCATGAAAATAAAAGGTTTCAGGTTCTCCGCCGTAGAAGCGGAGATCAAGAAAGCCGGCCGGCTCGACCTGGGGCTGATCTTTTCCGAAACCCCTGCGGCCGTGGCGGCGCTCTACACCACCAACAAAGTAAAAGCGGCGCCTGTCGTCATCTCCATGGAGCGGTCAAGAAGCGGCAACGCCCAGGCGCTCGTGGTGAACAGCGGCAATGCCAACGCCTGCACCGGCCCGAAAGGAGTGGACGATTCCCTTGAAACCGCACGTCTTGTGGCGGAAGGGCTCGGCATCCCTGATGAAGCGACACTGGTCGCGTCCACCGGGGTCATCGGCGTTCCACTCCCCATGCAGAAGATCAGGAAAGGGATTTCGCCGCTCATCGAGGGACTCGAAAGCGGGACCCTGGCGGAGATTGCCAGGGCAATCATGACCACGGACACCTTCCCGAAGCTGGAGTGGCGGCGCGGAGAAGCTGAAGGCAAGGAGTACACGATAGCTGGAATTGCCAAAGGGGCCGGGATGATCATGCCGAACATGGCCACAATGCTTGCATTTCTCGTTACCGACGCGGCAGTTGATAGCACATGGCTGGACAAGATATTCCGGGAAGCGAACGATTCCTCTTTCAATATGATAACCGTTGACGGAGACACCTCTACCAACGATTGTGCGGTAATCATGGCCAACGGCGCCGCCGGCAATGCGCCCCTTGCTGCGGAAAGCAAGGACGCGCCACGTTTTGTCGAGCTTCTGAACGATGTGCTCCTCTCTCTCGCCCAACAAATTGTAAGGGACGGAGAAGGGGCAACCAAGTTCGTGACAATCAAAGTCAGGGGTGCCTATTCTAATGTCGAGGCCAAAAAGGCGGCAATGGCCGTTGCCAATTCCAGCCTGGTGAAAACCGCCTTTTTCGGTCAGGATGCGAACTGGGGGAGGATCCTGGCCGCTGTGGGCTATTCCGGCGCACAGGTCGATCCCGGCCGCTTGGAACTCTTTTTCGATGATGTAGCCATGGCCAGAAACGGCATCTTTGCAGGCGGAGACGCCGAGACACGCGGCACGGAAGTGCTGAAAAACAAGGAATTCAGCGTAACGGTCGATCTGAAGCTGGGTAACGGTATGGCTACGGTTTACACATCCGACCTTTCCTATGACTATGTGAAGATCAACGCCGATTACAGAACATAGTAAACAGGTAGATAGACTGAAGGCTGAAGACTGAAGGTTTAAATGCAAATCATCGCACCCTTCAGCCTTCAGCCTTAACACCTGAGTCTTCAGGAGTCATCATGAACCTCTCAAAATATTTTTTCACTGCATGCTCTCTCTTTCTGATCATACTCTCAGGAGCTCTAACGGTTCAGGCCGCGGAAACCGGGCTGAAGATCACCGAGATGGCGGTCACCACCAAAATCGTCAGGGGGAATCCCATAGATTCCGTGCACAGGATATCCTCAGCATCAGTGAAGGCGCTTTTCTGCTTTACCCGCCTGCAGTCCGACATCGGCAAGGATACCACCATCCGGCACATCTGGTACCGGGATGAAATCAAGGTGGGGGAATATCAGCTGCCGGTCAAGGGGGAGCGGTGGAGAACATACAGCAAGAAGATGATCGAAAAAGGTTGGGTCGGCGATTGGCGGGTCGAGGCACTCGACAGCGAGGGGCATCTGCTGAAGACAGTCAAGTTCAGGATGAATTGAGAGGATTTTAGCCGGAAACGACTATTCACACGAAAAATGTTAAAGCTTTTTCCTGCCGCAATAATAGTGATGCTGCTTTTCACCGTGACATTTGCATCTGCCGAAGATCCGGCGCCGCAGCAGGTTGAAGCGACGAAACGGATCGATCTTCTCCTGGAAAACGCCATATCGCGGGGACTTGTCGCCGGGGGTGTGGTGCTGGTCGGAAACCGCAAGGGCGTGTTGTTCGAAAGGGCCTACGGCAGGACCTGCGCCGGCCCCAATGCCCCATTGACCAATATTGACACTATCTTCGACATTGCCTCCCTCACCAAGGTGGTCGCCACTGCTCCCGCCATTCTGAAACTTGCGGAAGAGGGGAAGCTCTCCCTTGTCGATCCTGTCAGCAGGTGGTTTCCGGAATTCTCCGGGAAAGGTAAAGAAGAGCTGCTGGTCATGAATCTTCTTACCCACACTTCAGGATTCGACGACTTTCCCCTCTCCCCACGCAACCCTCTGCAGAGCGCCGTTGAAAAGGCCGCGCACCAGAAACTTCATGGTGAAATCGGCAGCAGATTCAGATACGCAGATATCAATTTTATCCTGCTGGGGGAAATGGTCAGAAGGATAACCGGCGTCCCCCTGGATATTTATGCCGCGTCTCATTTCTTCACCCCACTGGGGATGAATGACACAACCTTCAACCCGGACACCGGCAAGGCCATGCGCTGCTCAACCACGATCGGCCCGGACAATTCCCTGTTGACAGGCCATGTCCAGGACCCGATGGCGCGGCAGTTGGGAGGCGTTGCCGGCCATTCGGGGGTATTCACAACGGCCCGCGATCTAGCCAGGTTCTGCAGCATGATCTTGGGCGAAGGCGAATTGGAGGGGACGCGCATACTTTCCGGGAGGGCCGTGCGACAGATGACCGCCCCCTATTTTTCCCGCGGCGGGAACGTGATTCGGGGTCTGGGATGGGACATAGCCTCCCCTTTCTCCGCTCCGAAGGGAAACGGCCTTTCGGAAGTCTCATTCGGTCACACAGGTTATTCCGGCTCCTCCATCTGGATCGATCCGACAGCGGATATCTTCGTGGTATTACTCACTTCCCGTCTCAATTATAAAAATATCAGGGAGTTCAGCCAGTTGCGAGGGGAATTGTCTTCCCTGTCCGTCGAAATATTCCCCCTTTCAGCCGGTAGAAGAGAGATAGAAAATTCCGGGGACGTCGAAAGGTAAAAAACTTGACACCTGTCCGGCTTTATGCTAGTTTTTTCGCACCTATGCACCGTTTGCCCGTACCTGAACCACATTCCAACTTCCCCGCCAGTGGAGGCTTAGATGAGCAATAAACTGCTCCTCGCCGATGACAGTATCACCATCCGAAAAGTCGTTGGCATAATTTTCGCCAATGAGGATTATTCGCTTACGGTTGTGGACAATGGTAACGCAGCACTGGAAAAAGCCCGTGAGATCGTGCCGGATATTATTATGGCCGACGTCGTGATGCCCGGCAAGACCGGCTATGAGGTCTGCGAGGAGATCAGGCGAGACCCCGATCTGAACCATCTCCCGCTGCTGCTTCTGACCGGCGCCTTTGAACCTTTCGACGAAGATAAAGCCAGATTGAGCGGCGCGGACGATTTTATCTCCAAGCCTTTCGAATCCCAGCAGCTGATCGAAAAGGTCAGGACTCTTATCGAACTTGGCAAGGAAAGAAAAAAAGCCAGCTCCATCCAGGAGCCGGTGGTTGCCGCACAGGAACCTGCCCCGGTTGCGCCTTTGACCGCCGCAATTGAAGAGGAAATCGAAGTTTCGGCACCCCTGGATGAAGATGTCCTCGGAGAAACCGCATTCCTGATTGAAGAGATCTCTTCTGACGAAGAAATTTTAGAGGCGCTTCCCGAAGATGATTTGTGGGGCGCTTTTGAGCTGGAAGAGGTAACGGAAGAGGAGCCTGTTAAAATCGAGGCGGTCCTCGAAAAAGAGACCCTCGATCCTTTCGCGGAGCTTGAGGCGCTGGATGAGTTTTCCCTTGGGGAAGAGAAAAAACCCGTGCCGCCTGTTATCCCTCCTGAGTCGGCCGCAACGCCTCCTGAAGAGACCAGGGCCGTATGGCAACCTGCCGAGGAGGAGACCTTTACTCTCGGGGAAGAGGCCGAAGAAGTCGAATTCGAAACAGAACCGGAAGAAGAGCTTTACGGCATCTCCGTCGAGGAAGTGCCTTCACAGGCTGAGCCTGCATCCGGCGAGGTTTTCGAGTTGGGCGCCGAAGCCGGGGAGCATCCCGCTGACACTGCTATTGCTGAACCTGCCCCAGCAGCCCCTCCAGTCGCTCCGGAGGTCGAACTGCAATTCGCGCCGGAAGAAGAGTATGTTCCGGTTATCCCACCGGTTGCGCCTCCCGAACCTTCATTTTCCACTGCAACCGTAACGGCGCAGCCTGCTGTCAGCGGCGAAGTGGTCCTGAGTGACGAACAGCTTGCCGCCATCGTCGGCAAGATTTCCAGGGAGATCATCGAGAAGATTGCCTGGGAAGTGGTCCCCGATCTTGCGGAAATGCTTATCCGCGAGGAGATAAGGAAGCTCAAGAAAGGGCTTGCGGATTAGCTCCGGGGGAGATTGCCGGTTATTCAGATATGGGTTTATGGAAGGGGGATTTTATATCCCCTTTTCATTTTCAACTATGTTATTTTGAGGTTGCCGCATGCCGGGAAAAGAACTTGCCAAAACATATGAGCCGAAGGAAGTCGAAGCAAAGTGGTACCACGAGTGGGAAAGCAAAGGGTATTTTCATGCCGATGCCGATTCCGCAAAGAAATCCTACTGCATAGTCATCCCCCCCCCGAACATCACCGGCGTGCTCCACATGGGCCATGCGCTCAACAACACCCTCCAGGATATCCTCTGCCGCTGGAAACGTATGAGCGGCTTCAATGTGCTCTGGATGCCCGGCACCGATCACGCCGGTATCGCCACCCAGAATGTGGTGGAAAGGCAGCTGGCCGCTGAGGGTAAGGACCGCTTCGCTCTGGGCCGGGATGCCTTTATCGAGCGGGTCTGGAAGTGGAAGGCCGAATCGGGCGGACAGATCATCGGCCAGCTGAAGCGGCTCGGCGCATCCTGCGACTGGGAGCGGGAGCGCTTCACCATGGATGAAGGTCTCTCCCGGTCCGTGCGTGCGGTCTTCGTTCAGCTGTATGAAGAAGGGCTCATCCACCGCGACAACCGTCTGATCAACTGGTGCCCCCGCTGCCACACGGCCCTTTCCGACATAGAGGTGGAGCATGAGGAACAGAAGGGGCATCTCTGGCATCTCCGTTACCCGGTGGTCGGTTCGGACCGATATCTGGTGGTCGCCACCACCCGCCCCGAGACGATGCTGGGGGACACCGCAGTGGCGGTGAACCCGGCCGACGAAAGGTATCGGGATCTTGTCGGCGGCTTGGTAAATCTGCCGCTGGTAAACAGGCGGATACCGATAATCGCCGATGACTACGTGGACATGGAGTTCGGCACCGGCGTGGTGAAGATCACCCCCGCCCACGACTTCAACGACTTCGAGGTGGGAAAACGGCACAAGCTGAATGTCATCAACATCTTCAATCAGTCAGGGGAAATCAACTCCGAAGGGGGGCAATACGAGGGTCTGGAGCGATTCGCCGCGCGCAAGAGGATCGTAGCCGACATGGAGGAGCAGGGGCTACTGGAGAAGATCGACGACCACTCACTCGCCGTGGGGGGGTGCTACCGCTGCAAAACTGTGGTGGAGCCCTACCTGTCGCTG
>Ga0210377_10002097_pt1 | contig 17712 bp, 9 predicted proteins | sample PLM4_65_b1redo_FD_155480 | JGI IMG/M metagenome (GOLD analysis project Ga0210377, IMG submission 155480) | Groundwater sediment microbial communities from an aquifer in East River, Colorado, USA - PLM4_65_b1 redo | ecosystem: Environmental > Terrestrial > Soil > Riparian zone | place: USA: East...
TCTGGCCCGAGCGGATAGATCAGCGGGCATCCCGGCGCCGCCGTCTGGTACAGCACGACACCGGACAGGAACTCGATGATGCTCATCAGGCAGGTGCCGGCGGTGGTGACCGGCGCGGTCGCGCCGGTGAGCGGCATCGGCCACAGGACGATCGGGATCCCCGCCTGCGCGAGATCGACGCACAGGTCGGCCATCTTCGGCTCGTGCTGCAGCGGCGACACGGTGCAGGCGACCACCGAGAAGGGGGGCCGCGCCCGCAGCGCCGCGCGGTCGCCGCACAGGACGTCGAGCATCTCGAGCGCGAACGGCACATGCTCCGGTAGCTGCAACTCATGCTGGATGTGCTTGGTGGTGGTCGCGAACGAGTGGTACATCTCGTGCAGCGCCCGGCTCGGCCCCGGCACATCGGACGGCACCACCATCGGCCAGATGAAGTCGATGACCTCGAGGTGATGCCCGACCTTGGTCGACTCGCGCAGGTCGCGCACGGTGCCGGGTCGCCGCACGTCCGTGCGGTGGTCCTGGGTGAAGGTCGCCTGGCCGTTGGTCGAGACGCGGAAGACCTTGCCGTCGGTCTGGAACTCGTAGCGCGGGTCGCGCGCCCCCATGGTGATGACGCGCGGCGTCAGCTTGATACAGCGCTCCACCAGGTCGGGCTTGATCCAGGCAATGCCGGACTCGTGGTCGACCTTCTGCCCGGCGGCTTCGAGGATGTCGAGACAGCGGCGGCTCTCGTAGCGGATGCCGACATTCTCGAGCACATCGAGCGCCCGGGTGTGCAGCAGGCGGACTTCTTCGTCGCTGAGGATGTTGACCACGGGGATCATGGCGGCTCCGTCGGGCGGCGGGTGGAGATGCGTGTGCCGCCGCCCATGACAATGCTGCGGTGACATTGTCCTCGCCGGCCGGCCTCGCGAGCAAGCCGCGTTCCGCCTTGCGGCACGGGGGATGCCGTTACGGCTTGAACGGGGCGGCGCGCCTCACGCTGCGATGCTCTTACGGCAAGAGAACCGACTACCGCGGTTCGGCGGCCGGTGTGGCGTCGGGCGGCGTGGTGTCGGGCGTCCCCTCCACCTCCGGCGCCCAGCCGCCTCCCAGGGTGCGATACAGCTCCACCAGGGTGTCGAACTGGGCGCCGCGCGTGCGCGCGAGGAGAATCTCGGCGTCGAACAGGTATTGATCGGCGATCAGGACCTCGAGGTAGTTCGACAGGCCGGCGTTGTAGCGCCTGCGCGCCAGGGCGGCGGCGTCCTGGAGGGCCTCGACGCCGGCTTCGCGCTCGATCCGCACACCATCGAGCTTCTCGATGGTCACGAGCGCGTCGGCGACCTCGCGGAAGGCGTTGACCGCCGATTTCTGATACACCGCCAGCGCCTCCTCGTAGCGCGCCTTGGCGGCGTCGTAGTTGCGTCGTACCCGGCCGCCCTGGAAGATCGGCTGGAACAGTCCGGCCGCGACCGACCAGACACGCGCATCGGCGGTGCCCAGATCGGACAGCTCGTGGCTGGCGCCGCCGAACAGCCCGGTGAGGGAGATGGTCGGGAAGAAGAGCGCCTTCGCTGCCCCGATGTCGGCGTTGGCGGCGACCAGGAGCTCCTCGGCCCCGCGCACATCCGGCCGGCGATCGAGGAGCGCCGACGGCAGGCCGGCCGGCACCGTGGGCGGCGCCTGCTCATCGATCAGGGCGGCGCCGCGCGCGATCGGCCCCGGCGGCTGTCCCAGCAGGAGGTGGATCAGGTTCTCCTGGATCGCGATCTGGCGCTCGAGCTCGGGGATGGTGGCCGCGGTGCGGGCGCGGTTGGCGATCGCCTGGTCGAGCTCGAGCTGGTTCGAGACGCCGCCCGCGACCCTGCGGCGGTAGAACGCCACGGTCTCGTCGTTGATCTCGACCGTGCTGCGCGAGATCTCGAGCTCGAGGTCGAGCGTGCGCAACACGAAGTAGGCCCGCGCCACGTCGGCGACCAGCGTGATGACGACGCCACGGCGGATCTCCTCGCTCCCCATGAACAGTGCGACCGCCGCCTCGCGCTCGCGCCGGATGCGCCCCCAGATGTCGATCTCCCACGACAGTGTGAAGCCGAGGTCGTAATTGCTGTACTTGCGATCGTCCTGACCGCCGTCCCCGGGAGGCTCGGTCAGGCGCGACACCTGCTGGCTCGAGTAGCCGCCCGACAGGTCCACCTCGGGGAACAGGAACGACCTGGCGATGCCGGCCCGCGCCCGCGCCTGCTCGACCCGCGCCGCGGCGATGCGCAGGTCGAAGTTCGCCAGCAGCGCCTGGTGGATGAGGTCCTTGAGGGCGGGGTCCTGGAACAGCTCCCACCACGGCACGTCGGCGAGCGAGGCGGCCGCGGCCGGACCCTCGAGACCGCGGTGGTTCTCGGGCGCCGTGATGTCCGGCCGCTCGTAGTTCAGGCCGACGGCGCAGGCGAGCGCAGCGGCGAGGAGCCCGGCGGCGGCGAGGGCGCGCAGCGCGCGGCGGGCGGTCATGGCTTCCCTCCGCCTCCGTGCTCAGAGGCGCCGTGGCCGGCGCTGCCGGGCGCCGGGGCGCCGGGCGCCGCGCCACCGTGTCCAGGTGCAGCGTGCGCCGCGGCGGCCGCCGTGCCGGCCGGCGCCGGCTTTCCGGCGGCGCCGCCCCGGCGCCCGAGACTCTCGACGAACGCGAAGTTGCCCGGGATGAGGAAAACGCCGAGCGCGGTGGCGACGAGCATGCCGTAGAAGACCGCGGTGCCCATGACGTTCTGCGCCCCCGACCCCGATCCGCTCGCCAGCATCAGCGGCACGACACCGAGAATGAAGGCGAAGGCCGTCATGAGGATCGGCCGGAACCGCAGGCGCGCCGACTCGATCGCGGCGTCGGCGACCGGCATCCCTTCGTCGTGCTTCGCCTTGGCGAACTCGACGATCAGGATGGCGTTCTTGGCCGCCAGGCCGACCAGCATGATGAGACCGATCTGCACGTAGACGTTGTTGTCGAACCCCATCATCCAGACGCCGGCAAAGGCCCCGAGGGCGACGAGCGGCGACCCCAGCAGCACGGCCCACGGCAGCCGCCACGATTCGTACATCGCGGCCAGGAGCAGGAAAACGAAGACGATTGCGAGAATGAAGGTGGGCGCCGAGGGGGGCGCCGTCGTCTCCTGGTACGACATCGAGTTGTAGGCGAAGCCCATCTCCGCCGGCATCGTCTTCGCGAACGTCTCCTCGAGCGCCGCGAGCGCCTGTCCCGAGGTGTACCCGCGCCCCGGGATGCCGCTGATTTCGACCGAGCGGAAGAGGTTGAAGCGGTTGGTGATCTCGGTGCCGGCCTGCGAGGTGATGGTCACGAGGGTCGCGAGCGGCACCATCTCGCCGGTGGTGGCGCTGCGCACGTAGACGGCGCCGATGTCCTCGGGTTTGCGGCGGGCGTCGGCCTCGGCCTGGACGTAGACGCGGTACAGCCGGCCGAAGCGGTTGAAATCGTTGACATAGGTGCCGCCGAGGACCGCCGACATCGCCTGGAAGACCTCGTCGACCGGGACGCCGAGCTTGCGCGCCTTCTCGCGGTCGAGGTCGACCTTGACCTGGGGGTAACGCGGATCGAAGGAGGTGAACAGGTTCGCCAGCTCGGGCCGCTCGCGGGCCGCCGCCAGGAAGGTGCGCGACTGCTCGCCCAGCTGCGCCACATCGAGCGCGCCGCTGCGGTCCTGGAGCAGGAAGTTGAACCCGGACGAGGCCCCGAACCCGGAGATGGTCGGGATGTTGAACGGGAAGATGATCGCTTCGGGGATCTGCGCGAACTCGGCCTGCAGGCGGGCCATGATCGACCGCAGCTTCAGCGCCTCGTCCTCGCGCTCCTCCCAGGGATGCAATCGGGCGAAAATGGTGCCGAAGTTGGGCTGGTAGGTGCTGGTCACGACACCGAAGCCGCCGATGGTCGTGTACGAATCGACCCCTTCGGTGCGCCCGAGGATCTCCTCGACCTGCGCCAGCACCTTGCCGGTCCGCTCGAGCGAGGCGGCCGGCGGGAGCTGGACGTTGACGCCGAAGATCCCCTGGTCTTCCTCGGGGATGAACCCGGCCGGCAGCCGGCCGCCCAGGAACACCACGCACGCCACGACCCCCGCGACGATGACGATGGTGATCCAGGCATGGCGCACGAGGTGCTTGGCGATGCCGACGTAGCCCGACGTCGCCTTGTCGAACCCCTTGTTGAAACCGCCGAAGGCCCGGCCGAGAAGACCCGGCTTGCCCTCTTTCTTCGGCTTCAGCAGCATGGCGGCCAGCGCCGGCGACAGCGACAGCGCGTTGAAAGCCGACAGCAGCACCGAGATGGCGATGGTCAGGGCGAACTGCTGGTACATCCGCCCCGTCAATCCGCCGAGGAACGCGACCGGGATGAAGACGGCCGACAGGATCAGCGCGATGCCGATGACCGGGGCCGAGACCTCCTTCATCGCCTGGGTCGTGGCGTCCTTCGGGCTCATGCCGTGCTCGATGTGGTGCATCACCGCCTCGACCACGACGATCGCATCGTCGACCACGATCCCGATGGCGAGCACCAGGCCGAACATCGACAGGGTGTTGATCGAGAAGCCGAGCATCGGAAAGAAGATGAACGTCCCGAGGAGCGACACCGGCACGGTGATGAGCGGGATGAGAGTCGCGCGCACGTTCTGCAGGAAGATGAACACGACCAGGGTGACCAGGATGACCGCCTCGACGAAGGTCTTGAGGATTTCGTGGATCGAGGCCTCGACCGCCGGCGTCGTGTCGTAGACGATCTTGTAGGCCATGTCCTCCGGGAACAGCGCCTCCGCCCGCGTCATCGTGGCGTAGATCGCCTCGGACGCCTGGAGCTGGTTGGCGCCCGGCAGGAGGTAGACCGCCATCGAGCCGGCCGGCTTTCCGTCGAGGCGGCCGAACGAGTTGTAGTCCTGCGAGCCGAGCTCGGCGCGGCCGACATTCCTGATGCGGATCGCGCCCCCGGTTGGCGTCTCGCGGATGATGATGTTCTCGAATTCCTCGGCCGTCACCAGTCGGCCCGGCGCGCTCACCGTGTAGGTGAACTCCTGGTCCTTCGGAGACGGGGCCATGCCGACGCGGCCGGCGGGCGCCTGCAGGTTCTGCTCCTGGATCGCCGCGATGACGTCCGACGGGGTCAGCTTGAGCTGCGCCAGGCGATCGGGGCGCAGCCAGATCCGCATGCCGTAGTCGGTGCCGCCGAACAGGTCGACCTGGGCGATGCCCGGGATGCGCAGCAGCTGGTCGCGCAGGTTGATGCCGCAGTAGTTGATCAGGAAATTGGCGTCGTAAGTGCCGTCCGGCGACGCCAGCGAGATGAGCATCAGGATGCTGGGGCTCTGCTTTTTGACTGTGACGCCCTGGGCGATGACCGACTGCGGCAGGCGGGCCTGCGCCGATGAGACGCGGTTCTGCGTCAGGACGTTGGCGGTATCCTGGTTGACGCCCACCTCGAAGTTCACGTCGAGCTGCATGCGGCCGTCGCTGGTGTTCGACGACTTCATGTAGATCATCCGGTCGACGCCGTTGACCTCCTGCTCGATCGGCGTGGCGACCGACTGCTCGACGGCGACGGCCGAAGCGCCCGGGTAGGTCGCCGTGACCCGGATCATCGGCGGCGCCAGGAACGGGTACATCTCGACGCTGAGGCCCTTGAGGGTGAACAGGCCGAGGATGACGATGATGATGGAGATGACGATGGCGACGATCGGCCGCCGGATGAAGAAGTTCGACATGGCTCAGGCTCCGGGAGCGGAGTTCGAGCCCGCGGCCGCGCCCTCATCGATGGCGACCTGCTCGGCCGTGACCTTGGCGCCCTGGCGGACCTTCTGCAGACCTTCGACGACGATGCGCTCTCCCGGCTGCAGCCCTTCGCCGATCACCCACAGCCCGCCGACCCTCTCGGCCGTTTTGATCGGTCGCATCTCGATGGTGTCGTCCGTCTTGACCACCGCGACGCTGAAGGTGCCCTGCATCTCCGCGACCGCCCGCTGCGGCACGAGGAGGGCGCCCTTCCTGACCGTGACGGCGGCGCGCACCTTGGCGTACTGGCCGGGGCGCACGATCCTCTCGGGGTTCGGGAAGGATGCTTCAATCATGATCGTGCCGGTCTCCGGGTCGACGTTGCGGTCGACGAAGACCGCGCTGCCGGGGTGCGGATGCTTCGAGCCGTCGGCAAGGACCATCTCGAACGGCGGTGCCTCGATGTCCTTGGGGCTCGTCTTGATCGGTCGCGCGCGGGCCAGACGCAGGTAGTCCTGCTCGGCGAGCGTGAACCGGACGTGGATCGGATCGATCTGCGAGATCTTGGTCAGGAGCGTCGGCAGCCCGCGTCCGACCAGCGTGCCGGCCTGGACCTCGGTCTTGCCGATCAGTCCGCCCTCGGTCGCCACCACCCGGGTAAAGCCGAGGTTCAGGGCGGCGGCGCGCTCGGCCGCGCGGGCGGCGTCGACGGTGGCGGCGGCCGCCGATTCCTGCGCCACGGCCGTCTCGTACTCCTCGCGGGAAACGGCGTTGTCGGCGACGAGCGGCTCGAAGCGGGCCACATCCTGCTTCCTTCTGGCCCATTCGGCCTGCGATCGCGCCAGCTCGGCCCTGGCCTGCGCGAGAGCCTCCTCGAACGGGCGCGGGTCGAGGGTGTAGAGGAGCTGGCCCTTCCTGACCTCGGATCCTTCGTCGTAGTTGACCCTCTCGATGTACCCCTCGACACGCGCCCTGATCTCGGTCTCGGTGTTGCCGCGGGTCTGGCCGACGGCCTCGAGATAGACGGGGACATCACGCTGCAGGACGATCGCGACCTTGACGTTGGGAGGAGGGGGCGCCGGGGGCGCCTCGGTGCCGCAGGAGGAGAGCGTCGCGGTGAACGCCAGCGACATGAGGGCGCGTCCCGACGCGGTCTTTGCGAGGCGGCGCAGATGCTCGAGCACGACCCACCCCCCGGGCCTCCGGCCAAGCGGCACGCCGTGTGCCTCGCAATGCCGGCGAATCCTCTGCTTCAATGCGATGGTCGCGGAGTGTAACACAGGCACCGGCCGGGGGGCCGCGCCGGGGCGACGCCCGCCGACCGATCAGCCGAGCGGGACGATCCAGCCGGCCTCGAGGAGATAGGTGTAGAGGTGGCCGAGCGGCTTCGGCAGGCGGATCGCGTCGGCCGACCCGGCGCCGGCGGCGTAGATCTTGACGTTCGCCGCCAGCAGCCGCCCCAGCCCCTCGAGCAGGCCGCCCTCGAGCCCTTCCTTCGCGACCGTCAGCAGAATCGCCGTCAGGATCGGCACCGGCAGGACGAAGCGGATCGGCTCCTGCGTGTACCGGCGTAAGTAAGCGGTCAGCGCGAACGGCTGACCGTAGCGGGTCAGCGCCACCGGATCGCTCCCGGCAAGCCGGCGCCCGACCCATCCGAGCACCTCGTTGTCGGTCGGGGCGCGGCCGTCGTCCGAGGCGGCGGCGGGGATCGTCGCCACCGACAGCTCGCGCAGCACGAGCGGCGCCGGCTCGGCCGCCCCGCCGCGCTCCTCCTGGAACCGCGCCAGGGCGGCGGCGGTGGCCTCCCCGGCCGCGTCGCGCCGGGCCGTGGCGCGCTCGACCAGGATAGGGCGCTTGCGCAGGACCTCCGACGGCGGCCGCAGCCGGGAGTCGTCCCCCACCGTGACCGCCTGTGCAAGGCCGCCGCGCACCAGCGCCAAGCCGATCACCCCGGGCCCGGGATCGTGCACGTCGGGGCCGCGCGCCTCGAGGACGTCGATCTCGATCCGGTCGAGCGACAGGTCGGCGAGCAGGTCCGCCAGGCGCTCCGCGGCCGAGCCCTGTTTCTGGAAGGCGGCGTACAGGAGATTCACGCCGAGGATGCCGAGCGCCTGCTGCTGGCCCAGGTTCGCGGTGTCGCGCATGTTGACGTGCAGCAGGATGTCGTTCGGCGTGCCGCGCGGCCGGGCCTGGAACCGGAGCCCCATCCAGCCGTGGCACTCGTTGGTGCCGGCGAAGTTGCGCGCCGAGACGGTGTCGGCGAAGACGAAGAAGCGGGTGTCGGCGCCGCGCGTCGCGTCGAGCCGCTCGACGAGCAGCGTGTACTCGTGATCGAGCATCGCGATGAGGCGATCGCGCGACACGTAGCGGCCCGCCTTGCCGTAGATGGCGTCGCTGAAGGTCATGTCGTAGGCGGAGATCGTTTTGGCGACAGTGCCAGAAGCGCCCCCCGCCTGCAGGAACCAGCGGGCCACCTCCTGGCCGGCGCCGATCTCGGCGAAGGTCCCGAACGTGGTGCGGTCGAGGTTGATCGCGAGGGTCCGCTCGTGCGTGTTCATGGCGCCGGCCTCCGGCGCCGATTCTACACGGCGCGGCGCAGGGTGATCAGCACCGCCTCGGGTGGGCAGGCGAGACGCACCGGCAGCCCCGTGACCCCGAGACCGCGGCTCACGACGACACGCGCGCCGCCGGCGTTGTAGCACCATTCGTCGAGCCGGTAGCGGCTCATGCGCACGAGCACCGGCAGCCCCGGGATGCGCACCTGGCCGCCGTGGGTGTGGCCCGAGAGGACCAGGCCGACGCCGTGCCGCGCCGCCTCGAAGACGATGTCGGGGTTGTGCGACAGCAGGACGATCGGCAGGCCCGCCGGCACGTCTCCCAGGGCGGCGCCGAGGTCGGGCCGGCCGGCGTGCAGGTCATCGATACCCGCCAGGGCGAGACGGTCGGGCGCGGCGGCGCCGGGCGCGGCGGAGGCGCCGGCCGCGCCGGCGGCGCGGCGCTCGAGAACGACCGCGCGGTTGTGCAGGACCGCAACGCCGCACTCACCCAGCATGGCGCGCAGCCGATCGGCTCCGCCGGTGTAGTGGTCATGGTTGCCGAGGACCGCGAACACGCCGAGGGGCGCGCGCAGCGCGCGGAAGGCGGCGGCGCCGGGCGGGAACTCGTCGATCCGCGCGGTCAACAGGTCGCCGCCGAGCAGGACGAGATCGGGTCTGGCCGCCAGCAGCCGGGCGAAGACACGCTCGAGCGCCGCAGGGCGCAGGAACGGCCCCAGGTGGATGTCGGTGATCAAGAGGATGCGCAGCCCATCGAAGGCGGCGGGCAGGCCGGCCATCGCCACCTCGCCCTCCATCAGCGTCAGGTGGCGTTCGAGGTAGGACGAGTAGACCCAGGGCAGGGCCGGGAGCCTCGGGTAGATGTGCGTGCTGAGGAAATGCTCCGTCGCCCTCTCGAGGCGGCGGAACCAGCCGGTGACCGGGTGAAAGAGACGGCGGTGGCGCGGCACCGCCGGACGGGCTCCCGGCAGCGCCCGGTGGTCGATCGGCGGCGCGCCGGCCGCCGGTGCCGGGGCCCGGCGGGCCGGGGGCAGGGTCTCGCGTCGCATGACATAGAAGATACAAAGGGAGGGGCGCCCGCGCAACCGCGCCCGGGCGCCCCCTTCTGCACAATCCCCCGGAACGATCGGCGGCGTTCCAGGGAGGTCGTCAAGCCTCAGTAGATGCCGTTGCCGCACGGCAGGGCGGGAAACGCGGTAGTCTCTTGCGCGGAGGATGCCATGCGATACACCGCCATGCCGATGCTGATGCTGGCCGCGACCGCGCTCTGGGCGCCGGCACTGTCCACGGCCGTCCTGTCCGCCGCCGCGCCGGCGGCCACCGGCGCCCCGGCCGACGGCTGGTCGATCGACGCCGACAACGTGGTCGCGATCGAGCCGGACGTCGTCTACCGCCGGGCGAGCGGGGTCGAGCTCAAGGCCGACATCTATACGCCCTATCCGGCCGCCGGTCCGACGCCGACGATCGTCGCCATCCACGGCGGCGGCTGGGTCGAGGGGACGAAGGACTCCATGACGCTGAGCCTGCTTCCCTATCTCGAGCGCGGCTTCAGCGTCGTCAACATCGGCTACCGGCTGGGGCGCGTCGCGGAGGCGCCGGCGGCGGTCGAGGATGCGCGCTGCGCGCTGCGCTGGGTCGTCGCCAACGCCGAGCGCTACCGCTTCGATCCGCGCCGCATCGTGGTCATGGGCTGGTCGGCCGGCGGCCACCTCGCCCTGACGACCGGCATGCTGCCGCTGTCGGCGGGCTTCGACAGCACCTGCCCCGCCCCGGACGCGACCCGCTGGAGCTCCGGCGACCTGCCCGAGGTGAAGGTCGCCGCGGTGATCAACTGGTTCGGCATCACCGACGTCGCCGATCTTCTCGTCGGCTCCAACGCCAAGCACTACGCCGTCGAATGGCTCGGCGGCCGCGCCGATCGCATGGACCTGGCCCGCCGGGTGTCACCGATGACCTACGTCCGCGCCGGCGACCCGCCGGTCCTCACCATCCACGGCGACGCCGACCCGTTCGTCCCGTACAGCCACGCCACGCGGCTGCATCAGGCGCTCGACAAGGCGGGAGTGCCGAACCGCCTGGTGACGATCGCCAAGGGCGGACACGGCGATTTCTCGCCGGCCGAGCGGCGCATGATCTACGCGGCGATCTTCGAGTTCCTTGGCGAACGGGGATTGATGCCGGCGCGCACCGGCGCCGCGGGCCGCTAGTTCGCCGGCTCGAACTCGCGCGCCCGGCCCTGCACCACCGTGATGCGCGGCGACGCCGCGCCCGGCGAAGAAGCTGCTGAAGAAACTGCTTGACATGAAGAACGTATTATCGTAACTTACACTAACCTCGACGCCCCGCCGCCCCGCGTCGCGCGAGGAGGTTGACCACCATGAGTGCCGCTCGACCCGCCGCATCGCCGGCGGCGGAGTCGGTTGTTCATCTCGCTTCCGCGACGGCGCTGGTCCCTGAAGAGATCCTCGCGACACCCCGCGGCGGTTCGCGCGGAATGTTCCGTGACCTGGCGGCCCTGGTCCTCGACCGTCACCTGCGCCGGCTGGTTCGCATCCGCCAACCGGTCGACCTGCGCCTCGGGCTGCTGCTCGTTCGCGTGGACAGCTGCTCCGGCCATCTGGCTCTCGGCTTCGCGCGACTGTCCGACTATGCGACCGAGCGGCTGGGACTGCCGGCGCGCCGCGTGCAAACGTTGCTCGCCCTCGCCCGCCGTCTCGCGGAGCTGCCGCGGCTCGCCGCCGCGTTCGAAGCCGGCATCATCTCCCTGAGCCAGGTGCGGCTGCTCCTTCGTGTCGCGACCGCCGCGAACGAAGCGGGGTGGATCGAGCGGGCCGGCGAGACGACGGTTCGACGGCTCGAGATCGCTGTGCGCGCCGCTGTTTCCGAGGCGGGCGCCGCCGCTCCGCTCGAAGAAGGAGCAGCCAACGGAGGTGCCGCCGCCGCGGACGACGATGCCGCGGTCGACGACGATGCACCCGCGGGTGAGTTCATCGCCTTCGACGCACCGGCCGCGATCCACGCCCGGTGGGAGCAGGCCCTCGAAATCGCGCGTCGTTCGGCCGGCGCGGGCGACCCGGCATGGCGCAGCGTCGAGTTCATCGTGGCTGACTATCTCTCGGGCGTCCCGGACCTCGCCGCGCTGCTGGCCCGGATGTCGGGTGCGCGCAGCGGCGGGGAACGGAGCGCCGGCGATGCGGCTGCGGCTGACGCATTCCCCGCGCGGAGTGCGGGCGACCCGCCCTGCCCGGGTGGGACGCCCTGCCCGGGCGAGTCGGTCGATGGCACTGGCATCGAGCTCTTCGAAGAGGTGCTCGCCGGCCTGGAGGCCGAGGTGACGAGCCGCGACCCTGCGATCCCATCTGATGGTCCCGTGGTGGTCCTCCCCGATTCCGTTCAGGAGACTGCCGCCGATACGGCCGTCGATCTCGATGCGCGGCTGCGAGAGCTGGTTCGGATTCGCCAGAACATCTCGTGGAACCTCGGCCGGCTGCTGCGCCTGTTCGCCGATCGCAGGCTGTATCGTGAGCTGGGCTTCATGTCGCTCGCACGTTTCTGCCGCGAGCGGCTTGGGCTCGGGGTGCGCCGCGCCTGGCTCCTGATCGGTCTCGAGCGGCGCCTCGTGATGCTCCCTGGCATCGCTCATGCCTACCGATCCGGGGCTCTCTCGTGGGTCAGAGCCTCCACACTCGCCCGCGTGGCCTCTGAAGTCAGCGAGCAGCGCTGGCTGCGACTCGCCGCGGCCGTGACCGTGCGCCGCCTGCTCGAAGAGGCGGCGCTGGCCGAAGGGGGCCCCTCCCCGCGGGGGCCCCGCGGTCTCGACGCCGACGGCCGAGTGCAATTGTTGACGCCGACCCGTGGTCCGGCGGAGACGTCACCGGCGACCGGACCGGCGAACGGGTCGGCATCCATGGCCGGGCATGTGGCCGGGGCCGGGCTTGTGGCCGGAGCCGGGCATGTGGCCGGGGCCGGGCAGGGGTCGGAAACCGGCTCGCGGACGCGGATACGCTTCTGGTCGCCGTACGAGGTGGCCTCGCTGTGGCACGAGGCACTCGAGGTGTGTCGTTACCGCGCCGGCCGACCGCTCGACGACTGGGAATGCGTTGCGTCGATCCTCGCGTCATTCCTCGACACGTGGGGGGTGCGCGCCGACCCCGCCTGGCGCCGCCGATACCGCATCTTCGAGCGCGACGGCTGGCGCTGCCGCGTTCCCGGCTGCTCGTCGCGACGCAACCTGCAGGTCCATCACATCGACTTCCGTTCGCATGGAGGCACCGACGACGATGCCAACCTCGCCGTGCTATGCGCGGCGCACCACCTCCAGGGTATCCACCGCAACAGGCTGCGCTGCCACGCGCTGCCGGATGGGCTGCTCGCCTGGGAGTTCGGCCCTGATCCGATCCGCGGTCCGTTCGCCCGCTACGTCGAGGATGTCGAATGGTCGGCGGCGCGGGCGGCCGTCGCGCCGGCGGCCGATGCTCTCAGAGGATGATCGCGGCGGCGACGGGCCTCAGCGCAGGTGCGTCCGGACGATCTGCTCGAGCCACGGCAGCGAGGCCCAGCCGGTCTCGACGTGGCCGTTGATCAGGAATCCCGGGGTCGCCCGGGCGCCGGCTTCCTCGGCGCTCCTCGCCTCGGCGCTCACCTCGGCGCGCAAGGCCGCGTCGTCGAAGTCGCGCGCGAAGCGCGCGCGGTCGAGACCGAGGCCGGCCGCCAGCGCGACGAGCGACGCCCGGTCGAGTGAGGGTGCGCGCAGCAGGGCGTCGTGATAGTCCCAGAAGCGGCCCTGGCGCTGCGCCGACTTCGCGGCCGCGGCGGCGGCGAAAGCGCCTCGGTGCATCGGCAACGGGTTGTTGCGCACCTCCACCCGGACGATGCCCTTGAAGTCGGCCACGAGGCGATCCATCTCGCGCGCGGCGCGCGGGCAGACGGGGCATTGGTAATCGGTGAAGAAGACCAGGGTGTTCTTCGCGCTCCCGGGGCCGAGCGAGGGATAACCCTCGGGGGGCGAATGGCGTTCGACGAGCGGCGCCGCCGGCGGCGCGGTGGCGTTCATGGGCGGGGCCTCGGCCCGGAGCGATGCTGCGGGCACCAGCAACATCGCGCTCACGGCCGCGAGCGCAACGAACCGGGTGGCCATGAGCTGCGGGAGCGGGGTCATCGGCCTTGTCCTCCATGCGAGGCCGGCGGAACGGTGTGGGGCACGGCCTCGGTACGGTGTTCAGCGCGATCGCTGTTCGGCGCGATCGCTCGTATACGACGACCGCGTGGGCCTGTCAACCTGAACGCGCTGTCATTGAACGCGCTGTCAGGCCGCGCACGTTTCGAGCGCCCGCGACAAGGCGACGGCGAACGCCTCGACCGACGGGAAGCGATCGGCCGGCTCGACGGCGAGGGCGCGCACGATCGCATCCGAGAGGTCCCTCGGCAGGGTCGGATCGATCTCGACCGGGGTCCGGTCGAGCCCGCGCAGGTGGCTCATCAGCGCCTCGCGCACCTCGCGGCGCTCGAACGGCTCGATGCCGGTGAAGAGATAGTAGAGAACCGCGCCGAACGAGTAGATGTCGGTGCGTCGATCGAGCGGCTTGCCCAGCACCTGCTCGGGCGACATGTATCCCGGCGTCCCGAGGACCATCCCCTGGGCGGTGAGGGTGTGACCCGAGGTCTCGAGCCGGGCGATGCCGAAATCGAGGATCTTCGCCTGGCCCGCCGAGGTGACCAGGACGTTCTGCGGCTTGATGTCGCGGTGCACAACCCCGGCGCGGTGCGCCGCCGCGAGACCGGCGGCGACCTGGAGCCCGACATGCAGGCGGTCGGCGCGCGACGGGCAGGGCACCCGCTCGATCCAGCGCGGCAGCGGCAGGCCGTCAATGTACTCCATCACCAGGTAGCGGAAGTCGCGCCATTTCTCGAGCGTGTGCACGCGCACCACATTGGGGTGCACGACCGATCGGGCGGTCTTGACCTCCTGCACCAGGCGCGCCGCGGTCTCGGCGTCGATCTCGCCGCCCAGCACCTTGAGCGCGACGCTCTCGTCCATCTCGAGGTCGCGCGCGCGGTAGACGGCGCCCATGCCGCCGCGGCCGATCTCGGCCAGCACCTCGTAGCGCTCGGCGACCACCATCCCGGGCACGACCTCGCGCAGGTTCAGCTCATCGAGAAGCGCGCGCGCGTCGGGGTAGCGCCGCTCGCGCTCCTTCTCGAGGCAGCGCAGGATGACCCTGCTCAGGAACTCCGGCAGCGGCCGCTCTCCCGGGCCGGGGAGCGGCACCGGGTCGTTGACGTGCTGGTGGCCGATGTCGTGGCCGCGGAAGGGCGGGTGACCGAGCGCCATCTCGTACAGCACGACGCCGAGCGCGTACAGGTCGGAGCGCGCGTCGACCCGGCCGCGCAGCAGCGCCTCGGGCGCCGTGTACTGGATGATGCTGCCGCTCGACAGCTCCTGGGGCGTGAGATCGGACAGGCGCGCGGCCAGTCCGAAGTCGGCGACCGCCACCCGGTCACCCGTGCCGACAAAGATGTTCTCGGGGCGGAGATTGCGGTGCAGCACGCCGTGGCAGTGGGCATGGTCGAGCGCCTCGGCCACCTGCCTGCCGATATCGACGATGCGGTTCAGCTCGAAGCGCACCTTCGCCTGCAGCAGCGCCCGCAGCGGCTGCCCTTCGGCGAGCGCGGTGATGATGAAGAAGCCGCGCGCGTCGCGACCGGTGTCGTGGACGGTGACGATGCGCGGATGGCCGAGCCGGGCGGCGGCCCGCGCCGCCTCGAGGAAGCGCGCCGCCTTGCCTTCCTCGCCCGGCCCTTCCGTGAGGCGGCGGACGGCGATCGCCCGGCTCAGGACGGTGTCGGTGCCGCGGAAGACCTCGCCGGCGCGGCCGCGGCCGATCGATCGGCCGGGGATGTAGCGCGCGCCGGTCCCGGCGCCGGTCCCGGCGCCGGGGCTCGCGGCGGCGCCGCCGGCGCCCCCACCGCCCGTGGCCGGCAACGCCGCCGGCGCCGGCGCGTCGGCCTGCTGCAACGCCTTCATCCGCTGCAGAACATCCTGATAGCCATACGAGTGCGCCAGGATCCGCTCGTAGACCTTGAGCGCGTCGCGGCCCCGGCCGTTCGATTCGTGCGCCCGCGCCAGCGAGTAGTGGATGACGACGGTCTCGTCGGTCACCTCCTCGCCGCCGAGCGCCGCGAGGTACTTGTCGACCGCCAGCGTGAACAGCCCCTGCTCGGCGAAGATGCGGCCGAGCAGGACGGATGCGACGCGATGCTCGGCGCAGTCCGGGCCGACTTGCTGCAACGCCTTGATGCACGACTCGCGGTCGCCGCGGTCGTAGTGGATGCGCGCCGCGCCGATCGGGTCGCCGGCCTTGAGGAGCAGGCGCGCCGCCTCGTCCATCTTCCCCGCCTGCCGGTAGTGCGCGGCGGCGCCGCCGAAGTCGCGCGCCTTCTCGAGCAGCGCCCCGGCCTCGGCCGGGTGACCCGATCGGGCGAAGAGATCGGCCGCCTGCTCGATCTCCCCTTCGCGCTCGAGGAGCTGCGCCGCCTTCAGGAGATTGCCGTCCTGCTTCCAGGCCTCGGCGGCGAGCATCAGGTTGCCGGCGCGTTCGAGAACCTCGGCCGCCTCGCCATGCTTGCCATGCCGCGACAGGATCTCGGCCTGCACGGCGGGGGCCAGGGTCGACAGGTCCTTCCCCGCCTCGCGCAGCAGGGCCCAGGCATCCTCGGGGCGCTGCAGCTTCAGCAGAATCTCCGCCGCCTTCTCGGTCTCGCCCGCCTGCCTCCAGGCCCGGGCCGCCGGCTCGAGCAGGTGCGCGGCTTCGTAATGCCGCGCCGCCCGCACCGGCTCCTCCACCTTCATGAGCACGTCGCCGCTGTGCCGGTGCCAGCGCACGAGCGTGGCGCGATCCGCCTCCGACTGGAACGTCCCCGGCCCGGCCGCGGCCTCGGCGCCGCGGATCAGGTCCTCGAATATCCGGATGGCGTCGCGGTGCCGGCCGGCCCTGGCAAAGAGGATGGCGGCTCGATCGGGGAAGCCGCCATTCTCCCAGTTCTCCGCGGCGGCCTCCGCCTGTTCCAGCGCTTCGAAGAGCTCGGCGGCACGGGCGTACTGCCCGGCGCGGCTGTAGAGCCAGGCCGCCTTGTCTTTGTTCTCGAGTCGCAGCTCAACGTCGGCCGCCGACCTCAGATCCCCGGCCTTGAGGTAGTGCAGCGAGGCCGAAGGGAGGTCCCCCATCTCCTCGGCAAGGCGGGCGGCGAAATCGTAATGGCCGCCGCGCAGGTACATCTCGGTGGCGCGCCGCCAGTCCCCCGCCAGTCGGTAGAAGTCACCCGCCTGCGAATAGTCGCCGGCACGGGCGGCAGCGCGGGCGCGCCGCGTGTAGTCCCCGACGGAGGCCATGATCCCGGCAAACTTAGGGGCGGCTCGGGGAAATATCCAGCCGGGTGGCCCGAGGCCGGGCGTTTGGTCGGGTCGGGGCCCCGGGTCAGGTGGGGCGGGCGCCCGGCGGCGGCCCCGGCGGCGGCCCTGACGGCATGGCCCGGCGGCGGATCTCGATGCCGTACTCGGCAATTCCCTCGAGCAGCAGGTCGCGCTCGGCGCGCCCGAGGCTTTCCGGCAGCACGACACCCGGTCGGTCGATCTGGCGCCTGAGGATCATCAGGGCGAAGACGGCGGCCGGCACCGAGGTCAGAAGCGAGATGTCGCTGGCGCCCGGGATGAGGCGGCAGGCGCCGGCCAGGTCGGGCGAGTCGGTCCACAGGCGAACCGCCTCGGAACGCCCGGCGCGGGTGCCGGTGACATCGCAGGTCAGCATGCAACGGCTGGCGAGGCGGCCGTCCGCGACGAGCTGCATGACCCGCTGCGGCGAGGGGGTCGGCGGCAGCATCGCCAGCAGCAGGTCGCGCGGGCGCACCGTGACGCCACCGACCGCGACGGGTGTCTCGTCCATCAGTCGCAACCGCTCGACGAGGAAGCGCCAGGCGTCGATGTCGGGCTCGCCGATCTTGTAATCGCAGTAGCGCACCGGCTTCCCGAGGTGGAGCGGGATGGTCACCGGCTCCTCGTGGGCGTGCAGGTAGACCTTTCCCTTGCAGCCGATCGGCGGCGGGAAGTCGTAGATCTCCTCGCCGCTGAATATCGGCATTCTCCGTGGCCGGCCGTCCTCCCAGATCCACGGCTCGGTGGCACAGTCGATGGCGTAGACGCTCAGGATCCACAGGGGCACGAACTCGTCGCAGGTAGTCAGGGCGAAGTCCTTGATGGCGATCCGATCGACCTCGTCGAGGAGATCCGCCCCCTCGCGCGCCATGATGTTGGTCAGGCCGGGGGCGCTGCCGGCGTTGATGAGCGCGGTGCGGCCGGAGGCGGCCCAGGCGGCGGCGTCCTGCATCTGCTCGTACGGCAGGCCGTCGATCTCGTACA
>Ga0210377_10002099_pt1 | contig 17701 bp, 17 predicted proteins | sample PLM4_65_b1redo_FD_155480 | JGI IMG/M metagenome (GOLD analysis project Ga0210377, IMG submission 155480) | Groundwater sediment microbial communities from an aquifer in East River, Colorado, USA - PLM4_65_b1 redo | ecosystem: Environmental > Terrestrial > Soil > Riparian zone | place: USA: East...
AAGTAAGGACTATGAAGAATGTACTCAAAGTAGTGAAGGCATGATTTACCTTGCTTCTATTCATATCACTCTCAAATATCTCACGGCATAATATTCAAATGGCCTCTTAGAAGAATTGGGCACGCACGACCAACTGATCAAGAAGAAGAACGGGCTATACGCGAAGCTGTATAACATGCAGTTTCAGATAGACACGCCATTAGACTAAAAACCATCAAATTAACGCACCTTATTCCAAGGGCAGTTTTGATCTCGGTGAGTAAGGACATGTGTCTGAGGTTTCCGCCGAATATTATTACGCCCTAAGTTAGTATAGATTTTGCCTTGTGGCTGGCTAACCAATTGCGGATTTGCAAAATCTCGGTGAAGTGTTGCATCGTTGGAGCAAAGAGTTCGCGCACCGCTTGCCCGTGCAAGGATAATGATATGCTCATCATCGGACTCACATTGGAGATTGAAACCATGCATTTGTAGTTCTTCCTGCTTTAGTGTGTTGTTTGGAACTACATAGACACGCCCAGCCTGTAGCAATCGCGCAATAATACCGGCAGTTGCTCGCCTTCTACCATTCTGATAAGTCAGTTCTTCCGTAAGTTTGCCGCCAATAACCATCATTCCTGTTTGCTTTGACTCAAATAGCCAATCAAAGACTGGCTTAAAGTCCGGGTCGGGCGGATCAGAGAACACGAGGCTCGAAGTGTTGTTATCAATAATCACGCACATGGTCTACGCGATTCCTAGCAGTTTTCGTTCCTCATCCAGAAAGAACTGGCGATATTCTCGTGGCGCGTTCAGAATATTGCCAAAGTCATCTAACTCTAAGGGATGTATGGTCGCTTCTCCGTTCTTTCGTTCAAAGTACAGGATAACAACATCATTGGATGCGATCTTTCCATCGCGGACATCCGTGCGGATTCGGTCTACCAGATAGTCGCTGTGCGTTTCAATGACAAACTGTTTGTTCTGTTGCTTTGCAAGAACGGCCAGAAATGATCCTAACTCCGCCTGCGCTTTGGGGTGAAGATGCGCTTCCGGTTGCTGCAATAAGAAGGCACTCCCCTCCTCAGCGCGTAATGCATCTGCTACAATTGGTAGAACTTGACTCACGCCGTAGCCGACATCGACCAGATTGAATGCAGACCCTGCCACCTTAATTTGAACCTGAAACGCGCTGCTTCCCTTCTTCTTGTCTAGCCTCTTGATCTCAACGTCTCGGAACAACCCTGTTGCTTCTCCAAACTTATCTAAAGCGCTGCGTAGATAGTCCCACTCACTTGGACTAGACAAGGATATTTGCGCCAAAATCATTGGAACGTGCGAACCGCTAGGTTCCGGCACATCCTTGATGGGATCGTAAGTTCGCTGTGGGTGTGTGCGTATCGGAGCAAAGGCATAAGGGCGGCTGCCACTGAATTCCCTCCCTGTGTTTACAAAAGCGTTGGCAATCTCTGCTACATCTTTAGGAGACAAGTCGCCATCTAATATCTCAAAATATCTTTGCTCCGGGACATCGGGAAAACTTGACTGCAAAGTGATCAGGGCTAGTTCTCCAGCAGGGTATTTGGAGGAAGGGATATTAAGGTAAAAAGGCAGCCTGACTCTAGCTGACCTCGATGAAGTAGCCATATTAAGAATCAGAGGGTCTTCAACTGCAGAAATACTAACCCAAAAATCACCCGTATTCATTGTTCGTTCAACCACCACCGGTTGGCCATTCTTGCTTACAAAATGCCCAACAATTGCAAGAGAATCTGAACGATTAGGGCCAATCCGCGAACTGCCCAAATCCTTGCTTTTCGCAAATTCCGCGCCAATGGTCAATTTCTTGGCATAGCCGCCCCGCCCTGCCCTGAACGTCGCAATTTGATCGTAGGCTCCCAGTGAGAAAGGGGCTTCATTAAAATTAGGGCTTTGAGCTACTGAAATATCCCATGCAGCCCGGACCAGTGCCAGAAAAGTGGACTTGCCTGAACTATTCTCGCCAACCAGTAGTGTGATAGGTTTCAAAGGAACAGATTGCTTTTCGTAAAAACACCGAACGCCCTCAATAATGATTCGATCCATAATCGTTTCCTCTTATCTGCGACAAATGACCTGTTTGCTTAATCATTATAACCTTGACCGCAATCACTCGCTTCGTGTTGCGCCGATAAGCCCCCATTGCCCGAAACCCGCAATCATGTTACGCTGGTGGGTGTCGCAACATTGTCACCGAGGAGAGATTAGAATCGTGAAACCAACCTATCGTAAGCTGCTTATTGTTGTGATTGCGCTCATGCTGGCGACGCTGGCTTGCAACGCCACCGCTGGCGACGCTACCCCTACCGTTCAGGTCGCTCGAGTGAGCGCAACCCCGACCGTCTTCGTGCCCGGCGCGGCGACGGCCACCACCCAGCCGCCTACCGCAGCGGCGCCCACCCAAACGCTCGCGCCCGGCGCGCCCACCAACACGACGGTATGCGGATTCAGCTATGCTTTTGTGACTGATGTCACCATCCCGGATGACAAAGAGATCACGACCGGGCAGGCTTTCACCAAAACGTGGCGCGTCCAGAACAACGGCTGCCAGAAATGGCCCGCCGGGATGGTCTTGTTCTTCAAAGATGGCTCGCAGATGGGCGGCCCGGCCAGCGTGTCCGTCCCGGAGACGGCTGCCGGGGGCGTTCAGGACATCAGCGTGAACCTGACCGCACCGGCGACGCCCGGAACGTACACGGGCAACTGGATGCTCAAGACCCCCGATGGCATTGTGATCGGCGCGACGCCGATCTATGTCAGGATCAAGGCTGTCGCGCCCGCCGCCGCTAACACCGCGACGCCCCCGTCTGCGCCGACCGCCACGACCGGCCCGCTAATCGTCGTCGATTTCACGATAGGCTACGCAGGCAAATGGAAGTGCGACGTTTTCTACCGCTTTGGCTTCAAGCTCGACAACACGGGAAATACCGCGATTGAATCAGTCAAAATCAGCATCAACCCGCTGGGAGGCGGCGGCAGTTCCAACACGCCATTCGAGCAAGTCCCGCCGGTGCCAGCGCCGCAATGCTTGCAGGCCGGGCTTGATTCGCTGGCAGCCGGCAGCGGACGTTGGATTAGCTCCGGGATGGGAACGACCGACCCTGGCAGCGGATCGGCTTCAGCCACCATCAAGGGCTGTAGCGCCAATGATCTTGGCGGCGTATGCAAAACAGTCACCGTGAATTTTATCTACTAAGCCTGAGCCATCTGCTAATTGTTAGGGGCGAGCCAGAAACCCGCCCCATGTTGATTCGCCGCCATCACGTTTCCGGTCGGGCCGGGAGCGTTCGCAAAAGGGGAGCAACTTGCCATGAAACTCGCCAGAGGATTCGCGCTCGTTCTCGCATTGGCTTTGATAGGCTGCGCCACCGCGCCGCCCGCGCCAACCGTCACGCCCAGCCCGGCAGCCACCGACACCCCCGTGCCGCCGCCCACCGCCACCCTGCCCCCAACCAGCACGCCGATCCCTACCCCAACCCTGACGCCGACGCCCTATGACACGCCGCAGCCGGGCTGGATCATCGGGGTCGCGCTGCCGCAGGGCGCGAGCCTGCGCGGAGCCATTCCTGCGGCTGCCGAAGCCGCCGCGATAGAAGGCGGCGGCGCCATCGTTTTCGCCGAAGTGAGGCAAGACACCGGGTCTAGCGACAGGGCTTTGGAAGCTCTGGTGGCAAAGGGCAGCGCGGTGATTTACTCCGCATTTTACTACCCGGAGGCTTTCTTATGGGACATGCCCGAAGCGATGGCCCGGGCCGCCCGCGCCCACCCGGATGTGCGCTTTATCATTGGCGAGTATTTGTACACGCCGGAAAACCAGTGCGGTCTCGGCAGCGACGGCGCGAATGCCAAAGACTGCTATGCCGAGCTGCTTCCCAATGTGACGACCATTGATTTCGCCAGCGACGAATCCGCCTTCCTCGCGGGCGTGGCGGTGGCCTGCGCCATCAAGCTGACCACCATCGGCGTCGTTGGCGGCCCTGAAAGTTCGGTCGTTAAGCGGTTTACCAAAGGTTACATCGAGGGCGCTTATTTTGTGGATGACGCCATTGGCGCGCTGCTCACGTTCATGCCCGATTTCGTCGATCCGGCAGGCGGCGAGGCCGAGGCCAACAAGATGATTGGCGCGGGCAAAGCCGAAGCGATCTTTGTCGCCGCCGGACCTACGGGCGATGGCGCGCTCAGGGCGGCAGCGGCAGCCGGCATCCCGGCAGTCGCGTCCGATTCAGATCGCTATCTGGACTTTCCCGAAGTCAGGCCAGTCCTGGTGACCAGCGCCTTGAAACGCTGGGACGTGGCGACGGCGCAGGCTGTCCGGGCCTACGCGCGCGGCGATCTGGGCGCCATCTTCCTCGCCAACCTCGCCAACGGCGGCGTGGACATCGCCCCCTACCACGACTGGGACGCCAAGATTTCGGACGAGTGCAAGGTCAAAGTCGAGAAGGTGCGCGACGCCATCGCCAGTGGCAAGCTCAAAACCGGCTACGAAGGCGAATAGGCCGCGCCTGACCTATCGCTGTGGCAGGGGCGACTCCTGAGTCGTCCCTGCTTTTGTTTTTGCCATCAGCTATCAGCCATCCGCCATTTGCGCCCTCGCCCAAGATCGGCGAAACTGTCCACAGGAAAACAGAGGGAGCGAATGTCGATGAGCGACGCCAGCGTAGGCCGTTATGAAATCATCAACGAACTAGGCATCGGGGGCATGGCGACGGTGTATCTCGCCAGAGACCCCTATATGAAGCGCGAAGTCGCCGTCAAGGTGATGTCCGCCGCCGTGATTTCCGACCCGGATTTCCGGCAGCGCTTCCAGCGCGAAGCCGAGATTATCGCCGCGCTGGAACACGCTTACATTGTCCCGGTGTATGACTTTGGCTACGAGGCCGACCGCCCGTTTATCGTCATGCGCCGCATGACCGGCGGCACGCTCCGCCAGTGGATCACCGCCAACGGCCCGTTAGACATCCGCGAGGCGGCGGGGATCATGGAGCGCATGGCCGACGCGCTCGACGAGGCCCACCGGCGCGGCATCATCCACCGCGATTTCAAGCCCCACAACATCCTGCTCGACGACAAGCAGAAGACCTTTCTGGCCGATTTCGGTCTGGTGAAAATCGTGGCCCAGACCGGCGGGCCGAGCAGCAGCGCCAATTTTATCGCCGGGACGCCGGAGTACGTCGCGCCGGAGCAGGTCTATTCGACCGAGGCGATTGACCACCGGGCCGATGTGTACGCGATGGGCGTGGTGCTGTGGGAGATGATCACCGGGTCGGCGCCGTTTCAGGACACCGAGCCGATGCGCCTGATGATGAAGCACATCATGGAGCCGACGCCAATGCTGTCGAAGGCGCTGCCCGACGCGCCATCGGGGTTAGAGGCCGTCATCGCGCGGGCGATGGCCAAGGACGCCAAAGATCGCTACCCGACGGCGGGCGATTTTTCGAAGGCGCTGAATGCCACCAGTGGCTGGTGGGGGACGCTGGCCCGCCGCGCCACCAAGCGGCTGGGCGGCGACAGCGGCGCGTTCAGCTTTGGGGCCATCAAGGACGGCAAGCTGGACAACACGCAGGCCCCCGGCAGCCCGCTGGACAAGAAGACATAGGAAGGCGTCCTTTTGGCATTGTCAAGTCCGCCTTGGCCCGATCCCCAAAATGCTAACCGCCGTTGGCTGGTCATTGGCGGGGCGCTCATCGCGGCGTTGTGCCTTTGTGCGCTCGCGTTGACCGCCGTGACAGCTTGGGGAATATGGGACTCCGTTCAGAAAGCGAATGCGCTTGCAGGCGCGCAAGCCAACGCGACCGCAACTGTCCAGGCGGCCATCGTGAATCCTCCAATCGAATGGACGCGACATTACGTTGACACCTTTAGTCCCACAAGCAACCTATGGGATCTTAAAGGCTCAGTTGCCAATGAGCGTGCCAGCGGCGACTTTGACGTTAATGGTGGCGAGTATGACTGGCATGTCTACGCGAATAGTCCTGTAGTTTGGTGGTCAACACCTTCGTTGCCATCGCAGGGCGATTTCATTTTCAAGGTGGATGCCGATCACATCAGTGGCCCTACAGACAATGTCGCCTATGGCGTCATTTACCGCTACCAGAGTGGTCGAAACTACTCCATGTTTGTGGTCAGCGAAGATGGGTATTTCGCGATTGAAAAGCTGGCAAACGGCAACTGGAGCAGTTTGCAGGATTGGACACAGTCGCATGCGATAAACAGCGAATCTCCCAATCGCCTGATCGTGTCGGCGAGCGGGGGGCGATTTTGGTTTGTGGTCAACGATCAGGTTGTTGCGCAGTTGGATGATCCCACGCCAGCGCAGGGGTCATTTGGCCTGGTTGTGAGCGTTCGAGCCAGCGACACCGATCTGAGATTGGTCTTTGATAATCTAGAGTTGTATGCGCCATGACGAGGCCCAGAGCTATGTTAATTGAAGCGCCCCCGGAACCGCCAGCGGGATCATGGCAGAAAACAGCCGTGATAGCTGGTCTGGTGGTTTCCGGTTTCTGCGCGCTGTGCGCCGCCGTCCTGAGCGCCAGCGTGGGCATGACGTTGCTAGCCAGTGATACGCGCCGCGCGGAATTGTATGCCAGCTTGACGCCTCCTCCGGGTGAGTTTCTTCGCGCATCGCTAACACCGAATCCCCTTGCGACTTCGTTCCCATCGCCTGTGCCGGGCAGTCCACCAAAAAGCTGGGCGCGTCTTTACCTTGATGATTTCGTTGAACCGGGCGCGTGGTTCGTCGGAACCGACAACGACGATAAAACTCAATTTACAACGTCAATTTCAGTCAACAAATATGTGTGGAGAATTCAGGCCAGCCAGCCTGTGATTCGTGAAGAATGGTCTGGGCAAACGTTTGATGGGAACGCTTGGGTGGCAGTTCAAGCGGGAGTTGTAAGCGGCAACGCCTCAACAACCGGCTACGGTCTGGCATTGCGGTCAACTGGAAATCGCACAGTCTATTTCGCAGTGATTGAGAGTGGGCGTTACGACATCTGGAAAGATGAACGAGACACGCAAGATCAGTTTTTATCGGGGTCGCTCCGGAGTTTTGCGTCGCGCGGTGTAGCTAAGTTGGAAATTTTTCGTCACAACTCAATTCTCACGTTTCTAGTGAATGGTCTGGTTCACGGTCGTGACGTTGAGTTTGATTCGGGAGAGCTAGAGATTGGTTTGTTCGTTCGTCTGTATGAAGGCGACGAGGGGGCGTTGCTGGATTTTAGAAGGCTGGAGATTTACGCGCCGAAACCATAAAGTCGTGGAATCGCGCATTTTGTCGTTGGCTTCTCGCTTGGCTTGTTCGGCCTATATCGCTGCATTTTCAGTTATTTTCCTTTCTCCGCGCTCTCTCACTCATTTTCTTAGATGACATATTTCTGTAGACCAAACGTGCTACAAATTGCTATTGACAAACTTTTCCCCATCCCCTATAATATCATCCGAACATAGGTTCTAATCGCAGATCGCGTCAGTTTTTGACCTTACTTCTGCGTTCTAACTTCTGACTTATCTATTGTCTGTGAGCATCCGTCAGGACGAAGCGTCCGGTGAGGTCGCTTCCGGCGGCGCGGGCCAACGGTGATAAGGCTTCCTTTATCAGTCCACCGCCCACAGGCACACCCCCTCCGTCCTACGGACACCTCCCCCATGCATGGGGGAGGACAGACCGAGCAGTCTACCCCTGCAAGGGGTAGCGAGGTCAGGTGGGGGTCACTTATCTCGCGGAGTCGGGGCCGCCAGCCCCGTTCGCGTAGGGGCGCACCCGTGTGTGCGCCCTGTCTCTCGGAGTGGAATCCAAGAGATCATCTACGCCTCATCCGCCGCCTGAGAACAGCCGCCCGCTTGGAAACCGGGCGCGTTGCCTCTGGCAAGAAAGGAGTTGTGCGCTAATTGGTGTCCCCATCCACAGCCGGGGGATTGTCGTCAGCGAAGATAGCAGGAAGCGCAGCCTATCCCGGCAAAGCGAACCCAGCGGCGTCTGGCGGTAAAACAGGCTGAGGGGATCAGTGGCATCCATCCGCTTCTCCGGGTGGCGTCCACGCAGCAGGTTAAGTTGCTCTCTGTTGAAGCTGTGCTAAAGACAGCCCAACAGGGGATGAGAGATGGCTCTCTCATCCTTCGCTCCTGTGCGCGAGCCTGCTGCCCTACGGCGCAACACCGGGCAAATTTGCCCACACCGACAGGCCAACCGAATATTTCCGGCAAACAAGGCATCATCCGCATTGCCAAGAGCGCTCTCCCCTCTCGAACCCCTGAAAGGGGCTAATTCGGAGAGGGGCGCAGCCTGAGTCGCTGACAAAACTTGGTCGCGGGGTGAGGTCGGAGACGCGCCGCTAAAACACCACCACCTCGACGCTCTGTCCGGCTTCCAGCCCCGTTTTGTCCAGCGGGATCACCAGCAAGCCGTCGGCCTTGACCAGCGTGAAGATCAGGTTGCTCTTGAAGAAGATCGGGTCGGCCATCAGCGCGCCGTCGCGCTCGACAAGCTGGCACGGCACATAGTCTTCCCGCCCCGCCGCCGACGCAACATTGGCGGTCAACGTGGCTCTGACGCGCAAACGCCTGGGCGGGGTCGCCCCCATCAGCCGGTACAGCACGGGCAGGCCAATCGTCATAAACTGGACAAACGCGCTGACCGGGTTGCCCGGCAGCCCAATCACCGGGACGCCGTTGGCCACGCCGAGGATGGTCGGCTTGCCCGGCTTGGTGGCGACGCCATGCACCAGCACGCCCGGCTCGCCGAGACGGTTGAACACTTCGGAAGTCATGTCTCTGACCGACACCGAGCTTCCCGCCGACAGCACCAGCATATCCGCCCCCTCCCCCAGCGCCTGTTGGGATCGGGCCAGCAGCGTTTCAAAGTGGTCGGGCAAAATGCCGCCCTTGATCGCCACGCCGCCCGCGCTCTCGACCAGCACCGCGACGGCATACGAATTGACATCGCGCACCTGCCCCGGCCCGGTGGCCTCCTGCGGCTCGATCACCTCGTCGCCGGTGGCGAAAATGGCGACACGCGGCCTGCGCCGGACGCTGATCGTGGCGATGCCCACCGCCAGCAATCCGCCGATGTCCTGCGCGCGCAGAATGCTCCCGGCGCTGAGGATCGGGTCGCCGGGCTGGATGTCCTCGCCGGGCTGGATCAGATTCTCGCCGGGGGCGGCGGGCCGCCGGACTTCGATCTCGTCCTGCGCGCTGATCTGGGTGTTCTCGATCATCACTGCCGCGTCCGCGCCTTCGGGGATCATGCCCCCGGTGTGAACCAGCGCCAGCGTTCCGGCGCTGACGGTCACGGTTGAGGCTTTGCCCATCGGGACTTCGCCGATCAGCTTGAGGTAAGCAGGCAGCGATTCGCTGGCCCCAAAGGTGTCCTGCGCGCGCACGGCGTAACCGTCAACCGTGCTGCGGCGAAACTCCGGCAGAATTTGCGGCGAGACGACATCCTCAGCCAGCACGCGGCCCAGCCCATCGGCGGTGGGGATGGTCTCCACATCAGCGATAGGCTTAACCCGCGCGAGGATTTTCTGGCGGGCGTCATCAGGCGAAACGAGCGTGAAGAATTCGGGCATGGGGAGAAACCTCAGTGCTGAGTCAAAAGTGCTGAGTGCTGAGTAAAAGGCTCTCTTGAATTGTAGCGAGTTCTGGAAAATGGGGAACAGCAGGTATCAGGGTTTGGCTTGAAGCTCGACCATCTGGCCGTCGGGGTCGCGGAGGTAGGCCGAGCGCCCCCAGTCATAGGTTTTGGGCGGCAGCATGATGGTCATGCCTTGCGCCGCCAGCGAGTCGCAGGCCGCGTCAAGGTCAGGGACGGCCAGCGCGATGTGGTTCTGGTTGGGCGGGCCGCCGGGTTGGGAAGCGCTCTTGGTATGGATCAACAAGGTCACGCCCTCGACTTTGAAGATGGCGATCCCGTCGCCGCGATAGGTCGGGGCCGCGCCGAGCAGCGTCTCGTAAAAGGCCGCCATCTCGTCAACGCGGTCGGTGAACAGGGCGACTTCGGACAGCGCTGGCATCACTACTCCTTGCTCCTCATCACATGCCGCCCCACCGATTCTCATTGTATTCGTGCAGGGCGTTCATGCCAATATCGGCGAGCTGCATAAACATCAGCTTTCTCGGCAGCGCGGCGACCATCGCGCTGACGGCGTAATGGACGGCATCAGCCCGCACGTTTGGCCCCTGCTGCATAGCCCACTGCGCCATGCGCTGCGCGAGGTCTGCGTCGGTCTCGCCCGGAATGCGCGGGAAAATCTCCAGCAGCGCGGCGACGGCTTCAATGGCCCGGTTTTCATCGGGCCCCCAGATCGTCATTCGGAGTCCTGTGCGTGTGTTTCGGCGCGGGCCATGCGGCGGGCCGCGTCGATAAGTTCCAGCCGGGTATGGGCGAACACGTTCAGCGGGTTGAGCCGCAAGCATTCGCGGGTCAAGGTTTCCACCCGCGCCGCGTCGCCAAGCTGGACGGCAGGGGCGACTTGAAACAAGAGGGCCATCTCGCGGAACGAATAGGTGGTCGGCGACAACAGCGCCACCGCCCGGAAGCGATCCAGCCACAGGTTGCCTTCCAGCACGTAGTACTGCGACTGGAAGGCGATGAGCGCCTGCTGATGCTCGCCCCGGTGGATGTGCCTGACGCCCTGATACAGATCGGCCAGAAACAAGCGCCGGGCCGCCCACCGGTACAGCCGCAGGGCGGCGGCCAGCCCCAGCGCCAGAATCAACACAGCCCAGAAGAAACTGGCGTCGGCGGCGTTAAACAGCCTCGAACCAGCATTCAGAAACGCGCACACCCCGGCGGCTTCCAGCCCAAAGGTGATCCACGCGAAGCGCTGCTGCTCGGCGGGGTCAAACAGATAACGCTCGATCAGGTCGTTGGCCGGGCGGGCCACGCCACCCGAAAACAGGTTGATCAGGTTCAGGGCTGACAGCGCGATCACGTTGTCCGGGTCGAGCGACAAACAGCGCTCGTAGGTTTCGGCGGCGGCGCGCAGATCGCCGGTTTTGGTCTGGCAGAAGGCCAGATTGATCAACGCAGAAGCCCGCCACGAATATTTGAGCGTGTCCAGAAACAGCGGCGTGCGCAGACGTTCCAGCCAGCCGCGCCGCTCGATTTCGGCGTAATGCTGGCGATGAAACGTGATGGCGTTTTCCCACTGATCCAGACCCATCGCGCGCAAAGCCCGCGCCGAGGCCGGGAACACCACGCGATAGATATTTGGCGGCAGGTAACGCAGCATCCCGGCCACAATAATCGCGATCATCAGAATGTCCAAACCCTGCACGACGGAGTCCTGGGACGCCAGCAGGCCAACCGAAATCAGCCAGCCCACGGCGAGGCCCAACGCGTAGACGATGGCAGTGGCGATGACCAGCCGCGCCGGATCGCGTATCAGAACTAATGGGACATTTCTCATGGAGCGCCGCGCTCCCATGCGCAGAGCAGACCAATAAAATACAATCTCGCCAAACGGCGCGACGGCTACTTGACTTTCCCGGTCACATGCAGGACGCTGTCTTCCAGCGAGAGGCCGGTCAGCGTGACCTTGCTTAACGTGTCGGTGTTCGCGCCCATCAGCGTGGTGTGAACAGCGTCACCCAGCGACGGGATCAGGCCCGGCGGCAGCGTCAACGATCCAAACTCGCTGCCCTGCGGGTTGAGCTTGAAAGCCGCCTGCGCGTCGAGGGTGGGCTGGAAGGTGACCGTCCCCGCGCCATTCGCGCCGAGCGTGTCCACCAGCGCCAGATCGAGCCGGAACTGGCCCTGCCCCAGCGCGACATTGCCGCCCTTGACCGTGTCGGAAAGGCCCTGCACTTGCAGGTAGTCGATCACGAATTTGGTGACCTGCCCGCTGGTGGCGATAATCTCGAAGGGCGAGCCGGACGGCAGCCCGTAGATTTTGCCCCACGCCGTGACCAGCAGCGCGGTTTGATCCTGCGTTAGATCAAAGCTGTTGGCGATAGGCGTCGGGGTGATGGTAGGCGGCAGGGGCGTGACGACGAACGTGCCGATGACCTGCCCGCCCGACGCGAGTCGGGTGGCGTTGGCGTTGAAGGTGGCGACGCTCGAATCGACCTGCGGGTTGCACCCGCTGACCATCAGCGCCAGCCCAGTGATCACAGTGGCTGCTAAAAGCAAGTTGCGGTTCATAGACTTTCCTCAGAAATCGCTTTAGAATGGAGCGCACAGCGACGTGCCATAGCATACCCGATTTGCGCCGGGAAGGAAACCCGGAGGGCTGTCTCAGCTCAAATACGCCCCGCGAGCGGAACGTCTGCGCATGGCGCGGGCAGGTGCCTGCCTCCCCGCCGTGCAGCCTTGGCGTGTGTGCTATACTTGCATGAGGCTATAACGCATTGTGATTCGGGCGTCAGGCGTGGGGGACTTTGTGATGGTCACCATTACGATTGATGTTGAGATTGAAGAAGAAGTGATGGAAGTGTTGCAAGCAATGGCGGTGATGCAGAAAATCACCGTCGAGGAAGTCCTGCGCGGCATGGTAGCCGAGAATTTGCAGCGCATCAAAGAGCGCATGAACGATCCGATAATTGGCATGATCAACAGCGGGCGCAGCGATATTTCAGAGCATGACGAGGATATTCTGCAAGCAGGCTGGCGACCCGATTAAGAGGAGATAAGCGATGGCTGATTTCACCATCTCAGTAGACGAAGATGTGCTTGAAACCTTGAAGATCATCGCCGACTATCGCAAGGTGAGTGTTGAAGATGTCTTGCGAGAGATGGTTCTGGATGATATTGAAGGGATCAAACGGCGTCAGCATTCGCCACTTATTGGAATCTTGGACAAGTACGGCGACGTTGAAGACGATGTGGCCTCGCGCGCTGACGACATCCTGCAAAAGGAATGGCAGCCCGATTAACGAGCATGAAAACAATCCTTGACTTCAGGGTTGTCTATGACTGAGGAACGACCATCATGGATCGAGACGGACAAACATGGCGCAAGCGGATACCTTGACGTTGACTACACTGCTGGTGGATGTGCGCTCACGGCTGCTGGAAACCCTGTCGCGCCCGGTTAGCGACGATAATCAAGCGCGGCTCACCGACCTCTGGCGCGTGTGCCTTACCGTCCACGATCTAGCGCAGTCGCGCCACGACCGGGCCTACGTGAGCCTGATGGAGCGCATGATCGATTCGGTCGCCGATTACGCCCAGTACAGCCAACCTGAGACGCTTGACTGGAAGAAGCGGATTCCATCGGTGGCCGAGATTGAAGCCGCCTCTCCCCCCGCTGAGTAGTTAGGCCGCGACTTTGGCAACTACCGCCCCGCGCATGTTCCCCAGTTCGAGATTCTGCCTTAGTCAGATCGTTGTCTGCATCCCTACGAACTTGCCCACATGCCGCCTTTGCTCAATCCGGCCAGATGTATGATACTGAGCGCGATGGTTGCGTCTTTCGCATGAGGCGGGATCGCTATGGTCACTAACCCCAATATGTCGCCAACGCCTAAACCTGCTACAGCGAAACCCCGCGTTCCCCGTTGGGTATGGGCGATAGTGGGTTTGGCTGTTTTCTTTTGCGTGATTGTGCCAGTCGGATTAGTCGGGGTATTTGCCAGCCCCTTTCTGATGAGTCGTGGCGGCGCGAGCAAGATCGCCTTTGTTTCCAAGCGCGACGGCAACCCTGACATCTATGTGATGAACGCCAATGGCGGCGACTTGGCTAATCTCACTAACAACCCCGCCAATGACATTGGCCCAACGTGGTCACCGGATGGCAAACGCATCGCTTTTCAATCCATACGCGATGAGTGCTGCACGTTCAAAATCTACATCATGAATTCTGATGGCAGCGACCAGAAACCTCTCACAAAGACGACTGGCAGTGAATATAGCCCGGCGTGGTCGCCAGACGGCACGAAGATCGTGTTTGGGTCTGACCGCGATGGAAATAAGGAAATCTACGTTATCAACATCGACGGCAGCGGCCTCACGCGTCTGACAAACACCCCCGCCGACGAGACCAACCCGGATTGGTCGCCAGACGGGAAGCACATCGCGTTTATGTCCACCAAAGGCGACTGCTGCAACAGAAATGAGATTTACGTGATGAACGCTGACGGCAGCGGAGTCGCGCGTCTCACCAACAACCCGGCAGATGACGCTGAACCTGCGTGGTCACCGGATGGAAAACGAATCGCCTTTGACTCCGACCGCGTTGGCAACTATGACATCTTTGTGATGAACGCCGACGGGAGCAGCGTCACCAACCTGACGAACACCGCCATAAGCGAGGCGTATCCTATATGGTCGCCGGACGGCTTGCGGATCGTCTATGAGGCTTACAATGCCGGCAATTGGGATATATTTGTGATGAATGTCGATGGCAGCGGTCAAAGCCCGCTCACCGATAACACAGCGGAAGACAGCATCCCCGCATGGTCGCCCTAACCCGCTTGTCCCCTTCACGCTGCCCGCCAAGCGTAGGCCACCCGGCGGGTTTCCGGTAGCCGATTTGCCCGAAGACGGCTAAAATGAAGGCCAGCCAATCCTTATGAAAATCTGCGTAGCTTTGGGCAAGCCTGCTCAACAACGCGCCGGGATAAAACGTTATGTCTTCAAAATTGACTGCGGAAGTCTGGCCTGTCAGCAACGCCAGCCTGCAAGCGGGCGTCGAGAACGAGGACGCTGTCCTGACCTACGTGCCTGCCGACCCCAACGAGGCCCGCTTCAGCGGCAGCCTGACGGTGGTCGCGTCATGCGCGGGGGCAGGCGGGCGCGGGAACGTCCAGACTCACTATGCGGTTCGCAAGGTGATGGCCGATTACTACGCCAGCGACGAGCCTGATCTGGGCCTGCGGCTTGAAAACGCGATTCAGGCGGCCAACCTCGATCTGTTCGCGTATGGGCAACAACGTCCCGAACTGGTCAAGGCCGCCGTGTCGCTGGTGGCCGTCGCCATTCGCGGTGAAGCGATCTCGGTGGCGTGGGTGGGCGGCGCGCGAGCTTACCTGATCCGCGACGGCAAGCCGGAACGCCTGACCCGCGATCACACGCTGGTTCAACAGTTGTTAGAAGAAGGCGCGATCACGCCCGACGAAGCCGATGATCACCCGCGCCGGGACGTTCTGCTGCGGGCGCTGGGGACACAGGAAACAATCACCGTCGATGTGGCCGATCACCGTCTGCGCCCGGATGACGCGGTGGCCCTGTGCGCCCCGGCCATGCTGCGCGCGATGGACGACGAAGACATCGCGGCGGTGGTCGCCAGCAAATCGCCGCAAAACGCCGCCGAGATGCTGGTTCAGCAAGCCCGCGCGGCTGGCAGCAAAGACACTATCACCGTCGCCGCCGTGCTGCTGCGGGACGGCGCTCCGCCGATGATCAGCAACCCGCCGTTCGCGTGGGATCGCTCGCTGCCATCCTTTGATCAACAGGCCACGCTGGCGATGCCGCGCGGCGGGCAGACTCAGCCCGCGCCTGCCGCCGGGGTGGATCGAAGCTCGCCCGCCATGCAGACGCAGGTTTCGGCGCGGCAGGAAGTGATGCCGCAGGATTTGCAGTCGCCATCTCCGGTTCAGCCGCTGCCCTCGCCGATGCCCGCGCCGCCTTATCAGGCGACGGTTCAACCAGCGCCGCAACCCGCTTACCCGCCGCCACAACCGGCTTACCCGCCGTCCTATCCGCCGCAGCCGCCTCCGGCGCAGTATCAGGCATACCCCTCTCAGCCGCCCGGCACCATGATTGACCCCGTCACCGGGCTGCCGCCAGTGCCACAGGGGCCAGCCCAACCCGCCGGGTGGGGCCAGCCCCAGGCGGCGTATCAGCCGCGCTATTATCAACAGCCCGGCCAGCCGAATTACGGCCCGCCCGCCCGCCGGGGGCCATCGATTGGGACGTTCGCGATTATGGGCGCGCTGGCTATTTTGCTGACAGCGGTGATGGTCGTGTTTCTGATCAACCCGTTCAACTTCGCGCTGCCCGCGATTGGCGCGCCGCCCACAGGGACGCCCACCCCCACCACGCCGCCCACGCTGCCGCCGATTGTCGTCACCACGCCGCCAGCTGTTGAAACGCAGCCCTCGGTAGAGCCATCGCAGACCACGCAAGCCGCGCCGCCGGGCATGGCGCTGATCTCTGGCGGGGCGTTCACGCGCGGGGTGGGGCAGGACGAGGCGCAGGCCGCGATATTGTCGTGCATCGACGAGGCCGAAGACAACGCGGTGTGCCTGCCGGACTATTTCAGCGACGCCGAGCCGGTGGGCGACGTGACCATCAGCCCGTACTATATCGACGTGACCGAGGTGACCAACCGGACCTATGCGGCCTGCGTGGCGGCGGGAACCTGCACCACGCCCAAGAACACCGAGTTCTATAACGACCCGGCCTTCGCCGAGCATCCGGTGGTGTACGTGACGTGGGAACAGGCCGGGGCGTACTGCCAGTGGGCCCAAAAGCGCCTGCCGACCGAAGCCGAGTGGGAGAAGGCCGCCCGCTGGGACCCTGCCGCCAAGAAGTCGAATATCTGGCCGTGGGGCGACGCCTTTGAAGTCGGGCGGGCCAACACCGCCTCCGCCGGGCAAACCGGCACATCCATCGTGAGCAAGTTCGCGCAGGATCGCAGCCCGTCCGGGCTTCAGGACATGGCCGGGAATGTCAGCGAGTGGACATCCGACTGGTATTTCAAAGGCTACGCGGGGCTGCCAACGCTCAACCCGACCGGCCCGGCCAACCAACCTCTGAGCAAGCCGTTCCGCACGGTGCATGGCGGGTCGTTCCGGGCGCTGGCTTCGTACGCGCGGAGCGGGCAGCGGTATGATATGCCGCCGCAAACCGCCGCCAACTGGATCGGCTTCCGGTGCGTCGTGGCGGTGCAGGGGGCTGTCCCAACCGCCGCGCCGACTGCTTCGCCGGTCTCGGCGATTGTGCCCTCGCCCACCCCGACGGTAGGGCCATCGCCGCAGCCGTAACACCTTCTACCCCAGCCCCTCTCCCGATGGGAGAGGGGCGTTTTTGTTGACGATGTGGCGCGATAATTCCAGATTTGATTGATGCCGCAATATTCAATTGGCCTATCGGTGTGGGCGAATTTGCCCGGTAATGTTGCGCTGCAAGGCGGCAGGCTCGCGCATAGGAGCGAAGATTCACGATGCCAATCGCGAATCCCTGTTGGGCTGTCTTTAGCACAGCTTCAACAGAGAGCAACTAAACCTGCCGCGTGGACGCCGTCTGGCCCCTTTTCCCCCTTTCAGGGGTCAGGGGTTTAAGGGAAGCGGATGGATGCCACAATCTCCTCAGTTCGTTGTATCGCCAGACGCCGCTGGGTTCGCTTTGCCGGGATGGGCTGCGCTTCCTGCTATCTTCGCTGGCGACAATTCCCTCACTGTGGACGGAGATTCCTTTAGCGCAAAACTCCTTTCTGGTTTAAGGCAGCGTACCGAGTATCCAGCCCGGTGGCGTGACCTCAAACGGCGCGGATAGAGCGTAGGGCGCTCTCTTGGACTCCACTCCGAGAGAGCAGGGCGACCCAGTGGGTCGCCCCTTGTATATTAAGGAAAGGGTGTATTCTCTGGGATACACCTGGTCAAGCAGGGGGAGAGGGGTGTAGTGGACCCCAAGAACTGGACAAGCCCTGAAGGGGGCAGTACAGTTCAAGAAAGGATGCCACTACGATGGACAAGCGACGGACATACAGTTCAGAATTCAAGGCGCGAGTGGTGTTGCAAATGA
>Ga0210377_10002100_pt1 | contig 17698 bp, 22 predicted proteins | sample PLM4_65_b1redo_FD_155480 | JGI IMG/M metagenome (GOLD analysis project Ga0210377, IMG submission 155480) | Groundwater sediment microbial communities from an aquifer in East River, Colorado, USA - PLM4_65_b1 redo | ecosystem: Environmental > Terrestrial > Soil > Riparian zone | place: USA: East...
GAAAGAAATATATCCAGACCCATGCAAAAACAGCAACACTTGATATATAATAAATTATGAATTTACTACACGATATAAACCCTGGTGACCCAAAAGACTTGGTTAATGTGGTTATTGAAATTCCACTAGGAAGCCAGACCAAGTACGAATATCACGATAATGTAAAAACTATTGTGGTAGATAGGTTCCTTTATACAGCTTTTTCATATCCCTTTAACTACGGTTTTATTCCCCAGACCTGGAGCGAAGATGAAGATGCTTTGGATATTGTTGTTTTAGCCAGCCAGCCAGTTGCAGTTGGAGCAGTTATTGAATGCCGTATTATTGGTTTGCTTGAAACAGAAGACGAAGAAGGCGGGGATGCAAAGCTAATTGCAGTACCAAAGGCAAAGATTGACCCTGCTTTTGCAGATGTTAATGATGTTTCAGACCTTCCTGATCATCTCAAAAATAAAATTAAACACTTCTATGAAAACTATAAATCAATCGAGCCAGGAAAATGGGTGAAGGTAACAAAATGGCTGGGAAAAGAAGAAGCTCAGAAAACAGTTGACGAGTGCGTAGCCCGCTACAAAGAACACTTCAAGAAGTAAATTACTTCAACTCAAAAGTAACCGTAACTGTTCTATAAAGCGTTTGTGTCCCTGGTTCAATTGGCGATCCGACTGCATCCCTAGCTTTTGTCTCGAGGGCATATGGAACTGGCTGAGAGATTCCAAATTCTGAAACAGAAGTCATTTTACCAAGCTTTCTTCCACCAGCCAAAGCCATTTTTTCAGCTTTAGACCTAGCATCAGCAACGGCCTTACTTAAAAGTTCAGCATCATATGTCTTTGTATTATCAATAGTAAAGTTAGGGCCAGAAACTCCAGTTGCACCACTGTTGTTAAATAAGTCTGTGAGAGCCGAAGCTTTAGTCGTATCTCTTAATTTAACTTCAATTGAGTTTGAAGCTGTCCATTTCTTTTGAGTTACACCTCTTGGAGGATAAATCAAAATCTCAGCATTTTGATTTTCATATGTCGTAACGCTTTGAGTTTGAATATCGCTATCCACAATCCCAAACTGTTTAAGTGAAGCTATTAACTCTGTCATTTTTGTGTTGACCATAGATACGGCAGTGTCTTTATTGTCATCTGAAACAGTAACTGATGCATTAAAGCTTGCAACCTGGGGTTGAGTATCCATTTTGGCCTCACCAGTCACAGTAACCATTCCAGTCTTCCAAGGGTAGGGGAAAAGATAAACCGCAGCAACTACAACAAGAAGTCCAACTAAAAGCCTTCCAAAACTACCAAACCTGTCCATCAAGTTCATAGTACCATTTTGATGTCTTGCAGACAACCAAGAAATAGATTAAATTGATTTATGCTTACAAAATCAGATCTTACCCAGATAACAACTATCGTAAAGACAGTCGTTCGTGACGAAGTGAAAGAGTTGGCTACAAAAACTGAGTTGATCAATGTTGAAAAAAGATTAACCAAAAGCATAAATAAGGTAAACAAAAAAGTTGATCTAACAATTAGACTTTTCGATGGTGATTACATAGCCTTAAAAAAGAGAGTAGGTAAACTTGAAGACCAAGCATTTGCCTAATTCTTCTATTTTATAAAAAACTCTTGGGACTTGATAATGGCTAATTGCTTTAGTACTATAGTGCCGTGACCAATATAGAAGACGAGCTGCAAGCTATCAGTAAAAGGCAACCATTTCTTATCAATTTTTTAAGCCTGGCGACTATTGAAAACGAGGCGCACCTTCAGGATATTATTTTCTGTGCGCAGGAGCTTGGCCTGATGGATGTCGTTTATAAAGACTTTAATTTCGATGGCGGGCTTTCCGGAATAGCACCATTCTCTCCGTCACTAGATTCCGATTTGGCCAATTTAGAATCTGCAGGAATTGTTAAGGATACTTCTAATAGACCTTGATGCCACTTCTGAATCACTTCTCGCAGAAAAACGCTCCTACATTTTGAATTTCTGAGAACTTAAAGTTGGGGGTATAGAAAGAAGAAGCAGATCCACCATCCAGATTAACAGCATCAGCTATTTCAATTTTTGTTTTTTCTTCAAATTCTGAAAGTGCCGTTGGTAGGTCAACAAGTTTGGGACCTAAATATGCTGACTCTGGATCATAAAAAACTATAAAAAGAAGCTTATTCTCTCCTGTCACTGCCGCTACCATTCTTCTATCCTCACTGTCATTTACCAAGGAAAGAGTTCTTAGCTCTGTGTTATCAATTAAAACTGGGCCAACCTGGATAGCTATCCTAAGTGGGTCATTGGGTGCCGTAGTCGTAATTCTTGGAATTCCAAAATAATTTATAGACAAAACACCATTAGTGAGGCTATTTGGGCTAAATTTTCTTAAAATTTTACCATCAGATATAAAAAGGCCAGTTGGTTTATCGTCTTTTGTGTAAAAGCCGGCACTTGTAAGAATTTTGCACTTTTCAAAGCTAAAAACATCTTCAGCCGTCTTTTTTTGAGTAAAATTAGATAGAAGCTCAAGTTTTTCTGCATTTTCAACAAAACCCCAGGAAGCTGAATATTTCTTGGCATCTAACTCTACAGTTACCTTATTTACAGGGATATCTGAAACTATCTTGGACTCTGATTCTGTACCTAAAATGTTCTTTTCAGGTCTGGGAAGATTTAAAAGCAGGGCAAAGACCCCAACAGCAAGAATTGAGAGAAAAATAAGGATTTTAGGTCTCATTAATGATATAATAGCAGAAATCCGCTTAAGGTAGCGGTTTTTTTGTTGAAAAACCCTATGGAGCTTAGAAATGTAGCCATAATTGCCCACGTTGACCACGGAAAAACAACCCTGGTCGATGCTTTGCTGCGCCAATCTCACACCAAGCTCAATAAAGAGCAAGCAGGTGTGGAAATGATAATGGACAGCAACGAGCTAGAGCGCGAGCGTGGAATTACAATCTTTTCAAAAAATGCATCAGTCCGCTTTCTCGACTACAAAATAAACATTATAGATACCCCTGGGCACGCCGACTTTGGCGGGGAAGTTGAACGTGTTTTGAATATGGCAGACGGTGCTTTACTTTTAATCGACGCCAAAGAAGGGCCAATGCCTCAAACCAGATTTGTTCTAAAACAAGCCCTGAAAATGGGACTTAAAATTATTGTCGTTATTAATAAAATTGACAAAAATGGTGCAAGGCCAGAGTGGGCAATAGGAAAAACTTTTGACCTTTTTGTAGAGCTGGGAGCTGATGAAGAAACAGCTTTCTTTCCAATTGTCTATGCAAGCGGGCGTGATGGAAAAGCAGGACTTGAGGAAGATCTATCTAAAATGGTCGATATTGCCCCGATTTTTGAGACAATTGTCAAAGAAATTCCTGCTCCAAAAGTAGACCCAACTAAACCACTTCAGGTAATGATTACCAATATTTCATATGACAACCACAAAGGCAGAATCTCAACCGGAAAGATCGTAAATGGGACACTTAAAACTGGGCAAGACGTATTTCACATTAACAGAGAAGGAGTGATGAAGAAAGAAAAAATAACTTTCATCATGCTTTTTGACGGGCTTGAAAAAATTGAAGTGCAGGAAGCAAGTGCTGGAGAAATTGTAAACATTGCAGGAATTTCTGACATTACAATTGGTGAGACAATTGCTGATCCAGAAAACCCAATTGCGCTTCCACCCATCACAATTGAGGAGCCTACAGTTAAAATGACATTTGGAGTTAACTCATCTCCTTTTGCGGGACGTGAGGGAAAGTTTAAAACAGCCCAGCAATTAAGACCAAGAATTTATAAAGAGCTTGAAAATGATGTCGCTTTAAAAGTCGAAGATGACACAAAAGGCGGCTGGATAGTCTCAGGTAGGGGAGAGCTCCATCTTGCAATTCTTATTGAGCGCATGAGGCGCGAAGGATATGAATTCCAGGTATCAAGACCTAAGGTCATTACAAAAGTTGTTGACGGAGTAAAAATGGCACCATACGAATGGGTTTCAATTGAAGTACCTGATGAATATGCAGGAGTTGTGATTCAAAAAATGGGTGCCAAACACGCAGAGATGAAAAATATGACCAACGATAATGGGACTACTTATCTTGATTTTATCTGTGCAACACACGAGTTGATTGGATTTAGAACTGAATTTTTGACAGACACCAAGGGAATGGGAATATTAAATTCAATTTTTTATAAGTACCAGCCAGATCCTGGAAACTACAGGGAAAGAGATAGGGGATCACTTGTTGCTTTTGAAACTGGTGAGACAAGGCTCTACGGACTTGTAAATATCCAAGACAGGGGAAACCTTTTTGTAGGACCAGGAGTCCAAGTATACAAAGGCCAAGTTGTAGGACAAAATAGCAGGGCTGAGGACATTAGTGTCAACGTCTGTAAAGAGAAGAAACTTTCAAACATGAGGTCTAAAGGCGACGGGGGAGCTGAACACTTTAATACTCCCAAAGACATGTCGCTTGAAGAAGCAATAGACTACATTGACGACTCAGAGCTAGTTGAAGTTACTCCGATAAGCATTAGGATTAGAAAAGCTATTCTTGACGAAGTAGAAGCCAGACGCTTGAAAAAGCAAGGCAAACCAGAGTAAACTATCCAAAAATGGCAACAGAGCATGAAGTAAGTATCGCAAGATCAGTCATAAGACGCTTTGCCTCTAAGGCTGTAAAAAGACATTCACGCATTCATGATGATGCTATGGAAGATAATGCAAATAGAAGACGGGCCTTGGACGGAGTATGCGGACACTGTAAACATTTAAAAATAGAAACTATAAGGACATTCACAGGAACACAATCTGTAAAATTAAGATGCAATGCTTCCTTATCACCATTATTGCTTTATGAAAATACCGATTTAGGAAAAACTCCAATTTGTCCAAAATTTAAACAGAAATAGTTATTTTTTAAACAAATGTTTGAAAAATTCAACTTGTCTAAGTCGTTTAAGAGCCTGGTCACGGTTTTTATAAGGGCCACCTAGGTTTCTTTTTGTTTTTTTAGATAATACGTAGTAGCCGTCCTTCTTTTTAACTATCACATATTTATATTAGTATAAATTTGGACTAGAATAAATTATGACCCATTTTATCTGTGTCGAGTGCAAAGGAATCTCTGATACACCTGGTATTTGTAAAACAGAAGAATGTCCAAGACTTGGAGCCGATTTAGCAGAATGCAACTGCACGGACGGAGAGCATAAAAGCGCAATTGCCCCTGAGCTAGAAAAAGATGAAATTGATAAGTAGTTCATTGACTTCGCCTTTAATTCGGAATAATCTAAGAAATGGACAAATATAAAGCTCTCTGGCTCTCTCACTCAAAAATTGCAGATTTCTTAAGCTGTCCGAGGCTTTTTTACTTAAGGCATATTTATAAAAATCCAAAGACAGGGCATAAGTTTACCTTAATGACCCCATCTCTTGCCTTGGGGCAGGCTGTCCATACCGTCGTTGAGTCCCTTTCAACAATTCCAACAGAGGAAAGGCTTAATGCACCCCTTCTTGAAAAATTTGATCTAGCTTGGGAGGAAGTTAAAGGCAAAAAAGGGGGATTTAAGTCAAAAGTAGAGGAAGCGCAGTACAAAGAAAGAGGTAGGGCAATGTTATCTAAAATTTTGAAAAATCCTGGACCTATTAAGAATAAAGCTTTAAAAATTAAGCCAGCAGACGGGGACCTTGCCTACTATTGGTTCTCAGAGGATGATGGAATAATACTAAGCGGAAAAATTGACTGGATTGAATATCTTCCAAAAACTGACTCAGTTCATATTATTGACTTTAAGACAGGAAAAAATGAAGAAGACTCTGAATCGCTTCAACTTCCGATATATTACTTACTGGCCAAGAATTTACAAAAAAGAAAAGTTTCTAAACTAAGTTATTGGTACTTAGATCGCGGAAACTCTCCTGTTGAAATGAAGCTTCCAAGCGAAGATGAAGCCATTGAGAAAGTTAATAAAATTGCTCAAAGAATTAATTTAGCTAGAAAAATTGAAAGATTTAAATGCGAGACTGGAGGCTGTTGGGCATGCCGTGATATGGAGCAGGTATTTGAAGGCAAGGGAGAAAAGGTCGGGGAAACACGCTACCACCAAGATATATACGTCCTCTGATATAATCGTTGCACGATGAAAATTATAGTCTTTTTCTTGTACTCACTTTTGATCTTTTTTATTGTTGGGCTTTTGATTTTTCCAAGGATCAACTCCAAGCCCCAAGTTCTTGCAGAAAACTCTACTCCAACACCTACTATAACGCCAATCCCGTCTCCTACAGAAACACCAAGTCCTGAGCCAACCGCTACACCAAAACCAAAAACTCCGACTCCTTCTCCAACACCAACCCCCGTACCAACTTTTACATCCCAGCAAATTAATGAGTTTATAGAAAGATTTGGAGCTCAATACAATATTGACCCAAATGTCCTAAGACATATCGCCATTTGCGAATCGGGATTTAAGCCACTTGCAGTAAATGGGCCATATGAAGGTCTTTATCAGTTCGGATCCATAACCTGGCAAAATTACAGAAAGAAAATGGGAGAAAACTCTGATCCAGCATTAAGAACTAATGCAGAGGAGGCTATACAAACAGCAGCTTATGCTCTTTCATTAAATAACAGTGGGATTTGGCCAAACTGTGCACCTTAGTAACCAAGTTTTTCTTGATGTATAGTTAATTGTGGAACTAAACATACTATTTATAGTATCTGCAATCATAGCTGAAGCCGTAGGAACCTTCACAGGCTTTGGGGCAGTGACAATTCTTCTTCCAATCGCAACCTTTTTTATGCCAGTCAAAGAAGCAGTTGTTTCAATAGCTCTTTTTCATTTATTTGGAACAAGCTTTAGAACACTTTTCTTTGCCAGAAAAATTAATCTTAAAGTTGCACTTGTCTTTGGAATTCCATCACTGATTTTTTCAGCAATTGGAGCCACTTTTCTCTCAAACTTTGACACAAACACATTAACAAAAATCGTAGGAGGAGCGCTTATTCTTTATGCCTTCTACTCACTTTTAAAAGAAAAAATAAAGCTTCCTAAAAGTAATTTCATCCTTGCAAGCGGGGGATCAGTAGTTGGATTTTTAGCGGGCCTTGTCGGTACGGCTGGTGCAATGAGGGGGGCTTTTCTTACAGCCTGGAATCTTGCACCTGAAGTTTACTTGGGAACAGGGGCATTAATGGGGCTTGGAGCTGATGCTGCAAGGGTGGCAGTTTACTATAAAGGGGGGATGCTTTCTTTCTTGGGTAATCAGACAGTTATTATTCTATTAGTAATAGCCTTAATTGGAACAACAATTGGAAAAATATTAGTAGTAAGAACAAAAGAAAAAATATTTACAAAGTTTATTTTTATAGCACTAACACTTGCAGGTGCGAGACTTTTGTTCCTATAACTGAGGTACTTCGTCAATAATAAACTGAATTCCTAACTTAGAAGGTTGATCTTTTATCCCAATTATCAAAACATTTGAATCGGAAACACCATCCAAATTTATTTTATAAGACCCAGTATCTACTCCAGCAATAGCTTCTGCAATCTCTCTATCAACTACTGCATACCAAATTCCTTCTGGTTTGTCATAAACAAACGGTAAACCTTCACCTCGAGAGTTTGGATCAATCACATCAGGGAAGAGGCTATTTTCAATACCAGCTTCCTCTAGTCTGCTTTTGACAAATACTTCTAGCAACATTTGAGAGCATTCTATTACTAAAACTTTTGTGAGTCAACTTTGGTCATTGCAAACCCGAAACTTAAACAGTAAAATTGCCTAAACTATGGGAGTTAATTGGAAATTTTTTACAGGAAGTCTTTTGGCTTCTTTTTTGGTTTTTGGAGTTATATTTAATTTGCCCAAAATCATTCAAGCTGCGCAAACAATCAACTCTGCTACATTAAACGGAATGTCAAGCGTAACTGTTTCTGTAAATACTAGCGTTTCAGCCTCGATAACAGCAACCTTGACCGCAAGTGGAACAGACGACTGGGTATCTACTGGTTGGAGAATTAATAGCGGACCAGAAACCTGTGTCGACACTGCCGATTATACAACTGGTGGACCTTTTACAGAAGGATTTTCCATAACATCACCATCAAGTGCTGGAACTTACAATGTCACGCTTACAATATACGCAAATGCATCGTGTGGTAATCCTAGCGAAAGCACTACTTTAATAGGAGGAATCGTCGTTCCAGGTGCAACGCCAACACCAAGTCCGACAGCAACTCCAAATGGAAACCCTGGCGCAATCTGGACAACTGATGCAACATGTGGCGATTCTCAGCAAGACGCAAATCAATTTGACCAAGGTGATCATGTCTTTATAAATGGATCTAATTTTAACGGTAATACACAGTATGCATGGTCAATCACTGGACAACCTGGAAATGCATCAGGTGACCCTAATCAGGTTGTTGTCTCAGGAAACCAAACTACTGACAGCAATGGGGCGTTCTGTTTTGATGCATACACTGTAGCAATTGATGATTGTGGAGAATACAATGTTGATTTTGAAAACAAAGGGGACAATTATCATATATCGATTTCTTGCGCACAAGCAAGCCCAACTCCAACACCAACTCCTGGGCCTGGAACGCCATCTCCTACTCCTTTTTGTGACAATGAAGAGTTCCCATGTCCTACCCCGACACCAGCTCCTACAGTATTGGGAGATAATGATGTTTGTACCAATATAGATGGAGTTCAAACAAGCGTACCTAATGGACTTCATCTAGACGCCTCAGGTAGAAATTGTGTTGATTATCAACTTAGTGGACCACCAACGGAAAACGGGAGTGGCCAGGTCCTTGGAGCTTCAACTTCAGGTAAAGTACTTGGCGCATCAACAACAGCAAAAACTGGAACGGCTGAAGATATGGTTGGCCTTGCATTAGTTCTTTCTGGTACAATTCTTGTAGGGACTTCTTTTAATGCCTACAGAAAAGTTTACGCACAATAAACACTTTCTTCTCAGTCTAATCACATTAGGTATCGCACTAGTCACAGTTGGAACTTATTTTCTTTTATACGAGCGGACTATTCTTTCCTTTAGCCGTCCACCTGAGAATGCAGTTAGCGTAGTTGGTCAAAAATCCAAACCAACAAAGATTGAAATAGGGGATGTTGGGATTGATCTTTCGGTTTCTGAGTCAAGAATTATAAATGGTGTTTGGGAAATTTCTAAAAATGGAGCATCTCACTTGGATACTTCAGCAAGTCCAGGGGAGAACGGAAATATAATTATCTACGGACACAACAAAAAAATAATTTTTGGACCCTTGCCATATGCCAAAGTTGGTACAAAAATAAAACTCACAACTGAAGATGAAAAGATCCACGATTATGAAGTTATTAAAAAAGAAACTGTTAAACCAAATAACTTAACTTATGTCCTGCCAACATCCGAAGAAATCTTAACTCTTTATACATGTACTGGATTTCTTGATACCATGAGATCAGTTCTTGTGGCAAAGCCAATATGAAAAAAATAGTAATACTTCTAATAATAGTTGCTGTAATTGTAGCTTTAGTTTTTGGATATAGATTTTATTTAAATAACCTATCAGGTGCTGGTCCTGCAATTATGGCACCTCAAAGAAATATAGCTGACTTAATTCAAAACCAAAAGCCTGGAGAAAATAATACAGAATTTCCTTTAAAAATCGCTAATGGATTTACAATTTCTATTTTTACCAAGGGCCTTGGCACTCCTCGCGATCTCGAGTTTGACCCAAACGGCATACTATTAGTAAGTATTCCGGGGCAGGGAAAAGTAGTCGCTCTCCCTAGCGGCAACCCAACTACCGTTGTAAGTGGACTCAGGGAGCCCCATGGAATTGCTTTTGCTGGTGGAAAAATTTACATAGCTGAGACAAATGCTGTTGCTGTATATGATTATTATACTAAAAACTACAAAGCAACTAACAGGAAAAAGATAATTGATCTGCCAAGCGGGGCAGGACACTCAACCCGGAGCATCCTCATTAAGGATAATAAAATTTATGTTTCAACTGGGTCAAGTTGCAATGTTTGTATTGAAAAAGATTCCCGTCGCGGGGCAATCTGGACTGCCAACTTAGATGGAAGTGATTTTAAAGTCTTTGCAGCAGGCCTTAGAAATTCAGTCTTCCTTACTCTCAATCCACAAACAAAAGAAATTTGGGCAACTGATATGGGAAGAGACCTGTTAGGAGATGATGTTCCGCCCGATGAAGTGAACATAATTAAAGAAGGGCACTATGGTTGGCCATACTGTTACGACAGCAGGATTCCTGACCGAGAAACTAATCCCAATAATTCAAAATTTGACTGCAATAAAACAATCCTGCCTACCTATAAGCTTCAAGCCCACTCAGCACCGCTTGGTCTGGCCTTTTTAAATGGGGATCTATTGGTCTCCTTTCATGGATCCTGGAACAGAACCGTTCCAACTGGTTACAAAGTTGTGAGATTTGTAAACAACAAGCAGGAGGATTTTATAACAGGCTGGCTAGAAGGAGGCAAAGCCTTGGGTCGCCCTGTTGACATCATAGTAGCCAAAAATGGTAGCCTTTATATATCAGATGACAAAGCTGGAGTTGTATATCTGGTAAGTAGGAGGTGACTCTAATTTGAAAAACTTATTTATAGTAATTTTAATAGTTGCTGTTGTCGGAGCTGCTGGCTACTTTGTCTACCAAAATCCTTCTTTTCAGTCTCAGATTTTAAATCTTGTGCCTAAAACAATAACCCAAACTAATGGAGAACCTACCGATATAGTCATTGTAAGAGGCTACGCTTACACCCCTCAGACTGTCACCATAAAAGTAGGAGACAGTGTTACCTGGGCTAACCAAGATGCAATAGATCACACGGCAACTGCTGACGATGGAAGCTGGGATACGGGACTGATCTCTAATGGAAAGTCAAAAAGTATAACTTTTGATAAGGTTGGAGAATTTGACTACCACTGTACACCACACCCATATATGAAGGGGGAAATTGTAGTAATAGAGTAATATGGCAGAAAGCAGCGTTTTAGATAGAGCCATATCTACAATTTATAATCTAGCTGGTGTTGCCGTTCCAACTGAGAGATATTTTGACGGTCTAATGCCTGGTGAGTCTAAAATGCTAGGAGAGCTATTGGAGGAGCTAAAAAGTGCAAAGCCTAATACTCAAGTTGGTGGAAAAATTATTGCCGTTGGCGGATCAGTAAATAGGCCGGGAGTTCCCCATAAAGATTTGGATATTAAAGTTCTTGTTGAAGCCGGGCATAGTGCTGATGTCGTTAACGAAAAAGTAAGGTTGGCAATCGATCGATTGGTAAAAAGCGGGTCATTTGGTTTTAAAGAAAAAGATGAAAGAACCAATCTAACGGAGTCTAGAAAACGCCCAACTTGGGTGCTTTTTCCACTAGACGAGCACGGAGAGCCAGTTAAAAACTCTACACACTTACAAGTTATTCCTCATCTTGGCAGAGAAGAAACCCCGGCCCATATAGAACTAACCAGTGACAAAGGGCCAAACAAAAAATTCACCGTATTGATTGACGAATTTTAATTTCGTAGAATCTACTAATGAACAATATCCTTTGTATATTTGCCCATCCCGACGACGAAAGCTTTGGTCCGGGAGGAACAATCGCCAAACTCGCACTTACCAATGACGTTTATATAATCTGTGTGACAGATGGTGGAGCAGGACACACTAAATCAGTTGAGGATATAGTTGAGGTAAGGAAAAATGAACTTTTAGCTGGTGCCAAAATTCTTGGGGTAAGAGAAGTTTTCTTTTTAGGCTTTAAGGATGGGGATCTGTCAAACAATTTATATCATGAAGTTGCGTCCAGAATTAAAGCTAAGGTTATGGAGCTTAAGCCCCAGACAATAATTACCTTCGAGCCAAGAGGAATTTCAGGACATATTGACCACATCGCTACAACTTTTATTACAAATTATGTTACCCAAAAGTTAGACTTTGTAAAAAAGATTATGTATCACTGTATAAGTGACACCATGAGAAAGCTTATCCCTGACTATTTTATTTACTTTCCCGAAGGATATTCTGAAGCTGAAATAGATGAGGTTGTTGACGTAAGTGAAGTTTGGGATAAAAAAATAGAGGCAATTAAAGCGCATGTCTCTCAGAAAAAAGATGGAGATTTTCTTCTTAATATGGCTAATAAGCTACCTAAAAAGGAATACTTCCTCATTGCTTCCCGAGGCTAAAGAGGCTAAAATAGTATAGCCAGAAAGGCTTTTTTTAATGGATATAGGAAAAATTCAACAAGCAGAGATAACTACTGAACTATCTAAGAGCTACCTTGATTATGCTATGAGCGTTATCGTCGCCCGTGCTCTTCCCGATGTTCGTGACGGCTTAAAGCCCGTCCACAGAAGAATTCTTTTTGCCATGCATTCGATGGGACTTCATTACACTTCATCAACAGTAAAAAGCGCAAAAGTTGTCGGTGAGGTTCTCGGTAAATACCATCCCCACGGAGATATGGCAGTTTACGATGCAATGGTTCGCATGGCACAAGACTTTTCAATGAGATATCCGCTAGTTTTCGGACAGGGAAACTTTGGATCAGTTGATGGGGATCCAGCAGCTGCCCTCAGATATACCGAAGTAAAATTATCCTCTATTTCAGAGAATATGCTTACCGATATTGAAAAGGAAACCGTTGAGCTGACTGATAACTTTGACGCCACAATGAAAGAGCCTGTTTATCTTCCTGCGCTTCTTCCTAACCTTCTTCTCATGGGATCTGAGGGAATTGCCGTTGGAATGGCAACTAAAATCCCAACTCACAACTTAAAAGAAGTAATCGACGCTGTCCTTTTGACCATTAAAGTTGGTAGGGCAACAACTGCACAAGAAGAAGTAGACAAGCAAGCTGATTTTTTCATTAAAAAAATTAATTTAGTAGCATCTGGTGCCGAAGAACGCTTTACAGATTCTGAGCTTAAACCAAATACTATTTCTTTCGAGAGTGATGTCACTCTCGACTCCCTAATTGAAAAAATTCCGGGTCCTGATTTTCCTACAGGCGGAGCAATTTATGATGGTAACTCTCTTAAAGATGTCTATGCAACTGGTAGGGGAAAGATAATTGTCCGTGGAATTGCAGCAATTGAAGATGGCCCTAAAGGAAGAAGTCACATTATAATTACAGAGCTTCCATATCAGGTAAATAAAGCAAGACTTGTTGCTAAAATTGCTGATCTTGTAAAAGAAAAAAAGATTGTAGGAATACACGACCTTAGAGACGAGTCCGACAAGGATGGAATGAGGGTTGTCGTTGAGCTTAAGCGCGATGCAAAACCTAAGAGTGTACTCAATAACCTCTTTAAGCACACAACTTTGCAAACTACATTCCCTGCAAACTTTGTTGCACTAGTTGACGGAGTTCCACAAACAGTAACCCTAAAGCTTGTTTTGGTTGAATATGTAAAGCACAGACAAAAAGTAATTATTAGAAGGACAATTTTTGAGCTTACTGCAGCCAAGAGAAGAGCTCATATTTTGGAAGGGTTAAAAATTGCACTTGATAATCTGGATGAGGTCATTAAAACAATTAGGGCCAGTAAAACCCAGGACGACGCCAAGGCCAATCTTATTAAAAAGTTCGGCCTAACAGACATTCAAGCGACCGCAATCTTGGATATGCAGCTTAGAAGGTTAGCCGCACTTGAGCGCGAAAAGATTGAAAAGGAATACGAAGAAATCAAAAAACTTATTGATAGGCTAACTGCAATTCTTAAAAATCCCCAGAAAGTATTAGAGGTTATAAGCAGCGAGCTTGTTGACTTAAAAGATAAATTTGGAGACGAGAGACGTACAAAGATTTACAAGCAAAAAATTGGCGAGTTTTCAGAGGAAGACTTAATTCCTAAAGAAGAAACCCTGGTTACAATTACAAGAACAGGCTACATCAAAAGAGTTCCAAGGGGAACCTTTAAAGCCCAGAGAAGGGGAGGCAAGGGTGTACTTGGAATGGCTACAAAAGAAGAGGATGAGATAGATCACATAATTTCAGCAACAACCCATGATATGCTTTTATTCTTTACCGATAAAGGCCGGGTTTTTGGAGCAAAAGCTTGGGAGATTCCTGAAAGCTCAAGGCAATCTAAAGGACAGGCTCTAGTCAACATCGTAAATCTAGAAGCAGAAGAAAAGGTTCTTTCAATTCTTCCAATGAATGGAGATGTTGTAAGCCACCTTATCATGGCAACTGGTAATGGAACTATTAAAAAGAGCTCAATCACTGAGTTTAAAAACTTGAGGAGCAGCGGTCTTATTGCTATTAAGCTTGATGCAGGCGACTCTTTGGTTTCAGTCAAAGCAACAGCTGGTAATGATTTTGTTCTCCTTCTTACTAAAGCTGGAAAATCAATCAAATTCCCAGAGGAAAACGTTCGCTCTATGGGTAGGGCAACAACTGGAGTTAAAGGAATAACTATGGAAAAGGGAGATCAACTGATAGGTATGGAGATTTTTCCTCAAAAAGAAAAAATTGCAACCGATCAAAGAAGAAAAGTCTTTAGAGACATCCTTACAGTATCAGAGAACGGGCTAGGTAAAAGAACACAGGTCAAGCTATTCCCAACTCAAAAAAGAGGAGGCAAAGGAGTTAAAGCCGTAACAGTTTCTGCAAAAACAGGACTTTTGGCATCAGCCACAATGGTTACTGAGGAAATAGACCAAATAGTTCTTAACAGCAAACACGGGCAAGTTATAAAGCTTCCAATTAAAAATATTCCACAACTGGGACGCGCTACCCAAGGCGTAATCCTCATGAGATTCACTAAAAAGGGTGACTCAGTTGCTTCAGTCACTACTCTTGAAAAAACAGGAGATGAGCAAGAAGATTAGGCTTCTTTTAAGCTATCTTCCAAAAACAAAACAAGGTCATCCGTAATAACACCGTGCTTCTTGGCAAAAACATCTATAAAACTCTCATAATATTTAAGTTTTTGTTTATCTTCTTCAACTCTAGAAGCATAATTTTCAGAACGCGCTAGCGTTTCTTCCTCAGTCTTTGGTATATTTTCTGTGTCTACTTCTTTTTTTTGCCTTAGAACAAAAATCTTTTCCCCATCAGCAAAAGATCGATAGTCAAAGCTCTCGACACCCTCCACTTCTTGTTTATCTTTACTTCTAGCATTTAGGCTAAATTCGGCAAGCTCATCTGCAGCTTCTATAACATTTTTATTTTTAATCCCAGTTATAGTTTCTGCTTCCTCAATTACTCGTTCCTGGTGATATTGATCTTTATTTTTACTATCCATTGGTTGATGATAGCAGGAGATAAAAGTGAAAACAATAATTTTAATTTGACTTATACCTGTGAAGATAATAAAATAACAAGAATGAAAACGATAGTCACCATAAGAGTCGCAAGGACTGCTCGCAGGAGCGGCTGATTCTGTGGTGAGGGAGAATCTTTTAATAGACTCGATAACCTCTCACTAAGAGAGGTTTTTTTATACAAAAAAATGACAGAAATTATAAACCTAATACAAAAGCCAGGGATATTGATCTCAGAAAACGGCAATTTGCCGTTGAGTAAGTCTGAAATTCAAGATCTTAGATACAAACCTCTTACACAAGAAGTTCTTGCAAGAATTAAAAGTGGCCTTACATGTGACTTTATAGCAGTGGCTTCTGACCTTGCTAAATTTAGTCTTGCACATGGGCAAGTAGAAAGACTTGTTTCACATTTAATTGAAAATGGTGCAAAAACGGAATTAGAACTTTTAGAAATGGGATCGAAGGAACTATACACTATAGCAAAAGATGTTCTCGGTCCATTGTGGGCTGCTTATGTCCATACAGTTTTAACCTCAGGAATAGGTGGAGAAACTTATCTTTTTGCTGCAAGAGACGCAACACCTATGGCCTTTGTAGCAGAAGGGATTTTAAAAGTGAATTCTGGTCAATATTGCCTGGAAGGTTCTAGAATCGTCCATGTCGACTGGAATAGATGGTTCATGGGTCAAGAAGATGAAATGGAAGGATCAACCAAGCCTATAAATCTTTCGGATCCAAATCTTAAACAATTTTATACCCAAATGGGTTTTGGTAATGAAAAGCTTGTAAAAATAATAGAGCCAGGGGCATGGGGATCAGCAGCAAACGCCCTAAAAATCACAATGCCTGAGCAACCTTTTGAACTTTGGTTTATGTTTAGCCACATGCCAGACAGAATATATGGATTTTTAAATACATGGCTTCCAGACATTGACCCTAAGTACTTTGAAATTATTAATGATACTGCTGAGGCTGTCCCAAAAGCCTACGTTAGACCAACAACCCTTTCAAACAAAGAGGGTACGATTGTAGCGGATCTTACGGGAAAAACTTTGGAGTCCCCATATATTAGAGCTTGGAGTATGGCTGTAAATAAAGGGGCCATGGAAGCAGGAATAGAATTTGGAAAAGGAAAGAGAGTAGATGTCAGAAACCATGTCGTAGATATAATAATGAGATCTGACAGAGCAAAGTATGGTGACTGGACAGCAGTACTTCCAATAAATACACTCACTTGGACAGAAGGCAAGAAATGGAAAGAAGATTGGAAATGGGGTAAAATCCCACCACTAAAATAAAATGAAAATTGCAGTCGTTGGAGATGTTGGAGTTGATTACTACAAAAATCTTATGGATGAAGTAAAAGGATTAATTAATATTCCGTCGTTAATAGATAAATGAAAAAACTAAATCAAATATTTAAAGTAAAAAAGCCAATAATTGGTATGTTGCATTTGGATTATCTTGCTGGTTCAAAGGAATTTAAAAGTATTGATTATGTAATCAACAAAGCCATTAAAGATATTCAGGCCTTGGAGGAAGGTGGAATTGATGGAATTATAATAGAAAACTGGAAAGAAGACTCAATCGGTGAGTTTGTTTCTACTGAAACTGCAAGTTTTTTTGAAGCCGTTTGTATTAAATTAGCTAAATATATTCATGTTCCTTTTGGAATAAATGTTTTAAATAATGATTACAAAGTTGCATTGTCGGTTGCAAAATTAACTAAAGCATCCTTTGTCGAGCTCGATGTTTTTGTAGATCATGTTATTTCTGATTTTATTCACAGCCCAATTGCTTCAAAAAATCCATTTGAAATTAAAGTTACACCAAAAGAAATAAAGGATTATGCAAAAAAAATTGGTGCTCAAAATATTCCACTTTATGTTTTTGTGCAACCCAAACATTATAAAATGATTGATAAAAATAAACCTATTGAAACTTCAGTTAGACAGGCAATCGACGGTGGAGCAGCAGCGATTCTTATAACTAAAGAGACAGGAACTGCACCTACTTTGGATCTAATCAAAAAGGCTAAATCGGCTGCTGGAAATACACCGGTTGGGATAGGAAGCGGGCTCTCTGCTGAAAATGCAGCTAAATATCTATTGGTTGCTGACTTTGCAGTTGTTGGGTCATCAATAAAATTAAATGGTGATGTAGATAATCCTGTAGATCTTCAACGAGTTCAAGAACTAATTAAGGTTTCTAGAAAGGAATAAACATTTTGATAACCTCAAAACTTGACAAGTCTTTAGTCCTATAATAAACCTCCGAGGACTAATAGTCCTCGGTTTCCTTTCTAAACAGTACTTTGTTTTTTAACATATTCCGATATCACTTTGTCTGTTAGCTCTCCCACTGATTTTACCATGTATCCATCAGCCCA
>Ga0210377_10002101_pt1 | contig 17696 bp, 15 predicted proteins | sample PLM4_65_b1redo_FD_155480 | JGI IMG/M metagenome (GOLD analysis project Ga0210377, IMG submission 155480) | Groundwater sediment microbial communities from an aquifer in East River, Colorado, USA - PLM4_65_b1 redo | ecosystem: Environmental > Terrestrial > Soil > Riparian zone | place: USA: East...
CGATCGCCGCCACCATCATCGGGTAATGATGCCCGAGGCGGGCCAGCGCGAGGAACGTGAGGGTGGACACCGACTGGAGGAGCCCGAAGATCCACAGGGAGCCCTTCATACCGATCCGGGCGACGACGGCCCCGCCCGCGAGGGTCCCCCCGATCGTCGCGAGCATCCCCAATCCCTTTGTCACGGCCCCGATGTCGGTCATCGTGAACCCGAGCTCAAGGAGGAAGGGAGTCGTCAGCGCGGTCGCCATCACCACGTCGAGCTTGTAGAAGACGATGAACAGCAGGATCCCGATCGCGCCGCGCCGGGAGAAAAACTCCAGGAACGGCTCGACGACCGCCTCCTTCAGCGTTCTCGGCCTCTTCGTAGCCAGTTCCGGTTCCGGGGCGAGAAAGGACGCGGTCATCCCGACGACGAGGGAGCCGGCCATCAGGAGATAGACGACGTGCCACGGCATCCGGTCGGCGAGGATCAGGGCGACCGCGCCCGAGGTGAGCATCGCCACGCGGTATCCGAGGATGTGCACGCCCGCTCCCGGTCCCAGCTCCTCCGGGGCGAGGACCTCGGTGCGCCAGGCGTCGACCACGATGTCCTGGCTCGCGCTGCAGAAGGCGACGAGGAACGACAGAAGCGCCAACGCGCCGGGATGCGCCTTCGGCTCGGAGAACGCCATCGCCGCGATGACGAGGAAGAGGGCCGCCTGGGTCACCAGCATCCACCCGCGGCGACGTCCGAGGAAGGGGGGGACGAACCGGTCCATCAATGGGGACCAGAGGAACTTGAGCGTGTACGGCAGGCCGACGAGGGAGAAGATCCCGATCACCGTCAGGTCGACCTTTTCGGTCGTCATCCACGCCTGAAGGGTCGTGCCGGTCAGGGCCAGCGGGATTCCGGAGGAAAATCCGAGAAGCAGGACGAAGAAGATGCGCCGGTTGGCGAACGCGTTCAGAAGCGCGGACATGCGGGGTATCGTACCACCCCCGCGGGATGGGAACGAGGAAGAACGGGACAGGCGTCTCTCCGCTGTACTACCATGGAAAGGAGACGGCTGCGGGGAGGGGAAATACGATGAAGAACGGGCAGTGCGCAGCGCTTTTCCTGGGGTTGCTGACGCTGGTTCCCATCCTTTCAATGACCGCATGCGGGCCCACGGTGGACCTCACCTTCCTGGGCGACGGCGGGAGCACCGACGGCACGGGGACCGGGCCGGTCATCGGGTTCGGCAGCGTCATCGTCAACGGGGTCGAGTACGACGACGCCGGGATCGACAACACGACCTTCCTCGACGATCACGGAAGGACGAAGGCGGAACTCACGGACGGGATGATGGTGAAGATCACGGCGACGGACGTCAACGACGTGTCGGGTACCGGGACGGCGACGAAGATCGAGGTGCTGCGGCATGTCGACGGCCCCCTGGACGACAACGGAGTGACGCTGGCGACGAACCGCATGAAGGTGATGGGGCAGACGGTGCTGGTGGACGCCGCGACGGTATTCATAAACGTGGTGGCCGGCGGCCTGCTCGATCTTGCCGCCATCGATAACCTGGCCGGAGCGGGAAATCGCCCCGAGCTCGAGATCCACGGGATCGCCGACGGCACCGGGACGATCCACGCCACGTTCATCCGCAAATGGTTCGATAACGTGGTGACGGGCCGGGACGTGCAGGTGAAGGGGACGGTCGCGAATCTCAACCTGGCGCGCACATCGTTCACCCTGGGGACCGTTTCCGTAAGCATCTCGTCACCCCCCGCCGGGATGGTGAACGGTCTGTTCGTGGAGGCGAAGGGGACGTTCCGCGGTTCCGACAACACCCTTGTGGCGACGGGGGTGGCGATAGAGGATCCGGCGGCGGGGCAGGCCTCGGGCGACCGGGTCAAGGCCGACGGGTACGTGAACCGGATCATCAACGCGACGCAGTTCGAACTCGCGGGCCCGGACGGCCCGCAAAGGGTCAACTGGGTCTCCACGACGGTGACGTTCAAGGACGGCGTGTCGGCGGAGCTTATTGCGGGCGCAAGGGTCGCGGTGGAAGGAACGCGGAACTCCGACAAATCGGTGACGGCGAAGAAGATCTCGTTCCGCAAGCCGGCCAACGTCCGGCTGGAGGGCGTCGCGACCGCGAAGACGTCGCCGGCCGGGACGCAGCCGGGGTCGCTGACCCTCTTCGGGAAGACGGTCTTCGTGAACGCCCTGACGCAATTCAAGGACAGCAGCATCGTCAATCTGAAGACGTTCGATTTCAACGATATCGTCGCCTCCACGGCGACCGGGGACACGTTGGGGGTGGCGGCGTACACGGACAGCAGCACGGGGGCGACGCGGATCATCGCCTCGCGCATCGAGCGGATCGGCGCGATCGCGTCCGATGCCAACATCCTTCAGGGAATCGTCGAAGCCACGTCCGGCGGCGCGTTCTTGACGATCCTCGGCGTCACCGTTCAGACATTTCCCGGCGCGACGGAGTTCCTGCAGGCGGACGGAACGCCGTTCCCGGGAGCCACGCCGAACGAACGCCAGGCGAATTTCTTCGCGGCGGTCATCGAGGGGCAGGGGGTCGTCAAGGCGCTCGGCACCGCCGGATCGCCCTCGACGCTCATGACCGCGAACGAAGTGCAGATCCGGCCGACGATCGGCAACTGACCGGTCCGGAAGCAGGAATATCCTCCGCTCAAGAACGCCGCGCCTTCCCACGGAACGTCGATCCCAGGGATGAAGAGGATTCGCCGGTTCGCGAACGCGTCCGGATACGCGGACATGCCGGGGATCGTGCCGCCGAAGGAATCCTTGAATCTTTCAGGACACGTTCGCATCCTATTGACAAAAGAAAATTTGGGAATATAATCCCAATTATGAAAACCAAAAACGCCATCTACGCCGCCATCCTCCGGATCCTCCGGCCCCTGATCCGCCTGCTCCTGCGGCACGGGGTCCCCTTCGGGGCGTTCGCGGACCTGGCCAAGCGGGTCTATGTGGAAGTCGCCCTCGAGGAATTCGGTATCCCCGGCAGGAAGCAGAGCCATTCCCGCGCGTCGGTCCTCACCGGGCTCTCCCGGAAAGAGGTCCTTCGTATCACCCGGCTGGAAAGGCCCGACGACACGGAAACGGGGAGCCGGTACCACCGGGCCGCCAGGGTCATCAGCGGGTGGGTGCGGGACGAGCGGTTCAACGACGGCACCGGGGATCCGGCGCCGCTTCCGGTCGAGGGGGAGGGGGCCACCCTCTCCGGCCTGGTCAGGGAGTACAGCGGCGACGTTCCCCACAGGGCGATCCTCGATGAGCTGCTGAGGGTCGGGGCGGTGGAGCGGACGGTGGACGACAAGGTGCGTCTCCTTGCGCGGGCCTACATCCCCGTCGCCGGAGACGAGGAGAAGCTGGAAATACTCGGAACGGATACCGCCTGCCTGATCGAAACGATCGACCACAACCTCAAGGCGGAACCCGGCAAGGCGTTCTTCCAGAGAAAGACGATGTACGACAACCTGCCCGACGAGGCGGTCGAGGAACTCCGGAGAGATCTGGCGATGCGCGCGGGAAAATTCCTCGAGCAGGCGGACCGCAGGATGGCGGAGCGCGACCGCGATGCCAACCCGAAGTCGACGGGCACGGGCAGGCGGCGGGCGGGGATCGGGATCTTCTGGTTCGAGGATGGGCGGAAGGGGGGGCGGTGAAATGAAAAAGAAGATGGCTCGACGGTTGGCGGAATACCTTCGGGAACTCGTGTCGTCGGCGCAGGCCGCTCCGCCCTTCGCCGACAGGCTCCGTGATGGCGGGAAGACCCACCCCACCGTGATCGAGGAGGGCAAGGGGAAGGAGGACGGGGAAGGCAACGAGGGGAGAAAACCTTGCGCGGTGATCGGAATCCCGTACTCGTCGGATGCCGCGGAAAAGACGGTGAGGAAAGAGGAGGAAGAGACCATGAATCGGAAGGCGAAATACATGGCGGCGATCGGTGCGGCCGTCGCCGCCGCGTTCGCCCTCGGCGCGTGCGGCGGGGGCGGGAGCGGCGCGATCGCGACCAGCGCGCCGGTCGTCAGCACAGGAACCATGGTGAAGGGAAGCGTGATCGTGAACGGAGTCCGCTTCGAGGACACGGCGGCCAACATCCACGCGGACGACACCGGAAAGGTGTTCCTCCCCGCGGACCTCAAGGACGGGATGACCGTGAAGGTCAGGGGCGAAATCAACGCCGACCGGGTGACCGGCCGCGCCCTCGAGATCGAGGTCGAGAACGAGGTGCGGGGAACCATCACGGCCAAGGGGACGGATTCGCTCATCGTCCTCGGACAGACGGTGTTCGTGGACGGCGGGACGGTGTTCGCCAACGTTGCGAACTTCGCCGCCCTCGCCGTCGGGAACGCCGTCGAGGTCCACGGCCAGCGGGATGCGTCGCAGAACATCCGGGCGACCCGGGTGGAACTCCTCGCCGGCCCCGGGATCGTGGATGAAGTCCGCGGGGTCGTCGCCCTCAAGGATCTCCCGCCGGGGACGTTCAACATCGGCGGGGCGACGTTCACGTACGACGGCGGCACGGCGATCGTCGACCCGGCGGGCGGCGCGACGTTCGCGAACGGTGCACTGGTGGAGGTCCACCTCGACGCGGGGACGAACCGGGCGAACAGGATCGAGATCGAGGACGACGAGGACAACGAGTTTAAACCGGCCGAAGGTCAGGAGTTCGAGGTGGAAGGGTTCGTGTCCGGCTTCACCGCCACGCCGGGGACCTTCCAGGTCGGCGGGCAGGCGGTCCAGACCACGTCCTCCACGCGCTTCGAGGGCGGTCTCGGCACAGACCTCGCGAACGACGTCAAGGTCGAGGCCGAGGGCCATTTCCAGGGGACGACCCTGGTGGCGGACAAGATCAAGTTCAAGGACTCGGTCCGATTCGAATCGAACGTCGAGAGCAAGACGACGGACAGCCTGACCGTCCTCGGAAGGACGGTCCAGGTGACTTCTCAGACGAAGAGCGGCACTCTTCTCGCCACTTTGAACCCGGGGGACGGGGTCAGGATTCGCGCTTTCCTGAACCAGGACAACACCACCTTTACCGCGACGGAACTTCAGTCAACCAACCCCGTTCAGCCCGACCGGAACATCGTCCAGGGGTTGGTGATCTCGTTCGCCAACCCGATGATCGTTCTCGTCAAGGAAATGCCGAACGGGTTTACGGTCGATACGACGGGGCTTTCGGATGTGAACTTCAAGGACGACAACGATTTCCCGATCGGCCGGACGGCGTTCTTCGCCGCCCTCAAGGCCGGGCAGACGGTCGTCAGGGCAAGGGGAACGTACAGCTCCGGAACCTTGACGGCAGGGGAAGTGGAAATCGAGTGAGCCGTTTATGGGGAATTCCACGCCGGGGGGCCGGACCGTTCAGGTCCGGCCCCCGGCGGGTGAATCGTTAAGCAGGGAAAAACGTCATTGATAGGGAAGAGGGCGAGGAAGAGAATCGACAGGGAAATGGTTATTAATCAGTAGAAATTCCGGATTGTTGCGCATTGGAGCCATCAGGGGTCCCCGAGGCAGGTGGACGACGGGGGAAAAAACAGGAGGGATGATCATGAACGGATCGATACAAAGAAGGGTGATTTTCATGACCCTTGCCCTCCTTCTCCCCGTAGTGTCGGCCTCCTGCGGCGGAGGAGTGGGGATCACGGCCGGGGGAGGCACCGGAGGCACCGGCATCGGCCCGGTCACCGGGTTCGGCAGCGTCATCGTGAACGGGGTCACGTATAGCGACGCCGGGATCGACAACACGCGCTTCTTCGACGATCACGGAAGAAGCAAATCGGATCTCATGGCCGGGATGATGGTGTCCATCTTCGGATCGATCAACGGGACGAGCGGCACGGCGGACAACATCGCGGTCCTGCGGCACGTCGACGGCCCGATGGACGACAACGCCGTCGACCTGGCGGCGAACCGGTTGAAAGTCATGGGGCAGGACATTCTCGTCGACACGTCTACCGTGTTCGACAACGGCGTCACGAGCCTTGCGGACCTGCGGACCCTCCAGGGCGCGAACGTCAACCACCCCGAGCTCGAGGTGCACGGGTCGCTGGACAACAATGGCGTGATCCACGCCACGTTCATCCACAAGTGGTCCGATGATCGTGTCACGGGACGGGATGTGCAGATCCGGGGAATCGTGTCCGGGCCCCCGACGGCCACCACGTTCGTCGTCGGACGGAAGACAGTGGACTTCACGGGTGTGCCGGGGGGGCTCCCTTCCGGCGTGGCCGCCGGTGCGTTCGTAGAGGTGAAGGGGAGCCTGAGGGTCTCCGACAACGTCCTCCTGGCAACGTCCGTCACGCTGGAGGACGCCACGGGCGGGCAACCCTCCGGCAGCAGGGCGGAAGTGGAGGGGTACGTCAACCGGGTGCTGACGGCGAACGCGAGCTTCGAGCTGATCGGCCCGAACGGTGTCCAGACCGTTACATGGTCCACGGGTACGACGGCGATTACGGGCGGCACCGAAGCGGACATCGGCGCGGGGGTGAAGGTCGAGGTGGAAGGGACGCGCAAGGTCGGCGGGGCCCTCGCGGCGACGAAGATCGCGATCCGCCGGGCGAGCAATGTCCGGATGGAGAGCACGGTGACCGCCGTCACGGCCTCGTCCCTTACAATCTTCGGGAAGACGGTGACGGTGGACGCCCTGACGCAGTACAAGGACGACAGCGCCAGCGGACTGAAGACGTTCGGACAGCCGAACATTCTCGTCGGAGACACGCTGGAAGTGTCCGCATACGTCGACAATACGACGGTTCCAGCGTCGATCGTAGCCACGCGGGTCGAACGGATCGGGGCGATCGCCCCGGACAGGCATATCCTGCAGGGGCCATTGGACTCCGCGCTGTCTCCGATCCTGTCGATCTTTGGAATCACTGTGGTCACGCTCCCTCCGCCCGGAACGCATTTCCTCCGGCCCGACGAGAGCGAGTTCGCGACGCAGGCCGACTTCTTCGCGGCCGTGGCGGCCGGCGACATCGTGAAGGCGCGGGGCAACCAAGCGTCCCCGCTCATACTCATGAACGCCAACGAAGTCCAGATCGAGCCGACGATCGACAACTGACCGGGACGCCCGCCGGTTCGTGGTCGTCGGGTCAGAGGGGGACATTCCTGGTTCAACCCCGGGTGGAGGGAAGGAGTGTCCTCCGCCAAGTTGGTAGAGCGGCGACCCGTCGTCCCCTCTCTGCTATGATGGCGGTACCTTCTTCGCCAAGAGGTGGGGCATGGGGTTCGACGCGCAAGGCTTTCTCGACCGGTACGCGGGGGCATACAACGACCGGGACCCGGAGGGGATGCGGACCTTCTTCGCCCTTTCCGACGAGCGGTTCGCGGTCTTCGAGGATTTCACCGGGGACCTGATCGACGGCGGCGCGTACTCGGCAATGCTCGAGGCGGCGTTCGACGCGACGGGCCGCATGTCCTTCGAGCTTCTCCGCTGCGACGATTTCGGCGGGATTGCCGTCCTCCACGCGGTCCAGAAGATCGTGGTGGAAGACGAGGAGGAGGGGATCGGCGAGGCGCGGATCCGGGCCACCCTCTGGGTCAAGACCGGCGAGGAGCCGCCCCGGGTGGTGTCCGCGCACTTCTCCGCCGTTCCGCCGGCCGTCGAGGAGTGCGGCATGAGCGGGTGCGGTTGCGCAGGACTCGCGGAGGACGATTGATGGAGGTTGTCACCGTCCTCCTCCTCGTCCTCGTCGCGCTCGCGGCGGGGGTCGCCGCTGGCTGGCTCCTCCGCGCGGGACAGGTCGCGACGCTCGTCGAGAGGCTGCAGGGGCAGGAACGGCTCATGGACGAGAAGCTCTCCGTGCTGAACGAGGCGAGGGAGAAGCTCAAGGAGGCGTTCCTGGCCCTCTCGTCCGACGCGCTGCGCAGCAACAACCAGTCCTTCCTGACGCTTGCGAAGGCCACCCTGGAGACGTTCCAGGAGGGGGCCCGCGGCGATCTCGAGATGCGCCAGCAGGCGATCGACGCGCTCCTTCTGCCGATGCGCGACTCCCTCCAGAGGGTCGACTCGAAGATCGGGGAGCTCGAGAAGGCGCGGTTCGCCGCCGACGCCACGTTGGCGGAACAGATCCGGTCCCTGATCGACACGCAGGGGCGTCTCCAGTCGGAGACGGCCAACCTGGTGAAGGCGCTGCGTGCGCCCACGGTCCGCGGCCGCTGGGGAGAGATCCAGCTGAAGCGGGTCGTCGAGATCGCGGGGATGCTCGCGCACTGCGACTTCGTCGAGCAGGAGAGCGTGACCACCGAGGACGGTCGCCTTCGCCCCGACATGATCGTGCGGCTTCCCAACCACAAGAACATCGTGGTGGACGCCAAGGCCCCCCTCTCCGCGTACCTCGAGGCCCTCGAGGCGCCGGACGATGCGACCCGGACGGCGCGGCTCAAGGATCACGCCCGGCAGATCCGCGCTCACCTTTCCTCCCTGGCCTCCAAGGGGTACTGGGACCAGTTCGCCCCCGCCCCCGAGTTCGCCGTCCTGTTCCTCCCCGGCGAGACGTTCTTCAGCGCGGCGCTGGAGCAGGATCCCGGGCTGATCGAATTCGGCGCCGGGGAGCGGGTGATCCTCGCCACCCCCACGACGCTCATCGCGCTTCTGAAGGCCGTCGCCTACGGCTGGCGCCAGGAGGAGGTCGCGGAAAACGCCCAGGAGATCAGCCGGCTCGGGAAGGAGATGTACGACCGGATCGTGAAGTTCACCGAGCATTTCGCGCGCATCCGCGACGGGCTCGACAAGGCGGTCTCCGCGTACAACAACGCCGTGGGGTCGTACGAGTCGCGCGTCCTCCCGGGGGTGCGCCGGCTGCGGGAGCTCCGCGTGACCTCGGACCGCGAAGACATGGAATCTCCGGGGATCGTCGACCGGGTCCCCCGCCCCGCCCCCGAAAGCGAGGACTCCCCCCCCTCCTGATCAGGGAGACCGATCGTTACGGGGGGACGACACCAAATCCTGCGAGCTCGCGGAGCAGTTCCGCGTGGCCGGTGTACCGGATCCCCCGGATCCCGAGCGCGGCGGCGCCTTCCGCGTACTTCCCGATGTCATCGATGAAAACGCACGTTTCCGGCGGGAGGGAGAGTTTGCGCAGGGCGTCCAGGTAGATCCCCGGCTCCGGCTTGAGTGCGCCGACCTCGAAGGAGAGGGTGACGGCGTCGAAGAGGGGGAAGACGGGCACCTTGCGGATGTGCCGCAGAAAGTGCCACTCGTTGGTGTTGGAGAGCAGGCCGAGCCGATACTTCCCCTTGAGCGTCCGGATCAGCCCGTGCGTGGATTCGAGGGGGGTGAAGATGCCGGAGAACCAATCCGCGAGCTCCTCGACCGGGATGTCCATGCCGATACAGCGGACGACTTCCCGGTGGAACTCCTTCGAGGAGATCTCGCCGCGCTCGTACCGGGAGTGGAGGCGGGATCCGTAGACCCCGTCGCGCAACGTCTCCACGTCGCGTCCCGACCTTTCATGGAGCTTCGCCAGGAATATCTCCACGTCGAACGAACAGATGACGTTCCCGAAGTCGAAAATGATTCCTCGAATCACACGGCGCCCCTCCATTCTTCGACATTAGTTTCCGGGGTCGTTCCGGAAGATTCGCCGTTTCGCAACGGATAGACGCCGGATGCAATCTCTATAGGGGAGACACGATCGACGGTCGGCGGGAAAGGGGGCCGGGGATGCTGTTTCGCGTCGCGGAAGGGGTCGGGGGGAGGGCGCTCGGTGCGATGCGCAGCCTGGGGAGGATCGGGATCTTCCTCGCCGCCGCCGTCTGGAACACGGTGGTGCCCCCGTACAGGGGACGGGACATCCTGAAGCAGGTTCACTTCATCGGCGTGAAGTCGCTCTTCGTCATCGTGTTGACCGCCGCGTTCACGGGGATGGTTCTTTCGCTGCAAGGATTCTACACCTTGCGGAAGTTCGGATCCGAGGGGCTGCTGGGCGCCGCGGTGGCCCTGTCCCTGGTCCGCGAACTGGGTCCGGTCCTCACGGCGCTGATGGTCACGGGCCGCGCCGGCTCGGCCCTGGCCGCGGAGATAGGGATCATGCGGATCGGCGAGCAGATCGACTCCCTGGAGACGATGGGGATCGACCCGGTCCGGTTCCTCGTGGCGCCCAGGATGGTCGCGGCACTGGTTTCGATCCCCCTTCTCACGGCGATCTTCGACGTGGTCGGAATCTACGGCGGGTACCTCGTGGGCGTCAAGCTCCTGGGGCTCGACGCGGGCCGGTTTTTCGGGCACATGAAGACCAGCGTGGAACTCTCCGACGTGGTCAACGGCGTCTGGAAGTCGCTCGCCTTCTCCCTCATCATCGTCTGGATGTGCACCTTCAAGGGGTTTTACACGGAACGGGGGGCGGAGGGAGTGAGCCGCGCGACGACGTCCGCGGTCGTCATCTCCTCGGTGCTGGTCCTGATCGGCGACTACGTCCTCACCTCGGTGCTGCTGTGAACGGCCGCTGCCCCTCCTGCGAGGAGTTTTCCGTCGATCCGCCCCGGGATCCGGAGGGAGCCCCGATCCTGCGCCTGGTGGGCGTCGACAAGGTGCTGGACGGGAAGAAGGTGCTGGACAACGTCGACCTGGACGTCCCGCGGAACAGGATCACCGCGATCATCGGCCTGAGCGGGGCGGGGAAGAGCGTGCTGCTCAAGCACATGATCGGCCTGTTGAGGCCCGACCGGGGCCAGGTTCTCCTCGACGGGGTGGACCTGTGCAATCTCTCCCGGAAGGAGCTGTTCGAGACCCGGAGGCGGTTCGGCATGCTTTTCCAGTCCGGCGCGCTGTTCGACTCCCTGGACGTGTTCGAGAACGTGGCGTTTCCCCTCAGGGAGAAGACGACGCTGGGCGAGGAGCAGATCCGGGAGCGCGTCCAGGTATTTCTCCGGAAGGTGGGGCTGGAAGGGGCGGGGGGAAAGTTCCCCGACGAGCTCAGCGGCGGGATGGTCCGGCGCGTCGCGCTCGCGCGGGCCATGGTGATGGACCCCGAGATCATCCTCTTCGACGAGCCGACGACAGGGCTCGACCCGATCATCCGGAACTCCGTCCTGTGCCTCATCTGCAGGACCTTCCGGGAACATAAGTTCACGATGGTGATGATCAGCCACGACATCCCGGACATCTTCCACTGGTGCCACCACGTGGTGGTGGTGCACGACGGGAAGGTGATCGAGGCGGGAATGCCGGAGGCCGTGAAAAGCTCGGTCAACCCGATCGTCCGCCAGTTGGTGGAAGGGGACATCCGCGGGCCGGTCCACCTGATGTGAGGAGGCGGGATGCGTCGCTTCAACATGGAAATCGCGGTCGGGATGTTCCTTCTGGCGGGGATCCTCTGCCTTGCGGTTCTCTCCATCCGGCTCGGGGCGCTGGACCTGACCGGCGGGGATACCGTGCCGATGACCGCCTGGTTCAACTCCGTGACGGGGTTGCAGGCGGGGACCGACGTGGAGATCGCGGGGGTCCCGGTGGGGAAGGTCGACTCGATCGCGATCCGGGACTTCCATGCGGTGGTCGGGATGCGGATCCGGAAGGGGATCGGGCTGCCGGACGACACGGTCGCGTCGGTGAAGACCCGGGGGCTCGTCGGAGACGTTTACATCAACCTTTCCCCGGGGATGTCGGACCGGATGATCCCCCCCGGGGGCAGGATCCGGGAGACCGCGGCGGCGGTGGACCTGGAGGGGATGATCGGCCGGTTCATCCACGGGAGCGCGAAATAGGATGCGGGCGGGGAAGGTTTGGTCCGTCGGGCTGGCGGGGGCCGTGCTCCTTGCCGGCTGCGGCGTCAACAGGGCGGCGATGCGCGGGAACCCCGAAAATCCGTACCCGCCGAAGGGCGGGCCGAAGGTCGGCGAGATCTACCACCTGCCGACGGGGCTCCCGGTTTCCGAGGAAGGGTTGCTGGACATGCTCTCCGGCGCGCGGCTGGTGGCCATCGGGGAGACGCACGACAACCTGAACGACCAGGGGGTCGAGCTGGCCGTCGTCCGCGGACTCCACCGTCGTTTCCCCGGGAACGTCGCCGTCGGGATGGAGATGTTCCGGGAGCCGCAGCAGGCGGTTCTCGACCGGTGGGTAAAGGGGGAACTCACGGAGCTCGCGTTCCTGAAGGCCTCGAAATGGTACGAGACGTGGGGGTACGACTTCGGCGCCTACCGGGAGCTGCTCCTCTTCGCGAAGGAACACCGGATCGACATCATCGCCCTGAATCCGTCGAAGGAGCTGCAGGAGACGGTGCGAAGGACGGGGTTGGACAACGTGCCGGAGGACCTTCGCCGGACACTCCCTGAGATCGGCGAGACCGACCCATGGCAGCGGGCCGTCCTGCGAGGCGTCTTCGGCGGGCACGCGGGGCACGGCGGCGGGGACGATTCGTTCGACGCCTTCCTCCGCGTCCAGCTGCTCTGGGAGGAGACGATGGCGCAGAAGGTGGTCGCCTACCTGAAGAGCCCCCGGGGGGAGGGGAAGCGGATGGTGACGATCACCGGCGGCTGGCACGTGAAGTACGGATTCGGTCTTCCGAAGAAGGCGGTCCGCCGCCTTCCGATGGCGTACGCGATCCTGCTTCCCGAGGAGATCAGTACGCCGGAGCAGCGGGAGGGGCGGATGATGCGGGTGGACCTTCCCGAGGTCCCGCTGCTCCCGGCCCATTTCCGCTGGTATGTCCCGTTCAACAGCATCGAGGAAAGGCGGGTCCGCATGGGGATCCGGATGAAGGAAAAGGAGGGGCGTCTCCTCGTCGAATCCGTCGCGCCGGGGTCCCCGGCGGAGGTCGCCGGGATGGCGATGGGAGACGAGCTCGTCGCGCTCGACGGGCAGCCGGTGAAGGAACCCGTCGACGTATACTTCCGGGTCGGAGAGAAACGGGACGGGGACACGGCGCAGGTCACCGTCCTCCGCGGCGGGGAGGAGAAGACGCTCCCGCTCACGTTCTTCCGTTTGCGGGGGACACTCCTTCCATGAGGGGGGACACTCCTGGTTTTCTCGCCGAAAAACAAGGAGTGTCCCCCACTGCCAGGAATGTCCCCCGATGACGCACTGAGTACCGTCACCCCCGACACCAGCCACAGAGGGATCTTTGCGGCGTATAGTACGGCCGGAGAAAATCCCTGAAAGGTGCAGGTGCTTTCAGGGGACATACCTGCCAGGGGGGGACATTCCTGGTTCTGACCCGGGAGGAAGGGAAGGAGTGTCCTCCCGCTGCGGGAAGGTGTGTCCCTCGCCCACGGTCGCGGTATACTTCCCGTAGTGAGGCGAATCGAGAAGGGGGGACTCCTTGCCGTTCATCGTCCGGTTGGTCGCCAACGCGGTCGCGATCCTGCTGATCGGGTACCTGCTGCCGCAGGTCGTCGCCGTCGACGGGGTGATGGCGGCGCTGGCCGCCGCCTTCGTCCTGGGGCTGGTGAACGCGATCGTCCGGCCCCTCTTCGTGCTGCTGACCCTGCCCGTCACGGTGGTGACGCTGGGGGCGTTTCTCCTCGTGATCAACGGGCTTCTCCTCTGGCTGGTCACCGTCATCGTCCCCGGCTTCCATGTAAACGGGTTCCTCGGGGCGGTGGCCGGCTCCATCCTCCTCTCCGTCGTATCCTGGATCCTCACGAGGGTAGTCCAATGAGCGTCACCCTGACGTTCCTCGGCGCCGCGCGGGAGGTCACGGGCTCCTGCATCCTCGTGCAGACGGCGCGCAGCCGGTTCCTCGTCGATTGCGGATTGTTCCAGGGGGGAGGGGAGAGCGACCGGAAGAACGCCCGGCGGATGCCGGTCCCTCCCGCGTCGATCGACTTCGTCCTCTCCACCCACGCCCACATCGACCACTCCGGCCTGCTCCCGAAACTCGTGCGGGACGGTTTTCGCGGCCCCATCCACTGCACCTCCGCCACCGCCGACCTCCTCGGCGTGATGCTTCCCGACGCGGGGCACATCCAGGAGAAGGAGGCGGAGTGGCAAACCCGGAAGCGGGAGCGGGGAGGGAAGCGGGAGGTCCCCCCGCTCTACACCGAGGCCGACGCGCTGGCCGTCCTCCCCGCGCTGCGCCCCGTTCCCTACGGGGAATCGATCGTCCCCGGGCCGGGGGTCTCCGCCGTCTTCCTCGACGCGGGGCACATCCTCGGCTCGGCGATCGTCACGGTGACCGTCGCGGACGAGGGGAGGGAAAAGACGCTGGTATTCTCGGGCGACCTCGGCCACCGGGGGCTGCCGATCGTCCGCGATCCCGCCCCCGTCCCGCGGGCCGACGCCCTCGTCATCGAATCGACGTACGGCAACCGGGTCCACAAGGGGATGGAGGAGACGGTGGAGGAGTTCGTCCACGCCGTCGACGACACGCTCCGCCGGAAGAAGGGGAACGTCGTCATCCCGTCGTTCGCGGTGGGTCGGGCGCAGGACATCCTGTACCTCCTCACCGACCTGACGCGGAAGGGGCGCCTGTCGGGGATCACGCTGTACATCGACTCCCCGCTGGCGGCGGAGGCGACGCGGATCACCATGCGCCACCCCGAGTGCTACGACGACGAGACGCGGGAGCTCTTCGCCTGGCGGGACACCCACCCCGAAGCGCTGGAGGTCATCCTGGTCAGGGACGGGGAGGAGTCCCGGGCGTTGAACTCCCTGCGCGGGGGGGCGATCCTGCTGGCGGGGAGCGGGATGTGCGACGCGGGAAGGATCAAGCACCACCTGAAGCACAACCTGTGGCGGAAGGAGTGCACCGTCATCATCGTCGGGTTCCAGGCCCAGGGGACGCTCGGCCGGAAGATCGTCGACGGCGCGAAACGGGTACGGGTCTTCGGAGAGGAGATCGCCGTGGCCGCGGACGTCTACACGATCGGCGGTCTGTCGGCGCACGCCGACAGGGAAGACCTCCTGGCGTGGGCGGGGCGATTCGAGGCACCTCCCGGGAACGTCTTCGTGGCCCACGGCGAGGAGTCCGTCTCCCTTGAATTCGCCGGGACGCTGAAAGGGAAGCTCGGGTGGCCCGCGCAGGTCCCCTCGCCCGGCCAGCCGCTCCTCGTGTCATGAACGCCTCCCCTGCAGGGTTCCTCGCGGGGGGCCTTCCACTCCGCTACGGCTTGTCGGCCATCCATGGCCTCCTCGCCTGCGCCTCCGCTTGCTCTCGACGTCCCTGTCTCCGCTGCGCTCCAGACGCCGCTGCGTGGAATCCCCCCGCTACGTCACTCCTGCGCGCCCTCCTGCTCGCCCTCCTGCTCGCCCTTCTGCTCCTTTTCCCCGGCGTCGGCCGTGCGGCCGACCCCCAGGATGCCATCCTGCAGCAGGTCGGCGTGGACGAGAAGCCCGGCGCGGCGGTTCCGGGCGACCTTCCGTTCATCGACGCGTCCGGGAAACCGGTCCGGCTGTCGTCGTTTCTCGGCGACGGCCCGGTCCTCCTCACCCTCAACTACTACACCTGCCCGATGCTCTGCCCCCTGACGTTCCGGAGCCTCGCCGCCACGATGGCGGAGTTGAAGGGATTCTCCCTTGCGCGGGACTACCGGGTCGTCACGGTGAGCATCGACCCGGACGAGATCCCCGAGATCGCCCGCGCGAAGGCGAACGAGACGCACGCGCTGATGCCGGGCCTGCGGGCATCGGACGCGCGGTGGCCGTTCCTGTACGGGAGCGCCGGATCGGTGCGCCGGCTGACGGAGAGCGTCGGGTACCGCTACACGAGCGTCGGCCGGGAGTTCGCCCACCCGGCCGTGACGATCGTCCTGTCCCCCGGCGGCACGGTCTCCCGGTATCTGTACGGGGTCGAGATCGACCCCAGGGACCTGAAACTCGCCCTGATCGAAGCGTCGGAAGGAAAGATCGGCGCGTCCCCCGCGGGAAACGCGCTTCTAATGTACTGTTTCAAGTACGACCCGGTGGGGAAGAAGTATATGCTGTACGCCCGCAACATCATGAAGGCGGCGGGCGCGGTCACCCTGATCCTCCTCGCGGGGCTTTTCGCGGTCCTGTGGAGACGGGACGGGAGAACGGCGGGAACTTCGGGGAAAGGGGAGTGATGGACAACCTGCTTGCGTTCGGCGCGGCCTCCAGCCAGGCGGGGCGGGTCGATATGCTCTTCGTGATGATCGCCGGCATCGGCGGCTTCTTCTTCTTCCTCACCCAAGGGATGCTGATCTATTTCGCCGTGAAGTACCGGCGTCGGGTGCCGGGGCGCGACAACGACACCCCCGTCATCACGGGGAACCCCCTGCTCGAGTTCATCTGGGTCCTGATCCCTTCCCTGGTGGTCGTGGCCATCTTCTACTACGGCTGGCGCGTCTACACCGACCAGCGGATCCCCTACGCCGGGGAGACGGAGGTGCACGTCACCGGGAGGCAGTGGATGTTCGAGGTCAAGTACCCCGACGGGCGGACGGCGATCAACGAGATCCGCGTGCCGGCGGGGAAACCGGTGAAGTTCCTCCTCTCCGCGACCGACGTCCTCCACGGATTCTACCTGCCCGATTTCCGGGTGAAGATGGACATGATCCCCGGAAGGGTGACCACGCTTTGGGTGCAACCGGACCGGCCGGGAAGCTATCAAATCTACTGCACGGTGTACTGCGGAACCGGCCACTCGAACATGCTGGCGCAACTGATCGTGATGCCGCAGACCGAATACGCCGAGTGGCTCGAGCACGGGGGGCGCGAAGGGGGAGGGGCGGGAGGGAAAGAGCCTCTTCACGCGCGCGGAGAGCGCGTCGTGAAGGGAGCCGGTTGCCTCAGCTGCCACGCCGTCGACGGGAAGGAGAAGATCGGCCCCAACTTCCGCGGGCTGTTCGGTTCGACGGTCCCGCTGGAGGGAGGCAAGAGCGTGACGGCGGACGAGGAGTACCTGCGGGAGTCGATCACGGACCCGGGCGCGAAGATCGTGAAGGGGTACCCCAACGTGATGCCGACGTTCAAGGCCTCGATGCCGCCGGACGACGTCCGCGCGACCGTGGAATATCTGAAAACGTTGAAGTGAGGCGGTGAGGGAGATGGAAGGCGTCGGACGTCCGGAATCCGAAGGGAACGGCAGGGGGTACCTGGCGGAACGCGGGTGGCGGTCCTGGGCGTTCACCCTCGACCACAAGCGGATCGGCGCGATGTACCTCTGGACGACGACCGTCTTCTTCCTGATCGGCGGCGTCTTCGCCCTGCTGCTCCGGCTGGAACTGCTCTCCCCGCAGGCGCGCTATTTCAGCAACCACGCGTACAACGTCTTTTTCACCCTACACGGCGCGATGATGATCTTTCTCTTCGTCATCCCGGCGATTCCCTCGGGGATGGGGAACTTCCTCATCCCTCTCCACATCGGAGCCCGCGACGTCGCCTTCCCCCGCCTGAACCTCGCGAGCTACTGGGTCTTCGCCGCCGGGTTCCTCGTGATCATCGGATCGCTGGTGGCGCCGATGGACACGGGATGGACCTTCTACACGCCGTACTCGGCGAAATCCGCCGCCGCGGTGACGACCCTCTCCCTCGGGATCTTCCTCATCGGGATGTCGTCGATCCTCACGGGGCTCAACTTCATCGTCACGATCCACAAGCTGCGCGCCCCGGGGATGACGTGGCACCGGCTCCCCCTGTTCATCTGGGGAATGTACGCCACGAGCATCATCCAGGTGGTCGCCACCCCGGTGGTCGGGGTGACGTTCCTGCTGCTGGCCGCCGAGCGCATCTTCGGGGTGGGGTTCTTCGATCCGTCCAAGGGGGGCGACCCGGTCCTGTTCCA
>Ga0210377_10002102_pt1 | contig 17691 bp, 18 predicted proteins | sample PLM4_65_b1redo_FD_155480 | JGI IMG/M metagenome (GOLD analysis project Ga0210377, IMG submission 155480) | Groundwater sediment microbial communities from an aquifer in East River, Colorado, USA - PLM4_65_b1 redo | ecosystem: Environmental > Terrestrial > Soil > Riparian zone | place: USA: East...
TGTCCTGGCCAAATACGGTGGCCTTGAGGTCACGGTCGAGATTCTTCAGTATGTTCCGGTCGTCGTGCGATACCGTGCGCGTCGGGATGCGGGCGATCTTGGCGATGATCTCTTCGATCTCGTGCTTGCCAACCACCTTCTTTTGCCTGGATTTCGGCAGGATGCGTTGCGCCGCACCGGCTTCGTCGATCACGTCGATGGCCTTGTCCGGCAGGTGGCGGTCGTTGATGAAGCGCGCGGACAGTTCTGCCGCACTGGTGATCGCCGCAGCACTGTATTTTATGCCGTGATGTTGCTCAAAGCGCGATTTCAGGCCGCGCAGTATTTCAATTGTCTGCTCCACGGATGGTTCAGAAACATCCACTTTCTGGAAACGGCGCGACAGCGCGTGATCTTTTTCGAAGATGCCGCGATATTCCTGATAGGTGGTTGCGCCTATGCATTTCAATTGCCCGCTAGATAAAGCAGGTTTGAGCAGATTAGAGGCGTCCATCGTGCCGCCCGAAGCCGCACCAGCGCCTATCATGGTGTGAATCTCGTCAATAAACAGGATTGCGTTGGGCGCTTCGATAAGTTCTTTCAGCACGGCCTTCAGGCGCTGCTCGAAGTCACCGCGATACTTGGTTCCTGCCAGCAACGCGCCCATATCGAGTGAATACACGTGTGCATTCTTGAGGATTTCCGGCACATCGTTTTCCGTGATGCGGCGTGCCAAGCCTTCGGCGATGGCGGTCTTTCCGACGCCCGCCTCACCTACCAGTAGCGGGTTGTTTTTACGGCGACGGCAAAGTGTCTGTATGACACGCTCCAGTTCGATCTCGCGACCGATCAGCGGGTCGATCTTGCCGGCCTGTGCCTGTGCGTTCAGATCCAGTGTGTAACTCTTCAGCGCACTACCGGGACTCTGCTCCTGGTCCGGCTCTGCGTCGCTCTGGGGTTTGGTTGGCGTGCCCGGCTGGGTCTTGTCGATACCGTGTGCTATATAGTTCACCACGTCCAGGCGATTGATATTGCGCTGGGTAAGGAAATATACGGCATGCGAGTCTTTTTCACCGAACAGTGCGACCAGGATATTGGCACCCGTCACTTCCTTCTTGTTGGTGGATTGCACATGCAGGATGGCGCGCTGGATGACGCGTTGGAATCCAACCGTTGGCTGTGTGTCCACTTCGTCGCTGCCCGGTGTAATCGGAGTGTGCGTAGTAATGAAGTCGGACACGGTCTTGCGCAGCTCGTCGATGTCCGCGCCACAGGCACGCAGCACCTGCGCGGCGGAAGCGTTGTCCAGCATCGTGAGCAACAGGTGCTCGACGGTGATGAACTCATGACGCTTCTGGCGAGCCTCGACGAACGCCAAATGCAAACTGACTTCCAATTCCTGTGCAATCATTTCAATTTTCCTCCATACCGCATCGTAGCGGATGCCCGTGCTGCTTTGCAAGCTCTGTTACTTGTACCACCTTACTTTCTGCGACATCGTGAGAATATACACCGCATATCCCCGAACCCTTGTTATGTACTTCGAGCATGATTTGCATCGCACGTTCAAGATTCATCGCGAAAAAACGCTGCAACACCTCAATCACGAACTCCATCGTTGTGTAATCGTCGTTGTACAAAATCACTTTGTACATACGAGGCGGTTTTGTCTTTGCCCGTTCCGGCGCGAGCACCGAACTACTGTGTTGTCTGGCTGCCATGGCTCTGTATCGTGTTTTTTGGTGCTTATCTGTTTCATATACTTGATGATAAATGGCGCTTTTTCAAGCCTTATCGAAAAATATTTAATAAACCCCTTGACGTTGTCGGCTAAACTGGAGTAAAAAGCGCGCTGGTGTTTGATTCAAAGTATCTGCAGTACTGGTTTTGCCGTGTGCGATCTTAGATTCAAACAGTTTCGCGGGGGAATTTCCCCGTTTTTTAGTCAAGGAAGTAATCACATGGCAACTGGTACCGTTAAATGGTTCAACGATGCAAAGGGTTTTGGTTTTATCACTCCCGATGACGGCAGCGAAGATCTGTTCGCACATTTTTCAGCAATCAACATGAGTGGATTCAAGTCCCTCAAGGAAGGCCAAAAGGTCACCTTTGAAGTAGTACAAGGTCCTAAAGGCAAGCAAGCTTCCAACATCCAGGCTCCTTAATCGGATCTTGAGTTGGTAAAAACGCCCGGCACGCAAGTGCCGGGCGTTTTTTGTTTGGCCATCCATCCACTGAAAGCAAATCCTGTCCGGGTTTTCCTAACCCAGGTTGATGGGCACAAACATTTGCTGTTCGCCGCGCAAGATCAGCAACGCCATACGTTTGCCGCTCTTGCCGACCAGTGAGCGCAGTTTTTCAATGCTGACCGTTTTTTCCCCATTCACTGACAGGATCACATCGCCTGTCCTGACTCCAGCACGGGCAGCCGGGCCGTCACTTACGTTCTCCACCAGCAATCCACCTTGAACATCGGCCTGTCTGCGTTCTTCAGCCGTCAATGGACGAACCGATAGTCCCAGCTCATCCTTGTCTCCTTCACTTGCCTTTCCCTTTGCGCTAGCGATCTTCATCTCGCCTACGTTCATGGTTATCGTCTTGGCCTTGCTTTTGCGCCATAACTCAATGGTTGCCGCCGTTCCTGGTGACAAATCGCTCACCAATGGCGGGAGGTCTGCGGAACGGCTGATTTCTTTACCGTTGAATTTCAGAATCACATCACCGGGCGCTATCCCTGCTTTTTCTGCGGGGCTGTTTTTTTCTACTGAACTGACCAACGCCCCGACAGGCTTTTCCAACCCGAAAGTATCGGCCAGTTGCTGATCAACTTCCTGGATCATGACACCGAGGCGTCCTCGATACACCTTGCCGTGGTCGAGCAGTTGTTGTTCCACTTTCATTGCGACATTGATCGGAATGGCAAAGGATAATCCTTGATAACCGCCACTCCGGCTGTAGATTTGCGAATTGATCCCGATTACCTCACCGTTCATATTGAACAGCGGCCCCCCCGAATTACCCGGGTTGACTGCAACGTCTGTCTGCAGGAAAGGTACATATCCCTCGTCAGGCAGTGAACGGGATTTTGCAGAGATGATCCCGGCCGTCACGGTATTCTCGAAACCGAAGGGCGAGCCTATCGCGATCACCCACTCGCCGACGCGGGCATGCTGGGGATCACCGATCTTCACTGTCGGCAAGTCCTTGGCTTCGATCCTGAGTACGGCGACATCGGAAAGTTTATCAATGCCAATTACCTTCGCTTTGAACTCGCGCTTGTCGGTGAGTTTGACAATGACTTCATCGGCATCCGACACCACATGGGCGTTGGTAAGGATGATCCCGTCTGAATCGACGATGAAACCGGAACCCAGACCATGGGTGGGAACGCTGTTTTGGGGAGCAGGAATCTGAAACCGACGGAAGAATTCATAGAATGGATCGCTCGGATCCATTTGGGGGGAACCAGGGAATCCGGAAAATCCGGTTTTGACCGAGCCAGACACGCTGACATTGACAACCGCAGGGCCTTGCAGTCTGGCGATCTCGGCAAAGTCAGGCAGAGTGACGGTAGGGATATTGTGTGGTTCCTGGGCAAGTGTAGCCACACTGGTGGTTGCTCTGGCCTCACCGACGGCGGGGAAACCCCGATAGATGTAACCGCTTGCTATGGACCCTGCGATAATCAATGCAAGGACACCATACTTGACAGGTTTTGGAAGATTTATCGATACCATTCTTCATGTTCCTTTAAGTAGAAACTAAGCACGACCAACGCTCACCTCAGAAGTTGAGCGCATCCATTGTCTTTGTTTTACGAGTAGCGAAAAAAGTTCCCCCGATATTGTCCGGCTAGAGTTTCATTTCAACCCAACATGTCCAGACGAAAGATCCCCGGCATGGCCGGGGATGAAATTCGCGCAATCCGGTTGCCTGATATCAGGCTGGAATCAAATCTATTGGATAGCGATGGACTTCGATTTGGCGCTGGTTCGCTTTGGCAGGTGCAACTGCAGGACGCCATCGGTATATTTCGCCTGTGCTGTGGCCTCATCCACGTCCTGATCGAGAACAAAAGTCCGGGAAACCTTGCCGAAAAAGCGTTCGCTGCGCAACAATTTCTCGCCTTCCTTCACTTCCTTCTCGTTTTTTACCTCCGCGCTGATGGCAACCTGGCTGCCGTCAATAGAGACATGAATATCTTCTTTCTTCACACCGGGAATCTCGGCATGAACCGAATAAGCCTTGTCATCTTCACTTACATCCAGCTTGATCTGGATTTCCTGTTGCCCTTCGAACCGCACCGGACGCATGAAAAAACCACGAAACAAATCGTCAAATGCATTATTGGTCGGGTTGTAACGCAATATGTTAGCCACTTCATCCTCCTGTTGGAATCCGGGACATTCCCGTGTTGAACAATATGAGGAATCATCATCGGGATTTCAAGGGCCTTCCTGGATGCGTTCTGAATTCCTGTTTCTTGGGTCACGCCGGGCACCACTCTTTAACACAGAAATAAATAAGCCCGGCATGACCGAGCTTGATAATGCTTGTGATGTGAATCACATGTGTTTGATGATCGCCTCGCCAAATTCCGAACAAGGCACTTGTTTTGCGCCCTCCATCAGGCGGGCGAAGTCGTAGGTGACGGTCTTCGCGCCAATCGCACCTTCGATGCCTTTGATGATCAGATCCGCCGCTTCCAGCCAACCCATGTGGCGCAGCATCATTTCTGCCGAGAGGATCAGCGAGCCGGGATTGACGTAATCCTTGCCTGCATACTTCGGGGCGGTGCCGTGCGTGGCTTCGAACATCGCCACGCTGTCCGACAGATTCGCGCCCGGTGCGATGCCGATGCCGCCGACTTCCGCTGCCAACGCGTCGGAGATGTAATCGCCGTTCAGGTTGAGGGTGGCGATCACATCATATTCCGCCGGGCGCAGCAAGATCTGTTGCAGGAAAGCATCAGCGATCACATCCTTGATGACAATGCCGTTCGACAGCTTGAGCCATGGGCCGCCATCGATTTCTACGCCGCCGAATTCACGCTTGGCGAGTTCATATCCCCAGCTCTTGAAGCCGCCCTCGGTGAACTTCATGATGTTGCCCTTGTGCACCAGCGTGACCGACTTGCGCTTGTTGGCAATGGCATACTGGATGGCGCGGCGCACCAGGCGTTCTGTGCCTTCCACTGATACCGGCTTGATGCCGATGGCGGAGGTCTCGGGAAAACGGATCTTGGTCACGCCCATTTCCTTTTGCAGGAATGCAATGATTTTTTTTGCTTCAGGCGAACCGGCAGCCCATTCTATGCCCGCATAGATGTCCTCGGTATTTTCGCGGAAGATCACCATGTCTACTTTGTGCGGTTCCTTCACCGGACTGGGCACACCCTTGAACCAGCGTACCGGACGCAGGCAGACATACAGATCGAGCATCTGGCGCAACGCCACGTTCAGCGAACGGATGCCGCCTGAAATCGGGGTGGTCAGCGGTCCCTTGATGGATACTACATAGTCGCGCACCGCCTGCACGGTTTCATCCGGCAACCATGCGTCGTTGCCGTACACTTTGACTGATTTTTCTCCGGCATACACTTCCATCCAGGCAATTTGCCGTTTGCCGCCATATGCCTTGGCTATGGCTGCATCCACCACACGGCGCATCGGCGGAGTGATATCCACGCCAGTGCCGTCACCTTCGATGAACGGGATGACGGGATGGTCAGGCACGTTCAACGAGCCGTCCTTGTTGACGGTGATCTTGCTGCCGTTGGATGGCACTTTGATATGTTGGTACATGGTTCGATTCTCCGAAGAAGTAATAGGGGTTGCGTTAATATCGCTGCTCAAACAAAAGGGATAGGCGTGGGAAGCATCTTGTTGTTCAACAAACCATTTGGGGTAATCTGCCAATTCAGTCGCGATGGTCGACATCCGACACTTGCCGATTATATCGCGCTTCCCGGCTATTATCCTGCTGGGCGGCTGGATACCGACAGCGAAGGACTGCTGGTGCTGACCAACGACGGGAAGTTTCAACACCGTATCACCGACCCGAAACATAAGCTGCCCAAGACTTATTGGGTGCAGGTGGAAGGCGTGCCTGACCGGGCCGCGCTGGAACGATTGCGCATAGGTGTAAAGCTATCCGATTTCACCACACAACCCGCCGAAGTGCGACTGATGGACGAACCAGCCGGGCTGTGGCCGCGCAACCCGCCGATCCGCCAACGCAAACATATACTCACCAGCTGGCTGGAGTTGACCATAAGCGAAGGAAAGAACCGCCAGGTGCGGCACATGACCGCAGCGGTCGGATTACCCACACTGCGTTTGATCCGCTACCGCATCGGCGAGTGGATGTTAGATGGGTTGGAGCCGGGAGGGTGGCGATTCAAAGAACCGTGAATAATCGCGTTGACAAACAATGCGGGGGCTTTTAACGTGCATCGGAATCTTTACCTTGTGAGGCCAACATGTCTTTTTCGCTGCCCTGCCGTTTATTGCTGATCGCCATGCTTGTTTTGATGGGTTTGACCGGCAGCGGTCACGCGGCCGAACGATCTGGCGCAGCGACCAGTAAGTTGGCGAAATCGGTATCCGGCGCGTGGTACAGCTCGAAGGGTGTGATCACCTTCAAGAAGGACGGCACCGTTGTCTTCGAGGGTAAAAGATACTATTTTGCCGTTACCAACGGCGGCCTGATACAGCTCAGCAGAAATGGCAATAGCCGGGCTGTTCCTTACCAGCTTTCCGGCAGCAAGCTTACCTTGACGGTGAACGGCAAGGCGCGGCTTTATTCCCGCAGGCGATGATAGCGACGATAACAGAGGCGGGTAAACTGAATCTCTCTGTCCCGCGACGCTCTTGACCTGAAGTCAGCGGCCCCGGCGCGCAACCGGTTTGGGTGAGAACAAGGCGGGCTGCGGCATGGATTGATGACGTGCGGCCTCAGAAAGATGTTGTTCTCCAGCTGGCGATTGTTGCGGTTGACGCGGCTTGGCAGACTGTTGTCCAGTACGCGGTTGCTGTTCACGCTGTTGCGGATTGCGTGGCCTTTGGCCTTGGCCCCCCCGCGGAGGCTGATTGCGATCACCCCTTCCTGCCGTATTGCCGGCTCGTCTTTGTCCGTGCGGCTGGCGCGGCGGGCGCGGGGCTTCAGCGGGAAGATTGGCGGGCGGAACAAAGCTGTCTATCGCAACCACTGGAATCTCGCGTTTGATCAATCGCTCGATGTCTCTGAGAAACTGTGATTCTTCCTTGTCCACCAGTGAAATCGCCGCGCCGCTGCTGCCCGCGCGTCCGGTGCGACCGATGCGATGCACATAATCCTCCGGCACATTCGGCAATTCGAAATTCACCACATGCGGCAGCTGATCGATATCCAGCCCGCGCGCGGCGATGTCGGTAGCGACCAGCACCGGCAATGAGCCGTCCTTGAATTGCGCCAAGGCCTTGGTGCGTGCGGGTTGGCTCTTGTTGCCGTGGATCGCGGCGGCGGGAATGCCGTCCGCGATCAGTTTTTCGGTCAGCCGGTTCGCGCCGTGTTTGGTGCGGGTGAACACCAGCACCTGCTTCCAGTCGTAATGCTTGATCAGGTGCGAGAGAAAATGACTCTTCAGCTTTTGCGGCACCAGATGGACGCTTTGTGTTATCAGTTCCACAGTGGAATTGCGGCGCGCCACTTCGACATAACCGGGATTGTGCAACAGTCCGTCGGAGAGGGTCTTGATCTCATCGGAGAAAGTCGCCGAGAACAACAGGTTCTGGCGTTGCTTGGGCAGCAGCGCGAGGATTTTTTTGATGTCGCGGATGAAGCCCATGTCCAGCATGCGGTCGGCTTCGTCCAGCACCAGGATTTCGACACCGGACAGATCCAGCGTCTTTTGCCCCACATGGTCGAGCAGACGTCCGGGAGTAGCCACGAGGATATCAACTTGTCCGCGCAATGCCTTCATCTGCGGATTGATGTTTACGCCGCCAAACATCACCATCGATTTCAGCGGCAGATATTTTCCATAGGTCTGTACCGACTCTTCCACCTGAGCGGCAAGTTCGCGCGTCGGGACGAGAATCAAACAGCGCGGCCGGCCGGGGCGCGGATTTGCGGCGGGTTTTGCGGAGAGCAGATGCAGGATCGGCAGCGTGAAGCCTGCGGTCTTGCCGGTGCCGGTTTGCGCACCAGCCAGCAAATCTCCGCCGGCCAATACCAGCGGGATCGCCTGTGCTTGCACCGGGGTGGGTTTCGTGTAGCCCGCATCGGCAATAGCGCGCATCAGGGGTTGTGCCAGATTTAAACTGGCGAAAGTAATTTCAATATTAGACAAGGCAAGGCTCCTGCGACGGCCTGCCGCTCACAAGAGCTGCACCAATCGAGGCAGACGAATAAAGAGATCGGAATGATCTTGGGGGTAAGAAAGAAACCGCTGCGCTGATTGGTTTGGCGTAGGCGGCAGACATTATACCCGTGTTGGACATATGTAACTACAGATAATGCAACGGCGGATCCGTTATCCGTTCCGCCTTGTCGCCAGGATTCGGTGGTCAGGGCTGGTTATGAGAAAAGATCGGAAGAAGCCCAAGGAGCCAGCGAAGCTGACGATTTCGCGTGGAAGTGGATGTCGTTACGCCATCGCCATCCGCATAAGGTACCAGGTTCTAGCAGCTGCCGGACTATTTGACATCCTTGGCGCACCTGAACCCAAGGTCGATCAATGCCGTATTCGGGAACAAGTGGTTGCGTTTGGCGGCGCGGAAAACTACGCTGATCGAATCATAATGGCCGGAACTTGCCATTCCACCGCGTACCACGCGCTGGGTTTTGCCGAAGAATCTACTGTCGGATGTGGCGCCGGGATAGGCATCATACCAGTCGTCTACCCATTCAGAGACGTTGGCTGCCATATCGTAGACGCCATAGGCTGACAGGTCGCCGGGATAGGACCCTACTGCCGAATAGGGAGCTTCATCATTTTCGGACATGGTGTTTATTTTTTTTGCATCCCAGTTATTTCCCCATGGATACTCGAAACCCTGTGGTCCGCGCGCGGCTTTTTCCCACTCCGCTTCGGACGGCAGGCGCTTTCCTGACCAAGCGCAATAATTGCTGGCATCCAGCCAGGTTACTGACGTTACAGGTTGGGAGTCGCGCGTGTCCTGGATTTTTTGCAGCTCGGCAAGCAGCGCCTTCTGGGTCATGGTAGTGACATCCATGTCCAGCTTGAATCGGTCGGTTGCGATCTGGCGCAAATCCTTTAAGGGCAAATATTCCAGGAACTCACTGCTGATGTTATAGCCATTCTTTGCCCACATATAAGGCACCTTATGACGGGTAGCCATCACAAACTCGCGGTATTGGGCGTTGGTAACTTCGTATTTGTCGATCAGGAAGGCCGGAAGCGTAACTTTATGCATCGGCCGCTCATCGACATACAGGCGGTCATTGAATCCATAAGGATTGAGATCATTGGCACCGCGCCACATGGCGATGTTCTCCTCCTTGTTGCTGCCCATAGAAAACTCGCCCGCCGGGATCAACACCATGCCGGTATCAGCGGGTTTATCAGCAGCCTGGACATCCGGGGAAATAATGCCACTCACCAGCGCCATGCAAAAAAAACCACCCACCAAATGTTTATTTATCATCTTTAGCGCACCGGAAACCGAAACTGGAATTCTTTATGTTCTGCTTGAAATAACTGCGGTTGAAAGACGGCGCTGAAACGCCGCACTGGTAAAACGAGCAGTCCCACCACGAGCCGCCCTTCAATACCTTGTACAGCTCGCCGTAATTCTCGCTCGGCCATTGATTGCCGGGGTATTGGGTGTACCAGGAGTCGGTCCATTCCCACACGTTTCCAGACATGTCATACAGGCCATACGGGCTCTTGCCGGCTTCAAAAGATCCAACCGGCATGGTGTCTCCTTCCATGTGGAGGGAAGCCCAGCGCACCGGGGAATTGACCTTGTTCACGTCAAAGTCATCACCCCACGGGAAATTCCTGCCGTCAGTGCCGCGAGCCGCCTTTTCCCATTCGACGTCGGTCGGCAAACGCTTGCCTGCCCACTTGCAGTAATCATAAGCATCGAACCAGGAGACGAAGACCACTGGGTGATCGACCTTGCCTTCCGGATAAGTACGGTTGCGGAAATGATTTGGCGACTTCCGGTTGGTCGCGTAAATGAATTGCTTATACTGCAGGTTGGTGACTTCGTATTTATCTATCCAGAAGGCATTGGTCTCGGCTGTGTATTCCGGGCCCTCATCGGGCAAACGGTGATCGGAGCCACGGATAAATTTCCCGGCGGGGATAGGTATCATCTCATGGGGTTTCTTGCCGATACGGGTTTCGCTATAAAACATCGGGACACTCATACCCGCAGTCGCTTCAGGTGGCGGCGCGATTTTGAGCCTGTCGACATAGGGGTCGACGTATTTCTTCACTTCCTTCTTGTCTTCTTTTTCCGCAACACTTACTACCGGATCGTTTTCGCCGGACGAATGGCATTCCAGGCAGTCGTTGGCCATGTTGGAATTGAAAGCCTTCACCTGGTTCTTCTCGTGACACGACTCGCAGGACTCCGTTGCCTGGATGGCGTGCTGGTAACGGGTAATGGCCGTATCAGCGCCGGCTGCCGTTGCGTTGCCGAACCCTAACACAGATAAAAGCGATAGAAGCAAGTTCAGATGGTAAAAGTTTGATGATGACATTTATGACTGTGACCAATAAGATTTCAGAACGGAAATCATTTTCCCACGATATAGACGGCGATTCAAGGTGTCGCATCGTTTCATATCGGAGGGTTTCAGCTGGCGTGGAGCAACGCACGATCAAGGGATGCCAATGCTCAGGGTGTGATATCGGGGGCATGCATTTTCGCCAGTGTCACGACATTACTCCCGATCCTGACGATTAATCACCATGGAGGATGGGTTGCTGAGTCCCGCTCAGGTATAATGCGCGCCTTTGAAAATTACACTATAGGAGGATGTCATGCCTATTTACGCATATGGATGCTCCAGCTGCGGCCTGCAGCAAGACGTGATGCAGAAGCTGAGCGATGCGCCACTTACTACTTGCCCGGAATGCGGCAAGGCGACTTTCACCAAACAATTGACTGCCGCCGGTTTCCAGTTGAAGGGCAGCGGCTACTATGTCACCGATTTCAAGGGCGGACCCAAGAAGCCGGATGCCAACCCGGCAGCCAAACCTGACGCTGCTCCCGCTCCCGCACCAATAGCCGGCACCACTTCCGCTCCAATGACGAGCGGCACTGTTTAACACATGAATTAACACATGAAAAAATATTTCATTACCGGCCTGTTGGTCTGGGTTCCGCTTGGCATCACCTTGTGGGTGCTGGATCTGACCATAGGCACGATGGATCAGACGCTGTTGCTGCTGCCGGATGCCTGGCATCCCGACAGGTTGCTGGGTATCCATATCCCCGGATGGGGCATCATCCTGACGCTGCTGATCGTCGGTCTGACTGGCATGCTGGTGCGCAATGTGCTCGGGCAGCAGTTGTTGCGCTATTGGGAAGGCCTGTTGTTGCACATCCCTTTCGTGAACAGCATCTATAAGGGCGTAAAGCAGGTCAGCGATACCTTGCTGTCAGGCAAAGGGAATTCATTCCGCAAGGTGCTGCTGGTACGCTATCCGCATCCGCACGCCTGGTCGCTGGCGTTCCAGACCAGCGTTCCCGGCGAGGTAAGCAATCGGTTCGATGAGGAATATGTCGCGGTGTTCATCCCCACCACGCCGAGCCCGGTGAATGGCTTTTATTTTTTCATACGCAAAGCCGACACCATCGAACTGGATATGACGGTGGATATGGCGCTCAGAACCATCGTTTCCATGGGCGTGGTGGCTGCGCCCGAAGCACCGGTTGTGCCCATTCCCAATTAAAATTAGCTCCCAATCAAAACTAACCGTGTCTTTTCCTAGAAACTGAATCATGCGAACTCATTACTGTGGCCTTCTCAACATAGACCAACTCGACCAGACCGTCAGCCTGTGCGGCTGGGCGCATCGCCGCCGCGACCACGGCGGGGTGATCTTCATTGACCTGCGCGACCGTGAAGGCCTGGCCCAGATCGTTTGCGATCCGGATCGCCCCGAGATGTTCAAGGTCGCCGAATCGGTGCGCGGCGAATTCGTGCTGCGCGTCACCGGCAAGGTGCGCCATCGGCCGGCTGGCACCACCAATGCCAATATCACCAGCGGCGAGATCGAGATCCTGTGCCACGAGATCGAAGTGCTGAATGCCGCGCTGACCCCGCCGTTCCAACTCGATGACGAGAACCTGTCCGAGACCGTGCGCCTGACCCATCGCGTGATCGATCTGCGCCGTCCGCAGATGCAGAAGAACATGATGCTGCGCTACAAGGTGGCGATGGCGTTCCGCCGTTTCCTCGACAGCCGCGGTTTCATCGACATCGAAACGCCGATGCTGACCAAGTCCACGCCGGAAGGCGCGCGCGACTATCTGGTGCCTTCGCGCGTGCATCCGGGCGCGTTTTTCGCGCTGCCGCAATCACCGCAGCTGTTCAAGCAGTTGCTGATGGTCGCGGGCTTCGACCGCTATTACCAGATCACCAAATGTTTCCGAGACGAAGACTTGCGCGCCGACCGTCAGCCGGAATTCACCCAGGTGGATATCGAGACCTCGTTCCTGAACGAGACGCAGATCACCGCGCTGATGGAAGAGATGCTCCGTAGCGTATTCAAGGAATCGATGGATGTCGACTTGCCCAATCCGTTCCCGCGCATGACTCATGCGGAGGCGATGGCGCGCTACGGTTCGGACAAACCGGATCTGCGCGTGACGCTGGAACTGACTGAAGTCACCGACGCGGTGAAAGATGTCGCGTTCAAGGTGTTCGCCGGCGTGGCAAACTCCGAGAACGGTCGCGTCGCGGCGTTGCGCGTGCCGGGCGGGGGCGCGTTCTCGCGCGGCGAGATCGACGAGTACACCAGGTTCGTCGGCATCTACGGCGCCAAGGGGCTGGCTTACATCAAGGTCAACGACATCACGCAACTCAACGAGACCGGCTTGCAGTCGCCGATCGTGAAGAACCTCCACGAAGCTGCGCTGAAAACCATCATACAGCGCACCGGTGCTGCGAACGGCGACATCATCTTCTTCGGTGCGGACAAGGAGAAGATCGTCAACGACGCGCTGGGCGCGTTGCGCGGCAAGATCGGCCACGACAAGGGCTACACCAACGGCAAGGCATGGATGCCGCTGTGGGTGGTGGACTTCCCGATGTTCGAATACGACGAGGAAAACCAGCGCTGGACTGCCTGTCATCACCCCTTCACTGCGCCGAAAGACGAGCACCTGCCGCTGCTGGAAAGCGATCCCGGTAAATGTCTGGCCAAGGCCTACGACCTGGTCTTGAACGGTTCGGAGATCGGCGGGGGCTCGGTGCGTATCCATCAGGAAAAGGCGCAATCGCAAGTGTTCCGCGCGCTCAACATCGGCGCGGAAGAGGCGCAGCTCAAATTCGGCTTCCTGCTCGACGCGTTGCAATACGGCGCGCCGCCGCACGGCGGTCTGGCGTTCGGTCTGGACCGCATCGTGGCGATGATGACCGGCGCCGAATCGATCCGCGACGTGATCGCCTTCCCCAAGACGCAGCGCGCGCAATGTCTGTTGACCCAGGCACCGAGCGCGGTGGATGAAAAGCAGTTGCGCGATCTGCACATCCGGTTGCGACAACAGACACAGACTACTGCGGAAGTGACCAAGAGCTAAACGATGCCGCGCCTGCGTCTCTGCCTGCTGGCGGTGTTGCTGTGGTTGCCACAGGCTCAGGCTGCCGACCGACCGGGGCGGATCGTAGCGGCCGGGCAAAACGGCTTGCTGGTGATTGCTGTAGCCGAACTGCCCGCTGAGGCACGTGACACGTTACGCCTTATCAAGCAGCGGGGGCCGTTCCCGTTTGACCGCGATGGCGTTGTGTTCATGAATTACGAGCGGGTATTGCCCAGTCAAGCACGCGGTTATTACCGGGAGTACACGGTGAAGACACCAGGCGTCCTTAATCGCGGCGGGCGGCGTATCGTATGCGGCCCGCTGCCGGAAGAATACTCAGGAAAAGGCAGCGAGCACCGCACAACACAGCGATACGCCCGAACAACAACTTTATCGGAGTTTCCGGAGTGTTATTACAGCGCAGATCATTACCAGTCTTTCAAACGCATTCGGGAGCAGTCATGAGCACGCTGGCGCAACAACTGGGCAATCCGGAAGCTGCAGGAAGCTATTCTTTGCGATGCGGCGTGGGCGATTTGCGTGTAGCGGCCGACACGGCTGGCTTCGCGCTGTTCGATGCCGATCTCGAGGGCATCAAGGGGAAACAGAATCTGCTCGCTATTCTGGCGCGGGCAGCCGGTTTTCCGCCCGGGTTCGGCGCAAATTGGGATGCATTGGCCGATGCGTTGTGTGACCTGTCATGGCAAAAGTCAGCAGGGTATGTGCTGCTGATGCGCAATGCCAGCGACACACTTGGTCTTTCCGTCAACGACAGGGAAATCGCACAGGACATTTTTTCAGATACGGTGGTTTATTGGCGGCAACGCAACAAGCCGTTCTGGATATTCTTCGCCTAGATGAATAGCTACAAACAACCGGTGTCGGTGCTGGTGGTGATCTATACTGCAGACCACCATTCGGTTGAGGAAGAGCAAGGACGTATGGACAAGCCTGTCTTGAGCACAGTCGAAAGGTTCAACTCAGGCAGCCTGGACAGGTTCAAACCAGACTTGAAGGTGTTGCTGCTGGAGCGCGCAGATCATCCCGGCTATTGGCAGTCGGTGACGGGCAGCTGCGAGCAGGGCGAAACACTTGTTGAGACAGCAATACGCGAGGTGCGGGAAGAAACCGGACTGGATGCAAGGCATTACCGGTTGTCCGACTGGCAGGCGCAAAATGTCTATGAGATTTATCCGCACTGGCGATACCGCTATCCGCCGGAAATTACCCATAACACCGAGCACGTGTTCGGTCTGGAACTCCCCCGGGTTGTCCCCATCCAACTTGCAGCGCGTGAACACTTGAATTTTCAGTGGCTGGCATGGCAGGATGCTGCCAAGGCTGTCTTTTCTTCCAGCAATCGGGCGGCGATTCTGCAGTTGCCGGAACATTCATGTTTCAGCGCGGAGAAGGATAAATGATCGAATCAAAAATTTATATCAGGACCGATCAGGGTGATGCAGTGCTGAGTGTTCCGTACGGGAGCATCAGCGGAGATGCAAGACGTCTATTGGCGTTGATTGATGGCGGCACGAGTGTCGATGCGATAACCGATAAGGTACCTCACAGTGTGCAGATCCAGTTGGACGAAATCTTCGCACAGCTGTTATCCGAACATCTCATCGCAGAAAAAGCCGGAACCGGTAGCGTCGCCGCAGCGGAAAGTTCCGGGTATGCCAACCAGGAACAGTACCAGCAAACCTTGCAAATCAACCCCCGGCCCAAGGAAGTCAGGACGGAGTCGAATGAGGCCGAGACGGAGAGCAAACGGCGTATCGAGCTTGAACATGAGTTGGCGGAGGTCCGTTCGCAACTGGCGGCGACGAAGGCGCGACAGAAAGAGGTCGAGGCTGTTTGTCGCAGGCTGGAACAGCAAGTTGCCGCCTTTGAGCAAGGCAAGCAGCGGAAATTGGCTGAAAATATGCAACAGCCCCCCGTGAAAGTTGAAGCCGGAATCGAATTGCACGATTCACTCGACAATCTCAACCAATTGAATCAGGCACTGCTTGACCAGCAGTTAATCCTTGATAGCACACTAAAGTTGCGCAGCTTCCAAATGCAACTGACCGGCGAGCATCATCAAATGGAAATTGATGTCAGGGAAGAAAAAGAAGCGCATTTGCATCCACATTACAGAAAACTGCGGGGACTGGAGTTCTTCAAGGGCTTCGCCAACGCCGAACTTCTTCACTTCCTGACCTTTGCGAAATGGCAGAGAGTGCGGGCAGGTGATACGATATTAAATGAAGGTGAGGTGGGCATGCCTTTCTTTATAATTGTCTCGGGTTCGGTAAAGGTCATCAGAAAAGCGCAGTTGTTGGCCTCCCTGGGTTGGGGGGAATTTTTTGGCGAGCTCGCGTATTTGTCAGAGGACGAACCCTTGCGTTCCGCGCAGGTGGTGGCGGCAACTGACGGTGAATTGTTGGTGGTTGAACCTATGGATGTTGAGTTTTCCTCGGTGCAAATGCGCCTGCATGTGGTTGAGGCGTTATTGCGTGGGCAGGTCAAAAGAGCATTGCTTTCCAGCCAGCGTATCGACAGCTTGTTGAATCATCTGGATATCCCTTCCAGCCATGAGCCGCACTAGCGTCATTCAAGTCACTTATGATCACCCGGGCTGCCCGACAGAGGTGGCGTGGGCGAAAGCTCCGCGCGAGCCGGATCTGCTGGAAAAAGCGGATCTGATCGCGCGCATCAAGCGCATGTTGATCGAACAGAATGCGGTGCTGGTGGCGCATTATTATGTGCATCCGGACTTGCAGGATCTGGCTGAAGCAACCGGCGGTATCGTTTCAGATTCGCTGGACATGGCGAACTTTGGCCACCAGCATCCGGCAACAACCATCGTTGTGGCCGGTGTGCGTTTCATGGGCGAGACCGCGAAGATACTCAATCCGGAAAAGCGTGTGCTGATGCCGGATCTGGAAGCGAACTGCTCACTGGATCTCGGCTGTCCCGCTGACGAGTTCACCGCGTTCTGCGATGCCCATCCCGATCACACCGTGGTGGTGTACGCCAATACCAGCGCTGCGGTCAAGGCACGCGCCGACTGGATGGTGACCAGTTCGATCGCGCTGCCCATAGTCAGGCATCTCAAGGAGCAAGGCAAGAAAATACTATGGGCTCCGGACCGCCATCTTGGAAATTACATCCAACAGCAGACCGGCGCGGAGATGCTGATGTGGCAAGGCTCCTGCATGGTGCATGACGAGTTCAAGGCGAGTGAATTGCTAGCCCTCAAGGCGCAGCACCCCAAGGCCAAGGTACTGGTGCATCCGGAATCTCCTGCGGCTGTGATCGCACTGGCCGACCTGGTCGGTTCCACCACGCAACTCATAAAGGCATCGCAGCAGCTGTCGGCGAACGAATTCATCGTCGCCACCGACAACGGCATCCTGCACAAGATGCGCACTCTGTCGCCGCACAAGATATTCATCGAAGCCCCGACGGCTGGCAGCGGCGCGACCTGCAAGAGTTGCGCGCATTGCCCGTGGATGGCGATGAACGGACTGTTCAATCTGGCAGAGGTACTCGAAACTGGAAGTAACGAGATACACGTTGACCCAGCCATAGCAAGACGTGCCGTGGTGCCGATAGAGCGCATGCTTGACTTCGCCAGACAGATCAATCTGCCGACACGAGGCATCGGCAATGCGTGATCAGGGTAGGCGATGAATACTATAACCATCGCAACATACAACATCCACAAAGGGTTCTCCCATTTCAACCGACGTGTAGTGTTGCACGAGTTGCGCGACCGTTTGCGCAAGCTGGATGCCGACATCGTGTTCTTGCAGGAAGCACAGGGTGAGCACACCCTTCATGCACAGCGTTTTCACAACTATCCGGGCGGCGCACAGCACGAGTTCATCGCGGAGGAGGTCTGGCCGCATCATGCCTACGGCAAGAACTCGGTTTATGAGGCGGGACATCACGGTAATGCGAT
>Ga0210377_10002103_pt1 | contig 17689 bp, 24 predicted proteins | sample PLM4_65_b1redo_FD_155480 | JGI IMG/M metagenome (GOLD analysis project Ga0210377, IMG submission 155480) | Groundwater sediment microbial communities from an aquifer in East River, Colorado, USA - PLM4_65_b1 redo | ecosystem: Environmental > Terrestrial > Soil > Riparian zone | place: USA: East...
TTTTACCATTTCGTATTTCAGAAAGATAACTCTCGGTGATCCCTAATTCTTTCGCCAGGGCACGCCAAGTCTTGATCCCCCGCTCGGCCATAATTTTTCTCAGCGCCGGCGCCAGATCGATTTCTTCTCGCTTTACGAATTCTTGAACACTTGCTATCAACATAATTCCTCCGAGTAAAAAACTTCACATAGTGCAAGAATATTTCTTGCAAAACACTTCTTGCTCTGCTAACATCTGGCGCATGGCTACCAACGACAGCGCCTTAAAGGCATGGATAAAGGCTGAGGGGTCAGGTGCCCAAACCCGGTTATTCAAGGCTATCATTGCGGAAATGCCCACCTTTTCAATGTCTCTCTTGTCTGAATATGTGAACCAGCGGGACAGAAAATTTAAGCGGTTTATACCGTTTGAGGTGGCCGTGATTATCAGCCGGCATACCGGAATACCCCTCTCACAACTTGAATTCAAGTATGTCCACAAACCCGGTGCGGATCATGTTATCGCCAGGTGAACAAATTTGTCAAGAATTATTTAACAAAGTGAGAAGGGACACCAGCCCTGGGGAGGGGCCTTATGGCCCGACCGAAAAAATGCACGGTTGACTATTTTCCCCACGACTGCCACCACGGCAAGACCATGTTGATCATCGAAACCCGCTACGGCAACGATGGTTACGCCTTTTGGTTCAAATTGCTGGAATTGCTTGGCGGCTCTGAGGGGCACTTTATTGACCTTAATGATCCACCTACCCTTGAGTTTCTTACGTCAGTAACCCGGACCACTGAGGATTTAGCCGTAGGGATTCTCAATTTACTGGCCAAACTGGCGGCTATTGACCCCGAATTGTGGGAAAACGGCATAATTTGGTCAAGTAACTTTATGGCCCGAATAGCCGATGCATACAGGAATCGGACGGAAGGAACCCCGGGCAGACCGGATTACTTATGTAAGAAACGTGAGGTGGCCGGGGTTTCTGACGTAAGAAATCCGCAAACTAAACTAAAGGAAACTAAAGTAAAAGAAACTAAAACTACCTTGTGCGATTTATCATCGCACGACCCGGTTGAAAAATTGAATGGCCGCGATCTTGAATGTGAGTTTAAGACCTTCTACGAGGCATATCCACGCAAGAGAAACCCGGCCCATGCCCTCAAAGCCTACGTCAAACAAGGCAAAGCTGGTATTTTACCCGCCATTGAAGACCTTTTGACCGCCCTTGAAGATCAAAAAACCTGGCCAGAATGGACGAAGGACAAGGGAGAATTTATCCCTCACCCGGCAAGCTGGCTCAACGGTGAACGCTGGAAGGATGAACGCACCGGCCCGCCGGCCAGGCCCCGGAGGAACTATGAAGACCGAGCAAATCATGAAGTCATTAACACCGATTGAGGCCGCCCGTGAAGCGCAAGCCCTCGAAAGCGCACTCCTTAAAAGGGGCGTCTATCCTGTCCACCTGGAGGCCCGCCTCAGTGACTTTGAGCGCCTACCAAAAGAAAGGCCGGGATTCATTTCTGGCCCCGTGGGCAGCGGCAAGACTTATATGGCCGTGGCCTACCTGGCCGACGTTATCACCCGGGCGCTGGCCTTGCCCAATGAGCAGCATCAAGCAGACCGGGCCGTGGGCAGGATTGGCTTCACCCGGGCGGTTGACCTGATGATGGCTCTCAGGGCCAGCTTCAAGAATAATGACGGCGGGCCCGAGGCTGTCATTTGGCAATTTTCGAGGTATCAATTCCTGGTCATTGACGACCTGGGCACTGAGCGGGACACGCCGTTGGTGGCCGAGGCGCTTTACTCAATCCTTGACTACAGGGGCGGGCACCGGCTCTCGACGCTGATCACTTCCAATTTCAAGTTGAGCATAATCGCCAGCCAATACGGCGACTATGGTGAGCGCCTGGCGTCACGGATTGCCGGCATGGGCCGGGGGCTTGAACTCAAGGGCAAAGACAAAAGGTGGCAGAATTGAGCGGATCATCGATTGATCACATCAAAATGACAATAAGAAGCGGGGCCTGCCCGCTATGTGGAAAGTGGATTAAAGTTGAGGATCAGAAATTTGTTACTCACAAGCAGAGGGCGCCGATCCGTGAAATTTGCCCCAATAGCGGGCAGGTGATACCTGAGGACTGGAAATGAACAAAATTTGCAAGGAATTCAAGGCGAAGGCTGAAAGCCTGTTCGGGCAGGAATACAGTCACCAGCCGGGCGGGCCGTGCCAGCACTACGTCCACCCGCACGGCTGCAAAATTGATTTGCAAGATACCTGTGAAACCGAGGGCTTCAAGGTCATACCCCGGGCGGATCAGGAAAGTGACACCGAGGAATAAACTGAAAAAGGAGGATCACCATGGCAAGACCCTATCTTTTCCCGGAATTGGAGCCCACGGCGATTGAGTTGGCTATTCTTGTGGGCCGGCTTGAACAGGTTGAGGCTGAGAAAAAAGCGGCCAATGATGATTTCAAAGAGCAAATTGACTTGCTCAAAATCCAGATTAGGAATGCGGCCCGCACTATCAACGAGGGGATGCATGACGGCATTACACGGGTCAGGGTAAGCAAAGGAGAAGTCAACGTGCGCCAACTGGCAGCGCCGGCGGGCTATGAGCCTATTCCTGAAGGCGAACAGCATTAAGATATTTCCCGGGCTTGCCCGTATGGGCTGCACCGGGGGAGCCACGTTCAGCGCCCTTGGGGGTTCGTGGCAAACTGCAATCAAACCCGAGCGTCGGAGATTGACCGGGGGCGCAAACTTTTAACCAGGAGGTTTATCATGGCAGGATTTGTAATCGGGTGGGTTCTTGGATGTGTAGCGGGATATATGCTCTGCGCTGTTATGGCTGACGGTAGTCGACGGAGACGCCAGGAGGAACGGCGTGACGCTGAGGTTTACCGCACGGCGGGGGAAAAATGAGGGGCCTTGCGCTGGCCTTGGCATTGATGCTGCTATCAAGCGCCGCCTTGGCCAGCCCTCCCCCGCAAATCGGCCGACTTGTCATGCCGGCGCCCTGGTGGAAAATCACTTGCCAGGCCGCCCGGGATTATGGCCTTGATCCATACTGGATCGCCGCGGTCATGGCCATTGAAAGTCGCTTCGAACGCCTGGCGGTGAATAAGCGGCACAAGTGCTATGGGCTCATGCAGCTTCAGCGTGACACGGCCCGAGGCTTGGGCGTTACTGATCCTTTCGACCCGGAGCAGAATATCAGGGGCGGCGCCGCTGTTCTTGCCAGGCTTTGGAAGAAGTGCCGGGGTAATAAGCTGCGCATCCTCAAAAAATATAATCCAACGGACACAGGCGCCTATTCCAGGGAGGTCATGCGGGCCTGGCGCCAGGCAAGGGGGAGTGAATGAACTACGCCGGCCTTACCGCCCAAGAGCGCAAGAAGATCTATAAGCGGGAGGAAACGAACCTCAAGCGGGCCTGCACGTTGCTCTTGAAGCAATATCACGGCTTCAGTTTGCCCATGCCCGGGGGCCTTGGGTCAGTCAACGGCTCACCTGACAGGATATGCTTTTTCGCTGGCCGGGCCGTTTGCATTGAGTTTAAGCGCCTTGGTCAAAACCTGGCGCCAGCACAAACGGAAATGCAGGAAAATATCCTGTCTCGGGGCTGCGAATATTTCGTGGTGAGAAGTTTGGACGATTTCATGGCAGCAATGGGCCTGCCCATCCGCAAACTTTTCTAACCTTCAACCGCCCACCAGGGCAAAAGGAGAATCATCATGACCGGAGCAGAACTAGAAGCAGAAGTGCAGGCTGAGGCGATCAACAATGGTGGTGACACACTGATGGCTATGTACGCCGTGTTCGCCCGTTACCTCAGCGCCGGCGGCAAAGTGACCGGCCTGGACGGTGACAAGCCACTCGGGGCTTCCATGGGCGATACCGAAACCCCGGGCTAACTTGTCACAGGGCGAAGTTTTCTCTTGACTTTTGGCGTAATCGCCTTCATTACTCACAAGGTAATGGAGGCTTTTTTATGGCAGGCACAAAAAAAGGGGGGCGAAATCATGAAATAGGTGCTAAAGACACCGCTGATCAAACGCCCGGGGGTCAATTAAGACCCACCGCGCCGACGCCTTTTTTATTGACCCGCTTATCAGTTTCCATGACGCCAACGAGAACGACAACAGCGCCATGCGCCGGGTGCTGGATTTCATTACCGAGATCATGCGCAAAACCGGGGCGGGCGCCGGCGTCTTGCATCACTTCGGAAAGCCTACCGAGAACAGCATTGTAGAGCACAGAGCCCGTGGCGCCTCAGCTATCCGTGATTGGTGCGATTCCATGCTGGCCTTGACCGTCAAAAAGGCGGCGGATGGGTATCTACACGAAATCACTTTTGTGAAGGTCAGAAACGGCCGGCAGCCGAAACCGATATCTCTTAAACGCGATGAGAATCTAGTTTTCCAGGTGACCGAGGAAGAATCAAGATGTTCCCCTGAGCAGGTGGCGCAGATCATAAGGGCAAAAGGTGGCCGGGTGAACGGCCGGACAGACCTCGTAGCAGCGATTCGGGAGGTTATTGTGTGTGGGGAAAGGACCGCCGGAAAATTCATCACCGCGGCCATTGAAAAGCAGACGATTCAGGCTGTTCCCGGAGATCGTGACCCCAAAAAATCGGGGGCGACTCCTAATGCCTATATCGTGGTGGAACAGGATTGATATGTGCAACCCTACAATAAAAACCGTTGCACACATTAGGCTCATTGCACGAATCAACCTGTTGATATTGTTGACGATTAATATGTGCAACGGTGGATATGTGCAAAACCAAGGGTTGCACATATTAAATATGAGTGATTTCAACAACATGGTGATAGGTGCAATATGTGCACCCTATAGGGTGGGGATACCCCGTTGCACGTATCCCCCCCTCGTCTATTTGGGTCGGCTTTTTTGGGTGCAGGAAAAGTGCGCAGGAAAAAAAGAAGCCCAACGACTACCCCCTCTCCCCCCTCTGGCCGGGGCGAGACTTCATTGAGATTTCGGGAAAGGTTGGAGCCCATTTTGAAGGAAATAGAGAGTCATTTCCGGGTAGTTGTTGACCATACTGTTGACCAAACGGACTTGAAAATCAGGAGAGTCATTAACCATGAGCACTAATGGCGAGCGCACTACGGATAAGTTATCCGTAAGGCGGCGGGAAGATAAGCAAACCGGCCACCTGGAAACGCTGTCTCATGGCCTATATTTCCACGTCGACAAATTCGTGGTTGATGGCCGGTCATCTTTGGGCCAGAGCATTAAGCAGATTGTGGGTGCCCTGCTGGAGCGTTTCCCTGATCCAGCACCTGCTGCGGCTAAACTACTGGCCCAGCGCACCGCGTACAAGTTGATTCGGGCAGCCAGTTATGAAGGTTGGGTTTTGAGCGGTGTGCAGCCCCCCGGCGCCAGTGCAGATCGGGACTATCTGAAATTGACCGGGAGCATCCGCGCTGACATCCAGACGCTTTATGTGATGAGTAAGGACGCCGCCCCCAGTGATAAGACGCCCGACCTCAAGGAATATTTGGAAATGCTCAAGAAGGCGTCTAAGGCAATGCCGGCGGCTATTAAGGAAGAGGCTGAGCCCTATGCCTGCAAGTGCGGGGGTAAATGCAACGGGGGAAAAGATGATCACCCTCAGGATTGACAATCAAGCGCACCTAAGCCCGCTCAGTGAGCTTCCCGGGCAAGCGGCCACTCAGATCAAGGATCGGCTTATCTTCCCGAACCCGGCCCACCAGGAAGCGGTTAAGCGGGGCTTCTACGCCGGGAATCTACCCCAGGAGATTAAAGGTTACCGGGTAGAGGGCGACGCCTTGATCATCCCACGGGGCTTCGCTGCGCAACTGGTGGCAATCTTGCGGGGGGCGGGTGTGCAATACCGGGTTGAAGATCACCGGCGCACCTTACCTGAGGTTGATCTCACCTTCAAGGGCGAGCTCCGGGACTTCCAGGTTGAAGCCGTGAATGCCATGGCCTCCCGGGACTTCGGCATCATGTCGTCGGCAACGGGCAGCGGCAAGACGGTCATGGCCCTGTACCTGATAGCCATGCGCCGGCAACCGGCCCTGGTGGTGGTGCATACGAAGGAACTTATGGATCAGTGGATAGCCCGGATCGGGACCTTCCTGGGGATTCCGGCCCGGGAGGTGGGGATCATCGGCAATGGAAAGAAGCGGATCGGCGACAAGATCACCGTGGCGCTGGTGCAATCCGTTTACAAGTGCGCCGGCGAGATTGCCCCGCTCATTGGCTACCTGATGGTGGATGAATGTCACCGGGCCCCCTCCCGGACCTTTACCGAAGCTGTGAGCGCCTTTGACAGCCGGTACATGACCGGCCTGAGCGCGACTCTTTTCCGCCGGGATGGTCTGTCTCGCCTGATTTACTGGTACCTGGGAGATAAGATCCATGAAGTTGACAAGGCCGCCCTGGTGGACGCCGGGCACGTCCTGAGGGCTGAGGTGATCCGGCGCATGACCGAATTTGAGCCCAAGTTTGACCCCTCCGAAGAGTATAGCAAGATGCTCTCCGAGCTTACCCAAGACCCGGCCCGCAATGCCCTGATAGCGTCAGACGTGGCCAGAGAAGCAGGCAACGGCGACGGGGTGTGCCTGGTGCTGAGTGACCGGAAGGCGCACTGTGAGGCGCTGGGGGCTGCTCTATTGGCCCGTGGGGTCAATGCTTCAATACTTACCGGCGATATGGGCAACGTCGAGGGCACGGCCCAACATATCGCCTTCAATGAAGCGGCTCACCCGGTTGCCCATTATCATGATTGAGGTTGACCGTGACAAGGTGGCTCGTGCCCATGCCACGACCCCGCTGGTGGAGTCAGGCCGGGTTTACCTTCCGGAGCCGGGCACGCCTGGGAGTGAATGGCTGGCCGATTACCTGGATAGTATGGCGGCCTTCCCCGCCGGCGCCAATGACGATGATGTGGACAGCACGACCCAGGCCCTCAACCGTTTCGTGCGCGGTGCCAGTTCCCGGGGCCTGTTTGATTTTTACCAGCAATTAGCGGCAGAGCAAGCGGCCCGTGAGGCGGTTGCAAATTAAGGGGGTGTCATGGCTGATAAGGGCATAAAAACAGAACTTGCGCCGGGCCTGGTGGCAAGGGTCGCTCAAGGCGTGCGGTACATGGTCACCGGCAAGGGGCCGGAATGGTTCGGATCAGGTGAGGCCCTTGAACCTGTGGCGCCCAAAGAGGCGGCGGGCCGGGCCTTTGATTATCCCATGTCAATCAACATAACGGTGCAGCCCCGGGCCGGCGAGGGGATAAATTTTCTCATGCTCCGGGCCTTGGCTGAAAGTTATGATGTTTTGCGCCTGGTGATCGAAACCCGGAAAGACCAGGTGGCCAAGATGGATTGGCAAATCGTCCCCCGTGAGGACGGGAAGGCCAAGGAAGGTGATGAGCGGATCACCGCCCTAAAATCCTTTTTTGCCTACCCTGATCGCATTCATTCCTGGGGAACCTGGCTGCGGATTATGCTTGAGGATATGCTGGTCATTGACGCACCGACCATCTACCCGCGGTTCAACAAGGGCGGCCTGCTATACGCTTTTGAGCCCGTGGACGGCGCCACGATTAAATGCCTGATAGATGCCAACGGGCGTCCGCCTGCACCGCCTGAGCCAGCTTATCAACAGATCCTCAAGGGCCTTCCTGCCACGGAGTACACAAGCCCCGTGTCAGGCACGGCCTCCAATCAGCTTGTCTATTCTCCACGCAATCCCCGGGCGCATAAGGTGTACGGTTATTCCCCTGTGGAGCAGATCATCATGAGCGTCAACATGGCGCTACGCCGGCAAATGCATCAAATGGAATTTTACACCGAGGGCACCGTTCCGGACGCCCTTCTTGAAGTGCCGGCTGACTGGACGGTTGACCAGATCAAGGAATTTCAACTTTGGTGGGATTCCATCCTCAGCGGGCAAACCGGAGAGCGCCGCAAGGTTCGCTTCATCCCCGGGGGCATGAAGCCGCACTTTACCAAAGAGGCTATTCTGAAAGACGAAATGGATGAATGGCTGGCCCGGGTCGTTTGTTTTTGCTTCAGCGTGCCTCCGACCCCGTTTGTTAAACAGGTCAATCGGGCTACGGCGGCCACGGCTGCTGAGTCAGCGTTACAGGAGGGATTAATCCCGCTGCTCAAGTGGGTCAAAGACCTCATGGACTTCCTGATTTTTACCTATTTCGGCTATCTTGACCTGGAATTTGCCTGGAAAACTGAGGTTGACGTTGAGCCAAAAATCCAGGCTGAGATTGACGCCAGCGATGTTTCAAAAGCCATCAAGACCCTTGACGAAGTGAGGGAAAGTCGGGGCCTCCCGCCTTATGAGGGGGGCATTGGCGCAAAGCCGCTCATTTACACCGCCAGCGGCGCCGTGCTTCTTGAGGAAGCGATAAAGCCTCCTGAACCTATGTCGGCGGCCTTTGGGGAATTTGGCGGCAATGGCGGCGGCCAGGAGCCGCCAGGTGCCCCGCCTCCCCCGCCTCAGGGCGGCGCTGGGGGAAAACCCGGGCAAGGGGAAGGGGGGGAGGGGGAAGCACCGTCACCGGCCCCTGAGAAGTTTGAGAAGCGGGGTAAAAAGTCACCCGTAAACCCTATTGACCGGGAGCGCCCCGAACTAAAAGCGCAAATTGCAGCTATGCAGAAGACCCTCAGTGAGGGCTTCAAGGACGTTGCCCCGGACGTGGCCGAACAGGTGATAGCAGAACTTGGCAAGGCGGGGGAACTGGAATCGGCCGAGGAAATTGCAGCTGAGGTCAACCGCATTTTGGCAGTTCTGGATTTTGCCGGGGTCAATGAAGTGGTGGCCGACATTACGGCGAATATTGAGAAGGTGGCCACCGACGGCGCCGCCGTGGCCCTGATCCAAATTGACTATGAGGCCCCGGGGATCACTGAGCTTTTGGATGAGCGCGCCTTGGCCTATGCTCAAGAGCGTGCGGCTGAGCTGGTGGGTAAGAAGTGGATTGACGGTGAGCTGGTGGACAACCCTAAAGCCGAGTGGTCAATCGCCGAAAATACTCGGGAAATGCTGCGAGGCGACATTTCCCAGGCCATTGAAGAAGGTTGGAGCAATGACAAATTGGCAAGCGTCATTGAGGAAAACCACGGCTTCAGTGAGGCCCGGGCCGAAATGATTGCCCGCACGGAAACGGCCTTCGCAGACAGCGCCGGCAACATGGCAGCTTATCAGGAAAGCGGCCTCGTATCCGGCAAGGAATGGATCATGGGTTCTGAGCATGATCTTGACGATGAGTGCAATACCAACGCTGAGGCCGGCGTGATTCCCTTGGATGAGGAATTTCCATCCGGGGATCAGACGGCGCCGGCGCACCCGAACTGCGTTTGCGATATTCGACCAGTGCTCGCAGGCCAAGAAGGTGAGGAATGAACCAAGCCGCCCTATTCAAATCCTGGTACAAGCAATTCCCGTCAATGACCTGTGAGCCCGGGTGCCTGGATTGCTGTCAGCGGTATGCGCCGGCCATGAGCAAGTGGGAATGGGATCAGGTGAGGCACCCCGGGAAGATTGTCAGGGCCAATATATCCTCGTGCCCTTTCCTCACTGAGGGCGGCTGCACCATCTACACCCGGCGCCCGATTATCTGCCGGATGTTCGGCACCGTGGGCAAGCAAGAACTCAAGAGACTGGCCATTGAAAATAGCTTCACTCTGGCGTGCCCCCGGGGAAAGGAGCCTGAAACGCCTCTACCGGCCCGTGATGCCCTGGAAATCCTGATTGCCTACCAGCGGGTAGTTTGGCGGGAATTCGCTCAGCACTTGGGGCAATGGCTGGCCTACCTCACGCCGGCCACGGCAGAAGCGCCGGTGCCTGATAAATTCCAATGGCTGCGTTATGTAATGGCCACGCCTGAGGGGAAACGAAAGGTCTGCATGGACGTTTTACGTCTGCCCATGGCGCCCGGCCCCGGGGGAAGCTGGGAAGCCATGATGCCAAGAACTTCAAATGAAGAAGCCGAGAAGCTGATAAATGTCTTGCAATCCTGACAAAATGAGTGTAATGCAGGACTCAATAACTTCGTGCAGCGAGAAGTTTTTAGATTTGCGCAAGGTGCGCCGTCGCATTGAAGACCGATTGAGGAAGGACGATGAAGCCGTGAAAGCCACGGCACGACTGTTAAAGATCAAGCAAGACTGAAAAACCTGGGCAAAGCATAGCCTCGCAAGAGGCACCCGCACGGCCCGCAACCCCTTCACCGGGGCGGCGGGCCGTTTTCTTTTTAAGGAGCCAAATTATGAATTTATTCGCAAGGCTTTTGAAGGTGGACGTGGCCCGGCAAGAAGTCACGGGCCGGATCGCCCGTGAGGAACCGGACGCCTCCAAGGAGATCATGGACTACGAAACCTCAAAGCCCCTGTTCCGGGCCTGGTCTGAATCCTTCCATGTGGCCACGGGGGGAATGAGCAAGGGGAACGTGCGGGCTATGCACGGGAAGGTGGCCGCCGGCAAGCTCACGGAGATTTCCTTTGACGATGCGCAGAAAGCCGTTGACGTGGTGGCCCATATCGTTGACGCCGCTGAGTGGGAAAAATGCCTTAAGGGCGTTTACACCGGCTTCTCCATCGGGGGGAGCTATGCGAAACGCTGGGAAGACGGCGAGCTCATGCGCTACACCGCCAAGCCCTCTGAAGTCTCCTTGGTGGACAATCCCTGCATCAAGAGCGCCCGGTTTTCACTGGTGAAAGCTGACGGCACGGTTGAGGAATGTGAGCTGTGCAAGGGTGACGAAGCACCGGCCCCGGCCCCTGACGTGGCCGGTGAAGGCCCCACGTTTGAAGACCTGGCCAAGTATGCCGGCGAGGAAGTCTTTGACGCCGGCATGGCCATTGAAGCCCTGAGCACCATCCTCTACCTGTTCGACAAGGAAAAAACCGAGGATCACCCGGAAGCCGCCGGCCAAATGGCAAACCTGGGGGCGGTTATCTGCAATCTCAAAGCGTTCATTGCCTCTGAAATCATGGAGGCTCAGCCTACGGGCGGCGCACCGGAAATGCTCATGATGGCGAAAGCGGTCATGGTCATTGCCAAGGCTGGGGCCCGAAATAGCAAGTCTGACTCTGATCGGATTCAGGGGATTCACGATCACTCAGTTTCCCTCGGAGCGGCTTGCGCAGCCGCCAAGGCCGAGAAAGGAGAAGGTGACAGTATGGAAAAAGCAGAACTGGAATTGCAACTTACCAAGCGGGATGAGGAAATCACCGGCCTGAAAAAGACCGTTGATATCCTCACGGGCGATCTGAAGGCGATCAATGAAAAGCTGGCCAAGCTGGAAGCGGAGCCGGCGCCTGGTGGCCCGGCGGCCAAGGAAATCCCGGTTAAAGCGGTTGAGAAGGCTGCGGACACTTCCAGCGCCGCCGGCCCCTCTGAGGCCGAAATGATCGAGAAGAATGACACCGTGGGCCTCTTGAAACTGGCTCATCAGAAACCTTTCCGCATCGGCGGGTAAAGGTCGCCTATCACGGCTGAAGGAGAAAAAGAAATGCAAGGTGCAATGACCCAAGAAACCATCAACCTGATTAAAGCGGCCATGCTTGACCCGAATAGCGAGCTGGCCAAGGCGTTCGTTCAGAGCGCCGTCACCGCCGGCCTCACTGCCTATGACCTGGAGGCACCGGCCAAGACCCTTTATCCCGTCTTAACCCCGCTGCGCAACCGGATTCCCCGGGTGAGTGGCAAGGGCGGCATTCAAGCGAACTGGCGGGCCGTGAGAGCTATCAACACCGCCAAGCTGAGTGCCGGCGTCGTGGAAGGGAAACGTGGCGGGATCATCACCACGATCACTGAAGAATATCTGGCGGCTTACCGGGGCCTCGGCCTGGAAGACACCGTGACATTCGAAGCGCAGTATGCCGGCCAGGGCTTTGAAGACATTAAAGCCCGTGCCGTGCGGGGCCTCCTGCAAAGCCTCATGATCCAGGAAGAAGCGATCATCCTCGGGGGCAATGGCGCTGCGGTGGCCCTGGGCAAACCGACCGCTCCGACCGTCACTGAAAATCTGGCGGCGGTACTCCCCGGCGACTTCAAGGCCGGCACGAAATACAAGGTTGGAGTTGTGGCCCTGACTCTGGAAGGTTACAACCTGTCCTCCGTGGCCGGCGGCATCGTTCAATCCTACTCCCGCACCAACGGCGGGGCGGATGCGGCGGATACCGTCAACGGCGGCAGCAGCACCCCGTCTGACCTGACTGAAATCTCGATCTCAGCTTCCGGCGTGGATACTCAGTCAATCAACATGAGCACCCCGGTTGTCCCGGGCGCCGTGGCCTACGCCTGGTTTTGGGGGGCGAGCGCCGGCGATCAGCTCTTGGGCGCAATCACCACGATCAACGCCTATGCGGCCACGACCCTTCTGGCTACGGGCACGCAGAAGCAAGCCGCCCTGAATGCGGTTGACAACAGCAAGAACAGCCTGATCTTTGACGGCTTGCTGTACCAGGCATGGAAGACCGCCAGCGGCGCATACATCAAGAACATGGCGACCCTGGCCCTCAAGGGCGTAGGCACCCCGTTGACCGCCGGCACGGACGGCACAATCGCCGAGTTTGACGCCGCCCTGCAATCCATGTGGGACAACTATCGACTGAGCCCGACTCGGATGATCGTTTCTGGCCAGGAAATGAACTACATCCGCAAGAAGATTCTCACCGGCTCCGCAACCGGAGCGCAACGGTTTGTCTTTTCCGCTGATCAGAACGGCGTCATGGGCGGCGTCATGGTCAACGCCTACCTCAACCCCTTCGGCATGGGGGCGGCCAAGCCTATCCCCATTGAACTTCATCCGAATATGCCCCCGGGCACGGTGCTCTTTGACACCGATGATCTCCCCTACACCCTGAGCGGCGTTACCAACGTCAAGCAAATCCGGACCCGCCAGGAGTATTATCAAATCGAATGGCCGCTGCGCACCCGCAAGTACGAGTACGGCGTCTATTGCGATGAGGTTCTGCAAAACTACTTCCCGCCGGCCTTCGGGATCATCACGAACATCGCCGCCGGGTAAAAGGGGTGCCTCATGCAGTTAAAAGCACCTGAAGGGATCAAGAGCGTGGCGGTTGGCGGGACGCAATATTCCGTTGACCGCCTCGGCGTGGTGGAAGTGCCGGCTGAAGCCGTGGAGCAATTTGTCGGCCATGGCTTCACCCCGTATTTCCCGCCGGCGCCTGAAGTGAAGGCGGCGGAAGAAGAAAAGCCGGAAACCTCGGAAGAAGAAAAGCCGGGCAAGCGGCCTTACCACAAGAGGTAATCATGCCTGACTTGACGACCCTGGCAAAAGCGAAGGCATGGCTCGGGTTGGGGATGGAAGTTGAGCCTGGCTCAATCCCCGTAAACCCGGGGCCTTATACCGTGACCGTGATTAAGGCTTCGGCCTGGCAGGGTGACGGCGGGGTTTTGTTCTCAGCGACCGGCGTGCCCCTGGTGAAAGTCACCGGGCCGCCGGCGGCTGGCCAATTTGCCGTGGCCGCTGGGGTTTATACCTTCAATTCAGGCGATGCCGGCAAGGCCGTGCGGATTGCTTACCTCACCTTCAACGTGGACGATAACCTTCTGGCGGCCTTGATCACGGCGGCCAGCGCCTTCATTTTGGATTACCTGTCCAGAGATATTGTCACCGCGGCTTACACTGAATACCGGGATGGGCCGGGTGGCCATGCCCTGTCAATGAAAAATTACCCTGTGACCGCCGTTTCTGCGGTTGAGATTAACGGCGTGGCTATTCCGGTGGCATCAGATCAAGTTAGCTTTGGCTATCTATTTGATGACCGGCAAGTCATTCTTCGAGGTTACACCTTCACCCGGGGCCGGCAGAACGTCAAAGTCACTTACACCGCCGGCTATGCTGCGGTACCCGCTGACCTTGAGCAAGCCTGTCTTGAACTGGTGGCCTATAAATATCGGGGCCGGGATTGGACAGGGCAATCGAGTAAAATCATCGGGGGTGAGAATATCACCTATGTTGTCAAGGAAATGCCTGACAGCGTTTTGGGAGTGCTCAAAGGCCATGCCCGGGTGGCGCCGATATGATCAAAGCTGAAATCATTGGCAGTGAACAAGTGGTGGCCATGCTGGGGAGCATTTACCCCAAAGTCATTGACATTACTAAAAAAAGCATAACCGCCAGCCTCTTTGAATTATCGGCTTACGTCAAGGCCAGCAAACTCAGCGGCCAGGTTTTGAGAAATCGGTCTGGCCGGCTGCGGCGTTCAATCCATACCACGGACGTGGAGGACAAGGGGGGTACGATTGAAGGCGCCGTGGGCACGAATGTTGAGTATGCGGCGGCTCATGAGTACGGGTTTAGTGGCTCGGTGACGGTTAAAGCGCACATGAGAATGTGCAAGCAAGCCTTCGGGCGTGCCCTCAAGAACCCGCGTTCAATTAGCGTTGGCGCTCATGGACGCACGGTAAACCTACCTGAGAAATCGTTTCTCAGAAGTGCTCTCAAGGAACTGGCGCCGCAATTTATCACCAGGCTAAAAGAGGACGTGGCCAAAGGGTTAAAAACATGAGCCTCACCCGGGAAGCAATATACGGGGCACTTTGGGATTTGCTCAAGGCCCTCCCCGGGTTCAAAACCAAGAGCCGGCGGCTGGCTCATTGGGCTGATGTCCCAAAAAGTGAACAGCCGGCACTTTTCATGGCGCAAGCCGGCGAGGTGGCCATGCCCCGGCGAGGGCTTCCGGCCAAGTGGCATTTAAGCGTCAACTTATATATTTATGTCGTGGCTGACGATGATCCTTATTCCTCGCCGGCCCCCGCCCTTAATGCCCTTCTTGATGCAGTTGAAGCGGCCCTATGCCCGAACATTTACGAGTTCCAAACCTTGGGCGGTCTGGTACACAACGCTTGGATCAGCGGCAAAATCGAAACCCTGGAAGGGGTACTCGGCGGCCAGGAGGTCGCTGTGATTCCCATTGAAATACAGACCCATGCCTAACGGGGGAAATTTGTATGGCAGATAAAGACAAAACCAAGGAGGCCCCGCCCGTGGCGGTTGCCGTTGTTTTCGATGAGGTTTTCCAAAAGCATTTTCACAATTCCCCCACGTTCAGCCAGAACGTGGACATTGCCAATCAGCTTCAGGAATTCAAGCAAGACTTCCTGGCCCGGCTGAAGGAGGTCTAAGGTTATGCAATATGGATTCGGTTCTGGCAGCTTGTGGGCTATCCCGACTCATACGATTGCGGGCGTGGCCATTACGAACCCGACTCCGGTGCCCTTTGCCGGGCTGCAGGAAGGTTCGGTTGAATTTTCCGGCAACGTCAAAGAGCTTTACGGGCAATACCAATTCCCGCTAATCACCATGCCCGGGCATAAGAAGATCACCGGCAAGAGCAAGTTTGGGCAAATCAGTGGGGCGGCTCTCAATGTGTTCTTCGGGGAAACGCCGGCCACGGGTGAGATCAAAGTCGCCAAGGATGAAGCGGGAACGATCCCGGCAGTAGCCGGCCCGTACACCGTCACCGTCACGAATAGCGCCACGTGGACGGTTGACCTGGGCGTGGTCTTCACCGTTACCGGCCTTCCCTTGACAAGAGTGGCGGCAAACCCGGCGACGGGTCAATATTCAGTGGCCGCCGGCGTTTACACTTTCGCTGCGGCTGATACTCTCCTGGGCGTCAAGATCAGCTATGTTTACACCGCGGCGGCGGCGCCTGGCCAGGTGATCACGATCAACAACAATATGCTGGGGGCGGCCCTTTTCTTCAAGGCCGTTTTGAGCATGATCGTGCAGGGCAAGCATATGACCTTCACCCTGAATAAGTGCATTTCCAATAAACTGAGCATGGCCACGAAGGGAGAAGATTTCACCATCCCTGAGCTCGATTTTGCGGCCATGGCAGATGATTCAAACGTGGTGGGCACTATCAGCCAATACTCAGCATAAGCGCATAAAAGGGGAGGGGGTTTATGCCTGACGGTGAAAAAATCATGGTGGGCGGCGAGGAAATGATTCTCCCGCCCTTGAACTGGAAGTCCAGCAGGAAGTTTTTTAAGGCGGTAACAAGCGGCGCCCTGGAAAACCCTGATGAGGCGGTTGACCTCATGCCGGAATTGCTCTTTGCGGCCCTGGTGAGAAACTACCCTGAGCTTACTCAGGAGGCGTTAGAAGACCGTATCACCCCAGGAGAGGTATTGGCCGCTATCCCGATTTTGTTACGGGTGAGCGGATTTTCACAGGCCCAGGCGGGGGAATCGTAGGGGGGAAGGGTCATGACCCGGATTGGGACGGAATTACCGCCCGGATCATAACGGCTACGGGTTGGACTTGGGATTATATCGAGTGTGAAATGACCCTCCCCCGCATTTTGGTTTTGATGGATTATTGGGAGGATTGGCCACCTCTCCATACCATCACAAAGCCCCTGCTCACGTTCATGGGGTGCAAGCCGGCGGACACTTCAGCGGTTGCACCTGGAAATCAAGATAACGCCGGCCTTCTCTCAGAACTTGGGGCGGCTGGGATAATCATGGAGTAAGCCCATGGCTGGCGATGATCTGGTACAGGTAAAATTCGGGGCGCAAACCTCAGAGATTGAGGCCGGCGCCAAAAAGGCTTCAGATGCAGTAAAATCCTCAGTTGACCACATGAAAGGATCTTTTGACGGCATGGGTAACGCGGTCAAATCCTTTCACACTGAATTCAAATCCGGCCTGGACAACGTAACCGCTTCACTTGCAAAATTTTCTTCGATGATCATGGGCATAGGGGCGCTTCTTGCCGGGGGCGCCCTTTTCAAAGGCGCCATTGATACCTTCGTCAAAATGAACTCTGAAACCAAGAAGCTGGGTACGATTATGGGCATGACGACTGAGGATGCCCAGGCCCTTCTTATGACCTTCAAGCGGGTTGGGGTTGAAGGCGAAACCGTCACCCGGGCCGCTATGATTATGACCCGGCAGCTTAAAACGAATGAGCAGGCATTCAATGACAACAAAGTGGCTACCCGGGACTCATCCGGCAACCTCTTGAGCATGAATGAAATCATGTTCAATGCGATTGAACGGCTCAAAGACATGGAAGCCGGCACTCAGCGAAATATGCTGGCCACCACGCTTTTCGGGCGCTCAGTGGGAGATTTGCCGGGCTTTCTAAAATTGACCTCTGAGGCCGTGGACGAAATGAAGCAACGGTTGGCAGACCTCGGCATGACCATAGACGATGTGTCGACGGCTAAAGCCCGGGCGTATAAAGAAGGAATGTTCGATGTGGGATTAGTGACCACGGCGCTCAAATACAAAATTGGCGAAGAACTTATCCCGATCCTCATTCAGTTGGGGAAGTATTTTAGCTCAGAGGGGCCGGCAGTTATCAGCACTTTTGCAAGCTCACTGAAGGTCATTCTTATTGCCTTTGAGTTGGTCAAGGTGGGCGTGTCTGATTTGATCAACCGGCTCCGAGCGCAATGGCAAGGTCTGCTCACTGAGTGGCAGGGCTGGCATGACTTCATGAAGGCTGTCACTACTCTATCATGGGATAACATTGTAGCGGCCTGGGAGCGGGGAAACCTCCGGGTGCAGATGGTCACACAGAACGCCATGGTCAACACCACGAAGATTTACGCTGATGCCCTGACGAACATTGAAGGTCTTTTTGCCAGGTTCGGCGGCGGCGGCGGTGACTTGGGCGGGGGCGGCGGGGGCAAAGGCGGCGGTGAT
>Ga0210377_10002104_pt1 | contig 17684 bp, 12 predicted proteins | sample PLM4_65_b1redo_FD_155480 | JGI IMG/M metagenome (GOLD analysis project Ga0210377, IMG submission 155480) | Groundwater sediment microbial communities from an aquifer in East River, Colorado, USA - PLM4_65_b1 redo | ecosystem: Environmental > Terrestrial > Soil > Riparian zone | place: USA: East...
GCCGCAACGTCGCGGTGATCGGCACCGGGGCGAGCGCCGTGCAGGTGGTGCCCTCGATCGCGCCGCAGGTCGCGAAGCTCAGCGTGTTCCAGCGCACGCCGGCCTGGGTCGTCCCGAAGCTCGACAAGGCCTACTCCGAGCACGCCCGCGAGCGCTACGCGCGACATCCCCTCAGCCTGCGCGCGAGCCGGCTCGCGCAGTATGGGCTCAGCGAGCTGCTCGGGCCGATGATCTTCCTCGACTCGAAGCGTCTGTCGGCGCCCGGCGAGCGGATGTCGATGAGGCACCTGCGCGCGCAGGTGTCCGACCCGGAGCTGCGCCGGAAGCTGACGCCGGGTTTTCAATTCGGCTGCAAGCGCATCCTCATCTCGGACGACTACTGGGCGAGCTTCGAGCGCGAGAACGTCGAGCTGGTGACGGATCCGATCGCGGAGATCCGGCACGGCGGCATCGAGACGAAGGATGGCCGGCTGCACGAGCTCGACGCGATCGTGCTCGCCACCGGCTTCGCGGTGAGCCTGGCGCGGGCCCCGTTCGCGATCACCGGCCGCGGCGGCCGTACCCTCGACGAGGCGTGGCAGCGCGGCGCGGTCGCGTACAAGGGGATGACGGTCTCGGGCTTCCCCAACTGGTTCATCCTGATGGGGCCCAACACCGGGCCTGGACACACTTCGGTGCTGGTCTTCACCGAAGCGCAGATCGAGCACCTGCTGCAGGCGATCGGCAAGCTCCGCGACGAGGGCCTGCGCTATGTGGACGTGCGCCAGGACGTCCAGGACCGCTACAACGCGGGCATCCAGGCGCGCATGCAGCACATGGTCTGGCACACCTGCCGGAGCTGGTACCTCTCCCCCGACGGCAGCAACCACGCCCTGTATCCGGGCTTCGCCGCCGAGTACGCGCTGCGCGCGCGCCGCTTCCAGCCGGCGGACTACGCGATCGCCACGTTCCCGGCCGCCTGAGCGCGCCGCGTCTGGCCGCGGCTCCCCGCTCCCGAACCCGTTCTCGCGATGGAGGCTGTGAAGCAGGTCGAAGCGCAGGGCGGATGGGGTGGCTGCGAGTCCCGGCCTTCAGCAAAGCGACCGACGAGCGACGCTCCGGACCCATTCAAGATCCGGAGCGTCGCCGGCGGCCGTGCCCTCGAGGGCAGGGATCAACGGCGGCTGCTCGCCCCCAGACGGCACGTCTCGCCGCCAGTCTTCGCGCCCAGATAGGTGAACGTCAGACTGTTGTCCGAGGTGATCCCGTCCCGGCGCAGGACCACGTCGACGGACGAGACGTCATCGCAGCGCAGCGGTGCCTGCACGACGATGCTCGTGACGCTCGCCGCCTGAATGGACGCAGCCATGGTCCCGAAGCTCACCTCCACGCTGGTCCCGGCGAAGCCGGTACCCACGATCTCCACCAGCGTTCCGTCGGGCCCCGAGCTCGGCGTGAGCGAAGTCAGGTGCGGAGCCGGTACCGGGTTCACCTGGATCGCGACGGTCTGGGCCGAGGTGTGCTCGGCGCAGTCCGATGCCACGAAGCTCACGACGTGCAGGCCGGCGTCCGCGTTGCCCGGCTGCCAGATGAAGACGCCTGACGCGTCGAAGTAGGCTCCGGACGGCAGGGAGGACGCGGAGAAGGTGAGCGCGTCACCGTCCGCGTCGGCGGCGTCGAGCGGGATCCAGACCACTTGGCCGGCATCCACGACGACGTCGGCGGGGTCCGCGAGCTCGGGCGTGGCGCCCGTGGGCCGATCGGAGACCAGGATCGGCACGCTCTCGCTCGCCTGGCTCCCGCTGCTATCGGTCACGAGGAGGGTGATCGAGATCGCGTCCAAGCGGCCGCAGCCCACCGCGTCGAGCGGCGCTGCATAGACGAAGCGGCCCTCGGGGCTGATCGACGCCCCCGGCGGCAGCGGCGTGGCGTCGAAGACGAGCGAATCGCCGTCCGCGTCGCTCGCCGTGAGCTGAAGCTCGAGAACTTCGCCTTCCGCGATCTGCTGCGGGCCCACCGGATCCAGGACCGGCGACTGGGCCAGGACGGGCGCGAGGCAGCTCGCGCCGGACACGTAGTCCGCGATCTCGGACCGGCTCGCGTCGCTGAACCGCGTGACGTCCGCAGCCTGCGACGTCGCCATCAGGCCGGCGTCAGCATGGTCGGCTCCGAGCGTGTGCGCTGCCTGGTGCGCGAGCAGCAGCGCGATCGACGAATCGGCGAGACCGCGAGCCTGGTTCACGCCGTAGCGGGAGCTGCCGCAGGCGCTGGCCACCCAACTCTGGCCGAGGGCCGTTCCCTCGAAATTGCGCCCCGAGAAGAGCTGCGCAGCGTCGTAGGATTCCGAGATGTCGTTGGAAAAGCGGTCGCGAAACTCACTCAGCAGCTTCTCGGAGTTCTTCGAGGTGTACGGATCGCGACCGGACCAGGCGCGCTGGACGACGATGCGATGGGTGAGCCCGAGGTCGCTCTCGTAGAAGCCATTCACGGCGTTCACGATCGCCGCGATGCGAGCGTTGGCCTGATCGGCCCCGCCCGCTTGCGCGAAAAATCGGGCATCGGCCTCGGTCGCGAGCTCGATCTCGCGAACATCCGCGGCGGGCAACGACGGCGGAGCGCCGCTCGCGACGAGACTTGCGGGCAGCGAGAGGGCGCAGCCCTCGAGCAGCCGCCCGACGTCCGCCGCGGGGATTTCGCGGACCCAGAGCAGGGCGTTCTCCGACTTGGGGTCGGAGCGCAGATCGTAGAGGACGCCCGATGCGCGCAGGAGACCCGCGAGGCGGCCGTCCGGCAGCTGGGCGAGCTTTGCGAAATCGCGTTGCCCGGATTCCGGAGCGACGCTGCCCGTGAAGGTCCGAACGTCCGGCCGGTCGAGGGGAGTCCGCACCCTGTAGCGGTCGACGACCTCGGCCTGGTAGGCGTCCGCGAGCACGTCCGCGGGATGGAAGGCGACGTCGCGATTTCCGTCGCGCGTCGGCAGGATCATCCGGAAGGAGCTCGCCTGCGCGAGTGCCGTGCGCTCGTAGTCGCCGAGCGCCGCCCAGCTCCGGAAGTCCGCGGCGCGGGCCTGCGGTGCGGCGATGATCAGTGGGCTGGCGACGAGCGCCATCCAGAGGAGCGAGAGCAAGCGGTGGATCGGTCGGGGGGTGGTGGTCATGGACGGTCTCCTTGATTGCTGACCCTGTGGATCGGCCCCGCGTGCGGCGGTCCGAATCAGGTGAAAACCGGAAGGGTCGCTAAGAGAACCCCGAGCCGACCGGTTCCCGTTCTGGCTCTGGCGCGGGACGGCGCGCGGCAGCGGCGCGCGCGTCGCGCGGAGGGAGCGGCTCGCCGAGAGCGCGTCCGTCGGGGTTGCAGCAGTTGCCCTCGTCCGCGGGCTCGAGCCCCTGCGGTGGACCGTTGCCTCCCGAAGCAGGCTCGCTATCTCCGCTGCGGGAACCCAGGCCGAATGGCCCGGTCGCGGCTGGGACATCGGAAGTCCTCCTCGCCTTGCGACGGGGAGGATCGACGCGCCGGGAAGCGGTCCGCATCCCGCGAACACCGCAAGCGCAGGCAAGAGAACCCCGAACGGGGCGTCAACGCGGCCGTTCGACGCCGGGGCGCGCGCAGGCCGCGGCCGGCAGGAGCACCTCGAAGGACGCGCCGCCACAGCGGTCTTCGCTGCACACGCGAACGCGGCCGCCGCTCTGGGCGACGATGCCCTCGACCGCCGCGAGCGCGAGGCCGAACCCCGGCCCCTCGGACAGGCTGTAATAGGGCTCGAAGATTCTCGTCCGGGCGGCGCAGGAGAGACCGGCGCCGGTGTCGTGCGCCGCCAGCAGCGCGTACCGCGTCGGCCGCGCCGTCGCGTTCGGGGGGGCGTCCGCCTCGCCGGCGGTGACGGCGCGTGTCTCGAACCGGCAGCGGCCCCCCTCCGGCATCCGGTGCAAGGCGGTCATCGCCAGATTCGAGAAGATGCGCTCGAGCTGCTCCGGATCGACGAAGACGGCCGGAACGTCCACGCCGGGAGCGACTTGCAGCTCGATCTGCTCCCCGACGATCTCGCGCAGCCGCTCCTGCGCCGCCACCAGCGCCTGATTCAGGTCGACCTCCCTCGGCTGCAGCGCCTGCTTGCACGCCACGGCGAGCAGCGCGCGGGTGAGCTCGCGCGCCCGCTTCGCCGCCCTCTGGATCCGCTCGAGCTCCTTGCCGGGCACGGCTCCGGACGACAGGCGGTCGAGGGCGAGCTCGGAGAGCCCGGAGATCACGACGAGGAGATTGTTGAAATCATGGGCGATGCCCCCTGCGAGCCGCCGGATCGCCTGCGCCTGGTCCTCGTCGTGCGCTGTCACGTTCCTGATAGCGGCTCGCCCCCGAGCGGCCATTAGTAGAGAGGGGGGCCCCGAGGGGCCAAAGCCGGGCGACCGGTCTGCCGATGAGACACCTCTCAGCGTAAGCACGAGGCTTCGACATGGGGCTCATCACCCGGGTCCTCCTTGCGGACGACCACAGCATGTTTCGAGATGCGCTTCGCAGCATCATCGAGAGCCAGGGCTCCGCGACGGTCGTCGCAGAGACCGGCGATGGCCGCGAAGCCGTCCAGCTGACGCTCGAGCACCGCCCCGACATCGCGGTCCTCGACCTGTGGATGCCGCGTCTCTCGGGCGAGGAGGCCACCCGGCAGATCGTCGAGAGCGGCTGCGGAACGCGGGTACTGATCCTCAGCATGCACGAGGACTCGAAGCCGGTGCGTGGCGCCTTCCGCGCCGGTGCCCTCGGCTACGTGGTCAAGAGTGCCGCGTCGGGAGAGCTCCTGGATGCCATCGCCGCTCTGCGCGCTGGCCGAACGTACGTTTCGCCGTCGGTGGCGCACCATCTGGTGAGCGCTCTCGACGAAGAGCAGCCGGCGGCGGGCCCGCTCTCGAGCCTGACGGACCGCGAACGCGAGGTCCTCCAGCTGATTGCCGAAGGACTCTCCACCAAGGAGGTGGCAACGCAACTGGGTGTCTCAACGAAGACCGCGGATTCGCACCGGACGAGCCTGATGCGGAAGCTCGGAATTCACAAGGCATCGGAGCTGGTCCGGATCGCGATTCGCGAAGGGATGATCGCGCCGTAACATGGCGACCGACCTCGCGACCACCGAAGAGAGCTCGCGCGAGGGCACGCAACGGCTCGCCACGGCCGCGGAGCGCGCTGGCGGCGGGAGCCCGGCTCTGCAGCGGGAGCAGAAGCTCGAGGCCATCGGTCAGCTCGCGGGTGGCCTCGCCCACGATCTCAACAACCTGCTCACGATCATCGTCGGGAATCTCGAGCTCGTGAAGCGGCGCTTCGGGGACACGCCGGGCCTCGCACGGCGCGTCGATGCGGCGCTGAGCGCCAGCTCGCGCGCAGCCGAGCTGACCCGAAGGCTGCTCGGGATCTCGCACCTTCAGCCGATGCGGCTGGAGGCGGTGGACGTGGGATGCCTCGTCATCGGGCTGGCGGAGCAGCTCCAGCGCACCTGGGGGAGATCGATCGTCATCGAGACGGACATCGAGCCCGACGTCGTCCCGATCCAGACCGATCGAAGCCAGCTCGAGACGGCGCTGGAGAATCTCTGCCTCAACGCGCGCGACGCGATGGCGCCGGGAGGCTGCCTCCGGCTCGCCGTTCGCACGGTCGGTGTGCGACGCGGCGAGGTCCGAGGCGCGGTGGCGGCGCTCGAACCGGGCGATTACGTGGCGGTCGAAGTCCGCGACGACGGGGCAGGAATGCCGCCCGACGTGCTGGAGCAGGCGTTCGATCCATTCTTCACCACCAAGGAGCTCGGGGCCGGGGCCGGCCTCGGCCTCAGCATCGTGCACGGCTTCGTGAGACGCGCGCGCGGCGCCGTGGATCTGAAGAGCGCGCGAGGGAACGGCACCTCCGCGGTGCTCTATCTGCCGACGTCGGCGAGCGGGCATCGGGTCGCGACCGCGCCTCCGGAGGCGAGCCTCCCGCGATCGATGCGGAGCACGACGGTACTCTGCGTCGAAGACGACGAGGACATCCGCGAGTTCGCGGTGGACGTGCTGCGGGATGGCGGCTACGAGGTCTGCGAAGCAGCGAACGGTCGCGCTGCGCTCGAGGTCCTGCGCAGTGAGCGTCCCTTTGATCTCCTGCTGACGGACGTCCTGATGCCTGGCGGAGTGACCGGGCGGGCGGTCGCGGGCGAAGCACGCTCCCGCCGGACCCGGATCCGGGTCCTCTATGTGTCGGGATACGCACCCGACGCGTTGCTCGGCGGCGGTCGACTCGAGAGTCACGAGAGCTTCCTCGCCAAGCCGTACAGCGCCGCCGACCTGCTTCGATCGGTAGAGGACGCCCTCGAGCGTGGAGACCCGTCTTGATCCCGAATCGACTTCTCGTCATCGATGACGAGCCCGAGGTGTGCGATTTCATCCGCGAGGCGGCGTCGGATTGGGGCTTCGAAGCGTTGTCCGCCACGCGGTTCGAAGAGATCGAGTTCGCGTTTCGCGCCTTCAAACCCGCCATGATCCTTCTCGACCTGGCGATGCCGGATCACGACGGAGTCGAGGTCCTCCGCTTTCTCGCTCGCGAGAGGTGCGATGCCGGGATCATCCTGGCGAGCGGCTTCGACGAACGGGTCCTGAACGCGACGGTCCGCCTGGGAGTCGAGCTCGGGCTGCGCATGGTCGGAACGCTGCGCAAGCCGATCGGCATCGCCGACCTGGAGGCCGCCTGTCGGAGCACGCAGGGGCACCGGTTCGAGGTCGCGCGGTCCGAGCTCGAGAGGGCCTTGCAGAAGGACGAGCTGCTCCTGCACTGGCAGCCGAAGGTCAGCCTGGCGGACGGGACGATCTGTGGGGTCGAAGCGCTGGCGCGCTGGCAGCATCCGGATCGCGGGCTCCTGATGCCGAACGACTTCATACCCTGCTTCGAGGAGATGGGCCTCATCACGCCGATGACGCGCAAGGTGGTGGCCGCGGCGCTGCGTCAGCGGGCCGCATGGGAGCGCGAGACGCTCGGCTTCGGCGTCGCGGTCAATCTCTCGGCCCGACTGCTCGGAGACCTCGAGCTCCCCGATGAGCTCGCGACGCTCTCGCGCGACGCCCACGTCGATCCATCCTCGTTGACTCTCGAGGTCACCGAGACGGCGGCGATGGAGGAACCCGTTCGTGTGACGGACGTGCTCTCCCGACTCCGTCTCAAGGGCTTTCGCGTCTCGCTGGATGACTTCGGGACGGGGTACTCCTCGTTGCTGGCGCTGCACCGCATGCCGTTCAACGAGCTCAAGATCGACAAGTCCTTCGTCCTCGAGCTCGGCCGGACGACGGAGTCGACGATCATCGTGAAGGCCGTCGTCGGTCTGGCGCACAACCTGGGACTCGAGGTGTGCGCGGAGGGAGTCGAAACCCGTGCGGCCTGGGACATTCTCGCAGCGCTCGGCTGCGACGTGGCCCAGGGATACCTGATCAGTCGGCCTGTGCCGGCGGAGGAGATCCCGGACTGGACGCAACGCTGGTCGCAGCGTCGAGCGGACCCCCGATGATCCTCTGCACCACGCGGTGCAGCTCCTCGATCGAGAGCGGCTTGGACAGGTGCGGCGCCGACGAGTGCTCGAGAAACGCCCGGGTCTCCGGGGTGAGGCTGTCGCCGGTGACGAAGACGAAGCGCTCGATCATCTCCGGGAAGCGCTGAGACACCTTCCGATACAGCCCGGGGCCATCGAGCTCGGGCATGCGTAGATCACTCAGCACGACGTCGTATCGGGTGGTCTCCATCCGCGCCAGTGCGACCTTGCCGTTCTCCGCGACATCCACCTCGTGACCCTCGTCGCTCAAGAACTCGGCGAGCAGCTCGGCCACGGCGGGATCGTCGTCCACGACCAGGATCCGCGTCTCGCCCTTGGAGATCGTCAGGGCGATCGGGGAGCTCGGGACCGGCTCGGGAGGAGTCGACGAGACGGGCAGCACGATCCGGAAGACCGCCCCGCTGCCGGGCGGCGACTCTGCTTCGATCGTGCCCTCGTGGCTCTCGACGATCCCACGGCACAGGGAGAGGCCGAGCCCCGTGCCCTTGCCGGGTGGCTTCGTCGTGAAGAAGGGATCGAAAATGCGCGCGCGCGTCGCCGGTGGGATCCCGGGTCCGCTGTCCGTCACGGTCAAGACGATGCGAGCCCGCTCAGCGTCGTGACGCGTCGAGATCATGATCTTCCTGGGAGCGGGAGCGTCGGCGAGGGCGTGATGGGCGTTCGACAGCAGGTTGAGGAGCATCTGCTGGATCAGATGAGCATCCCCGACGAGAGCGGGGAGTTCTCCGGCCAGTGCGAGGTCGGTCTCGATTCCGTCCATGTGCAGGGGGTGAGCCAGCAGCTCGAGCGTTTCCTCGATCACGCGGTTCAATTGCACGCTCTGGCGCGAAGGCGGCTGCTGTCGCGCGATCGCCAGGAAGTTCTTCACGATTCGCGCGCACCGCTCTGCCGCCTTCACGATCTTCTCGACCCGCTCGACCCGCTCGACCCCATGGCCCCGCTCGGCTTCCCGTCGCAGGAGGGCGGCCTGCCCCAGGACCACGGCCAGCGGGTTGTTCAGCTCGTGAGCGACGCCTGCCATGAGCTCCCCCATCGCGGAGAGCTTCTCTGCGACGTGGAGGGCTTCTCGTTGCGCACCGACTTCCTCTTCCGCTTGCTTGCGCTTCGTCACGTCCTGGACGAAGCCGTGGAGCAGGAGCCTCGCGCTGGGCTCGTCCCAGGCGAGCCGTGCCTCGTCTCTCCACCAGGCGACCGCGCCGTTTCGTCGCAGCACGCGATACTCCGATGCGAACGAGTGGCTCGTAGACGTCTCCGCGCGCTCGGCCAGAACGCGACCTCGATCCTGCGGGTGGATCTGCCTCGGCCAGAGACTGGAGTCCGCCAGCCATTCCTCCGCGCTGAAGCCGGTCATCTCCAGGATCTGCGGGCCGACGAAGAGGGTCTCTCCGGTGGGGGCGCTCAGGTAGCTGAGCGCCGGCATGTGCTCGAGCATCCGGCGGAGACGCTCCTCGGCTGCGTGCCGTTCCGCCTCGGCCTGGCGTCGCGCGCGCCGATTCTCGGTTTCGCGAAGCTCGCGCGCCAGCGCCGGAGCAAGGCGCGCCAGCTTCGTCTTCGCGACGAAATCGTGCGCTCCAGAGCGCAGCGACTCCACGGCCTGCGCCTCGTCGACGGTGCCGGAGACCATGATGAAGGGCAGCTCGAGTGCCCGCGCACGATAGAGCGCGAGAGCTTCCGTGCCGCTGAAGCTCGGCAAGCTGCAATCGGTGATGATCGCGTCCCAGCCGCCCCGGTCGAGGGCTTCCGCCATCGCGTCGTGCGTTTCGACCCTCTCCCAGGAGACCTCGTATCCCGCGCGGCGGAGCTCGTGGAGCAGGAGCTGCCCGTCGTCTTCGTTGTCCTCGACGAGGAGGATCCGCAGCGCCTGGTGCATGTCACGCGCCGCCTGGCTGCGGCGGGGGCTCGTTCAGGAACAGCCAATAGAGGCCGAGCTGGCGCACGCCCTCGACGAAGTGCGCGAAGTCGACCGGCTTTCGCACATCGCTGTTGGCTCCGGACCCGCGCAGCATGCCGCTGGCTCCGTCCAGATCGGCCCGTAGGCTCGTACCACGGTTCTCATCCACGTGGAAGCTTCGACGCATCGGCACGCGAACGGCCTCGGGCTTCCCGCGACACGTCCATGAGTTGCCGGAAGGCCTGCCGGGTGGTTGCGGATTCGTGATCCATCCATGCGCCTCCCAGCCGTGTCGCGCCAGCTTCCCATCGGCCGCGAACGCAGCCCGCTTGATCGGCCCCCGCGGTCGCAACCGGTCTTTCGGGTATCTCCGTGCGAGGGCTCAGGGTTTTCCCGGATCGGCCGCACCGCCGCCGGCACCGATCCTCTTCCTGAGCGATCGAAGGGAGAACCCGACATGGCGCGTCCCGCGGCGATTCCGAGCGCGAACCCGCTGAGCCCGACGGCCTCACACGGAGTCCTGCTGGGCGAGCGAGCGCTGCCTCGAGTCGCGATCTCGTTTCCCGTGCGCTTGCACGTGGACGACGCAGCTGTCCCTCACTACGCGCGCGCACGTGACCTCTCCGTGGCGGGCGTGGGAATCGAGTCGCCGCTATGCCTTGCTCTCGAGAAGATCCGTGGCGTGACGCTCGCGATTCCCACGGGCCGGATCGATCTCGCTGCCGAAGGCTGCTGGCAGGAGGCCGCCCCGGCCGAGGGCGGCTTTCTGGCGGGAATCCGCTTCGTCGGCGTCGAGAGCATCGCGCTGAATCAGCTCTGGGATCTGGTCCACCGTCAGACCCGGAACCTGATGCGCTGCTTCTCGCAGGTACGCGAGCTCGAGCCCTCGAGCCTGGACGACTCGCTGGATCTGATCCATCTCACGCGGCTTCGCGAAATCCCGGAGGGTGGCGTCCTCTACCGCCAGGGAATCCGATCGCCGGGTGGAGACTCGATTTTCATCGTCACGAGCGGTGAGGCGACGATCGACACCTGGACCGCAGGCGGCAGGCGGATCGTCCTGGGCCGTGCGGGCCCCGGGGAGGTGCTCGGTGGCCTCGCGCTGATCGCAAACGTTCCGCCCGACGAGAGCGCCACCGCCCTGCGCGACACGAGCCTGCTCGAGCTCTCCTGCATCGCCTTCGACAAGTTGAGGCAGACGAATCCGGCTCTCGCATTCGAGATCGCCGCGAGCGTGATGCGGAGTCACCTCGCTCGCAGGGCGAGGCTGTTCGATCGATGGAACGACACGGACGCGTCGGCTCAAACGAGCCGGGAGAACGGACTACCGGTCCACTGCGAAGGAGCCCCCCAATGAGAGCCGAATCCACGTTCGAGACGCTGTACCCTGAGAGTCTCCTCCTGGAGCGCCTCCCCGTAGGCTGCGAGCCGCGCCGGGTCGAGGCGGGCGCGATCACACCTGCCCTGGACCGCTCCGCTCTCGAGCTGCTCGTGCGCAGACCGCGCCGCCATATCCTGCTCGTCGAGGACGCGGCCTTCTCCGGCCGTTCGCTCGCCCGCATCCTCGGCCGCTGGAGCTTCGACGTCGTGACGGCATGCGCTGACGACGCCGCCGCTGAGGCCATCGAGGGCCTCGACCGGGTGGATCTCGCGGTCGTCGCGCTGCCCGGCTCCAGCGCCGCCGCCGTCGGGCGGCTCGCAGCGCTGCGCGCGCTGCCAGCGCTGGAGCGGACTCCGGTGCTGGCGGTCACGAGTCCAGAAGGCGGGGTCGTCGACTGCGACGAGCTTCGCAAGCACGGGGTGGTCGGTGTCATCAGCCGCGACCGGTCGCCCGAGCACGTCGCGTTCCGGGTGGGGCAGATCCTGCCGCTCGGGAGCGTGGCGGAACGGCGGCACGTCCGCGTCCCCGTGGACTTCGCCGTCGAAGTCGAATCGGACGCTGAGCGGACGCAGCAGCGGGCCGAGAACCTCTCGATGGGTGGCATCCGGCTTCGCAGCGCGGTCGCCCTCGAGGTCAACGCGACGGTCGGGCTGCGCTTCCGCCTGCCCATGCACCCCGCCGAAACGGTCGCGGTCGAGGCGCGGGTCATCCATTGTGAGCCTGTCGCCGACCGCGAGGGCGCCTACACCGTGGGTCTCTTCTTCCGCTCGATCCCGCTGCGGGGACGCACGCTCGTCGAGGTCGAGATCGTGCGGCTTCTCACGGGCTCGGTCCGTCCCTAGCGATCGCGGGCCGGCGAGCACGCGTCGGCCACGACCTTGTTCACGACTACCCAGTAGAGCCCGATCTTGGCCACGACCTCCACGAACTGGTCGAAGTCGAGCGGCTTCACGACATAGCTGTTCACCCCGTTCCGGTAGGTCTCCTCGAGGTCGCGCTCCTCCTTCGAGGATGTCATGACCACGACCGGGATCGAGCGCGTGCGTGCGTCCCGCTTGAGCTCCGCGAGGACCTGTGCGCCATCGACCTTGGGCATCTTGAGGTCGAGCAGGACGAGGCGCGGATCGCCGCCCTTCCGCCCGGCGTAGTCGCCGCGACGAAACATGTAGTCGAGCGCTTCTTCGCCGTCCTTCACCCAAACCACGCGATTGGCCACCTTGCTCTTGGTCAGCGCCCGGATCGCCAGCTCGGCATCGGTTTCGTTGTCTTCTGCGAGCAGGATCTCGACTGGCTGGAGATCCGTCATGGTTGCATCCTCCTTTTCGGCAGTGAGAACTCGAAGCTGGCGCCCGCTCCTACCGCACCTTCCGCCCGGACGCTGCCGCCGTGGCGCGCAACGATGCGCTGAACGATCGCCAGCCCGACTCCGGTTCCCGGAAACTCTGCATCGCGGTGCAGCCGCTGGAAGACGCCGAACAGCTTGCCGGCATAGCGCATGTCGAAGCCGGCGCCGTTGTCGCGCACCCAGTAGACGACCGCGTTCTCCTCGTCGCGCGCGCCCACCTCGATCTCGGGTCGCTCCGCGCGGGAGGTGAACTTGATCGCGTTGGAGATGAGATTGACCCACACCTGCTGGAGCAGCGCGGGGTCGCCCACGGCGTCCGGCAAGGGATGGACCGTGCAATTCGGTGGGGATCCGCTCGCCGCGAGCGCTTCGCGCAGGACTCCGCCGACGAGAGCGTTCATGTCGACGCGGGAGGCCCGAAGCGGCTTGCGACCGAGACGGGAGAAGGCGAGCAGGTCGTCGATCAGATGCCCCATCTTCGCCGTGTTGGTGAGCAGCACGCCGAGCAGCCGCTGGCCCTCGTCGTCGAGCTTCTCGCCGTACTCCTCGAGCAGGATCCGCGAGAAGCCGTCGATCGCGCGCAGCGGCGCGCGGAGATCGTGCGATACCGAGTAGCTGAAGGATTCGAGCTCTTTGTTCGCCGCCTCCGCCGTCTCCTTCGCGGTGCGCAGCGCGTCCTCGTTGCGCCTCCGCTCCGTGACGTCGCGGATGGCTGCGACCACGTGGAGCCCGCCGTCGGAACGCATGGGGCTGAGACCGATCTCGGCCGGGAACTCGCTACCGTCGCGGCGCAGGCCGAAGAACTCCTGGCCCGTCCCCATGGCCCGCACCGACGGTGCAGAGAGATAACGCGCCACGTCCTCGGGATGCCGGGCGCGGAAGCGCTCGGGAATCAGTGTCTCGACCGGCTGCTGCAGCAGCTCCGTGCGGGCATGGCCGAACAGCGTCTCCGTCTGCGCATTGGCGAGCACGATCCGCCCGTCCTCGGCGACGACGATCATCGCGTCCGGCGCGGACTCCATGAGGCTGCGGAGGCGCTCGTCCGACTTGTTCCGCTCGGTGATGTCGTGGGCCGCACCATACACCAGTCCTTCGCTGACCACGGGGGTGGAGTTCCAGAGCAGCGTGCGGTACGACCCGTCCTTGCAGCGATAGCGGTTCTCGAACGAGACGATCGTCTGGCCGGCCCGGATCTGACGCTCGAAGGCGTCGACGGTGGCGGCGTGGTCGTCGGGGTGCACGAACTCGAGGAAGGGTCGGCGGGTGAGCTCGTCGTCGTCGTAGCCGAGCAGGCGGCCCCAGGCCGGGTTGATTCGTTTGAAGAGTCCGTCGTCGCCGGCGACGCAGAGCAGATCCTGGGAGAGCGTGAAGATGCGATCGAGATCCTGCGCGAGACGGCGTCGCTCGCCGATGTCCAGCACGATCGAGCGGCTCATCAGGAAGCGGCCGTCGGCGTCGCGGATCGCGCTCGCGCTCACCGAGACGGGCATCACGCTGCCGTCCTTGCGGAGCAGATCCAGCTCGAGGTTGCGCACCTCGCCCGATTCCTGGAAGCTCGGGAAGAGGCGCCGGAATACCTCGGCGCTCGCGGGCGTGCAGAGGTCCAGGAATTGGAGCTTGCCCACCACCTCGTCCCGCGTATAGCCGAGCCAGCTCAGCTCCGTGTCGTTGATCCGCACCATCCTGCCTTCGGCGTCGATCGAGTGGTAACCGCAGGGAGCTCGCTGGTAGAGATCCTCGATCTCGCGTGCGCTGCTCTCGAGCGCCCGCTGGGCGATCTCGCGTGTCTTCATTTCGCGGATGAGAAGGCCGAAGGCGGTGACGAAGAGGAGGAGGCTCAGCGCGCTGCCGCCGACGATCAGGAGCAGCGCAGACGCCTCGCTCCGGTCCGCGTCCTGCGAGCGCTGTGCGAGCCGCTGCTCCTCCTCGGCTCGCATCTGATCGGCGATGGCGTGGATCCGCGCGGTCACCGGCTGGGCGCGGGCGACCAGGGAGAGCGCGCGAGAGACGTCCGAGGCCTCGCGCCGGGCTGCGATCGCGGCGTCCAGCAGCGCCCACCGTTCCGCGAATAGGCTGGCCAGCGTCTCGAACCGGTCCCTTTGGGTGGGATTGTCCTGGATCAGGTTCCCGACATGCCCCAGTGCGGTCTCGGCCTGCGCAACGAGGGCGGGGCGCGCAGCCACCAGGGATTCATCGCCCCCCAGGACGTACCCGTAAGCCTCGTTGCCGGCCTTCGCGGCCAGCGCCCGCACGTGTTCGACGCCCTCGATCACCTGGTGTGTGTGCTGGAGCCAGCGAGCGCGGTCCGCGAACGCCATGGTGCTGCGATAGCCGAGCAGCGCCGAGCAGGCGAGCAGTGCCACCGCGACAGCCAAGCCGACCGGAACGAGCCGGCTCCGCCGGACGGTGACCGAGACTTGGCTCCCGACGCAGGCGGTCCGGTGTTCGGGCATGAGGCTTGGCTCCCATCGTCGACCCGGGTGACCCCGTCGGGCACTCCGACCGCTATGTCGGGTCGTCCTTCTGCTTGGGCGGTGTCTCGAGTCCGTAGCGGGATCCCGCGATCCAGCGAACCAGGTCCGCACCCGTCATCGGGCGCGCCATGTAGTATCCCTGCGCGAGATCGCATCCAGCAGCCTCGAGCAGATCCCAGGTTTTCGCGTCCTCGATGCCTTCGGCGACGACGAGCAGGTTGAGCCGGTGGCCGAGGTCGATCACCGCGCGCACGATCGCGAGATCGCCCTGATCCGACGAGAGGCCGATCACGAACGAGCGATCGATCTTGACCTCCGAAACGGCCAGCCGGCGCAGGTACGAGAGCGAGGAATAGCCCGTCCCGAAGTCGTCGATCGCGATGCTCATGCCGCGACCGCTCAGCTGCTCGAGCAGCTTCGCCGCCCGGGTCGGCTCGGCCATGATCGCGCTCTCGGTGATCTCGAACCCGATGGCCTGCGCGTCGAGACCCCAGGTTTCGAGGAGGCCCGCGATGTGATCGGCGAGATCCGGCTCGAGCAGGTTGCGCGCAGAGAGGTTGGCGGCGACGGGGAGCTGGAGTCCGGTCTGCCGCCAGGCGCGACTTTGACGGCAGGCCTCGTTGAGCACCCAGCGTGTCAGCGGATGGATCAGTGCGCTGTCCTCCGCGAGACCGACGAACTCGGTCGGGGGAACGTCACCGAATTCGGGGTGACGCCAGCGGAGGAGTGCCTCCACACCGACGACCTTCCGGCTCCGCAGGTGGATCTTGGGCTGATACTCGAGGTGCAGCTGGTCGCTCTCGATCGCGCGCCGCAAATCCCCCATCATGACGAGTCGGCGCGGATCGTAGGGATCCTCGCTCTTCGAGTAGAGCGCGCAGTCGACTACGCTGCGACGCGCATTGTCGAGTGCCACGTCGGCGCGCCGGAGCAGGGTTTCGGCGTCCTCGGCGTGGCCCGGGAACATCCCGATCCCGATCCATGCTCCGATCTCGACGGGGAGCCCGTCGATCACGATCGGTTCCTGGAGCGACGAGAGGATGCGGTCGGCGACTCGTTTGCCACCCGCCGCGTCGGCTCCGCTCACGAGCACGGCGAACTCCGCGGCGCCGATACGCACGACCGACCGCAGCGGGTCGAGCCTGCTCAGTCGGGACGCGACTTCCTTGAGGATGCGATCGCCGATGTCGCGACCGAGCGTGATGTTGATCTCGTGCAGGCCGCGCACACAGATCCGGAGCAGCGCCAGCGGCCGATTCGCGGAGCGCGCCTCGCTGATCTCCTGCTCGAGGCGTTCGCGGAGCCAGGAGCCGTTGGGCAGACCGGTGAGCGCGTCGTGATAGGCGAGGTGGAGGACAGCCTCCTCGGCACGCCGCCGGTCGCTGATGTCGATCACGAATCCCTGGAGCGACCGCCGCCCGCGGGCCTCGTTGCGCGACCAGCGCGCCTCGTTGCGCAGCCATACCGTGGTGCCGTCGCGGCAGCGTATGCGGTACTCGGTGAGGAGGGGCTCTCCGCGCTCTCGACTCTCCCGCAGAGCGGCCAGCACATGGTCGCGGTCGTCCGGATCCAGCGTCTGGAACCACATCGCGGGCCGGCCGATCCACTCCGCGACCGTGTACCCCGTGAAGCCCTCGATCTGCGGACTCACGTAGATCGCCTCGATCGAGTCACCGGCGAACGTGATCTGGTAGGTGGCCGCCGGAATCTGCTCGACCAGCTCGCGGTAGCGTTCCTCAGCCGCCGCCTGGCCGGCCTCCGCCTGGCGTCGCTTGCGGCGGTCGTCCGCCTCGCGCAGCTCGCGCTCCACCGCAACGCACAGGCGCGTCAAATTGGACTTCAAGATGTAGTCGTGAGCGCCCGCGCGCACGATGTCGACCGCGGCTTCCTCGCCGATCGTCCCGGAGACCAGCAGGAACGGGATGTCGACGCCGCGCTCGAGCAGGATGGCGAGCGCTTCGAGCGACGAAAAGCTGGGCATCCGATGATCGGAGATGATCACCTGCCAATCGCCCGCATCGAGGGCGCGGCTGAACTCCGCCGCCGTGTCGACCCGCGTGGAGATCGGGTCGAAGCCTCCGGCCTGCAAGGCGCGGAGCATCAGCTCCGCGTCTTCGGAGTCGTCTTCGATCAGGAGCAAGTTCAGCGGGACGCGCACACGACCCCCCCCGGCCGGAGCGGCAACACCGCCCTGATGCAGCCGTATCCAGATCGGTTTGCGCAACGGCGGGCTTGAGGGGGAACCGGCAGAGCCGGCCGGCGGCAGTACGAACTCGCTTCCCGTGTCCCGGGGCCGCTCTTGTTTCGCCGCCGCACTCGGGGAGCCGGGCACACGTGACACAGGGAAGCGTCCATCGGCACTCACGGCTCTACACCCCGCTGCGAGCTCCCCGCCCGTGGCGGCTCCCGTGGGCGGATCGGTTGCGCCGGGTCTTCGCGATCGACGTCCGCCGGAGCCTGAGCGGGGTGATCTCCCAGTGCGGGTGCTTCACCGCAGCCTCAGCGGATGGATCGGGGAGTGCGAACCCTTCGCGCGGGTGCAGCTACATCACCGAAGGACGCTTCCTACAGTAGAAACCTCGCCCTGCCGACGACACGGCTCATGACGGCCGCACTCGCGATCGGCGAACCCGAAATTGCGCTCGTGTGCCGAGTCGGCTCGCGCCTGTGCGCACTGCCGCTACCCCACGTCGTCGAGACACTGCGAGCTCTGCCGATCGAGCCGATCGCGGGGGCGCCGGAGTTCGTGCTCGGCGTCTCGATCGTGCGGGGCGAGCCCCTGCCGGTCGTCGCCGCCACGCGCCTCGTCGGCGACGGCGCGAGCGTCCATGCGGGGAGGTTCGTGGTGCTGAAGGCGGGCCTCCGGCGCGTCGTATTCGCCGTCGAGGGGGTCGAGGGCGTGCGAGCGCTCGGGCCGGCCTCGCTAGCGGCCGTGCCCCCGCTGCTGCGCGACGCGAGCGCCGACGTGATCGTGTCGATCGGAACGCTCGACGGCGACCTGCTCCTGGTGTTACGGAGCGTCCGCATGGTGCCCGACACGGTCTGGGAAGCCCTGTCCG
>Ga0210377_10002105_pt1 | contig 17681 bp, 16 predicted proteins | sample PLM4_65_b1redo_FD_155480 | JGI IMG/M metagenome (GOLD analysis project Ga0210377, IMG submission 155480) | Groundwater sediment microbial communities from an aquifer in East River, Colorado, USA - PLM4_65_b1 redo | ecosystem: Environmental > Terrestrial > Soil > Riparian zone | place: USA: East...
CGCGATCATTCACCCTTTCGAGCACCACGTTGCCGGCGCGATCATACCCCGTGCCGGCTTTGAGCCCGTTCGGATAAGCGAGCTCGCTGAGACGGCCCGTCTTGTCGTAGGAAAACACGAATTCCCCGCCGTTGGGCGCGGCCAACTTGGCGAGGCGATCCGCCGCATCGTAGGTATAGACCGTCTTCTGCCCTTCGGCGTCGATGCGACTCGAGACCCTCCCGTAAGGATCGTAGATATAACGAATCTCCATGCCCGACTGCGCTATAGACTCAAGCAGCCCCTCGGGATTGTAAGCCAGACGGATAGCGCCCTCCGGACCCGAGGCGTTCAGGAGCTCCCCGCTCGGGCCGTAGCCGGAGGTGTACACAACCTTCCCGTCTTCCCGGACCTGGCTGAGCCTGTTCATCGCGTCGTATTCATAGGTGGTCGTGACTCCCCCGCTCGCGCGGGATACCATGTTGCCCAGTGCGTCGTATCGAAACTCCGTTCGGACGCCTGAGGGCTCCACGGAAACGGAGAGAACCTGCCCGGCTTTGTCGTAGGCGTAAGACTTCTTGAGCATGCCGTCGCCGAAGCTCTCCTCAACGACCTCATCCGCCGGGTTGTAGGAAAACATCGTAGAGTAGTTTGCGGCGTTGGTGATTCTGGTGAGCCTGCCAAGGGCATCTCTCTGAAAAGAGACTTTTCTGTTGGAGGAATCGGCGATTTCGACCAGCCTCCCGAGGGCGTCCAGCTTGCGGGTAGTTTGCACCCCCTTGGAATCGGCCGTGCCGACCACGTTGCCGGCCTCATCATGGGACCACCGGAGAGTATTTCCGTCCGCATCCCTGGCGGCCACAAGCAAGCCGGCATCGTTGTATTCGAACGTGAATTGCCCATCGCCATTGTCGACGGCAATGATGTGGTCTGCCGAATCGTAGCGTAATGTCGCCCGATACCCGGTGGGATGGACCGTCTCGATCAGGCGGCCCTTGGCGTCATGGCTATACCTGTAGCGCTGGCCCCCGGCGGCGACTTCCTCCGTGATGCGCCCCAGGAGATCCCGCGCGTACTGGACGATCCGCCCGCCCGGGTCGGTGATGCGAGAAATGTTCCCGTACGAGTCGTATTGGTATCGCCTCCTGGCGCCGTCCGGGGTGACGGCCTCCGTAAGATCGCCGGCCGCGTTGTACTCGAACCTTGTAGAGCGGCCGATGGAGTTGATCACCTCAGCCACTTGACAATTCGAGTCATAGTGGATTTTGACCGCGTGGCCCAAAGCATCCTGGACGCTTGTAGGCTTCATGCAGTCGCCGGCATCCATGTAGGTAAACTGGTCCTTCCCGCCCAGCGGGTTCACCACAGAGAGCAAACGGCCCTGGTCGTCGTGAGTAGAGGTCGTTCGCTGTCCTAAAGCATCGGTCGAGGCAACCAGGCTCCCTTTCGCGTCGTATTCCTGGGTCGTCTGGGCGCCCGTCGCATCTGTGATGGTGACTCGGTTCATCCCCCCTGGGTCGAAGAGATATGAAAAGGTGGTCTTGTTTCCCTTGGCATCGGTCACGACCGTTCGCTGGGTCGGATTCGCTTCACTGAGAGGATGATATTCATAGATGGTTTTCTTGGCGCCGGGACCTTCCTGGCGCAGCACGAAGTCGTTGGCCGTGTCATAAAAGTTAGTGATCCGGCCTCCGTCCGGCAGGGTCATGGCGGTCAGATTATGGTCCGAATCGTAGGCGAAGCGGGTGACTTCCCCCACAAAACCCACAACCGCAATCAAGTTTCCCTGTGGATCGTAGTCATACCTCAGGGTCCGGTTGAGCGGGTCGGTAACCTCCCGCACGAACCCCGCCTCTCCATCCGTATAGCTGAGACGGAGAACACGACCCGAAGAGTCTGCGACCTCGACCACCCGGCTCCCGTCAGGCGCGTACTTGAGGCGGATACCCTGACCCCGGTTATCTTCTCTGCGGATAAGACGGCCCTGCGGCGAAAAAATCTCTTTGACGCAGTTGCCGATGGACCGGACAAAGGTTCCGTCGCCCTTCCGTTCGACAGACTGGGTAGAGGCCCAGACAGGCAGAAAGCGCTCTTCACGCTTGGGATCCCGACTGTAGAGCTGCACAGAGCCGTCCCAGTCCTTTATCTGCACGGAATCCTTGTCCGTCTGCTCCAAGCCGACTTCCAGGGATGAGAGCCAGCCGTGTCCGAAGATCCCCCGGTACATTCCACGGCTGTTGTAGGTTCGCGTGAGTTCCAGGGGAGCGCCTCGCGCCGGCATGTACAGGTCCTGGAAAGCCATGAAGAGATTGCCGTTCAGCGCGTTAACTGGATCTGGAAAATGATGGACGTAGAAGTCAGGACGCCTGGGCGCCCTTCTGTCTTGAACCCCCGCCGACGGCCCTTGGGTACAAGGGAGAACGTCGGACGGTATGATGGTCAGAGCGACCAACAGCACGAGGCCTGCGACTTCCCGAAAGTGCTTGCCCTTGTTGAGTCTGCGCATGGCTGTCCTGCCCCCGTTTATCAGGCCGATACTAAGCCAAGAGCACCCGGCGGGTCAAGGGTCACCAGGCCCTCTTTGTCCGCTCACCTGCTGCCCTTTGCCTGATCCCTATTGCTTCCTCGATCTCTTCTCTCACCTCGAAATCTGGTTCACCATCCCGACGATTTCTAAGCGCCTCTAATGACTCAGGAGACCCTATTTGCCCCAAGGCCCAAGCCACATGCCTCCGAACCAAAGGCTCATCATCCTTAAGCGCCTGAATCAAGGCGGGAACGGCCTCAAGGCTCTTAAGGTTTCCCAGCGCCACCGCGACATTGCGCAGAAAACCGCGTCGTTTGGCCCTGAGAATCGGACTGCCACGGAAACGGCGGCGAAATTCTTCTTCGCTGAGGGAGAGGAGAGGAATCAGTTCCGGCGCATACAGCCCTTCGCCGGGAGAAAAGGCTCCCTCCTCGGTGTCTCCTGCCTTCACGTTGTACGGGCAGACCTCCTGGCAGATATCACAGCCGAAAATGTGAATGCCCATCAGAGGGCGCAGATGCCTTGGAATGGCCCCTTTGAGCTCGATCGTGAGATAAGAGATGCAGCGGCGCGCATCGAGTATATAAGGACCGACAAAGGCAGCCGTCGGGCAGGCCTTCAGGCAGAGATCACACTTGCCGCACCGGTTCCGGATCGGCCGGTCATAGACCAACTCGATGTTTAAAAATAGCTCTCCCAGGAAGAACCAGGAGCCGCGCCGGGGAGAGATTAGAAGCGTGTTCTTGCCGATCCAACCGATCCCCGCAACCCCGGCAATATCTCTTTCGAGCACCGGCCCTGAATCGACAAATGCCCTTCCCTCTACGACACCTGGATAGATCTCCCCTATTTTCTCCAGAAGGGATTCCAGCCTGTCTTTGACGACATCATGATAGTCATCTCCCCAGGCATAACGAGAGATCCAGCCTCTCGCACCATCCTGCGCCGTAGGCCTCGGCGGCGGCGCATAGTAGTTCAACCCCACCGATACGACAGACACGGCCCAGGGAACAAGTTTTGTGGGATCACGGCGGAGCTCCTCGGTGCGTTGGAGGTAGCCCATCTCCCCCCCCAAACCTTTTCTTAGCCACTCGGCAAAGGACTCTTCGTGCGGCGCCATCTTTACCGCAGAAATTCCCACCAGGGCAAATCCCAGCCTTTGCGCCTCGTCTTTGATCCGCGCCGATAACAAAATAAAATCTCTCCAAAGAAAAGTGACCTTAAGCTAATGGTAGGAGATGTTCCCGCTCCCCTCGCCTTCGTCCGCGTCGAGCAGGGGTCTGCGGCCGGCGAAACCGTCTTCGATGCGATGCCAGTAGCCCACACTCTCCTCGCCGTAGCGCCAGCAGAGAAAGACGATCTCTCCTCCCAACATGCAGGGAAAATCCACCAACCCCTGCTCCACGCCCTTACTGACACAGCCGTAACTATTGATCTCTTCCACCAGGCCCTTTACCTGATGGATCAGACGCGCAACGGCGTCATTTTCTTGCAGCCGCTCCATCAGATCCGGGCTGTTGGGGGAAAGCTGTCCTCCGCGGATCACCGCCTCGCTTTTCTTGCGCAAAAATTCCAGGTGGTCGAAAAGCTGCTTTACCAGAGGCCGCAAAGACGGAAGGAGGTCGTTGGCCTCATCGACGGTAAAGAGACGGGGGAATGACTGCGAGGAAGCCATAAGCTTAATGCATTGCAAAACGAAAACTGCAATTTGCCCTTTGCATTTTGCGTTGAGTCGTGCGGTTACAGGCCCATGCCCTTTCTGATCTCTCGCAGCAGGGCAATGTCGTCTGAATGACCGGTCATGCGGGCCGTAATCATGCCGCGGATCGGTCGCCCCAGGAGATAAAAGTCGCCGATGATATCGAGAATCTTGTGACGCGCAAACTCGTCGGCGAACCGGAGCTCGGTGTTGAGGATCTTCTCGTTATCCATCAGAATGCAATTACTGAGTCTTCCTCCGTTCACCAATCCGAGCTTCTCCAGTTTTTCGATATCCTTGAGAAATCCGAAAGTTCGCGCCGGGGCGATTTCCTCTTTAAAAGTATCCGGGCCCTTGAAGATATAGGTATGTTCCTGTACCCCTACCGGTTTCGGGTAGTTGAGGACATAGCGGACTCCAAAGGTATCCGAAGGTTCGATGCTGATGGACTCACCGTTTTTTTGATCGATCCGATAAGTCCTGTCAATAACGATTTCAGACCACTCTTCTTCCTGTTCCTGTATCCCCCCCTCCTCGATCAAATGGCAAAATTCCAGGGCGGAGCCATCCATGATAGGGATCTCGCCTTGCATCTTGACCAGCAAATTAGAGATCCCGTAACTATGAAGCACGGCGAGAAAATGCTCCACGGTGCCGACCACAATGCCTTTGCCACGAAGCGAGGTGGCGTAACCGGTCGAGCCGACATAATCTACATGGGCAGGCACACTGGTGTCGGCCGAGATGCCGCTGAATAAAACCCCGCTGTTAGGAGGGAGCGGATGGAGGATAACGCCGGTCTTAATTCCGGAATGGAGCCCCTGACCAGAAATCACTACGCTCTTCTTCAGCGTCTTCTGTTTTAAGCTCTGCGCCGGCGCCGCCGTGCGGGCCGTCCCCCGGGAACGGCGCTTGCCTTTGCCGGCCTTGGGCTTCCCGCTCTCTCCCCTCATGGGAAGAGACTCTCCGAGGGCGCGCCGAACGGTCAAGAGTAACCCATCCAAGGAGAGAGGTTTTTCGATGAAGTCAAACGCCCCCAGCTTGGTGGCCGTCACTGCCGTATGGATATTGCCATGGCCCGAGATCATAATCACATTGACTTCGGGCTCCTGGTCCTTGATCTCTTTGAGAAGGCCGATCCCATCCACCTGGGGCATCCAGATATCCAGAAGAACCAGACGGGGCCGCTCCGCACGAATCATATCCAGGACTTTGGTCCCATCAGACGCCTCAAGGACACGATAGCCTTCGTCGCTCAGAACTTCCCGGACAGATTCCCGAATCCCTTCCTCGTCGTCCACCACGAGGATCGTTGTCTCCGCCGATTTCTCTCTCACTTCCCCTCCAAACCAAACCCGCTAAGAATAGGCCGCCTTCCTTCTTATTTCCTGAAAATCGGTCCGATCCGGCACGGGCAATTCGATAATAAATCGGGTGCCTTTGGGCTCATTCGACCGCACCCGGATGTAGCCCCGATGATCGGCCACAATCGCACTCACAATCGCTAATCCCAAACCGGTTCCATCCTTTTTGGTGGAAAAGTAGGGTTCAAAAACCCTTGCCCGGACTTCGGGTGCAAGTCCGCAACCATCATCCGCCACCTCCAACTGAACAATCCCTGATGAAGAGTTATAGACCGTCGAAATCTTTATCTCCCCCTTTTCCTCTACCGCAGCCACCGCATTATCCAAAAGGTTTATCAGGGCCCGCTTGATCTGGTCCCGGTCCAGTTCGAGAGGCGGAAGTTCTTCCCGCTGAAACTGGAAATTGATCCCTCGGTGCCCTTCCTTGAATAGAAAGAGCGCCTCTTTCACGACCTCGTTAAGATCGTTGGGCGTGAGGTCGGCGGCAGGAAGGCGGGCAAATTGAGAGAACTCGTTTACCAGATTTTTCAGCTCCTCGACCTGCTTGATGATGGTCGAGGTGCATTTGTCCAGGATGGCCCCGTTCCCTTCCAGCAGGTTCGCGTACCTTTTCCTCAGACGCTCAGCGGAAAGCTGGATCGGAGTCAGGGGGTTTTTAATCTCGTGGGCGATTCTCCGCGCCACCTCGCGCCACGCCTCCATTCTTTGAACCTTTTGGATCTGGGTAATATCCTCGAGAAATACCATGATCCCCAGAATATTCCCCTCGTCGCCTCTCAGTGTGGCTGCCGTCGCCACAACGGTGAGTATCTGATCGGGAAGCATTATCTTGACCTCCCGTTCCACGCTCGCCCTACCCCTGACATGCTGGATGATCTCCCGCACGACCCTGAGGGGCTCTGACTGGAAAGCCTCACCGTAATTTTTTCCCAGGACCTGTTCCGTCTTCACTCCTAACATCTGGACTGCGGTCTTGTTTATCGTCGTTACACTCCCGGTAGGAGCCACAGAGATCACCCCTGCCGTGATGTTGGCCAGGAGGGTCTCCATGTAGCGGCCCCTGCGATCGACCTCCAGGTTGATTTGCTTCAAATCCCGCGTCATCTGGTTGAAGGAATCGACCAGAGTCCCGATCTCGTCGTCCCCGCTAGCCTCGATCTGATAATCCCAATTGCCGTGGGCCACCTCGTGGGTCCCCTCTGCCAGCCTTTGGATAGGGACAGTAATCCCCTTGGCGAGATAAAGGCCGAACCAGGTCGCGGAGAAAATAATCACCAGGGTGATCAACAGCAGCGTCAAGATATAACTGTTTTTGACCGGTTTCTTCAGGATCGTGAGGTGCTTGTGCTCCTCGTAGGAGCGCGATATCTGGAGCGCCCGCTTCGAGATGCTCTTGGGCACGTAGTAATCGACCACCACGGCCCCCAAAATCTTGCGGTCGCCGCTGTAGACAGGAACCCCTCCACGGATGATGTCCCCCTCCCCGAAGGCCTGGGTTTGGGTAACCTCCAAGCCGCGCAGCGCGCGATTGAGAAAATCGGAATCCGGTTTAATCGTCACCCCGGTCGGCACCTGATCGTTGAAGGCCACGACGAGGAGCTGACGGTCGGGAGAAAATACTTCAACGGTCCCCAGATTGTACTCGCGCTGCTTGGCCTGGATGAATTCCTTGAGCTCGCCGACCCGTTGGGAGTCAAAGAGCCCCTCCTGGGTGATCCGCTGACTCACCTGCCGGGCATAGAAAAGGGCGTTGTTGGCGGAATTTTGATAGTACGTCTGGCCGATCTCCAGAGATCCTTGAAGCGCGTTCTCCACCTGGACATCCAACAACCTCTCAAAGGAGCGCGTCACAAACCCGCCTGCGATAAAGAAGAGGAGCAAAGTCGGCACCAGCGACAGGGCGATGAAGGCGATCACCAGACGGACCCGAAGACGAGAGCCGAGAATACGCCTTTTCCTATCGAAGATGAGCTTCACGAGGTTTCGCACAACGAGAAAAACCAGAAGGATCAGTAAAATGATGTTGATATTGAGAAGGAGAAAAAAGCCGATGTTGCCGCTAAGCGAAGATTCCGTCGACACCTCCGGAAGCTGCACCTCGAAGAAGGCGAAAAGGAGCACCATCAGGGTGGTGATCAGGATCACCAGCCCTTCCCTTTTTCTCCGCACGGCCTCTTCGTGCCTCAGCCTATCTTCCAGTGTCTTGGGGGTATCCGTTGATTCCATGCTTTTGGGCACCGATTAAGAGGTGAAAAACCATTAGATTTTACCTCCTCAAGAGATAAAGGACAAGGGATAAAATCAGGCTGATGAGCAGGCAGCTAGAACAGACTCTCCTGCTTCTTGGGCCCCGCCGCAAGTTCGGCTCCCTTCTTACGGCCAAAATGCTCATAGGCCAGAGAGGTTGCCACCCGCCCCCTGGGGGTGCGGTGCAGAAATCCCGCCTGGATCAGAAACGGCTCATACACATCCTCGATCGTGTCCTTCTCCTCGCCAATGGCGGCCGCCAGAGTTTCTACTCCCACAGGCCCGCCGGAAAACTTGTCAATCAACGTCAGTAGCAATAACGTATCCATTTTATCAAAGCCCATGGGATCCACTTCCAACATCTTTAAAGCCTCTTCGGTAACCTGCTTTGTTATGACCCCTTCGGCCTTAACTTGCGCGTAGTCCCTCACCCTGCGCAACAGTCGGTTGGCGATCCTCGGCGTGCCGCGGGAGCGGCGGGCAATTTCCGCCAGCCCTACGTCATCCCCGCTCACGCCCAGGATGGAGGCGGAGCGACTCAAGATCCGGGCCAACGTCTCGGCCGAATAAAAGTCCAGGCGGAAGATCGCCCCAAAGCGATTCCGCAGCGGAGAGGTCAGGAGTCCGGAGCGCGTCGTCGCGCCGATCAGCGTGAAGCGCTTAAGATCCAGCTTGATGGATCTCGCCGAAGGCCCCTGGCCGATCATGAGATCGATCTGATAGTCCTCCATGGCCGGGTAAAGGACTTCTTCCACGACATGATTCAGCCGGTGAATCTCGTCGATAAAAAGGATGTCCCCTTCTTCCAGATTCGTCAGCAGCGCTGCTAGATCCCCGGGCCTTTCGACCACCGGTCCGGAAGTGGCCTTAATGTTCACCCCCATCTCGCGCGCAATGATATAGGCGAGCGAGGTCTTCCCTAAACCGGGCGGGCCGTGAAAGAGCAGGTGATCCAGGACGTCTTTCCGTCCGCGCGCGGCGGCAATGGCTACTTTGAGATTTTCTTTAACCTGCTCCTGACCGACATATTCTTCGAAGGCACGGGGGCGGAGATTGACTTCGTACTTTAGATCCTCGTCGGTCCTGATAGGAGTGATCTGCTGGGGGTCCATATTCACCGTTCAATGCAAAAGGCAAAGTGCAAATTGCAAATTTTTAATTTTCCATTTTTCATTTTGCAATTTTCATTGACTAAGTATCCGTAATGCCTCTTTCAGTACCTCAGCCAGCGTTTTCTCTCCATTTCGTGTTATCTCGCGCACGCTTTTTTCCGCGTCCCCTTGGCGGTAGCCTAGATTCACCAGCGCTGAAATCGCGTCGCGCATCGGCTGGGAGCCGTCGCTCCGGCCCATCTCCTCCGAGGGCATCGTCAGGAACTTGTCCCTAAGCTCCACGATCATCCGCTCGGCAAGTTTTTTCCCTACTCCAGGGATCGAAACAAGCCGCGGCTGGTCCTCTTCTTTAAGCGCGCGCGCCAGCTCCTCCGCCGGAATTCCGGAGAGGATATTGATCGCCAGTTTCGGTCCGATCCCCGTGACGCTGTTAAGGAAGAGAAAGACCTGTTTTTCCTCATGTTCCAGAAAACCGAAGAGCTGGAGAGCGTCTTCTCTGAGATGGGTGTGAATGTAAAGGTTGACAGCTCCTCCCACCTCTGGCAAGCGGTAAAAAACGCTGAGGGGAATAAAAACCTGATATCCCACTCCCCCTACATTAATGATCACTTCGCCGGGGACCTTGTGCTCAAGTGTCCCGTGAATCTTGGCAATCATTTTTCGTTATTCGTTACTGGTTACTCGTTAACTCGCGATTGGTTATCATTGTGGAGGGGCAAGGTCGCATAGCGAATAACTAATGACGATTAACGATCTTCTATCGACGCAGTTCTCGCCCAGCCGCAGGCAATGCCCCCATGACCCGGGCATGAAAATCGCTTTGATGAAGATAACAGATGGCGGCAGCCAGGGCATCGGCAGCATCGGCAGGGATCTTTCCCGACAGGTGGAGCAGCGAAGCGATCATTTTCTGCACCTGCTCTTTAGTGGCCTGACCGTAACCCACAACGGCCAGTTTGATCTCGGCGGAGCTGTATTCGTGGATCGCAATGCGCTTTTCTGCCGCAGCCAGCAATGCCACGCCACGGGCCTGTCCCAGCTTGAGTGCGCTCTGCGGATTGCGCGCAAAAAAAACCTTTTCTAAGCTGATCCCTTGCGGCTCGTAGTGTGCGATAACATCTTGCAGACCGTGATGGATCCGGACCAGGCGGCTCCCCTGGTCGTGGCTCGCCGAGGATCCGATGGTACCGTGGGCCAGATGAACCAACGTCCCCCCCGACATCTCCACAATCCCCCAACCCGTAGCGACCGTTCCGGGATCAATTCCCAGGATTCTCTGGTTCTCCTTTGACAACCCGGCCCCAGGATTGCAACCCGGTCGGATACCCATCAACCCCGATCCTTAACTTTGACTACAGTCTCGCTCCTCTGGATGCGCGACAACAATCTCATCTCCATGGCAAATGCTACTCACTTTCGCCCCCGATTTTGCTCGGATCGGGGTCAACTGGCCTTCTCTAGAAGCTCGTCAGGAATATCAAAGTTAGCTGATACGCTTTGCACGTCGTCATGATCCTCGAGCTCCTCGGTAAGCTTGAGAATCTGCTCGGCGGACCGGCCATCGAGCGCCACGGTATTCTTAGGGACCATCGTGACCTGGCCGCCTGCAACGGGCACATTTTGCCGTTGCAGGTGCTCTCTTACCTTTTCAAATTCTTCCGGACGCGTCACGATCTCGAAGAGACCCTCCTCCTCGCGCACATCCTCGGCGCCGGCGTCCAGGGCGAGGCTGATCAACTGATCCTCATCAATTTTTCCCTTATCGACCGTCATCAAACCCTTCTTGTCGAACATCCATGCCACACAGCCGCTCTCGCCCAGATTCCCTCCGTGCCTCGTGAAGATATGGCGGATCTCCTGAACGGTGCGGTTTTTATTATCCGTCAGCACCTGCACCATGATCGCCGCTCCCCCCGGTCCGTACCCTTCGTAATGAATCTCTTCGTATGAAACGCCTTCGAGATCGCCGGTGCCTTTCTTGATCGCCCGCTCGATGTTATCGCCGGGCATACTCCCGGCCTTGGCAGCCAGGACTGCCGTGCGCAGGCGCGGATTGGCGTTGATGTCGCCTCCACCTGTACGGGCAGCAACCGTGATCTCTTTGATCAGTTTGGTAAACAGCTTCCCCTTTTTGGCGTCCTTGGCAGCCTTTTTGTGTTTAATGGAACTCCACTTGGAATGGCCTGACATAAGGGCAAAACTCCTCTTAATGTCGATTAAGCTACCACAATCCAGTTTCCGGGTAAACGGTTTCCCCTGCTTCGAGCGCCGCGCACCTTGATTAACGCCGGTTAACTCTCTCTAACAGACCGGACCGTGCAGTCAGCGTAAATCTGAATGGAGCCGTCCTCTACCCGGTATCGTGGCGCTACGAGTTGGACGATGCTGCGGATATTGCGGCTGACATTGTCAATATCATTAACGGGAAACCCGTCTTGTAAGAACCTTCCGATCAGCCTTTCCTCCCCCAAGGTGACAACCTGGAGATATTCCACCTTGTCCTCCTTAAAATAGCGCTCGGTGTCACGGGCACAGTGGTCCAATTCGTTCTGTAATTTCGTCGAGATCTTTACACCGACAAACAATCGTTTATCTAGATCATACATGCTGGCATCTCCCTTATCCGTTTTTCCTCTATCTATCCCGATCGACCAGACACAGCTTTCCTCACCTCGATCCCTGGGCCCGGAAATGGAGGGGATCTCTCAGGTTTTGTAACTCCCGGTAGTAATAAAGCGCACTGGGCCTTTTATTCCTAAATCTCAGGCGCTTGAGAAATACAAGCTCTTCTTGAGTAACGTCTCCGCTCAGGGAGGCATTCTGAAGGAACTCGCCGAGCCCGGACTCTTCATCTGCCGCTGGTTCAAGCTCCCTTTCGACAAACTCAAACTGTTTCATCCGTTCACGGCCCAGTTCGGGGGCCAAAACGATCTTCATCCCAAAGGTCACAAGGTCAATGTCCCAGGATTCAATGAGCGGGTCCAGAAAATAGACGAAGTTTTGTGCCGATAGGCTGAAAATATCGGCATTCAGGAACTCCAGAACGATCGCCTGCACCTCCTCGTAACTTCTGTGGTTGAGCCGAGCGAGCACGCGGAGCCAAGCCTCGTTTTTCCATTCCTCCTTGGCCACTTCCTTGGCTACGCCCAAAAGCTTTTGCGTGATGAGGCGCTCGATCTCGCCGAAGGGCTCCTTTTCAAAAATAAGGCGAAGTTGTTTTGCCTTCTCGGATTTACATTTCCGCAGAATAAGCTCCCGGACCTCCTGATACAACGGTTGGGCAGGTTCTTTGATCTTTCTATTCAGTTCTTCCCTGCGTTGCATCTCAGCCAGCTTTGCCAGCTCCCCGGGCGAGAGTTTCAAAAAGGCCCCGATCTTTCCATAAATGTCCGACCGATTGTGTGCGGGAAGCGACTTCTTTCCGGTAAGCAACTGTGAGATATAAGACTCCGTGACCTGGGCAGCAGCAGCCAAATCTTTCTGTTCGCAGCCTAATTCCTCGAGCCGACGTTTAATCAACCCAGCAATATTCATGGCGTCTCTTGTCTCCGATTAACCAAATACAGTTATCTATACTATTTATTGGCAACCCTGTAAAGATTTGACTTGACAAACTAAGTTAATCCATCTATTGTAAGCAATCCAATCAAGAACATAGGGTTTCCCCCCGAGGTTAACTGAAATTCTTCGAGTAAACCCACAATACTCAACCCTCTATACATACCAACCAGGGTGGTTGAAATGTATAGTCGTAACATTATTGGAGGGGGCAATCCCTCTCCCGGTCGCAATAACAAATGGCAGGAGATATTTATGATCGGATTAATTTGGGTTTTAATGGTAGCTGCTCGGCTAGTCTCCGCAAGATATTCGCCTTATAGCTCGCGTTAAAGAGCTATATCTCACACGGCACTTAGAGATGAGTCACGATAATCTCAGTGATCGGGGAGAACCCAACCTTTTACTGCAGGAGGTGGGGGATCTCTCGGATATCGCATCCCGGGAGCAGACTCATGAAGCCGGCTGGGACCCTGATCAACTGGTCGATCCGGAGAGTCGGGTTGAGGAGATGTCGGATGAGGACGAGGCGGACACTGACTTCGAAAATAAATCCTCAGAGAAGATAAAAAACCCTGTTTTGCTTTATCTCCAGGAGCTGGGATCCATCCCCCTCTTGAGCCGCGAAGAAGAATTAAAACTGGCCCAAAAGATCGCGGAGGGTGAAGCACAAATCAACGCAGAGATCCTGTCTTCGCCTCTCGGGCTCCGTCTCGCGCTTGACCTGGGAAAAAAGGTCGCTGCCGGGCTGGTAAACATACCCGATGTTGTAAACGACCCGGACGAGACCCCGGCGGCCCCCTTGGCGGATAAAACAATCCTCAAAGCCCGTTTCCGGACACAAATGAAAAAGCTCCAGCTTCTCGCCTGGAGTTATGAACGCACGGCCAGGCAACTGGACAAGCGCACGACCGCAGAGCGTCGGAAGCAGCTCGGTAAGAAACTCATCCGCCAGAGGGAGAAAATTGCCGCTGCCATCAAGAGCCTCCAGCTTAACCGCGGGCAAATTGAAATTATTTTTGAAGGTCATAAACAGACCCTTGAGAAGCTCCAAGAGCTGGAACAAAAAATCCAGGGAAGACAAGAAAGGGCGGCGATTCGAACCATCGAGAAAGAGATAGGAATGCCTGCCGAGGAAATTGGGCGAAGGGTCGGGGCCATCCTGGAAAAAAAGGCCCAGGTCGCCTTGGCGAAGAATAGCTTTGTCGAGGCTAATCTCCGTCTGGTTGTGGCGATTGCGAAAAAGTACGGCGGCCGGGGTCTCCAGCTTCTCGATCTAATCCAGGAAGGCAACATCGGCCTTATGAGGGCCGTGGAAAAATTCAATTACCACTTCGGTTTTAGGTTTTCGACTTACGCAACCTGGTGGATACGCCAGGCCATCACCCGAGCTCTTTCAGATCACTCTCGCACTATCCGTATCCCGGTCCATATGGTCGACATAGCTAACAAATTTACTCAAACCGTGCGTTACCTCAACCGCCGACTTAACCGGCGCCCTACTCTCGAGGAGATTGCCGCTCAAATGGATATAACGGTAGAAAAGGTGCAGATGATCCTCAACCTGGTAAAAGAACCGCTTTCTCTCGAAATGCCCATAGGCGACGGTGAGGAGGGACGTCTGGAAGACTTAGTCAAGGATGAGCACTCTCTCGACCCCGAGAAGGCGGTTATGGACTCTCACTTTCAGGAGGAGACGCGAAGAATCCTTGCGACTCTTACCCCCAGGGAAGAAAAGATCGTCCGCATGCGTTTTGGCATTAGAGAGAAAACGGATTATACGCTAGAGGAAACGGGAAAAATTTTCGGTGTCACGCGTGAAAGAATTCGCCAAATTGAAGCCACGGCCCTAAGAAAGCTCCGCCACCCACGGAGAATAACCGTCCTTAAGGCCATCACGGCAACCGACAGCTAAGACGAGGAGAGCCTATGGGAAACGAGACTTTTAAGAAACGCCAGAAAGAAGTGGCGCGGCAGGAGAAGCGGAAAAAGAAGGCCGCACAACGGATGGAACGAAAGAGCGAGAGGGCAGACGTTGGAAAACCGCTTCCAGGGGAGGATCCGGATATAGCCGGGATCATCCCTGGACCCCAGCCAAAAGACGAATAGAAACCGGTGATACAATCCATCCGGTTGCTCACCCGGGCTGAGAGTGCTAGACTAAGGTTGTTCTTTTAGGGCTAATTTCTACTTTGGCGAGCCTCTGAGCTTTAAACGAGCCGGAGGCTTTTTATTTTGGGTGAGGGAGGGCAATATGTCAGAAACCCCAGTTCAAGTCAAACTGCAAGACGGCACACTGATCCGGCATAAGGTGACAGGCTATGAAGGGCGGATAGACGGCATCACTGAGATTAAGACGTGCTTCACGGCGGGCGGAGCAATGTTGGATAGGCTCAACACCAAGCAGACGTTCCAATATCGTGTGGTTATTAAGGGGGAACCGATGCGGCGGATCGCGCCCGCTGAGGATTTAGAAATTCTGGAAGGGGCCGCAGCGGTCATCTGTCCTCATTGTCACTTATCTTTTAAGACCAAGCCCGGCTTCGCAGACAAACCCGGGGGTCGCTGCGAGTGCGGGGGATGGATTTGCCCATCCTGCCTGGACTGCCGGGGTGCGGGCGAGCAGCCTCGATGCCTGAAGCAGCGAAAGCGTTTAGCCCGAAAACTAATCTTACAGAAAAAGGGCAGGATGGGTTGACACAAGGTTAAAATCAACGTATAGTCAAATCTCTTCTTCAGTATACGGCCTTCTGAAAGAGGAAAAGAAAACGGTGAAGGCCCAATCAGTCTCCCCTTGCGAAACGATACCTAAAAAGGATAAACCGACCAGAGCGTGGTTCCAGTCTTTACGTTCCCCATGTTCTGCTCCCATTAGTGGTCAGCTTCCCAGGGTAAAAGACATCAACATTCTCTCATTAAGGAGGAGAACATGGGTAATAAATTGTATGTTGGCGGATTGCCTTATTCAGCAACGGAAGGGCAACTGCAAGAACTATTCGCATCTCACGGGACCGTCGAATCGGCCAAGGTGATCGCGGATAAATTCACGGGTCAGTCACGGGGCTTCGGCTTCGTGGAGATGGGTTCCGGGGCCGAGGCCCAAAAGGCGATCGAGGCCTTGAACGGGACCCAGCTGGACGGACGCACCCTGGTCGTCAATGAGGCCAAGCCTATGGCCAGACGCGACGGCGGGGGCGGTAGCGGTGGGGGGGGTCGGAGTGGCAGCGGTGGCGGCGGGCGTAATAACCGCTGGTAGTCTGATCGTTTTGAAATAGTCAAAAAAGGGGGGGGCGACGGGTCGGTTCGCTCCCCTTTTTATTTTATTAATGCCTCATTGTGCTGCGGGCTCAGCATGCAGTAGTTTTTGCAAGAAAAGCGAAAGGGAAAAATGACATTTCATTTTACCGAGGTTGCCGGGTTTATATCTCTTTTTTTTTACGCCAGTTTTTTCGAATGGGTTCTGCACCGGTTTTTGATGCACCAGCCCATCTGGTCGTATCCATTTAAGTCCCATGCCTTGATCCACCACGGTATCTTCCGTTCGGGGCCGACCTATTTCCTCACGCACGACGAGGATCTCAAAAAGGTCCGCTTCGCTTGGTGGAACGCGCCGATGATTCTCGGTCTGCATGTCCCCTTGCTTCTTTGGATCCAACATCTTCTCCAGATGAACATTTTCTTTGGCGGGATGGCGGCTCTCAGCCTCTATTACTTCCTTTACGAGTATCTCCATTTCTGCATGCATGTGCCGAAGGAACGTTGGATTGAGAAGACGGCATGGTTTTCCTGGCTTGACTCCCATCACCACATGCACCACAAGCGACACTATAACAACCTAAATGTAGTCTTGCCTCTGGCGGACCTTGTCTTTGGAACGCTGGTTCCTGCCAGAGATAGAATCGCGGTTCCGGAGCGGCGGAGAAGAACGTTAACCCTCACGCCGACTCTGGGGCAGATTCGCTCTTAGGTTAAAAAGCGCTCTGCATAAGGCCTTTCTCCTCGAACCCTGCCCGGACCAAGGGCCTAGCTTCGAAGGAAAGTCCCCCTTTCGTCCTATCCCCCACTTCTGTATAATAAGATGCCTGATGATCCGAAGCATCGCCGTTCTGCTCATCTCCTTTAACCTTTTCTTCGTCGCCTGTTCTTTACCCCCGACGAAGGTCCAGGTGCCCGCTCCCCCTTCAGCCGAGAGCGGCGCCAGCCAGACGGGAATCGCTTCGTGGTACGGGCCGGGGTTTCATGGCCGGCCTACAGCCAGCGGGGTGATCTACAATCAGAACGAATTGACCGCGGCCCATCAAACCCTGCCGCTTGGCACGCGCGTCATGGTTACCGACCTGGATAACGGAAGATCCACCGAGGTCACCATCAATGACCGCGGGCCGTTCGCCAAAGGGAGAATCCTTGACCTCTCTTATGGTGCAGCGAGAACGCTGGGGATGATCGGCCCGGGAACGATCCCGGTGCGCATTGAAGTGATCGACAGCGGCCCTTACAAAATCCACACCATCCGTCAGAGCCTGGATTATACCCTCCAGGCCGGCTCTTTTATCGATCTCGATAACGCCCAGAGACTAAAGGAGCATTTGCTCAAAGTTTATTCGCAGGCTTCTGAGGTCTCGATCGTCCCGGTTCACGGCAAGGACACCATCTATTATCGGGTTCAACTGGGAACCTTTTCCAATCGCCGCGATGCCGAGGGACACGCCCAGCAATTGGCGCGCAAGGGCTTCCCCATCATCATCATGGAGAAATAGACGGTGCGCAGGAGAGGGTCTTTTGCGCAGTGCTGCCTTTGGAGTTTTTGTTTGCTTCTATCCGGCTGCGCAGAGACGGGCTTCGAGATCTCCTCGCCTTCCTCTCTCTCTTTTGAGGAGCTCCAACAGAGGGTCGCTCGCATCAGGGGACTCTCTTTTCAGCGCGAGGTCTATCTGGAAACCACATCGATAGAGGCGATTCGAGCCATTCTGGAGAAATCCCTTTGGGAAGAGTACGGCCAGGAAAATCTTCAACAGGTTGCACGGGTATACGCCCGTTTAGGCCTGCTGCCCGAGGCTACCGATCTGGCCAAGACCCTACTGGATTTGCGCCTTTTCTATCAAGGCATGCACCAGGACTCCCGTGGAAAAACCATTTTTCTGCCGAAGGGGCCTTGGCATCCAGGCCTCACCTTCCCGGGTTCATCCCCGACGCGG
>Ga0210377_10002106_pt1 | contig 17677 bp, 13 predicted proteins | sample PLM4_65_b1redo_FD_155480 | JGI IMG/M metagenome (GOLD analysis project Ga0210377, IMG submission 155480) | Groundwater sediment microbial communities from an aquifer in East River, Colorado, USA - PLM4_65_b1 redo | ecosystem: Environmental > Terrestrial > Soil > Riparian zone | place: USA: East...
GGAGGATGGTTTTCTCGGTGAGGCGGCAGGTCAAGCCGAGCGTATAGCTCAACTCATCATTGCCGATGCCGGTATGATCGAAGCGGGCGCCGGGCAGTATGGTCAGCGGCCCGAACGAAAGGGCGCCGTTTGCGTACCCCCCCCAGCGGTCCATGGTCCGTTCCGTCAGATCTGACTGAATAAGGGTTACATCCTGGCGTACCTCGGCGTGCTCGTATTCCAGGCCGGTCACCAGGTTGTTCAGGCTGTCCCCCCAGGTCAGCTTGGCGCTTGCGCCCCGGTTCGACTCCTTGTTCAGGAAATGAATGAGCAGCTGCCGGTCGTCGAGCTGGCGGACAAAGGATTCCCTCTCCAGGCGACTGATCCGGCCGGACAGATCGAGGACGAGCCGCCTGTCGAGCGGATAGCTGAAGGCGAGGAACGAATAGCCGGAACTGGTATCGCCATCTTGCTGCGTGTTGAAATCTGCCGATTCGAAGATGCCACGGGAGGATTTGCGGTAATCGAGGCCGAAGGTGAGGGCGCCCTTGCCAGGGAGATCGTAGGTCAGTTTAGCGTAGCCGTTGTTGCGGTTGATGCCGTTGCTGGGGAGGAGCCCGTCGGAGTGGAGGTTGCCGCCGGAGAGGTAGTAGCCGAAACGGCCGAGCGTGCCGCTCACTTCCCCCCGCAGGTCGGTAGTGAGCCGTTCGCCGTAGGAAGCGGAGGCCACGCCTCCCAGCGGCCGGTCAGCGACGGGGGCCTTGGTGATTACGTTCACCACACCGCCCAGCGCCTGCCCCCAGGCAGCAGAGGCGGACCCTTTGACAATCTCTATCCGCTCAATCTGCTGAACCGGAATAAGCCCAACATCGGCGGCGTTCTCGACCAGGTCGTTCTGACGGACTCCGTCAATCAGCACCTGGATATGGGCGCTTGACGCCCCCTGGATGTCAATGAAAGTCCAGCTGCCCGGGGTGCCGATCTGCTCCAGCTGGATACCGGGGATGGTCTGGAGCACCTCGGCGAGGGTGTGGGCGTTGAGGAGGGCGACCTGCTCGGCGGTGATGACGGAGACGTTTTCGGCTGTCTTGGAGACGGGACGCGGTGAATGGGGTGTTAAGGTTGGTTCATCCCCTGCAAGGAAACCCAGTGCCTGGAGCTCGGCATCTGACTGGTCACCACGGGCGTGAACGACGGTTATCAGGAGGAAAGCAAGGAGAAAGAGTGTTGTGATCGAGGGCCGGACTTTGTTCACTGGATTCCATTGTAAAGCCGTGCAGGTGTCGCAGCTTCATTTTTCAAACGTATTTGCCCACGTTGTCGGGGTGTGCCAGCTTACCAGATTCAGCCTCTCCTGTCCAGCACACAAACAAAATTGTTACACCATCCCCCCCGCATGGTTACTGCCGATGCCGGTCAACAAAAGGTTATTCGTATTTAAATTTAAAGTCCAGAAAACATAAGTAATTTAACGCAGAGTCGCAGAGACGCAGAGAAAGGCTTGAAAGTCAAAAGCAGGTCTTTAACGTTTTAATGATTCTCTCTGCGACTTGGCGTCTCTGCGTTAAGGATTTCGGTTTTATTCACTGGGGTTTGCAACGGTTCAACTTTGTTGCTAAAGAACCTAATAAAGCCCCTGCGTGAAACAGGAGCTTCCAGTAGCAACAAAGGTGGTGCCCCGAACAATCGGCCCGGGGCGCCGTTCAGCAGACCGGATACTCCCCCCTGGCCAGCGCCAGACAGAAGCCGTTTATGGCGGCAAACTCCCGCGCGAAAATCTCTTCGACGGTCCGCGCGATCTCGTCGATCTTTCGTCCTCGTTCCAGGAGGAGCTGGGCGGTCGCCATCTGCGGCTGGTCAATGGGGGTGCCGATCCTGTTCAGCAGAAGGACATAGACCTCTTTTATGCCGTCGATGGTCTCGTAGATTTCCCGGGCGATCTTATGGGAGAGGACGTTGTAGATCTTCCCCACGTGGCTCACCGGATTTTTCCCCGCTGCCGCCTCGGTCCCCATCGGCCGGTTCATGGAGATGAGGCCGTTCACCCGGTTGCCGCGCCCCACCTGGCCCGAATCGGCATCCTCGGCGGAGGTGCCGAGCAGGCTCAGGTAGACGCCGCCAAGCCCCCGTCCCGGCGCATCGAGGCCGTTGAAGTGCACCTCTGCCCCTTTGAAACCGGCATACCCGCCGAGAAAGCCGCGCATCTCCCGGAGAATCGCCTCCTTCCGCTCGAAATACTCCTTTTCCGATTTGACAAAGGTTGCGAGCAGCGGCATGGCGACCGTCAGCTCCAGCTGATCGACCCGTCTCAGCCCCATCACCTTGACGTCCTCGCCGGTCTCCGGGTAAAGACGTTTGAACTCTCTGGAGTTGAGGTGCTTTTCAAGCTCCAGCACAACCCATTCCGTAGGGCTCAACGGGTAATAGCCGACCGCGGCCGAGGTGTCGTTCGCCACCCTCACCTCTCCGGGGCGGGAGAAGATGTCGGTCAGTTCTTCCGAGCCCGGCGCGAGTACGACCCGGTAGTTCAGATGATGCTCCGGGTCGACAAAGCGCATGTTTTCCCGAAACCATTTACTGGCGGTGTCCCTGGCAATATCGGCGACCGGAATCTCGCGCCCGGCGGCCCTGAAGGTGGCCCGGTCGCCGATGATCAGCTCCATCGGCTGCAGCACTTTTCCACCGCCGAAAAACTTCTCCACCCTGCCGGCGGCCAGGAGGCTCTTGTCGATGTTATGGTGCAGGATCGTTCCGAACTCGCGGAGGTATGCCTGGGACAGGGCAACGGAAATGGCGTCCATGATCGAGTCGCAGATCTGGTCGGGATGCCCCGTTCCCTTCCGCTCGACGATCTCCACCCGGTGTTCGCTGATGGATTTTCCCTTGTAGGTCTCGACGATAATCATGCGATAAGTCTACCACGTTTGGCAGAAATCGGAATCATGGCGGCAAAAAAGGTGAATTGCATTTTCACGCCGTTTTCTATAAGATTTTACATTTAAACACAAATTTAACGCAGAGGCGCGGAGACGCAGAGAAAGGCTTGAAAGTCAAAAACAGGTTTTCAAGATTTTAATGATTCTCTCTACGTCTTTGCGTCTCTGCGTTGAGGATCACGGTTTGATTCAATAGGGTTTGCAACGATTCAACTTTTTTACAAAAGAACCAAAACCTTTCAGCTAGAGGATGGATAATGTGAAAAGAAGATTACCTGCGGAATGGGAGGAACAGGACGGGGTTCTGCTCGCCTGGCCCCACGAAGGGAGCGACTGGCGCCCCTGGCTGGACGCTGTCGAGCCGGTTTTCGTCGAGATCGCGAGGCAGATCAGCCTCGTCGAAGAGGTGGTGATCGTAGCGCCCGACACCACCCCGGCAAGGGAGAAACTCGCAAGGAGCGGCGCAAGGCTCGACCGGCTGCGCTTTTACGGGATGGACACCAACGACACCTGGGCGAGGGATTTCGGCCCCATTGCCGTCTATGAGGAGGGGCGGCCGCTCATCCTCGATTTCGGTTTCAACGGCTGGGGCTTGAAATTCGCCGCCGACCAGGACAACCTGATCACAAGGCGCCTCAATGGGAGCGGAGCGTTCAACGCCACCTCTTTCCGGACCATCGGCCTGGTCCTTGAAGGGGGGAGCATCGAATGCGACGGCAACGGTACAATACTCACCACTGCCGAATGCCTCTTGAACGGGAACCGCAACCCCCATCTGACCAAGACCGAACTGGAAACCGCGCTAAGCGGCTTTTTCGGCGCCAGCCGCTTTCTCTGGCTGGAAAACGGTTATCTGGCGGGGGATGACACCGATTCCCATGTGGATACGCTCGCCAGGCTCTGCCCGGACGATACCATCGCCTATGTAGTCTGCGACGACCCTGCTGACGAGCATTACCCGGCGCTTGGCGCCATGGAGCGGGAGCTCATGGCTTTCAGAACCGCAGACGGCCGCCCCTACCGGCTGATCCCGCTCCCCTGGCCGGAAGCGAGATACGATGAAGATGGAGAGCGGCTGCCGGCAACCTACGCCAATTTTCTCATCATCAACGGGGCGGTGCTGGTCCCCACCTATCGGGACAAGAGCGACGCGGCAGCCCTCCAGGCCCTTGCCGGCGCCTTTCCCGGCAGGGAAATCATCGGCATCGACTGCCTGCCGCTGATCCTCCAGCACGGCTCGTTGCACTGCGTCACCATGCAGCTGCCTAAAGGGGTTCTTGCGTATCATTTTCTGCCAGAGGAGAATTAACATGAAAAACCTGCTCGTCGGCCTCGTGCAGCAGAGCTGCAGCGCCGACAGAAAAGTGAACATAGAGAAGAGCACTGAAGGCATCCGTGAAGCCGTAGCCAGAGGGGCACAACTGATCGTTCTCCAGGAACTCCACTGCGGCCCCTATTTCTGCCAGAGCGAGGATACGGCCTGCTTTGATCAGGCGGAACCGATCCCCGGTCCGGCTACGGAACATTTCGGCGCGCTCGCCAGGGAACTGGGGGTGGTGATCGTCACCTCCCTCTTCGAGCGGCGCGCCCCCGGCCTCTACCACAACACTGCCGTGGTCCTTGAAGCGGACGGCACGATTGCCGGAACGTACCGGAAAATGCACATCCCGGACGACCCGGCATTCTACGAAAAATTCTACTTCACCCCCGGCGACCTGGGCTTTGAACCGATCCTGACCTCGGTCGGCAAGCTCGGCGTGCTGGTCTGCTGGGACCAGTGGTATCCCGAGGCGGCCCGGCTGATGGCCCTGGCGGGCGCCGAACTGCTCATCTACCCGACCGCCATCGGCTGGGACCCGAACGACACTGCGGCTGAAAAGCAGCGGCAGCTGGACGCCTGGCTGACCATTCAGCGGAGCCACGCCGTGGCCAACGGCATCCCGCTGGTGAGCGTCAACCGGGTCGGCTTTGAGGCCGATCCGAGCGGTGCCGGCGCTGGCTTGGATTTCTGGGGAAACAGTTTTGTGGCGGGAGCGCAAGGAGAGTTTCTTGCAAAAGGAAGCAGCGGAAAAGAAGCGGTTCTGGTGGTGGAGATCGACCGGCAGAGGAGCGAAACCGTTCGCCGCATCTGGCCGTTTCTCCGCGACCGGCGCATCGATGCCTATCAGGATCTGCTGAAGCGCTACCGGGACTAGTTTCCCCGGTCCACGCCCCTCCTCACTGCAGAAAATCCAGCAACAGCATGATATTGAGCACAACCACGACGGCCGCGACGCTCCAGAGCATGATGCTCCCCAGCCGGTCGTTGGCATGGCTTCCCATCACCCTGGTGGATGAGGTCAGATATACCAGGAGAAAAATGGTCCAGGGAAGCTGGATGCTGAGGAGGATTTGCGAGAGAATCAGGCCCCGGAACGGGTTGCCGACGAGAAAGATCGCCGTCAGCCCGAGCAGCAGCGTAATGCCGACCCCCAGGCGCGTATGGGCATCGCCGCTGTTGTAAGGTTCGTTGAACATCCCGGCGACGATACTGCCGCCGGCCATGGCGGCGGTGATGCTGGAAGCGATACCGGCAAAGAGCAGCGCCAGGGCAAAGACCGTTGCCGCGGCATTACCCAGAAGCGGCCGGAGCATTACCTCCGCCTGGGCCAAGTCGCTGACGGCCGTGCTGCTTTGAAAAAAGGTGGCCGCTGCGACCAGGATCATGGCGCTGTTGATGGCCCAGCCAATGCCCATGGAAAAAAGCGTGTCGAGGAATTCAAATTTCAGCTGATGGACAATGACCGTCTCGTCCTGGACATTCCACTGACGGCTCTGGATGATTTCCGAATGGAGGAACAGGTTGTGGGGCATGACCACTGCCCCGAGCACGCTCATGACGATGGGGAGAGCACCATGGGGCAAGCGGGGCAGAACCCAGCCCGCGGCAGCCATGGGCCAGTCGATGTGAACCAGGCAGAGTTCAAAGATGAACGACAGGCCGATGAGCGAAACAAAGCCGATGATGTATTTTTCCAGCCGTGCGTAAGAATTGCTGAAGACCAGCCAGGTAGCCACCGCTGTCGTCAGGACGGCGCCGACCCCGATCGGCAGGTGAAACAGCATCTGTAGGGCAATGGCCGCGCCCAAGAGTTCCGCCATGGCTGTCGCAACGGCAGCCAGCACCGCCGAGAGGAGGATGGCACGGGCCAGCCACGGCCTGACATAACGCATCGCCGCCTCGGAGAGACAATAACCGGTGACGATGCCCAGGTGGGCAGCGTTATGCTGGAGCAGGATGAGCATCACCGTGCCGAGCGAAACCATCCAGAGGAGCCGATAGCCGTAGAGGGAGCCTGCCGCCACGTTTGCCGCCCAGTTGCCCGGATCGATAAAACCGACGGTGACAAGCAGCCCCGGCCCGATGAATTTGAGGATATCGGAGACCAGCAGCCGCCTGCGGTCGGCATCTCTGAATGAAGCAAGCAGCTTCAGCACGCTTCTCCTCCTTTTATTACAATTTCAAATCAAGGATGAAATCAAGGCGGCGAGGATTGAGGCGACGAAGGCATACAACTTCGTATGTTGAGGAGCCGAAGACGAGCCAACGAAGATAGCGCCTTGAATTGGAATTGTACTACACCACCCGGATCATGAACTCCGGACAGGAGGCGGCGCAGTAGCCGCAGAGGATGCAGGCGTCCTCATCCACGCAGGCCTTGCCGTCAACCAGTGACAGGGCATTGGCCGTACAGGCGTCCACACACGCCCCGCACCCCTTGCAGAACTGGGTCATGATCCTGAGCTTCCTGCGCCTGCTCTCCAGCCCTTGCCAGACCCCATCTTCCGCCACCCCCTCACCGAGCAGTGCCAGGTTGGCATCAATCTCAGCCTCGGACAGCATGCCGATCGCCACGCCATGCACCCCTTCGAGCCCCAGCACATAACGGAAACTGGCGCGTGCCTCGGAGATGAGGTTTCCCCCTGCCAGCGCCTTCATGGTATAGACACCCTTGCCGCTACGGGCATTGGCAGCGATGGCCACCGCCATCTCCGCCGCACTGCCGTCGAGGATTCCCATCCCGGTCCGGTTGATGAGGGGATGGACCACCTCTATCTCCGGGTGTTCCACGGCCTTGCGCATGGCGCAGATATAGTGGGACGACAGTCCCACATGGGCGATTTTCCCTTCTGCCTTCATCATGAGAAGCTCTTCCAGCACTCCGGACCGCTCGACAAAGGGGTCGGCAATCCGCGCCCCGTGGAGATGGACGACGGCAAAGCGCTCGATCCCCAGCTCCCGCAGCCCCCGTTCCACATGGGCCCGGGCCAGCTTCCCGTCCGGAGCATGGGTCTTACTGACGATGTGCACCTCGCCGGAAAAGCCGTTCAGGGCCGCACGGATATGGGGATAGGTCTGATAGAGTTCCGCCGTGTCCAGCAGATTCACCCCCCGCTCCAGGGCATGGCGGATCAGGCGTCCCCCTTCCTCCGGGGTCAGCCCCGCCTGCAACGGCCCGAGCGGCAGGGTACCGTAAACGAGCGGATTTATCTTCAGGCCGGTGTTGCCGAGTGTCACCTGTTTCATCGATGTCTCCCTGTAAATCTTCGGTTCTATAACCAAAAGAAAGGTATTTATGAAGAGTGCAAAGCACGAGCGAAAAAAACCTATCTTAACGCAGAGACGCAAAGGCGCAGAGATTTTGTGAAGTGCCTTTCTTTGCGTCTCTGCGGCTCTGCGTTACATTCAATATTTAGTTTAGGTTATAGTTCCGTAAACCATACAATATTCACCTGTTCGCCCAGGAGCAAGCGTATCGCAGTGAACGGAGTTGGAGCGGATGCGTCAGTAGTGGGGCGGCGGCTCCTCTTCCGACGGCAGCCTGTTCACCGACGGGTCAAGCGCCTGCAGATGCTCCTTGATCTGCTGCATCTCCGTCCGAAGCTCTTTGATCATCCGCTGCTGCTCCGTGATCACCTCGTTCAACTGCTGAATGGTGTTCTCCTGGTGCATGAGGAGAATCTCCATTTCGTTCATCCGTTGTTCCATAACAACTCCTTTTTCACTCTTCACTCTTCACTCTTTACTCTTCACTCTTTACTGAACTTTAACGCTCATAGCGTACTTCAAATAGCGCCCCTCGGGAAAGGTGAGCGGATAGGGGAAATCCTCCGGCTGACCGGAAAATGAAATGACGCGGAGGTCACTCTTTGCCAGGAGCGCTCCGCGCCGCAACTCCTTGAGGTAATCCGCCACATCGACCTTCTGGTGGTTGGATGCGCTTATCAGCAGCCCGCCCCGTTCCAGTAAGGGCAGCGCAGCCGCCATCAGCTCGGCGGTGCCGCCGCGGGTGGTGAAGCGGCTCTTGCCCGTGGTGGAAAAGGACGGCGGGTCCATGAGGACGATGTCGTAGTTTTTGCCCTGGCGCAGCAGCTCGTGGAGTACGTCGAGGCAGTCACCGACGATGAAGTCGTGACGCTTGGGGTTGAGGCGGTTGGCGCCGAAGTTTGCCCGCCCCCACTCCGTGTAGGTTGGGGAAGCATCGACACTAGTCACCCGGCTCGCCCCTGCCGCCGCTGCCGCCACGGAGAATGCGGCAGTATAGGCAAACAGGTTGAGCAGCCGCTTCCCCTTGACGCGGGCCATCAGCTCGCGGCGGTTCTTGCGTTGGTCGAGAAACAGGCCGGTGTTCAGCCCCTGCTCAAGGCTCACCAGGAAGTTCAGGCCGTTCTCCTGAACCTGGAGCGGTTGGGGCGCCGGGATGCCGGCCAGCAGCCGGCCATAGCTCTTGCCGTCGCTCAGCGCCTCCAGTTCCCTGGTCTTCTGCGGCCGGGATTTTTCATAGATACCGACGGGCGCAAGCAGCTCCTGGAGCAGCTGCACCACCAGTTTCAGATGCGGCCGCCAGCCGGCGCAATAGAGCTGCACCATCAGGTAGTCGCCGTAACGGTCCACCGTAAGGCCGGGAAGGCCATCCCCCTCGGCGTTTATCAGCCGGTAAGCGGTCGTATCGCTAAGGTCGGCATGGTCACGGCGGAGTTGAATTGCCCGGGAGAGACGCTCCGCCAGCCAGGCACGGTCCAGGCGCATCCGGCCGAAAGCCAGCACCCGCGCCACGACCCGATCCGCCGGATCAAGCAGGGCCGTGGCCAGCAGGCGTCCCTGAGCGTCAACCAGCTCAACGAGATCGCCCGCCTTGCCTGTCGGCCATTTTCTGGTATAGCTGTCGGCAATGATCCATGGATGCCCCAATTCCAGCATCCGCACCGTCTCAGGTCCGACCGGCAGTTGTCCTTCCGCCATGGTTACATCCTTTCATCCGCAATCGAGTCAGGGAATTCTACCCTGAACGCCCGGGACAGCCAAGTGAAAAAACTTTAAAAAATATGCGGCTTCTGCTAAGTTGCCGTTTATCAGAAAATCAGGAGAAAACAGCTCATGCCCGACACACCACAATCTAGCGGCGAACGACACATTGAAAAGATCATGGAACAGCTTGAACCCGATTCGGACCGTTACCAGGTGCTGGACACCGCCAAGCGCTTCAAATCATCCTGGGTGGAACTGGGAGACAAACTGCTACAGGTAAGCAGCCGCGGCAAGTTCCGCGAATGGGGCTACCAGAGCTTCGAGGAATACTGCGTACAGGAGATCCGCATCAAGAAGGGGACAGCGGAAAAGCTCACCCTCGCCTACCGCTACATGGAAAAGCAGGAACCGGAACTGCTGGCCAGGCGGGATGAACTGAAACCGCTTCCCGACTACCGCTCGGTGGACCTCCTGCGCCAGGCAAAGGAGGAGAAAAGTTTTTCCGACGAGGAGTACGCTGACCTGCGCAAGAGTATCGTCGATGAGGAACGGAGCCACCCCACGGTGCTGAAGCGCTTCAAGGAAGTGGCCGCCGCCAGAAGCGAGGAACCGGCCGACCCGCTGCTGCCGCTAAAGGTGAGCCTTGCCGCAGCACGGCGCCTCGACACGGTCCTGCGCGGCATGCCGGCTCTCCCCGCAGCATACCGGGATGAGTTGGGAAGCCTGATCGCCCACCTGGAAGGGGAATTGGAATCCCTGCAGGGGAAGGTGGAACCGGAGTAAAACCAGGTTCAGTGTTTATCAATCTGTTTTTTTGTGAGCCCGCTCCAATAGCAAATCGGCTCTTGCAACTGGGTAATCAGCGAGTCGATCTATAGAATAGATTTGAGTAATGATTTTTCGGATGTGGCTGCACGGTTAATCATCCATTTGACTGCTTCATTTGCATTGATCGGAATCAGATTAACTTGAGGATTTGCTTGACGATATACTCTGAAAATCTCATCAGCGAATGCCTGACCTATTTCATTTATCCCTTTGAAATCAAGTAAGACCTCTTTGAACTTATCCACGCGTGCCATTACTCGTTTTGCCTGAGAACGGGAAACCAAATTCTCATCGCCATATCTGGCTAGTCCTACAGGGACAATCGTTTTATAAAAACCAGGATAGTCAACGGACGCAAATTCGTTAAAAATTGATTGGGCTGTCCGATCGCTAGAATTCCTGATCTCCATGACAATATATGTCCCTTTTATGGGGTTTCCCCCTTCAAGTAGCCAATCTTCATTTGTCAACGTATGTGAAAAGTATAGTTTTTCAGACATAATAACAAAACAGTCAAACATTCTACTGGAAAAGAAAATGCCTTCCCCTGTGTGGCGCGAGGGGTCTGAAGTTAATTTCCCTTTGTGTAGTTCTAGTATTGCTTGCAGTTCGTCATCAAGTTTAAAATCATGAGTTATTTTACGGAAAATGCCAATACCGTTATCTGAAACTATTAATTTTATATTGTATGATGTCCTCTCAACAGACACCCAAACGCTACTGCCGCCCGAATGGTCAATGGCATTATTAAACATTTCAGTAAATCCATACTGGCAAATTGACAAAACATTATCCGGCAAATTGTCCAGCAAAGGCCGAACAAATGTCCGCCACGGAAAATCCTCTGTTATCTCTGGAGACAAAGCAAAAGTCTTACTCTCTTCTGCAATTTTGGCAAGTTTGTATTGTGCTCCTTTTTTTGAGCCCGACATAGTTAGGATGCCCTTATTGACAAGCTGTTTGATATGCCTTTGTGCTGCTTGTCGGGAGATGCTAAACTTTTCGGCGGTTACTTTAGATAAGTGTCCTGCTTTGTTTTGGAAAATTAGTTCACAAATAAAATCTTTTATATCCATATACAACCCCATTTAAATTTATTGTAAACATATTACTAATTATATGTAAACCTAGGCAATGTTATTTGTCAATACAATAGTTTGCAAAAAATAACGGCTATGAGTGTGACCGGCACGGCAGGTTTTCCGCCGCGACCGAGTCCACACGAGAGTTGGAACATCCCTTTTCCTCAAATGTGAATATACGAAGGGCGTCCCCAAGGTTCCTTGCTCCAGCAGTACGACTCATATTTTCTCCTTTGGTATAACGGTTTCGCAGGGTAGTGGCGAAGTCCACTGCCCCTGATGGTTGGGCTATTTTTGTGTGCAGATTCGCTCGGGAAAAAGAAAGTTTACTATTACTCTATTGAGGTTCGTTCCGTAGAAAACACAGATGGATAGCGTTGCAGTCCAGTGCCAATGCAAAAAATGACGGGTGATAAGAAATGCTAGGCTTATAATTAAGGTGCTCAAAGCCACTTCTCTTAATCTAACATCCTTATCGTCAATGCACTCCTCCTCAAGGACTCGATCACGAGCTACGGAAAAAATCAGATAGCTGGTGATGATGTTGAAAATTGGAAAGATCAGAACCCACGTCAATGTCTCAGATTTGCTGAGAATGTAGGTGCCACCCCAGATACCGCTAAAGCCGTTCATAAAAGCCGCGAACAGAAACATCACCTGTTTCTCATAGCGTCCTTTTTTCCGCTTAGAAAATGAATAATACAGCGAAAGACAAACACCACCGGTTAATATCAGCATAAGAACAACTGGACCAGTGCCGTTAGATGAAAAAACAAAGTCGCCATTTCCGAAAGTCGAACGGAAATTAGCAGCGAAAAAGAGGATACAAGTGAAGCTAAGTGCGAACAGTGTCAGCTCGTCATAGGTAGGAGAGAAGATTCGCCGAATTCTGTTCATGAACATTGATGTCATCAAAATAAAGCCTTCATGTTTTATCGCCCAACTCGGTAATCACCGGAATTCCGGCCATCCACCCAACAACGTTACAAAATATATTTGTCACTACAATATAATTAACGTATCTAATTGTTTCTAAACGCAACCGCGTTCTGAATAATGTCTTAAGTAGTATGTTGACCGGTTTTCTCGCCAACAACCCCAACATTCCAATTTAATATCTGGCTTTACCCGTTTCAGTAACACGGGGGCTTGATAATACGTCCCTTGTATACCACATTAACCCCATCTTACAAAGTCCAATTGTTAGCGCGCCCAGTCCGCCGATGTAAGTCGGGAAGGACCCCAACAGAGTTATCGGATGGCGCTTGCGCGCCACGCGCCCTGCCGGGCGCACAATAAAAAACGGCAGCGATTGCCTCGCTGCCGTTTCACTCTCCACTCTTCACTCGTACGCTTTCCGTAGCAATTTCACCTCAATGTTCCTTCACCTCCAGAAACCAGACATTATCTCCCTCTGCCTGCCTGCCGAGCTTGTCAACCACCTTCCAGCGTACCTTAATCGGCATACCCTCCTTGAACTGCGCTGGCTCTTTAGGCTTAAGCACCGCTGCCATGTCAAAGACGGAGTGATACAGGTCACCGGCGAACGGTTGACCATCCCTGGAGAAGGATCTTTTTCATTACAACCTCCACATATGAATCGGGGCAGTTCATCACTGTGAACTGCCCCAAAACTTGCCGGTAAAATTAAGGAGCCTGGAGAATTGTCAGCTGATCATTGGCTTCTTTCAGCTTCTTCTTCAGAATCTTCAGTTCTTCAAGGGTATAAGTAGTTGCGCCCTTTTCATTGATTGCGACTTTCAGCTTTCTGATTCTATCCTGAATGCCGTCGACTTCCTGGGCGCAGTTCCTCAGGAGCATTGCACACTCCTTGGCGCACTGTTCATCCTGGGGCTGGTGAGAAGCGCCGTGCTGCTGCACCTCTTCAGCCAAAACCGGGGCCGCTGCCGCGAAGAGTGATATTGCCATGAGAATTACCAGTTTTCTTTTCATTGTTGACTTCCTCCGTTGAAATAGTTTGTCCTGCTTGACCCTAAAAGCATTTGTTGTGCCACCACATAATATCTTGTTATTACGCAACTTTATCAGCGTCATGGTGCCGTAGCATATAGAATATTCAACACGCTGCGAAGCATATTCCACTATGGACATTCTTCCACTCGAACCAAATATAAAACGGCAGCGGTTGGCTCGCTGCCGTTTTTATATTCACTCGTCAACTCGCGCCGATTCACATTCATGGTAAATATTGGCGAATTGTGCTATATTATTTTTTCATGCGTCGGCACATTTCTGCGAACTATTGACGCATTCTTTGATGCCTAAAAGATAGATCCAGGCGAACGGAGAATCCATCCATGGGAAAAATCAAAGGCTTCTGCATCATTATGATACTCTTTATTGCGACTGGCGCCGAAGCTGACTCGCTCTGTTTTGACGAGGCAGGCGGCCAATATGGCATCAACCCGCAAATACTGCGAGCGATTGCGAAGGTCGAGTCCAACTTCAATCCACGCGCCGTTAACAGGAACACAAACGGCACCTATGACTTCGGCGTGATGCAGATTAATTCAAGCTGGGGGTATACCTTGGGGAAGGAGTGGTGGAGCACCCTGGGTAACCCATGCACCAATATCAAGGCGGGGGCAAAGATATTGGCTTCATGTATGCAGAAATATGGTTACACCTGGGAAGCCATCGGCTGCTACAACAGCCAAACACCGGGAAAGCGGGACAAATATGCGATGACGGTGTTCAAGCAGTTGCAGCGCATCGAACGTGACGAGCGGCAGAATGCGTCCAAATCCTTCAAGGATAATCTTGAAGCCGCGATCCGCAACCAAATCGATGACTTGGTTAAAGTCGGTCAGAACGGAGAGGGAGAAGAGCATAAAATTATGGTGCAAGCACACGCCCAAGACCCAGCCGAAGCCCAGCGGGAACCGTCAGTTCCTGCCTTCGGGGAGTAGATTTTTCGGTTATCCGTTGTTTCGAAGTTTATGGCAACTACATTGACGTGCGGTACCTGATCGGATGGCGCTTGCGCGCCACGCGCCATGCCTGGCGCACAATTAAAAAAAACGGCAGCGATTGGCTCGCTGCCGTTTTTCCATTCACTCTTCACTCTTCACTCTTCACTCTTCACTCTTCACTCTTCACTCTTCACTCTTCACTCTTCACTCTTCACTCTTCACTCTTCACTCTTCACTCTTCACTCTTCACTCTTCACTGCCTTCAGTGCTTCTCCGCAGTCTTGAACGGGCCGTTCATCCTGCTTGCCGTCGCAAATTCCATCCGGAAGACGATGTAGATGGAAACCATCAGTGACAGTCCGATGTCGGCATTCTCAGATAATCTCCAGGTTATCCGCTACCACGGTGCCGCAGGACACAATCAGGGCGCCTCTGATAATGGTGGGGCCGATGAGTGTCGTGAAGCTCGGGTCAAAGGCTGATCGTATGGTCAGGGTCTCACCACAGCGATTCATATCAACAGTCTCGTTGAAATCCAGCTGCTTCGTGACGATCTGAGACGGCACCCCCGCAGGGATTCCGGCCAGGGCTGCGGTGATGGTCGTATAGAAGGTGTCCGGGCGGCCGGCGGCGGTCAGCCTTACGTTCCGAGTAGTGACGGTCCAGGTGAACGCAGCAGGGATTGGATCGATGTTACCTATCGCATCGATGGCTCGGATACTGAAGGTATGGCTGCCGTCAGCCAGACCACTGAAGCCGTACGGGGGGCCACAGGTTGTATAGGCTGCTCCGTCCATGCTGCACTGAAAGGTAGAGCCGGCCTCGGAGGACGAGAAATTGAAGCTGCCGCTGTTGGTAATGGCCGGGTCCGGCGGCTGACCGGTTATGCTGGTGTCAGGGGGAGTGGTGTCGATGGTCCAGCTGTAGCTTGCCGCTGTCAAATCGTAGTTGCCTGCCGCGTCCTTGGCCCTGACGCTGAAGGTGTGGCTGCCATCCGTCAGGCCACTGAAGCTGTATAGGCTGCTGCATGTCGCAAAAGCGCCGCTGTCCAGTGAGCATTCAAAGGTGGCAGTGGCATCAGCGGAGGTAAAGCTGATACTGCCCGCGGTGGAAGTGGTCAAACTGTCCGGCTTGATGGTGATGGCGGTGTCCGGTGGCGTGGCGACAATGGTCCAGGAATAGCTGATCGTGCTACCCGGGTTTCCGGCCAGGTCAGTAGCGCGAACGGAGAAGGTGTGGCTGCCGTCGGCGAGGCCGCTGAAGACGAACGGGCCGGTGCAGGCAGCGAAGTTCCCCGTATCAATCTTGCACTCGTAACCGCTGACCGCCTCGTTGGCGGTGAAGCTGAAGGTGCCTGACGTCCCCGTGTAAAGGGCGGCCGGTTTGGCGGTGATGGTGACGGTCGGCGCCGTCGTATCGAAGGTTATGGTGTCGGCAAAGCTGCCGGAGGCGTTGCCGGCGGCGTCTTTATACTGCACATAGACCGTCTTGTCGCCGTCCCCCCCGAGGGCCAGCAGAGTCCAGCTCTTTGTTGAAGTGAACAGTTCCCAGTCGCTCCAGGTAGAGTTGTTGTTGGAGAAGCGCATTTCCGTTACCTGGCCGCTGTTGTCGTATGCAGAGAGGGAGAGGGTGACGCTTGCATTATTGGTCAGATTCGCCCCGCCATTGATGGCGATGGAACCGAACGGCGCTGGATCGTAGGCGCTTCCCGCGAGGCCGACGACCGCAACCGGGGTGTTGCTCGCGTTGGAGGCGATGGTAAAGGTTGCCGACTTGCTTCCCGACGTTGTTGGCTGGAAGATGAGATCCAGTTGACAGCTCCCGCCCGGCTCAATGGTCGGCCTTGTGCTGCCGCAGCTGCCGGGGGCAATGAAGAATGCCCCGGCGTCCGTGCCGCTCAGCAGAGCATTCAGCACGGCAAGGGGAGCGGTGCCGCTGTTGCCGATGGTGACTGGCTGCGTACCTGACGAATAGGTGGCCAGATTGGCGAAGGTGAGCGCTGTCGGCGACACGCCGATGATCGCAGGGACCGGGTCGGCGGTGAAGGTCGCAGTGACGCTTCGAGCGGCGTCCATGGTGACAGTGCAGGCACCGGCACCGCTACAGGCACCACTCCAGCCGCTGAAGGTGGAACCGCTGTTCGCTGCCGCGCTCAATGTCACCGCTGTCCCCAGGTCATAGGACTGGGCGCAGCCGCCGGTAGTGCAGTTGATATCCGTACCTGGCGAGGAGTGTACAGTGCCGGAACCGGTGCCGTCAACAGTCAGTAAAAGGGTTAGACTCTGCAGCACGCCGCTGCCGGAGAGGGTTACGCCGAAGGACTGGTTCACCGGGTCGGGGGAAGCGACCTGGAGCGTGGCATTCCTGCTCCCTGCGGAGGTCGGCATAAAGGCGACGTTTACCGTGCAGCTTCCTCCCACCGCAATGGTCGGCGTCAGGCTGGAGCAACTGCCCGGCGTCACGCTGAACAGGCTTGCGTCAGGGCCGCCGATGCTGATCGAGCTGACTACCGGGGCCGCTAAATCGGTGTTGCTGATGGTGAAGGTCCGGGTTGCCGGAGCTGAATTAATGATGACGCTGCCAAAGTCATGGGACGGTGGCGCGACCAATAGTATTTTATCATCTGTGCTAAAGCTCCAGTGGCTCTGCGCAGCAAGGGGGACTCCAGCCTGGCTGCGGACACCGGCGACCGCGACAGTATAGGTGGCAAGATGGTCAAGGTACGACGTCGGAATTAAAATCGCCGTCAACGTCTCAGGGTCATAGCCAAGCGAGACGTTCACCGCTGTCTCGTATGCGCTGACGACTGAAACCGTGGTCTGGCCGTAATCGTTCCTTCCCCAGGCGACCACCGTGCCGTCGTTCTTCAGGGCTACCGTGAAATTCCATCCTCCGGCAACGGCAATAACCCCGGTGAGCCCTGCCGGTACCGTGGTCTGGCCGTAATCGTTCTTCCCCCAGGCAACCACCGTACCGTCGTTCTTCAGGGCTACCGTATGATTGCCTCCCGCGGCAATGGCAATGACCCCGGCGAGCCCCACAGGGACCGTGGCCTTGCCGTATGAGTTATCCCCCCATGCGACCACCGTGCCATCGTTCTTCAGGGCTACCGTGTGATTATATCCCGCGGCAATGGCAGTGACCCCGGCGAGTCCCGCAGGGACCGTGGTCTCGCCATAACCGTTATATCCCCAGGCGACCACCGTGCCATCGTTCTTCAGGGCTACCGTGTGATTATATCCCGCGGCAATGGCAGTGACCCCGGCGAGTCCCGCAGGGACCGTGGTCTCGCCATAACCGTTATATCCCCAGGCGACCACCGTGCCGTCGTTTTTCAGGGCTACCGTATGATGCCATCCAGCGGCAATGGCAGTGACCCCGGTGAGCCCCGCAGGGACCGTGGTCTGGCCGTAGTCATCACTTCCCCAGGCGACCACCGTGCCGTTGTTCTTCAACGCTACCGTGTGATTGCCACCAGCGGCAATTGCGGTGACCCCGGTGAGACCCGCAGGGACCGAAGTCTGGCCGGAATAATTCCATCCCCAGGCGACTACCGTGCCGTCGTTCTTCAGTGCTACCGTGTGGTATCCTCCCGCGGCAATGGCGGTAACCCCGGCGAACCCCGCAGGG
>Ga0210377_10002107_pt1 | contig 17676 bp, 16 predicted proteins | sample PLM4_65_b1redo_FD_155480 | JGI IMG/M metagenome (GOLD analysis project Ga0210377, IMG submission 155480) | Groundwater sediment microbial communities from an aquifer in East River, Colorado, USA - PLM4_65_b1 redo | ecosystem: Environmental > Terrestrial > Soil > Riparian zone | place: USA: East...
CCGCGACGTGGCGATCCTGCTCGCCGACCTCTCCTCCCAGCGCGAGATTCGCCGCGTGGCGGCGGAATTCCTCGCGACCGGCGCTCCGCTGCACATTCTCTTGAACAACGCCGGCGTCATGTTCACAGAGCGCACGGAGACCGTCGACGGAATCGAGACGACCTTCGCGGTGAATCACCTGGCGTACTTCCTGCTCACGAACCTGCTGCTCGACCGCATCGTCGCCAGCGCGCCCGCGCGCATCGTGAACGTCGCGTCGGATGCGCACCGGCTCGGGGGCGCGCTCGACTTCGACGACCTCGGCGCGAGCCGCCGCTACTCCGGGATGGGCGTGTACGGGCGGTCGAAGCTCGCCAACCTCTACTTCACGCACGAGCTCGCGCGACGGCTCGCGGGCAGCGCGGTGACCGTGAACGCGGTCCACCCGGGCGCCGTGCGGACGGGCCTGGGCCAGAACAACGACGCGCCGATCCTGAAGCTCCTGACGGGGCTCGTGCGGCCGTTCTTCCGCTCCCCGGAGAAGGGTGCGGAGACCTCGGTCTGGCTGTGCAGCTCGCCCGACGTCGCGGGCGTATCGGGCGGATACTTCGCGAACTCCAAGGCGCGCGCGCCGCACCGGCTGGCGAATGACGAGGCGGCTGCGGGTCGTCTATGGGACGCCAGCGCGAAGCTGGTCGGATTGCCGGTCTAGCGGCAGGCAAGCGCTGCAAGTCCGCGAACCGCGTTGACGTTTCAGGCCACAACCGCGATATAGCCCGGCGGATCTCGATGAGGGAACAGATGGCACAGAGTGCCGCCGAGGCTCGGATCGAGGGTCAGGCGCACGTCGACGTGATCAGCCTGCGCCTCGCCTTCGGCGACCGGCGCGTGTTCGACGGGCTGTCCTGCCGTTTCGCCCAGGCGAAGATCTCCGTGATCCTCGGCGCCAGCGGCGTCGGCAAGAGCACGCTCCTGAAGCTGATCGCCGGGCTGCAGCAGCCCGACTACGGCGACATCTGGATCGGCCAGCAGGAGATCACGCGCATGCCCGAGCGGCAGCTCCGCCATCTGCGGCGCAATCTGGGCATGATGTTCCAGGGCGGCGCGCTGCTCGACTCGCTCACGGTGTTCGACAACGTCGCGCTGGCGCTGCGCGAGCACACGGAGCTTTCCGAAGCCGAGATCGCGGAGAAGGTCCACGCGCAGTTCGAAGCCGTGGGCCTGAAGAAGGTCGATGCGCTGCTTCCCGGCGAGATCTCGGGCGGCATGAAGAAGCGGGTCGCGCTCGCGCGCGCGATGATCATGGATCCCGAGATCCTCCTGATCGACGAGCCGTTCTCCGGGCTCGATCCGCTGGCGGTGCGGCTGATCGAAGCGCTGCTCGTCGAGGTGAATCGGACGAAGGGTCTCACGATGATCCTGACGAACCACCACATCGGCTCGACCATGCGCCTGGCCGACGAGATCGTTTTTCTCGTCGACGGCGCGGCGGTCGCGGGCTCCGTGAAGGACATCAAGGAGAGCATCGACCCGCGCATCCAGCGCTTCCTGACGGCCGCGGGCACCGGCCCGTCGCTGGAGGACGCAAGCTGATGCTCGGCTTCATCCGCACGGTCGGCTGGCGCATGGTGTCGATCGTCTACGAGCTCGGCGGCATCGCGGTCTTCGGCTCGCAGATGGTCTATCAGACCGTCAGCCCGCCGTGGCGGCTCCGCCGGGTGATCGACGAGGTCTACAACACGGGAGTGCTCTCGCTCGCGATCGTGCTCCTGTCCGGTACGGTGGTCGGCGGCGCGCTCGGACTGCAAGGCTACATCACGCTCGAGCGCTTCGGCGCGGAGTCGAGCCTGGGCGGCCTGGTCTCGCTCTCGCTGGTGCGCGAGTTCGGTCCGGTGCTGACGGCGCTGCTCGTCGCGGGCCGCGCGGGCTCGGCGATCGCCGCGGAGATCGGCGCGATGGTCGCGACCGAGCAGCTCGACGGGCTGCGCATGATGTCGGTCGACCCCATCGACTACGTCGGGCAGCCGAAAGCGCTCGCGCTCACGTTCTCGATGCCGCTGCTCTCCGCGCTCTTCATCGTGTTCGGGCTGGGAGGCGGCTATCTGGTCGGCGTGGGCCTGCTCGGCATCGACGGCGGCGCCTACATCACCGGCGTCGAGCGGAACATCACGTTCAGCGACGAGGTCGTGGGCAGCATCTTGAAGTCGGTCGTCTTCGGAGCGCTGGTCGCGCTGATCTCGACCTGGCGCGGCTTCTCGTCCGCGCCCAACGCCGCGGGCGTGAGCCGAGCGACGACCGGCGCAGTCGTGCAGGCCTCCGTCGCGACCTTGATGTTCGACTACGTGATCACCGCGCTCTGGGGAGGTTGAGAGTTTGAGTCGCTCGCCGATTCGCGATCTGCTCGTAGGGGTCTTCGTGCTGTCCGGGCTCGCCGCGCTCGCGTACCTGTCGATCCAGCTCGGCGGCGCGACCTACTCCGGCCCCGGTGGACTCACGCTCTACGCGAGCTTCGACGAGATCGGCGGACTCGCGCCGCGCTCGCCCGTCGTGATCGGAGGCGTGAAGGTCGGCCAGGTGAAGGAGATCACGCTCTCGCCCACCGGCGATTTCCGCGCACGCGTGACGATGGACGTGGACCAGAGCCTGAAGCTGCCCGACGACACGTCCGCATCGATCCTGACGCAGGGCGTGCTCGGCAGTCAGTACGTCGGCCTCGAGCCCGGCGGCTCCGAGACCTTGATCCCGGAGGGCGGCGAGATCGCCTACACGCAGAGCGCGGTCGTGATCGAGCGGCTGATCGGCCGCGTGATCCAGAGCCTCGGAAATTCCTCCAATGGCGGAGGGGACTCGAGCTCGGGTGGCGGCGGCGGCGGCGGCGGCGGGTGAATCGAGCGGCGCGCATGCTCGTGCTCGCGGGGATCGCGGCGACCACCGTCGCCTGCGCGTCGCCCCAGGGCCCCGCCGTCGATGAGGCTGCCGAGCCCGAAGCGGCGAATCCCGATCCGTGGCAGCCGTGGAACCGCGCGATGTTCACGGTGAACGATACGCTCGACACCTGGGTGATCGCGCCGATCGCGCACGGCTGGATCTTCATCACGCCCGAAACCGTGCGCGTTCACATCGAGCAGTTCTACGACAACCTGAACTTCCCCGGCTACTTCCTGCAGCCGCTGCTGCAGGGCGATCCGAAGCAATCGGGCGTGGCCGTCGCCCGCTTCGGCGTCAACACGACCGTCGGGCTCGCGGGCTTCTTCGATCCCGCGCATCACTGGCTCGGTCTCGATCGGCGTCCCGAAGACACCGGGCAGACCTTCGGCGTCTGGGGCGCCGGGCCGGGGCCGTATTTCATCCTGCCCGTGGTGCTGCCGGTCTCCGACGTGCGCGACGCCTCCGGCTACCCTTTCGACGCGTTCTTGAACGTCGGCGACTCGCCGCTGATCTCGACCTTCTTCCCGCCGCTCTGGCCGGCGACCTTGCTGCGCACGATCAATCGGCGGGCGCTGGTCGACACGGACCTGAAGGATCTGCGCGCCGGGTCGCTCGATTGGTACTCCGCAGTGCGCGACGGATTCCTGCAGCGGCGCGCTGTATTGATCCGCAACGGCCGCGATGACGACGAGGAGAGCCCGAACGATGATCTCTACGAGCTCGATGAGAGCGAACCCCTTCCGGAATAGCGGCCTCGCCCTCTGCGCCTTCTTGCTCGCGCTCGCGCTGCCGGCGCGCGCGGACGACCGCGTCGCGGATGCGACCGCGTTCATGTCGAAGACCGTCGACGACGTGCTCTTGATCCTGAACGACAAGAACCTGAAGAGCGAAGAGCGGCTGCCGAAGCTCGAGGCCATCGCGCTCGAGCGCTTCGACTTCCCGCGCATGTCCATGCTCGTGCTGGGCAAGAACCGCAGCCAGCTCTCGCCCGAACAGCTCGAGGAGTTCAAGCACGAGTTCAAGCAGAGTCTCGCAAACACCTACGGAAAGCGGCTCGACCGATACACGTCGAACGAGAAGATCGAGATGGGCGAGGCGCGGCTCGAGTCGAACAAGGACGTGACGGTGAAGACGCGCGTCACCGGCGGCGCCGCGGGCGACGGCGTGCAGATCGACTACCGCCTGCGGCCGGCCGAGGTCAACGGCTGGCTGATCATCGACGTCATCCCCGCGGGCGTCTCGCTGATCCAGAACTTCCGGGCGCAGGTGCAGGAGATCGTGACGCAGAAGGGCGTGAGCAAGCTCATCGAGACGCTGCGCGAGAAGAACGCCGCCGCGGCGAAGACGGCCTCGACCCCGTAGACGCAGCGCCCGCGCGCCAGTGCAGCGCTCGGCCTGCGCGCGCGCGTCGCGCGCGCCACGGCTCGGCCCTCCTCCGGAGCCCCACGCTGGCCCGCCGGTTGCAGCGGTGTGCGACGATGGAGCCGACCCGAGGAGTGACGACGTGACCGCCGACCGCTTCGCCGACTGGGATCCCGCCGGGCGCGAGTTCCAGCAGGACCCCCACCCGCTCTGGGCGCGCCTGCGCGCGGAGGCGCCGATCTACCCGCGCGAGATGCCGGACGGCCGCCGCACCTGGATGGTGACGCGCCATCGCGACTGCGTGACGGTGCTCCGAGATCCGCGCTGCTCGGCCCAGAAGTTCCCGAGCCACATGCTCCACCAGCTCGCCGCCGATCCGGCGGCGCCGTTCTCCGTGATCGCGCGGACGGTCCTGGGCATGATGCTCGTCAAGGACGACCCGGATCACGGACGCCTTCGGGGTCTGGTGAACAAGGCCTTCACGCCGCGCGTCGTGTCGGAGCTGCGGCCGCGCGTGCAGGCGATCGCCGACGAGCTGCTCGACGCGGCCGCGCGCCGCGGGGAGCTCGACGTGATCGCGGACCTCGGGATGCCGCTGCCGATCATCGTGATCGCCGAGCTGCTCGGCGTGCCGCTCGAGAACCGCGCGGAGCTGAAGCGCTGGTCGGACAAGCTCGTCACGTTCCTCGACGGCACGATTCGCGACAAGGGACTCGCGGACGCGGCCGTCGCGTGCGTCGAGATGCGCGCCTACATGGACCAGGTCTTCGCCGAACGGCGCGCCGCGCCGCGCGACGACCTGATCAGCCGGCTGATCGCGGCGCGCGAGGTCGAGGACCGCCTCTCCGACGACGAGCTCTTCGGCACGGTCGTGCTGATCCTCGCGGCGGGCCACGAGACGACCACCAACCTGATCGGCAACGGGCTCTACACCCTGCTGCGTCACCCGGCCGAGCTCGCCCGCCTGCGCGCGCGGCCCGAGCTGATCGCGACCGCGGTGGAGGAGCTGCTGCGCTTCGAGGGCCCGGTCGCGCTCACCTCGCGCAACCCGGCGGAGGACATCGAGCTCGACGGCGTGCGGATTCCCAAGGACGACGAGCTCAGCCTCGCGCTCGCCGCGGCCAACCGCGACCCGGACGTCTTCCCCGAGCCGCTGCGCGTCGACCTCGCGCGCGGCGAGAACCGCCACCTCTCGTTCGGCTTCGGCGCGCACTTCTGCCTGGGCGCCGCGCTCGCGCGGCTCGAAGGCCAGATCGCCCTCGGCTCGGCGGTCGCGCGCTTCCCGGGCATGAAGCTCGCGAGCGACACGGTCGAGTGGAAGCCGGGGATCGTGCTGCGCGGATTGACGGGCCTGCAGATCCGTCTCTGATCCCGTCGTTGCGGTAGCATCGCCGCATGATCGACCTCTACTACTGGCCCACCCCGAACGGCTGGAAGGTCTCGATTGCGCTCGAGGAGCTCGGGCTCGCGTACGAGGTCGTGCCCGTGAACATCGGGCGCGGCGACCAGTTCAAGCCCGAGTTCCTCGCGATCAGCCCGAACAACCGCATGCCCGCGATCGTCGACCACGCGCCCGCCGACGGCGGCCGACCGATCGAGATCTTCGAGTCCGGTGCGATCCTGCTCTACCTGGCCGAGAAGACGCGCAAGCTCATGCCGTCGGACGTGCGCGGGAAGTACCAGGTCACGCAGTGGCTGATGTGGCAGATGGGCGGACTCGGTCCGATGCTCGGTCAGGCGAATCACTTCCGGCACTACGCGCCCGAGAAGATCGCGTACGGCATCGACCGCTACACGAACGAGGCGAACCGGCTCTTCGGCGTGCTGGACCGCCAGCTCGCGGGCAAGGAGTACATGTGCGGCGAGTACTCGATCGCCGACATCGCCACCTGGCCGTGGATCCTGGTCTACGAGCGCGTCGGCCAGAAGCTCGAGGACTTCCCGAACCTGAAGGCGTGGTACGACCGGACGAAGGCGCGCCCCGGCGTGCAGCGCGGCGTCGACGCGGGCAAGGAGTTCCGCACGAAGGGCCCGATGGACGAGCAGACCAAGAAGACGCTGTTCGGGCAGACCGCGCAGTCGGTGAAGCCGAGCTAGCTCGCCCGCGCGCGCCAGACACTCGCTGCGCCCAGCGCGAGCGCCAGCAGGACCAGTGCGGGCGCAGGCAGGGCCGGGATCTGCGTGGCCTGATTGATCAGCAGCTCGCTCGGCGGCAGAACGTGCGAGGAGAGTCGGACCTCGTCGATCAGCCCGTCGAAGGCGGTGTTCGGCGTGGTACCGAGCCCGCCGATCGTCAGGAGCGAGCTCTGCTCCACGGCGACCAGCGTGTGCGGCTTGGTGACGACCTGCAGCGGGCCGGCGTCGGTCAGGTTCTGTACGTAGAAGGTTCCTTGGGACGTCCCGCCCAGGTCGAAGCTCGCGGCGATGTAGTAGTCCTTGCCCGTCTCGAGCACGATTCCCGACGTGAGCGCGGCAAACGTCAATCCGCCCGGCGCTCCGACGAACAGCATGAGCTCGCGAGGCTGCGTGCCCCCCAGCCCGTCCGCCCGGATCTGCAGCCCGAACGTGAACGGGGCCGGCGTGGTCGCGCCAAGGGCGACGAGGATGTCGCCGACCCCGCCGACGAGCTCATCGGCGTGCGCGAAGCACTCGATCGTGAAGTCACCGCTGAGCGGGGCGACGGTTGCGCTCAGCAGGTCCCCGGCTCCGTCGAGCTCGGCCGCCTTCTGATTCGCGTCGCCGGGCAGGAATCCAGTCGGGAAGTCACCGCCGCGGCCGGTCGGCGGCAACGCCACCGTCTGCGCGTTCCCCGCGGCGGTGAGCGCGGCCGATCCGATCGAATCCCCCAGAGGCGCCGGTGCGTCCTCGAAGCGCCACCCGTGCACCGTCGCCGCGTCGACCGCGCTCGCGGACAGCGCCAGCGCTGCGCTCAACACGATCCCCGGGACGATACGCGAGCGAAGAGCGCGAACGATCACGAGCCGCCGGCCGTCGCAGGGGTCGACGTCATCCCCTGCCAGGTGGCCTCGTCGACGACTTGCTGCTTCCACTTCGCGTGGCAGGCCGTGCAGGTCTCGAGCGTCGCGCCGAGCTGTGCCACGACGCGCACCCGGTCGCGCTCGCGCGCCGCGACGGCGATGCCGTCGGCCGTGTGGTGGAAGGCGAGTGCCTGCTCGGTGAACCCCGGCGCGGCCGCTCCCATGTGCGTGCACATCTGCCCGGTCTCCTCCGAGAACCCGATGCGCGCCGCCGCTCGTTCGACGGCTGCGAAGTCGTCGCTCGCGAGCGCGAGGACGATCTCCTGCACCGCGAGCAGGTGATCGCGCATGTTCTCCTTCTGATGGCTGGCCATCATCGGCAGCATGGGGACGGGCGTGCGCAGGTCCATGCGGTCGAACGTCTCCGCCGCCGACGGAGGCATCTCTGCGGTCGACGTCGCCTCCCGCGGAGGAGACGTCTCAGGCCGACACGCGGCCATCAACGCGAGCGCCGAGCCAAGAAGGAGCACTCGTAGCATCATTCGGAGTTCCTCTTCTAGGAGCGGCGGCGCCGCCAGCCCCAGCCCACCAGCCGCTGGGTCGACACCGGAAAGAGTCGCTTCGCCCAGTCGGTGAGGTAGGCCTCGGGGCCGATCCGCACGCGCGCCTGCTTGCGCTCGATCGCGCGCACGATCTTCCGCGCCGCCTTCTCCGGCGAGTGCGCGCGCCGCTCGAACGTCTCGATCGTGAGCCGCTTGTCCTCCGCGTCGCGCTCGCTCGAGATGCGCGAGGAGCGCACGACGTTCGTGCGGATGCCGCCGGGATGGACGCAGGTGACGCCGACGTTCGTGCCCGAGAGCTCCGACGAGAGCGCCTCCGAGAACCCGCGCACGGCGTACTTCGAGGCGTTGTAGGAGATCTGCGTGGGGACGCCGATGAAGCCGAACATCGACGAGATGTTCACGATCTGCGCCTCGTCCTCGGCGAGCAGGAACGGCAGGAACAGCTTGCAGCCGTAGACGACGCCCCAGAAGTTGATCCCCATGAGCCACGCGAAGTCGTCGAGCTTCTGCTCGAGCAAGGTGCCGATCACCGACACGCCCGCGTTGTTCACCAGGATGTGTACGTGGCCGTGCTCGGAGAGCACCTCCCCCGGCAGGTGCTCCATGCGCGCGCGATCCGCGACGTCCGCGACGTGGGTCGAGACCTTGCGCCCGGCTGCGCGCACCAGGTCCGCGCTCTCCGCCAGGCTCGCTTCGTTCAGCTCCACGAGCGCCAGCGCGCAGCCGCGCTCCGCCAGCAGGAGCGCCGTCGCCCGGCCGATCCCGCTCCCCGCCCCAGTCACGACCGCGACCCGGCCTTCCAGCTTTCGCATGAGGGGCGAGGATACTCCTGTTCGGGGGGTCGTTTGATTCGCCCCCGGACCCCGGGCGTATAATCCGCCCTCGGTTCGACCGCGGCACACCGGCCCGCACACGGAGATCCCCCGAATGAATCTCGACTTTTCCGAGGACCAGAAGCTCCTGCAGAAGACCGCGCGCGACTTTCTCAGCGAGCGCGCGCCGTTGCAGGTCGATCGCGACGTGCTCGAGGGCGGCTCGCACTGGAATGCCGAGCTCTGGAAGGCGGCTGCCGAGATGGGTTGGCAAGGCGCCGCGATCCCCGAGGAATACGGCGGCGCGGGCTTCGGCTACCTCGAGCTGGTGCTGATCGCGCAGGAGATCGGCCGCGCGCTCGCGCCGATCCCCTTCGGCCCCTCGGTCTATATCGCCACCGAGGCGATCCTCCTCGCGGGCCAGGACCAGCAGCGCAAGAAGTGGCTACCCGCGCTCGCGAACGGCTCCGCGGTCGGCACGCTGGCGCTGGCCGAGGGACCGGGCTTCCCGTCGCAGCAGAGTCTCAAGGCGACTCTCAGCGGCGGCAAGCTCACCGGGAAGAAGATCGGCGTGCCCGACGGAAACGTCGCCACGTTCGCGGTCGTTGTGGCGCGTTCGGGCGCGGGGATCTCGCTCGCGCTCGTCGATCTCGCCGGCCCGGGCGTGACGCGCACGGCCACCGAGTCGATCGATCCCACGCGCGCGTCGGCCGAGCTCACCTTCAAGGACGCGCCGGCGGAGCTGCTCGGAGACGAGGGGCGCGGCTGGGAGCTGCTCGAGAAGGTGCTCGATCGCGCCGCGGTGCTGCAGGCCTTCGAACAGCTCGGCGGCGCCGAGCGCGCGTTCGAGATGACGCGCGAGTTCACGATGGGCCGCTACGCGTTCGGCCGGCCGATCGGCTCGTTCCAGGCGCTGAAGCACCGCATGGCGGACCTCTACGTCGCGATCGAGCTCGCCAAGTCGAACTGCTTCTGGGCCGTGTGGGCGCTCTCCACGGACAACGCGGAGCTCGCGCTGTCGGCGCCCGCGGCGCGCGTCTCGGCCACCGAGGCGTTCGACCTCGCGGCGGTCGAGATGGTGCAGATGCACGGCGGAGTCGGCTTCACCTGGGAGTACGACTGCCACCTGTTCTACCGGCGCGCGAAGCACCTGGCCGTCGCGCTCGGCTCTCCCGCGCATTGGCGCGAGAAGCTCGTGCAGCGGTTGATCGCAAAGCAAGCGGCCTAGCAAGGAGAATCGAGATGGACTTCAACGACACCCCGCAAGAGGCCGAGTTCCGCGCCGCAGCTCGCGCGTTCCTTTCGAAGCACCGCAAGCCGCTCAAGGGCGGCGAGACGAACTCGATGATGTCGGAGCGCGACGATCCCGACACCATCAAGTCCGCCAAGGAGTGGCAGGCCTGCAAGAAGGACAACGGCTGGGCCTGCCTCACCTGGCCGAAGGAGTTCGGCGGCCGCGACGCGACCGCGATCCAGTCGGTGATCTGGAATCAGGAAGAGGCGAAGTACCAGGTCCCGCCGAACGTGTTCGGCATCGGCATCGGCATGCTCGGGCCGACGATCATGGCCCACGGCACGCCCGAGCAGAAGTCGAGGCACCTCGAGAAGATGGCGCGCGGCGACGAGATCTGGTGCCAGCTCTTCAGCGAGCCGGCCGCGGGATCCGATCTCGCGGGTCTGCGCACGTCGGCCGTGAAGAGCGGCGACACCTGGACGATCAACGGCCAGAAGATCTGGACGACCGGCGCCCACTTCAGCAAGTGGGGCATGATCGTCACGCGCACCGACCCGACCGTCGCCAAGCACGCGGGCCTCACCTACTTCATCGTCGACATGGAGGCGCCGGGCGTCGAGATCCGGCCGATCAAGCAGATCAACGGCGGCAGCGGATTCAACGAGGTCTTCTTCAGCGACGTGAAGGTGCCCGACAGCGACCGGGTCGGGCGCGTCGGCGACGGCTGGCGCGTGGCGCTGACCACGCTCATGAACGAGCGCGCGTCGATCGGCGGCGGAGGCGGCGGGTTCCGCGCGGAGGATCTGATCCGCGTGGCGCGAGAAGCGGAGCTCCACGGCAAGCCCGCGATCGAGGACGGCGCGGTGCGCCAGCAGATCGCGGACTTCTACATCCGCGCGTCCGGTCTCAAGTACACCGGCTATCGCACCCTGACCGCGCTCTCGAAGGGCACGACGCCCGGACCGGAGAGCTCGATCGGCAAGCTCGTGGGCGCGCCGCTGAACCAGGAGGTCGCGTCGTTCGCGATCGAGCTGCAGGGCTTCGCGGGCTCGGCGCAGGGCGACGCGCAGGACGCGTACCTGGGCTCGCCAGGTCTGCGCATCGCGGGCGGCACCGACGAGATCATGCGGAACATCCTGGCGGAGCGCGTGCTGCGCCTGCCGCCCGAGCCGCGGCTCGACAAGGACACGGCGTTCCGCGACGTGCCGACGGGACCGCCGACGAAGTGAGCGCGCAAACCGCTTGATCCTGATCGATCTGCGGGCGCGCACGCTCGCGCTCGGCGTCGAGGACGTGATCGACGCCGGCGCGGCGGGCGTCGCGGGGACATCGTCGGATCCCGTGCGCGCGCGGCTCGAGAGCGCGGCGCGCGAAGCCTGGGCGCACGGCGCGCGCAGCGACGTGCGCCTGCGCGCGGAGCTCGCCTGGCGCGGCTGGCGCGTCGAGCTCGATGGGCGCGCGGAAGTCGTGCGCGCGAGCCCGCGCGGCGCGCGCGTCGAGATCGTGCGCTGCGTGCCGGACGACGATCCGGAGATCGCAGCGGCGCGCGCGCTGGAGCGGGCCGGCTTCACGTCCCTGCTCGTCGCGCTCGGCGGTGAGCGGGTCGCGGGCGCGTCGGTGGTCGCGCTCTCGCTGGTCGGCGACGCGCCCGTGCGAACGAAGGTCGCCTTCGCGCACGAGGCCTGGGCCGCGCGGCTCGACGAGCGGCTCGAGAAGATCGCGCGCGAATCGCAGGTCGACGCCGAGCGCAGCGTTTCCCGCCGAGCGCTCGAGCCGCCGTTTCCGTTCGGCGAAGTGCGTCCCGTCCAGGCGCAGATGCTGCGCGAGGTCGAAGGCGCCGCGGCTTCCGGGCTGGTGCTGCTCTGCTCGGCGCCGACGGGGATCGGCAAGACCGCCGCGGCCCTGCACCCGTTCCTCGTGCGCGCGCTGCGCGAGGACCGCCGCGTGTTCTTCGCGACGTCGAAGACCTCGCAGCAGGAGCTCGCGCTCGAAACCCTGCGCAGGATGATTCCGCCGGGCGGCGGCGCGCTGGCGGTGCAGATCTCGGCGAAGGACCGGGTCTGCCCGCAGGCGGAGCTCGGCTGCGTGGAGCGCCGCTGTCCCTGGCAGCGGCAGTTCGGCGAGCGGCTCGCCGCGACCGGGCTCGCCGATGCGCTGGCGGAGGAAGGCGTGCTCGCGGCCGCGCACATCGCCGAGCGCGCGAGCGAGCGCGATCTCTGCCCGTTCGAGACGAGCCTCGCGCTGGCCGAGCGGGCGAGCGTCGTGGTCTGCGACTTCAACTACGTCTTCGATCCGCGCGTCTACCTGCGGCGCTTCTTCGACGTTTCCGACGGGCGCGATCTCCTGATCGTCGACGAGGCGCACAATCTCGCCGCGCGCGCGCAGGGCTACTTCTCGCCGGAGCTCGAGCTCGCGCGGCTCGACGCGCTGGCTGCGCGCTGCGAGGCGCTGCCCGAGGGAGCGTATGCGCGCGCGGGTGAGCTGCTGCGCGACGTGACCGCGCACTGCCGCGCGGTGGCGGCGCAGCTCGCCGAGGAGCGCTCGGACGACGGACCCTGGGTCGAGACCCCGGAGCGCGGCTTCTGGGAGGCGATCGAGCAAGCCGCGCTCGGCGCGATGCTCGAGACGCAGATGCAGGCCGCTTCGGAGTCGCGCCGGCCCGCGGCGCTTGCGCCCGTTCGAGAAGGGCGCGATGGCCGGCTGCGCGACCCGCTGCAGAGTGCGCTCGCGCTCGTGCGCGAGTTCGCGCGCGGCGCCGAGGCCGACGACCCGGACCGCTTCGCGGCGCTGTGGTCGCCCGAGCGCGCGAAGCGGCTGTGTCTCGATCCCGCGCCGTGGCTCGGGCGGCGCATCCGGTCGTTCCACTCGACGGTGCTGATGAGCGCGACGCTCGCGCCGCTGGACTTCCACGCGCGCACGCTCGGCGTCGACGCGCCGAGCACCATCCGGCTCGATCTGCCCTCGCCGTTTCCGCGTGAGAATCGCCTCATCGTCGCGGTGGACTCCGTCGACACGCGCTTTCGCGTGCGGTCGGAGCACGCCGCCGCGATCGCCGACCTGATCGCGCGCGGCGTCGCGACCCGGCGCGGAAACTGGCTCGCGTTCTTCCCGAGCTTCGCGTTCCGCGACGAGGTCGTCGCGAAGCTCCCGCCGGGCGACCACCGCGTGCTGCTGCAGCTTCCGGGCATGCCCGTCGAGCCGATCCTCGCGAAGCTGCGCGCGAATCGGCGCGAGAGCCTGCTGGTCTGCGGCGTACACGGCGGGGTGTTGGCGGAGGGGGTCGACTACCCCGGGGAGATGGCGATCGGCGTCTTCGTCGTCGGTCCCGGTCTGCCCAAGGTGGAGCGCGAACGCGAGCTCGTGCGCGCGTTCTTCGAGGCCGAGCTCGGCGCGGGCTTCGACTACGCGTACCTGTTGCCGGGCCTCGCGCGCGCGGTGCAATCCGCCGGGCGCGTGCTGCGCGGTCCGGACGACGTCGCTGCGATCGTGCTCCTCGATCGGCGCTTCTGCGAGCCGGCCTATCGCGACCGGCTGCCCGCCTGGTGGCGCGAGGAGCTCGTGCAGACGGGAGACCCCGTTCCGGCGCTGGAAGCGTTCTGGCGCGCGGGACGACCTCGAGCGGTTTTGCCATCCTCGGACGCGTGAGAGCTCTCGCTTCGATCGCCGCGATCGCCGTCTCGCTCACCGCCTATCTCGAGCTGGCGTGGCCGCCGTTCTACGCGTTTCCGCCGGCGCGATCGTTCAGCGGCGAGACGTGGTATCAGCCGTACGCCGGGTACCGGGGCGGCGGGCTGCTCGGAAACTTCCACGCGCACGCCGACGCCTGGGCCGGCCTCACGTTCGGCGAGGTCTCGCGCGAGAAGCTCTTCGAGCTCTACGCCGAGCGCGGCTACGACGTCGTCGGGATCAGCGACTACATGAGCATCGCACCGCCGCACCCGGGAGATCCGGTGCCGCTCTCGGTCTACGAGCACGGCTACACCATCGGGCGTCGCCACCAGACCGTGCTCGGCGCGGAGCAGGTCTCCTGGTTCGACTATCCGCTGGGCGGAAGCCCTCGCCAGAAGCAGAGCGTGATCGACCACCTCCGGGCCGGCGCCTCCTTCCTGGTCCTGAACCACCCGACCAAGGCCGACTCCTACACGGTCGAGGACTTCGCGCAGCTCACGGGCTACGACGCGCTCGAGGTCGCAACGAAGTACGGCGTCTGGGACGACTTCTGGGACGCGGCGCTCTCGGCCGGCCGGCCGGTGTGGGGCATGGCGGCCGACGACGGCCACGCGCAAGCTTCCGGCGCGAGCCACATCGGCATCGGCCGGGTGGTGATCCACAGTGAGGAGCGCACCCCCGCTGCCGTCCTGCGCGCGCTCCGCGAGGGTCGCTTCCACGCGATCTACACGCGCCAGAACGAGGCGCCGATCGAGCTCCTGCGCTGCGAGATCGAGGACGGCGAGCTCGTGGTGGAGCTCGGTGAACGCGCCGCCGTCATCCGCTTCTACTCGGAGCACGGCGACCTTCGACGCGAAGAACGCGGCCGGAGCATCGGCCGCTACCGGCTCGCTGCCGACGATCCGTACGTCCGGGTCGAGGTGATCGCGCACGGCGCGGTGCTGTACCTGAATCCCGTGATCCGCTGGGACGGCGTGGCGCTGCCCGCGCCGCAAGCGCTGCTGCAGCCCGTTCCGACCTGGACGGTGCGCGTGCTGGGGGCGGTCCTGCTCGCCGCGATCGCGCGCTTCAGTCTCCGGATGGCGCGGGGCGGGTACGGAACAGGACGTAGCCTGAGTCGCGCTCGAACACCTCGAGCCGCTCCGGCTGCGGAAAGCGCGCGAGCATCGGAGCGCTCGTGATTCCCATGCGGGTCCCCGCGCCGCCGAAGAGCGCTTCCCTCGCCTTGCGGCCGCCGCCGGCGCTCACGTACTCCGTCGGTCGCTCGGCGTAGAAGCACACGCTTGCGCGGTGGCGCAGGCCGAGCAGGACGATCGGCTCGCCCGACGGGGTGAGCGCGGCCGCGCGCGCGGAGAGCGTTCGCAGCGGCGCGGCGAAGCGCGCGTCGATGGTCGGCAGCACGGCCTGGAACAGGATCGTGTAGCCGCCGAGGAAGCCGATCGCGAGCGCCGCGAACACGCGCTCGATCCGCAGGGCGCGGAACGCCATGAGCGCGGCGGCCACGCCGACCGCGATCGCGAGCGCGGCGAGCACCGGCGCCTCGCCCAACACGAACGATCGCGAGAGCCCGGGCAGCTTGTGCGCCCGCTCGCCGAGCAGCCGTGGAAGCTGCGCGGGCACGAGCGGTGCGAGCGCGAGTGCGAGCTCCAGCACGATCCCGGCCGCGAGCGTCGCGGCCAGCGAGGCCGCGAAGCCGCGGTCGCGCGGGCGCGCCCGCGCAAAGAGGTCTCCGACGAGCAGCGCGAAGCCCGGTAGCGCGGGTGCGATGTAGTTCGGGAGCTTCGTCGCCGCGACCGAGAAGAAGACGAACACGAGCGCCGACAGCAACGCGAACAGGCGCAGGAAGCGCGCGCGCTCGTCGCCCGCGCGCAGATCCGCGCGCGCAAGCGCGAGCGGCAGGAACGGGCTCCACGGCAGCATCCCGATCAGCAGCACCGGCACGTAGAAGAGCGGTGAGCCGGAGTGACCCTGCATCGGCGCCGTGAACCGGCCGACGTGATGTTCGAGGAAGAGGTCGCGCATGAAGCCGAAGCCGCCCGGCTGAGTGAGTCCGAGGAGGAGATACCAGGAGAAGCCAACGCCGAGGACGAGCGGGATCGCGAGCGCGATCCAGCCGGGACGCAGCGCCTCGCGCAAGCGGCCGAGCAGGAGCAGGTGCACGAGCGCGACCGCGCCCGGGAAGAGCACGCCGATCGCCCCCTTCGTCAGGATGGCGAGCGCCGACGCGAGGCATGCCAGGACGAACCAGCCCGTGCCGCGCGCGGGCGCCTCGAACGCGCGGTGCAGCGCGCCGATGCAGACCGTGAACCAGAGCATCAGCAGCATGTCGGTGAAGGCGATGCGCGCGAGCGCGAGAAACTCGAAGGACGTGCCGAGCGCGACCGCCGCGAACAGCGCCGCGCGCGCGCCCAGCGGCCGGCGCGCGAACCCGTAGAGGACGAGCGGCAGCGCGGCGCCCGCGAGCGCCGTGCCGATGCGCGCGCCGAGCTCCCCCACGCCGAAGACCGCGAAGCCCAGCGCCTGGACCCAGTAGAGCAGCGGCGGCTTCTCGAAGAACACCTCGCCACAAAGGCGCGGCACCAGCCAGTCGCCGCTGGTCCACATGGTGCGAGCGACCTCGGCGTAGGCCGCCTCATCGTAGTCCACGAGCCCGATCGAGCCGAGACCGAACAAGCCGAGCGCCGCGAGCGCGACGAGCCAGGCGACGTCTCTTCTCACCGCGCTCATCGCACCCAGTCTCCCGGCGACGCCGCGCAGCATAGTCGATCGCACGCGGCTACGCTCCGGGCGCGATGCTGATCCCGATCCCGGACCTCCTGCGCGCGCGGCGCGTGCTCTGCGTGCAACCGCACTACGACGACAACGACATCGGCGCGGGCGGCACGATCGCGGCGCTCGCCGCGGCGGGCGCGGAGGTGCACTACCTGACGGTGACCGACGACCTCGTGGGCGTGCTCGACGGCGAGCTCGACGACGCGGCAGCGCGGGCGCAGCTCATCGCCGAGCAGGCGCGCGCCGGCGCGGAGCTCGGGGTACGCGCGCAGCACCGCCTCGAGTATCCCGACGCGGGTGAGTGGAGCGCATTCGCGCTGCGGCGCGAGGTCGTGCGCAGCCTGCGCGCGCTGCGTCCCGACTTCGTGCTCACGGTCGATCCCTGGCTTCCCTACGAGGCGCACCAGGACCACGTGCGCACGGGCCTCGCGGTCGCCGAGGCGTGCCTGCTCTTCGGCCTGCCGCGCTTCGCGAGTGGCGACGCGGAGCTCGATCGACGTTTCGAGCCGTTCCGGCTGCGCGGCATCGCGTTCTACTTCAGCACCGGCGCGAACACGGTCGTCGACATCGGTCCCACGCGCGCGCGCAAGCACCGCGCGCTCGACGCCTACACCGCGCAGTTCACGCCCGAGGGGCTCGCCGCGCTCCACGCCGCGCTCGAGCACAAGGAGCGCGCGTGGGCGAGCGGCCGCGGCTTCGAGTACGGTGAGGCATTCAAGGTGCTCGCGCCCGGTCACCTGCACGTGAACCTGGACGCCGACGAGATGTTCTGATGGATCCCCTCTACCGCAGCCCGATCAACCGAGACGTGCCGCCCGCGCGCGCGGGCGAGTTCGCGTCGCTCGCGATCGGCGGCCTCTCGGTCTGGCCGCCGGTCGTGCTCGCGCCGATGGCGGGCGTGACCAACGCGCCCTTCCGCAGGCTCTGCAAGCGCTTCGGCGCGGGCCTCTACGTCTCGGAGATGATCACGGCGCGGGCGCTGGTCGAGGGAAACGAGAAGACCCTGCGGCTGGCCGGCTTCAGCCCCGAGGAGAAGCCGCGGAGCCTGCAGCTCTACGGCGTGGACCCCCATTGGGTAGGGGAAGCGGTGGCCTGGCTGGTCGGCGAGGGCCACATCGACCACCTCGACATGAACTTCGGCTGCCCGGTGCGCAAGGTGACACGGCGCGGTGGCGGGGCCGCGCTGCCGCTGAAGCCGCGCCTGCTGCGCAACATCGTGCGCGCGGCGGTCACGCGCGCCGGCGGCGTACCCGTGACGTTGAAGTTCCGCATCGGCGTCGACGACGACCTCGTCACCTTCCGCGACACCGGCCGCATCGCGGAGGACGAGGGCTGCGCCGCGGTGGCGCTGCACGCGCGCACCGCGGAACAGCACTACG
>Ga0210377_10002109_pt1 | contig 17669 bp, 15 predicted proteins | sample PLM4_65_b1redo_FD_155480 | JGI IMG/M metagenome (GOLD analysis project Ga0210377, IMG submission 155480) | Groundwater sediment microbial communities from an aquifer in East River, Colorado, USA - PLM4_65_b1 redo | ecosystem: Environmental > Terrestrial > Soil > Riparian zone | place: USA: East...
TGACCGGCAAGGCGGAATGGCCGGGCCCGCTGCCGGAATCGTACGCGTTCGGGAGCAAGGAGGAAGCCGTGATCTGTGCCGGCGAACTGGGCGACGCATGGTGGGCGACCCCGGGGGCAGAGGATTGGCTGACTGCATCGAAGCCCAAGCCCAAGGGGAAATCCCGGACGCGTCGCCACCGTTAGCGCGAACGGTGCCATAAGAGACAGGCCGGAGTCGCCATCGCCCGCACCCCCGCCACGACTGGAACATTCCGGCGTATCTGGGCCGCTTCAGAGCGTGGTGGCGCGCTTTGGCTGTCGGGCCCTTTTTTTGGCTCATGGTATTAGTCAAAAGTATAATTACCTTATCCTGGAGCAGAGAGTTGCGCGCGCAGAAGGGCTGGCTGTTTGACGTCTATCCGTCCCGGGACGGCATGGTGCTCTGGCTCAAGACGGAGCAGGGGTGCCTCCGCCTGATCGATCCGTACTGGGCGTCGTTCTATCTCGGGGGCCCCCACGCGGCGCTCAAGCAGTGCGCGTCCTCCCTGTCGCGCCAGGGCCTGCCGATCACAACGGAGTGGACGGAGCGCAGGGAGCTGCTGTCGAACTGCTTCATTCCCGTCCTGAAGGTCAGCACGCCGAGGCTCGACCGATTCTCCGCCCTCGTCCAGGCCGCCCACCGCTTCAGTCCGGAGCTGACCTTCTACAACTGCGACATCCTACTGCCGCAAGTCTATTTCTACGAGAGGGGGTTGTTCCCCCTGGCCCAGTGCGAGCTGACCTACGATGAGGCGATGCGGCTGACCGGCATCCAGCTCCTTGATGATCCGTGGGAGATCCACTACTTCGTTCCGCCGTTGCGCTTCCTGCAACTGCGGATGGAGCAGGATGCCAATCCGAACCACAGCAGGACCGCCCGGCTGATCGCCACCGTCGATGACCGTGAGTTCGTGTTCGAGGAGGAGGGGGAAGAGTTCCTGAAAAGCCTGAACGACCTGCTGATCGCTGAAGACCCCGATGTCATCGTCTCGCGGTACGGTGATTCGTACATCATTCCCAGGCTGCGGCGGCTGGCGGACGCCCACGGGATCACGCTTGCCCTCAACAGGGATGAAGCGGCCGGGATCAAAAGCCGGAAGGCCAGGAGCTTCTTCACCTACGGCAAGATCGTCTATCGTGCGGGCGCCCAGATGCTGCACGGCCGCTGGCACCTGGATGTGGCGAACTCGTTTACCGTCGAGGAGACGGGCCTGGATGGCCTGATCGAGCTTGCCCGGGTCACGAAGCTGCCGGTGCAGCGCTGCGCGCGCACCTCGCCCGGCACAGGCGTCTCCTCGATGCAGCTCGACCTCGCCTGGAGCGACGGCTACCTGATCCCCTGGCGCAAGCGATTGCCGGAAGATTTCAAGACCGGGACCGAGATGCTGCTCATCGACAAGGGCGGCCTGGTCTTCCAGCCGCGCATCGGGTGTTACGAGCAGGTCTGCGAGCTGGATTTCAGTGCGATGTTTCCCAGCATCATGGCGAAGTACAATATCTCGCAGGAGACCATGCGGTGCGCCTGCTGTCCCGAGAACAGGGTGCCGGAGATCGGCCACAACATCTGCACGAAGCGACGGGGGCTGGTGGCCCGGACGCTGGAGCCGGTGCTGCAGCGGCGGCGCATCTACAAGACGCTGATGAAGCGGGCCGTCACGGTGGAGGAGCGCGAGCTGTACGACAAGCGACAGTCCGCGCTCAAATGGCTGGGCTTGGTCGCGTTCGGCTACCAGGGGTACCGGAACGCGCGCTTCGGGCGGCTTGAAGGGCACGAGGCGGTCACTGCCTATGCGCGCGAGAAGCTGCTCGTCGCCAAGGAGATCGCGGAGGCAGGAGGCTACTCGCTCATTCACGCGATCGTTGATTCGATGTGGCTGCAGAAGGCGGACACGACGCTCCAGGACTACGAGCGGCTTGCGGCCGACATCTCGCGGCAAACCGGGCTTTCCATTCTCGTCGAAGGGATGTACAATTGGATCGCGTTCCTGCCGTCGAGAGTCTCCCCGAAGGCGCCGGTCCCGAACCGCTATTTCGGCCGCTTCCTGAACGGCACGATCAAGGTCCGGGGTCTGGAGGTCAGGCGCTCGGACACGCCGGGGTTTGTGAGGAGCGTGCAGAGAGCGATGCTCACGACGCTCTCGAAGGCACGGACCTATGAAGAGTGCAGGGCGCGTGTGCCCGAACTGCTCGACGATCTGAGGGTGAAGGTGGATGCGCTTCGGAGCGGTAGCGTGCCGCTTGCGGAACTCGCCATCATCAAGCAGCTCTCCAAGGAGCCCGGGGAGTACAAGACCGACACGGTCCTCTCGGAGGCCGCAAAGGACCTCGCAAGCAGAGGCGTTCACCTCTCTCTCGGCGAGGAGATTCAGTTCGTGATCGTGGACTCCAGGGCCAACGACAAGGTCTCGAAGGCGAAAGCCTACGCCCTCTACGACGGCAGCCTCGGCTACGATGTCGAGAAGTACACCGAGCTATTGCTGAAGGCTGCGGAGTCGGTGCTGTGGTTTTTTGGCTACGACTACGCCCGATTGAAAGCGCTGATGGCGGATCAGAGTGCCTCAGCCTCGACACCCCTCAACCTTCCCTTCTCCCCTCAGGGGAGAAGGCGGGGATGAGGGGAAGTAGGGCGTTCCCTCAGAGAAACCTTTTTAATGTTGAACCGCTGATCGAGTGAAAGGAGGTTTGTTGATGATTCGATATTGGGTTGTGAGGTGCAGCATCCTGGTAAGCATGTTCGTGTGGACTGGCCAGGCGTCCGCGGGATGGGTCATCGATCAGGTGACAAAGGGTGCTGGCGAAGGCGCCCGGCAGCAGGTGGTGCTGCAGGCCAACCGGATGAAGACTCTCATGCTGGGAGCGGATGGGGAACCCATCACGGCATTCATCCTGGACTTGAACGCCCAGACCATCACCCAGGTAAAGTACCACGAACAGCAATACGTCACTTCCACGGTCCAAGAGTTCGGCCAAATGATGCAGGGCATGCAGCAAGAGATGGCCGGACAGATGGCGCGGGCGATGAAAGAGATGCAGGAGGCGATGAAGGACATGCCGCCCGAGCAGCGCAAGATGATGGAACAGATGATGCGTTCCCGGACGCCGCAGACCGAGGCGGGACCTCAGGACTGTCCTGAGTCAAAGATCGAGCTCAAGAAGACCGGCGAGCAGGCGACGATCGCGGGATATCCGGCTGTCCGCTACGACGTCCTGATCGATGGGAAGCCGGACTCGGAGCTTTGGCTCGCCAAGGGCATCGCCGCCTGGCGAGAGATGGATCCCCAGAAGCTGGAGCGGTTCGGATCCGAGATGGCCAAGCTGGCGCCTCGTTGCGGACGTGCGCACGGACGATTTGGACTCCGCGGAGATGATCCGGCCTGGAAGCTGGCCAACGAGGGGTATCCGGTCCGAACGGTGCACCAAAGCGATGGTAGAGTCACGGTCGAGGTTGTCAAAGCGGAAACCCGGACGGTCCCGGCGACGGAGTTTCAACCCCCCGCCGGCTTCACAAAGAAAACGCTCCGCGACATGATGGGGCACTGAATGAATAGTCATTGCGAGGGAACGAAGTGACCGTGGCAATCTCAGAAAAGACGGGATTGCTTCGCATCTTTCAGTCGCTCGCAATGACAGCGTATAAGTATTTATCGCGTGGATGGCAGGGATGAACGAGGCCGTTGAGAAGCTTGTACGAGTAGGAACCTCGGGCTGGTCCTACCCCAAAGGAGAGGGGACCTGGGACGGGATCTTCTATCCGTCGAAGGCGAAGAACGAGCTGGAGCTGTACAGCAAGGCCTTCAACACCGTGGAGGTCAACTCGACCTTTTACCGGCTGATCGATCCTCGGACAGCGAGGGCCTGGGTCAAGATCACACCGCAGGATTTCGAGTTCGCGATCAAAGTCTGGCAGAAGTTCACCCATCCGGAAATGTTCAAGAAGGCGACCGGAGCCGAGCCGGAGGTGACGCAGCAGGATTATGACGATTTCAGGCGAGGCATTAACCCGATCGCTGAAGAAGGCAAGCTCGCGTGCCTGTTGGTTCAGTTCTCAGAGTGGTTTGCGAGAATGCCTCAGCATCAAGAGGTCCTCTCGACGATCCTGACGCAGTTCAAGGACTACCCCGTGGCGGTCGAGCTGCGCCATGTCTCCTGGAGTGAGTCTGCGGATGACACCAAGACGCTCCTGGCCCCCTCTGGCGCAGGATGGGCCTTCATCGACATGCCGGAATTCAAGAGCACGATCAAGCGGGATCTGGAGCCGCAAAAGCTGATGTACCTGCGCTTCCACGGCAGGAACCGGGAGAAGTGGAGGAAGCACGAGACGGCCGAGGAGCGGTACGATTATCTCTATTCAGAAGACGAGCTGGAGCCCTTCGCAAAGAGGGTTCGGGAGATAGCGGCAACAGGACGGGCCAAGATCCTGATCTACTTCAACAATCATGTGCGAGGTCAGGCGCCGGCGAATGCCTTGATGATGGCGCGCCAGATAGGACTGCCGGCCACCGCCACGGTCGGCGAGGAGTTTGTCAAGGCGTTTCCGGCAATCAAAGACGCAGTCAAGACGATTGAAGTTGTTGAAGAGGCGAAGCGCAAGCAAGGCGTCCTGTGCTGAAAAGACCTCCTCCCCTTTGTAAGGGGAGGTTGGGTGGGGTAGAGGGGAAGGCAAGGAGGGGAGCGCAGTGGAAAGAAAAAGAAGGCGGGATAAGGTCCCGCCCTCGCTCGAGCCCAGCCAGCTTGGAAAACTACCGAGGCAGGTTCGGAATCTTGTGGATGGTCGAGTTGGAGACCGCGAAGGTATTCACCTGCGGCTCTCCGTCGATCAGGCCTTCGAGCGCTCGCAGCACACTTGGATACGTCTCACGATGATAAACCTCTGCGCTATCGGCCGCGTCCCACAGGCTGATGGCCACGGCCTCGCTGCGCTCACCTGAGACGAACGAAATCTCGTCGTGAAACCCCTTCTGCTCCCGTAGGAGCGGGATGATTTCATTCTCTAGCATCCGGGAATACGCCACAGCCGTTCCCGGACGCAGCTTCAGACGCACTTTTCTTGCGAACATAATCTCCTCCAGATTCAATGGTCGTGAATGGGATTCCAGGTGACCTGAACGACTCAGACGACCGAGGAACTCCCGTGGCAGGACTTCAGTCGATAACATTCTATTCAAATCGGCGCACTGTGTCAACATATTTGATTACTCCTATCGCCGATGCCTTCGGAAAAGACTCCTTGACATTAGTTGGGAGATACCGTACAAAATGATAGAAACCCGCTGGGGAAACAGGGAGAGTAGATTTCCCTGTTTTTCTTTTTTCACCGCGGGCGCCTCTCTACAAGTTCTACTGCAACCTTTGCTGTGAACAGCCGGGCACTATCATGGCGGTGTAGCTCAGTTGGTCAGAGCACGCGGCTCATATCCGCGGAGTCACTGGTTCGAGTCCAGTCACCGCCACCATCCTTATAGAGCACGTCTATTTGCCAACCTTCCACGCCGGTTCTGGCCCTCTAGCGGCCATAAACCTTTCCCTTGTCGCAGGTACATAAAACACAGTAAGACTCCCCGCTCTCACATCGTCATTGCGAGCGACTGAGCTTCGCCGTTCCAGGCTCAGCTTCGCAGTTCAATGTTCCATGTTCCCGGTTCCAGGCTGAAAGCGGGCCCTACCACACCTTCAACTTGCGCCTTGCAACTTGGAACCTGGCACATGGAACTTGGAACTTTACTGGGCACTTGGAACCTCGAACCTTCGTTAGATTGCTTCGGTCACTCCGTTCCCTCGCTATGACCCTTCTCATGATGCGTTTGCGTTAGTAGGCCGCCAATGCTTCGTCTTCCAGATCGGTGATAAACATGTGGCCTGGCGCATGCGTGATCATAAGGGGAGGTTTGGCCTGCATCGCCACCGCCTGCGGTGTCACACCGCAGGCCCAGAAGACCGGCACCTCGCCAGGTCGGATGGTCACCGGATCGCCGAAGTCGGGTTGGGTCAAGTCTGTGATTCCTAGCGAGGCTGGATTGCCTACCTGGACTGGTCTGCCATGGGCGGCCGGAAACCGGGCTGTGGCCTGAACTGCCCGAGGAATGAGAGGGCGTGGGATTGGTCGCATGCTGACCACGAGTGGCCCCTGAAAGATGCCGGCCGGCTGGCAGGATCGCGTGGTGATATACATCGGGACGTTTTTCCCCTCCTCAAGGTGCCGCACAGGAACACCCGCCCGGAGCATCGCTGCCTCGAAGGTGAAGCTGCAGCCCAACAGAAAGCTCACCAGGTCTCCCCGCCAAATCGCCATCAGATCGGTGACCTCGTCCTCGAGCTGGCCGTGGCGGTAGATCCGATATCTCGGGAGGTCTTGGCGCAGATCGGCGCTCGGTGCGGTCTGGACGGGTTCGGTCGAGCCGGGTCCCGTGACCTCGAGGAGCGGACAGGGTTTCGGATTCTGCTGGGCGAAGAGCAGGAAGCTGTACGCGAGGTCTCGTGGCAGAATTACCAGGTTAGCCTGGACTCGCCCCTGGCACAGGCCAGCCGTAGGCAGCCGCCACTTCCCCTGGCGGATCAGGGCTCGAACCTCTTTGGGATGCGCGTGAGCCAGCGCGTGGCGAGAAATATCTTCAGCCATTGGCCATGATGCTCGCTAACAGCAATTCGCAAGCCATACCATTTGACAACGCAACTTGGTGGACAAGCATGCCGGGTCTCTGCGCCCAGTCAGTGCCGTTCCAACTTTATCTGCCTCACTACCTCCAATTCAGCCTTCTTTCTGGCGCAAAAGCACGAGCGCCCTCTCGGAGCGGGTTCTGCCCGAGGGGGCGTTCTAGTGAATGGTGCGCGAACGAAAGCGCAAGAACTGCCTGAGACCCTATGCTCATCCCGGGCCCGTCACGATCGCCGTAATAGTGGTTTGCGGGCTGCTAGAAGGTCGCCTCTACGGCGGTTACTATGGTGGAAGCTCTGCATAATGTCAAGTGTCCGATGGCCATCCTCCCCTCGTTTCTTATGGTTATGGAGTGTCTGACGTGATAAAATACCCACGGTTTTTTTCGGATCATGGCGGTTGTGAGAGGTGTCCCGCCGGCAGTGCAATCAGCCTTTTTGACAGCGGCGTCAGTTCGCCAAGAAGTCAACGGGTTTCGGCGATGTAAGAGAGAGGAAACAAGGATGATGACAGGAGATCATCACGGCATGCTGGACGTAGCGCTTGCGCAACTTGATGCGGTGGCGAAGCGGCTCGCGCTTGATCCAGGCATACACAAGCGGCTGCGTCAGCCTCAGCGGTCCCTCATTGTTTCGGTTCCGACCCTGATGGACGATGGCCAGCTCGAGGTTTTCACCGGCTTCCGGGTGCAGCACGACCTCACCATGGGCCCGACGAAGGGTGGCATCCGCTACCATCCGGGTGTGAACCTGGAGGAGATTACAGCCCTCGCGATGCTGATGACCTGGAAGTGCTCACTGATGGGTCTTCCATACGGCGGCGCAAAGGGCGGCGTTGACTGTGATGCGACCCGGATGTCGCTGGTTGAACTTGAGCGCATGACGCGCCGATACACCTCCGAGATCATCCTCTTCATCGGCCCCGACCGGGATATCCCGGCCCCCGACATGTATACCAATGAGCAGGTCATGGCCTGGATGATGGACACCTATAGCGTGCAGCGGGGGATTACCTCGCCCGGCGTCGTGACCGGAAAGCCGCTTTTGCTGGGGGGCTCGCTTGGCCGGCGCGAGGCGACCGGCCGAGGCGTCTACTACATCCTGAAGGCGGCGGCGAAGGAGTATGGAATGGCGTTCAAGGGGGCGAGGGTTGCGGTTCAAGGCTTTGGTAATGTCGGCTCGGTCGCAGCCAGGCTGCTCCACGAAGAAGACTGCTGTGTGGTCGCAGTGAGCGACCACCGTGGGGGAATCTACGACCCCAAAGGGCTTGATATCTCCAAGCTCCTGACTGAATGCGCGCACGAAGGGTCGATTTCCCAACACCGTGAGGGGGACCGGATCAGCAACGAGGAGCTGTTGGAGCTCGACTGCGATTTCCTGGTCCCGGCCGCAACCGAGGGACAAATCACCGAGCAGAACGCCGATCGGGTTCGAGCCCGGATCGTTGCCGAGGGCGCCAACGGACCGACCACGCCAGAGGCCGATGAGATCCTGGCGGGGAAGAAGGTCGTGGTCCTCCCCGACATCCTTGCCAATGCGGGTGGCGTGACTGTCTCCTACTTTGAATGGGTGCAGGATCTTCAGCAATACTTCTGGCACGAGCATGAGATCAACGACCGCCTGTCCGAGGTCATGACGGCCGCATTCCAACGGGTTCTCGCCCTCTCCAGGAAGGAACGGGTTGACCTCCGAACGGCCGCTCTCATGCTGGGGGTGAGTCGCGTGGCGGAAGCCAAGAAGCTGAGGGGGCTGTACCCATGACGCGCATTGTGAGGTTGGCTGCCAGAGAGATCCTGGACTCCCGGGGCTACCCGACCGTCGAAGTCGATGCGGTCCTGGAGAGCGGGCACGTCGGGCGGGCCGCCGTCCCCTCCGGCGCGTCAACCGGCCAGCACGAGGCGCTGGAACTGAGGGATGGCGATCCAGCCCGCTACGGGGGGAAAGGGGTGACGAAGGCGATCGGCAACATCCTCGACATCATCGCTCCTGCCCTCATCGGCAAAGAGGCGCAAGAGCAGGCGGCGATCGATCAGGCCCTCATCGCTCTGGACGGGACCGAGAACAAGGCCAGGCTGGGCGCCAACGCGATCTTGGGCGTCTCGCTTGCCGTCGCAAAGGCCAGTGCAGCCGCGCGTGGCGTCCCGCTGTACCGATATCTGGGCGGCCCCTCGGCCACGATGCTGCCGGTCCCCCTCATGAATATCATCAACGGGGGTGCCCACGCCGACAATAACGTCGATTTCCAGGAGTTCATGATCGTCCCTGTCGGAGCCCCAACCTTTGGCGAGGCTCTCCGGATCGCGGCCGAGACGTTCCACAACCTGAAGCGGGTTTTGGCTGCGCACGGGTATAGCACAGCGGTGGGCGATGAGGGCGGCTTTGCGCCGCGCCTGCGCTCGAATGTCGAAGCGATCGAACTGATCCTGGAAGCGATCGGAAAGGCCGGTTATCGGCCGGGCACCCAGATCGCGCTCGCGCTCGACCCGGCAGCAAGTGAATTCTTCGAGGGAGGCCAGTACGTCTTCAGGAAATCCGACGGCTCGATCCGCGACGCCGAGGGAATGGTCCGTTTCTATGCCGACTGGGTCCGCCAGTATCCGATCGTGTCGATTGAAGACGGCCTGGCCGAGGATGACTGGCAGGGCTGGAAGCTGCTCACCAACGAGCTGGGGAAGACGATCCAGGTTGTGGGCGACGACCTCTTTGTGACAAGCATCCGCCGCCTGAGGCGCGGGATCGACGAAGGCGCTGCGAACGCGATTTTGATCAAGCTCAACCAGGTCGGGACGCTGACGGAGACGCTCCAGGCAATGGAGTTGGCTCGGTCTGTGGGCTACCGCACCGTCATCTCCCATCGCTCAGGGGAAACCGAGGATACCACTATCGCCGACCTGGCGGTGGCGACTGGGGCGGGTCAGATCAAGTCCGGCTCCCTCAGCCGGACCGACCGGACCTGCAAGTATAATCAACTTCTCCGAATCGAGGAGGAATTGGGTTCCCACGCGGCGATGGCAGCGCCTTATGCCCAGAAGCGCTGAGCGCGTTGGCCACGGAGCCTGCATCATGGAGCGGAAGACCAAGATCGTGTGCACGATCGGCCCCGCCAGCAGCAAGCCCGAGGTCATCGGGCGCCTGATCGACGCGGGAATGGACGTCGCCCGCCTGAACTTCTCGCACGGAACTTGGGAAGAGCACAGCGAAGCGATCCGGACGGTGAGGGCGCTTTCCGCCGAGAAAGGCCGCCCCGTGGCGATCCTGCAAGATCTCCAGGGCCCGAAGGTCCGCCTGGGCCTGTTGAGGGGGGGCTCAGCGACCATCTACTCCGGCGATCAGTTCACATTGACAACGCGGGAGGTGGAGGGCACGGAAAAGATCGCGTCTGTCACCTATGACCGGCTCGCGACCGAGGTCAAGGCCGGGGATCAGATCCTCATCGACGACGGCCTGATCCATCTCGAAGTCCTCAGGACCGATGGCGTGCATGTCGTGTGCAGCGTGTTGCAGGGCGGTGTCCTGATGAACCACAAGGGGCTGAACCTCCCTGGCGTGGCGATCAGTGTTCCCGCCGTGACCGAGAAGGACCTCACTGACCTGGACTTCGGGATCGAACAGGGGGTCGATTATATCGCGCTGTCGTTCGTTCGGACCAGCAAGGATATCTCGAAGGTCAAAGAGCTTCTGCGAAGGCGAAAGGTTGACATCCCGATCATCGCCAAGCTCGAACGGCCAAAGGCGGTCCGCAATCTCGACGAGATTCTCGAGGTAGCTGACGGCGTGATGATCGCCAGGGGCGATCTTGGTGTAGAGATGCCGCTCGAAGAGGTGCCTCTCATCCAGAAGCAGATCATCCGGCAGGCCAACCTTCATGGGGCGATCGTCATCACGGCCACGCAGATGCTCGACTCGATGATCGAACACCCGCGTCCGACCCGGGCAGAGGTCTCTGACGTGGCCAACGCGATCTTTGATGGAACCGACGCCGTCATGCTGTCAGGCGAGACCGCCTCAGGGGCGTATCCGATCGAGGCGGTTCGAGTCATGGCGAAGGTGGCCGTCGAGGCGGAGGGTGGCCTCCCGCCACGAGCGCCGTTTCCGCACGAATCTGGGCGCGCGCAGACGTTCCCCGATGCCATCAGCGAAGCGGCCTGTCGGGCGGCAGTGGACACCAAGGCGCGAGCGATCGTCGCCTTCACGCAAACCGGCTCGACCGCGCGACTGATCTCCCGCTTCAGGCCGGCCACGTCCGTGATCGCCTTCACTCCCAACGAACACGTCCGGAACCGCCTCTGCCTGTATTGGGGAGTGATCCCGAAGATCATGACCCCCATTGGACATGTGGACGAGATGATCCAAAAGATCGATGAAGCGCTCCTTGCTGACGGAACCGCCGCGAAAGGCGACGTCCTGGTCATCGTGTCCGGCGCTCCCATCGGTGTCAAAGGCCGGACCAACCTGTTGACCCTGCACCGGGTGGGCGAGCCCTAAGTAACAATTGAGTGTGACACCGCCGGTTCTAGGCTGATGGGCATCATGGCCGACTGATCGTTCTGAGGAGAGACCTTATGCCAAGCTACACCTGTCCGCTCTGCGGGAGCGTAATCCAGGAAGAGTTCCGCACGCTGCACGAAGACGCGGAGCAATGGCTGATCAATCGGATCAAGCGGCAGCATCCCGAGTGGGTCTCCGCCGACGGTGCATGCAGCCCCTGCATCGAGGCATACAAGGCAAAGCGTGAGGCGAGGGATAGCTCATAAGGCAGGAGGTTCGACAAGTCTCATGGCCGGCGGCGCAATGAATTGAATTCCCCTCCCGCGCGGTCGGACTCTTTCTCCTGAGGCTCGGACCGGACGCTCAGCCCGGAGACCTGCCGCAAGCTTTCCTCAAACTCCTTTAGCTTGATCATTTCGAGCTTGAGCGTGCTGAGTTGCTCGGCCTGCCCTTGCAGGAGCGAGGTCATCGCGCGGTTTTCCCGCTCCAAGTATTGCATGCGTGTGAGGTAATATTGCCCCCGAACCAGGTTCAGTAGCGTCATCGTTGACCCGAAGGTCAGGGCCATCAGGACAGCGCAAGAGAGGAAGATGATCCGCTTGGACAGGCGGAACTGCCGCATCCAGCCGCTGTCGGTAAACGCCATGATCGTCACGGCCCCCCGAAAGCCGGCAGCGATCGAAGACCCCAAGAACCTCATTCCGTGTAACGCCCTGCCCGGCCCCTCCATGTTCATCCCCCCTTTTCACGCCCTGACACTCTCTTGGTCCTGTCAGGGATAACTCCGTTCCTGCCGACGGTGAACATTCATCTCTATGGGGCGTCTCTATGCGCGGTCATTGTTGGCGGAAATGATCGTAACCGCCGGTGAGCGGTACGGTGTCGCCGCCTCGCCGCTCGAGTACGCACCCCCGACCAGCTTCCTCAAGCCCGCCCACTTCTGTGACATCCAAACCATCAGAGAAAATAGCATGAATCTCAGCAGGATCCGACGAAGACGTAAAAAGAAGCTCGAAGTCTTCTCCGCCCTCCAGAGCCATCGCAATCGGCTCTTTGCCGAGATAGTGTCCAACGGCCGAGGCCACCGGATCGATCGGAATCTGATCCTCTCTGATCCTCGCCGAGACGCCGCTCTCATGGCACAGATGCCACAGGTCTGAGGCAAGCCCATCACTTAAGTCGATCATCGCCGAGGCGACTCCAGCGTCTGCAAGGGCGCGCCCCTCGCGGACCCTTGGGGTGGGGCAGCGATGCCGTTCGATGGCCCGATGGATCGCCTCCTTCAGGTCGGCGGAGACCTCCGAGGGAGCCTCGACCCGATCATCCCGGAGGCGGAAGCCAGCTCTTAAGGCCGCCAAGCCTGCTGCGGACGCACCCAACCGGCCCGTGATCCAGATCCGCTCCCCCGGCTTCGCTCCGGAGCGCGTGACAACCCTCCCTGGCTCTACCTCTCCTACCAAGGTGACGCTGATCATGAGGGTTGACGAGGCAGAGAGATCGCCGCCGATGATTTCGACCGAGTATCGAGCCCCTTCCTCTTGGAGGCCACGATAGAGCTCGTCCACGAACTCGATCTCCGTGTCGGGTGGGAGCGCCAGTGTGACGAGTGCGGCGCGTGGCAGCCCGCCCATGGCGGCAATGTCGCTGAGATTTATCCCCATCGCCTTCCGCCCAAGATAAAAGGGTGTAATGGTGTGCTGCGTGAAATCGATGTGATCAACAAGTAGGTCGGTAGTCAGGAGAAGGTCTTTGCTTGCCGCCGGTCGCAGGACGGCGCAGTCATCGCCGATCCCAAGGAGGGCATCGCTCGGCCGCGGCAGGAGTTTCCTGATCCGCTCGATAAGGCCAAATTCGCCAATAGCCGAGACCTTCATCGGGTGTCCGCCTCCATGTCTTCATCCTTGGTCGTCTGACACATCTTCTTCCTCGCCGGGATGTGGGGGCGGGACCACGTGCATCGCATGCAGATGATCCGCCAGCTTGGCGAATTCAGTAAGGTCTAGGGTCTCCCCGCGGCGCTTCGAATTGATGCTCACATCGGCCAGGATCCGCTCCAGGACCATCGAGTCCGCCACGATGCCCCCGCCTAGCAAGGCATTCCGGAGCGTCTTCCTTCGCTGCCCGAATGCAGCCCGCACCACGCGAAACAAGAGATCAGGGCATTGCACCGACACCCTTGGTCTCGGGAGCAGGTCGAGGCGGACGAGCGTCGAATCCACCGCGGGCCTGGGATAGAAAGCGGTTCTCGGCACCTGGGCCACCACGGTGGCCTCCGCCTCGTAGCGACATCTCAGCGTCAAGGCACTGTACCCGTCCTCCCCCGGCGCAGCCAGGAGCCGGCGTGCCACTTCGCGCTGCACCATCACCAGGAGGAACGAAAAGCACTGGTACAGCGGGATCAGTTGGAGGATGAGAGGGGTGGCAACTGAATAGGGGAGGTTCGAAACCAGCTTGGCCCGTCCATGTCCTGGGAACGTCTCGCCGAGGAATCCTGCGACATCGAAGACAAGGGCGTCCCCACAGATCAACGAAACCCTGGGTCGATTTCCGAAGCGATCCACAAGCAGTTGATACAGCCCGGGGTCCTGCTCGATCCCCACCAGCCAGCCCGCTTTTTCGGCGAGGGCTTCAGTCAGGACGCCGGTGCCGGGACCGATCTCCACCACCAGGTCATCCGGGCCCAACTCTGCCGCGTCGACGATCAGATCGCGAACGGTCGGCGCGATCAGGAAACTTTGCCCGAGGCCTCTTTTCGGCGCCAGATGGTAGTGGCGGAGCAACGAACGGGTCTGCTGCCCGAGGGACGGCGCCCGCTCTACCCCCCTGCGCCCACGCATTCGCTACAACGCTGCAGTGGCGTCCTCGCCCATAGCAGGAGGTCACGTGACCATGTGTGTACGCCGCGAGTGCGCTCGCCTTGACGAGCTACGGTACCCAGGTCTGCCAAAGATCACTATCCAGAACGGCGTCCTTCACCTCTGAAAACGTGTCCGTCATCGTGGTGTACACGGTGCTGAAGAAACTGGGGGTCGGCTTGCGGCGTGGGTTCGGGGCGAGAGCGACTCCAAGCCGCTTGGCGGCAAGCGGACCCATGTCGGAGTCTGGGAATTGGGATAGGACCCGCTCGAAAATGGGCTTGGCGGCCCCCTTCTGCTCGAGCTCCCAGAGCGACTCCCCCAGATAGTAGAGGGCCTGATCGTCGTATTCGGAGCCCGGGTATTCCTTCAGGACTGTCTCGAACCGTCTGATGGCAGCGCTATAGGCGCCACGGTTGAAGTAGAATTTGCCGACGTAGAGCTCCTTGTTCGCGAGTTGCCGGCGACACTCTGCCAGTTTGGCCTTGGCGTCCGCGGCGTACTGAGAGTCGCGAAATTCGCTGACCAGCGTCTGAAACTCCGCGATCGCTTTTCTTGACAGCGACTGATCACGGTCTGCCTTCTCCATCTGGCGGAAAAAGGAAAGTCCCATGTAATAGCGCGCTTCGTCAACTCGCTCATGTTGTGGGAACAACTCGATGAATCGCTGGTACTCGGCGCGTGCCTCGTCGTACCGCTTTTCATTGAAGAAAGCGCGGCCCACGTTGAGACGCGCCACCGGAACCAGTTCGCTCTCGGGGAATTGGTTGATCAGGCGCTGAAGGTTCTTGCGCCCCTCGTCGTACTTCTTTCGTGCGATGGCTGCGTCGGCGCGGCTCAGCAACTCCTGGTCCGAGCCGCCGGGTGCCTCGGCCCGTTTCGATGGGAAGAGATCGAGGATCGCGCACCCCGAGATGGAGAGTGCGAACAGCAGGCAGCTTCCCACGAGTATCCGGCGCCGCATATCACCCTTCATGTCGATCACCCTCAGGCACCGCGAGACTCCCCAACAAGCTGGGGAATGACCGCTATGCGGATTCGGCCTTCTTCTTGTAGAGCATGATCGGAGCCTTTCGCTCGATCACTGCCTCACGATTGACAATGCACTCGGCGATTCCCGACTGGGAGGGAACCTCATACATGATGTCGAGCATGATCTCCTCGAGGATCGCTCGGAGCCCGCGGGCGCCGGTCTCTCGCTTGGCCGCCTCTTGGGCCACCGCGCTGATCGCATCGTCGGTAAAGGTCAGTTTCACGTGCTCGAAATCGAAGAACTTCTGGTACTGTCGCAAGAGCGCATTCTTCGGTTCCACCAGGATCCGGACGAGGGCTTTTTCGTCCAGCTCGTGCAGGGCCGCCACCACCGGCAGCCGCCCCACCAGCTCGGGGATCAGGCCGTAGCGAAGCAGGTCTTCCGGCTGGACCTCGGTCAGTAGCTCGCTGATTCGTTTTCCGCGCCTCCCCTGAATCTGGGCCCCGAATCCCATCGACTTATGGCCGATCCGGTGCTCGATAATCTTCTCCAGCCCGACGAACGCACCGCCGCAGACGAACAGAATATTGGTCGTGTCAACCTGAAGATACTCCTGCTGGGGATGCTTTCGGCCTCCTTGAGGCGGGACATTGGCCACGGTTCCTTCCAGGATCTTCAGGAGAGCCTGTTGGACCCCCTCGCCCGAGACATCTCGGGTAATGGAAGGGTTTTCGGACTTTCGGGCGATCTTGTCGATCTCATCGATGTAGATGATCCCCCGCTCCGCCCGTTCCACATCGTAGTCCGCGACCTGCAACAGTCGGAGGATGATGTTCTCCACGTCCTCCCCGACGTACCCCGCCTCGGTGAGGGTCGTGGCGTCGGCGATGGTGAACGGGACGTCCAGGATCTTGGCCAGGGTTTGAGCCAGCAACGTCTTGCCACATCCGGTGGGACCGAGGAGGAGGATATTCGACTTGGTCAGTTCGACTTCATCAAAGGTCATCCGGGCGTTGACGCGCTTGTAGTGGTTGTGGACGGCGACCGCCAGGCTCTTTTTGGCCCGCTCCTGGCCGATGACATACTGGTCCAAGATCGATTTGATCTCGGCGGGTTTGGGAAGTTCCCCGAAACTCTTGCTCTTTTCCTCTTCCCATTCCTCGGCGATGATGTCATTGCAGAGCTCAATGCACTCGTCGCAGATGTACACAGTGGGACCAGCGATCAACTTCCGGACATCGTCTTGATTTTTTCCACAAAAGGAGCAGGTGAGCTTCCCACCGCCTTTCACCGCCTTGGCCATCGACCCCCCCTTCTCGTGCTTAGCGCCGCTGCGACGATGTGACGTCAAGAGCAAAAGGGAGCATACCGTCCCAACGAGCCCTTTCTATCCCTTTCTATGCTCTTTCTATGGTGACGACTGCAATGCGCTTGAGGATCAGCCTGCCGATCGATTCGCCCCTTGCCCGGACACGGTCAATCAGTGCTGGTCGGCCGAGCGCTCACGCAGGTTGAAGCGCTGCGACGGCAGCCGCCGGCGTCACGAGGCCGACCCGCGAGTGGATCACCTCGTCGATGAGGCCGTATACCTTGGCCTCTGGCGCTGACATGAAAAAGTCTCGCTCGCTGTCTTTCTCGACCCGCTCCAGCGGCTGGCCGGTGTGCAGGGAGATGATCCTGTCCAGTTCCTCCCGCATCCGAAGGATCTCTTTCGCCTGGATCTGGATGTCCGTCGACTGGCCCTGGGCCCCGCCGTACGGCTGATGGATCATGATGCGGGCGTGAGGCAGGGCGAATCGCTTTCCCTTGGCTCCGGCCGCCAGAAGCAGCGCAGCGCCGCTGGCCGCCTGCCCCATGCAGATGGTCTCGATGGCCGGCTTGACATACTGCATGGTATCGTAGATGGCCAGGGCCGCGGTCACCGAACCGCCGGGTGAGTTGACATACAGATGGATGTCCTTGTCGGGGTCTTCCGCCTCAAGGAACAGGAGCTGGGCGATGACCAGGTTCGACTCGGCATCGTCGATCGGGGTGCCGACGAAAAGGATTCGGTCCTTCAGGAGGCGGGAGAAGATGTCGTAGGCTCGCTCTCCACGGCTCGTCTGCTCGACCACCATCGGAATCAGGTACATGCGCGTACTCCCTTCGTTCAGGCAAGGGTCACGAGATTGACCCCCTCCACCACATTGGCCCGTTCGTACAGGAAATTGAGAGCCTTCCGCTCTAGCAGCCGTCTTTCAATCCCCTCGAGGCGCCCCTCCCGCCGCAGCATCTCTCGGAAAGCGGCGGGATCCTGGTGTAAGGCAGCAGCAAAAGAGCGGATCTCCTCATTCAATTCCTCTTCTGAGACGACAAGACGCTCCTGCTTCGCGACCGCCTCCAGAAAGAGGGAACTTCGCACCCGTTTTCTGGCAAGGTCTCTTGCCTTGTCACGGCCGCGCGTGGCTTCCTCCTCGATCTGAGCGGCCGTCGCCCCTCGGCTGGTCAGGCTTCGCTTCAGCTCGGCGAGGATGTGTTCGACCTCCGCATCGACAAGGGACTCCGGAGCATCGAAGGGGTGGGCGGCCAGCAACTGCTCAAGGATCTGGTCCTTCAGGCGAGCCACATGCTCCCGCTCCTTGTGGGCCAGCAGGTCTTTCTTGACCTTCTCCTTCAACTCCCGGACATTCTCGCACTCACCCG
>Ga0210377_10002110_pt1 | contig 17666 bp, 22 predicted proteins | sample PLM4_65_b1redo_FD_155480 | JGI IMG/M metagenome (GOLD analysis project Ga0210377, IMG submission 155480) | Groundwater sediment microbial communities from an aquifer in East River, Colorado, USA - PLM4_65_b1 redo | ecosystem: Environmental > Terrestrial > Soil > Riparian zone | place: USA: East...
AGGAGTTTTGACGGAAGAAATTGCAAATCTTCCGAAAGGAATAAATGAAAATATTGCGTCGCTGATTTTTGACACGATGGGGATTTATTGGACGATGAAATTCCCCAACGAAAAAGACAAGGAGCTTTTGCAGGAATGGGAATTAAAGCCGAAAACCTTGCCCGTTAGAATTTTCGTCCCGTATGGACATTACGAAAGCTATCTTGACAAGGGAATTCCGATAGATGAAAAATTCGCGCTTGATGTTTCTGAATTAACATCTGAAGATTGGATAATAACGTTCGGATTGGACATGACAAATCCAATCGCCGTTGCGATGGAAAGGGTGATAACGCGGTTGAAAAAATTCGGAAGATTCGGAATAAGAGAGATAATAGAAAATCTTGAAGCCGACGAAAAAACATCAAGCGAAATAAAAAACGCCGCCGTGAGCTTGTTTGAAGCCGCCGACACTTGGGGCGTCTTTGCAAAAAAGGGCGAAGAATCAATTCAAGTGAGGGATTTGGTTTCCGGCGGCACGACTTCAGTTTTGGATTTGAGCGTTTACAATTCAATCGGCGCATTCAATGTAAGGGCTTTAGTCATAAGCATAATCTGCAGAAAAATATTCAATCAGAGAATGGAATCAAGAAAAAAAGAAGAAATTGAGTCGGTTTCAAAAAGCTGGGATTACATGTCAATTGAAGGCAGAAAAGAAAATCCGCTTGTATGGATATTTATTGACGAAGCCCATGAATTTCTTCCATTGGGAGAAAAAACCGCGGCGACAGATTCCCTGATTCAGCTTTTAAGGGAAGGAAGACAGCCGGGAATTTCCGTCGTTTTGGCGACGCAGCAACCGGGGCAAATTCACAGGGATGTCATGACGCAGGCAGACATAGTAATAGCTCATAGAGTGACGAGCCAGCCTGACATTGAAGCGCTGAATTACATAATGCAAAGTTATCTTCTTGAGGGAATAAAAAAATACATGGATGAGCTTCCAAGCTTGAAAGGTTCGGCGATAGTTCTTGACGACAATTCCGAAAGAATTTATCCGATAAGAGTCAAGCCGCGATTTACATGGCACGGCGGAGAAGCCCCGACGGCAATTAGCATTAAGAAGAAGATTTGAAAAGGTTTAAAAGAACAATTCTTATGAAATTTTATGGAATATTATGAGATAAATGGAAAAATGATTCCCTTTAAGGGAACGAAGGAAGATTTGAAAAAGCATGGGCTAAGATATCTTATGACTTCCGAGTTTGAACAGGACGGAAAAAAGGGCCAATTGGAATACATGGTGTATCAAGATTCAAAAGTCATTGCGATTTGGAAAAGATTCCTTCCTCAAGAAGAATTATTTTCATTTCATATGGAAGCAAGCATAACAGACAGAATCCCTACAAAACAATAAAATCAACCCTCAATCTGACCCTGTAAGGCGCAACTTCTCCGGCAATTTTCGCCCTTAAAATTTTTATATCTCTCCCCTCGTCCCTCGCCTCATTTTCAACTTTTTCTATGATATTTTTCATTTCATCAATTCCACAAAAATCATAATAAAAAATTCTTGTGCCGCTTTTGGACAAAATAAATGCCTCATGCAAAAAACTTTCTTTCAGTTGAGGACGAGGCATCACAATGACGTCAAACTTTCTTTTCTGCGCGACAAAATTCCTTGCAATTCTCTTGACGTCTCCCTGAACAATTTCAATTCTTTTTTGCAGCTTGTTCAATTCAACATTCTTCTTTGCGTATTTGCTTGCCTCTTTGTTTATTTCCACGGAAACAACTTTGTTCGCCTTTGATTTTTTTGCAATGACAACGGAATAGGGGGCAACGCCGGCGAACATTACAAGAACATCATCGCCTTTTTTTACATGACTTGAAATTTCCTTTCTTTCATTGCTCAGCCTCGGAGAAAAATAGGTCTTGTCAACATTCAATCTGAAGACGCATCCGTTCTCGCGATACAAAACCTCCTTGGTGTTTTCTCCGAGAACATATTTTGTTTCCTGCTTCCTCAACCTGCCTTTGAATTTTCCGACTTTTTCCAGAACCGTTTTAATGCTCTTATGTTCCTTCAAAATTTCATGGGCAACTTTTATTTTGTCTTTTTTTGCGGAGCCCAAAGGAAATTTGACAATTGCCACGCTCCCGATTATATCCATCCCGATTCCGTCACCCATCATTGGAAAAATACAATAAGCTTTATAAAAACTCGTTCATTATTTCCAAGATGCAAAAAAAGGGCTTGCTTTTATTTCTGTTATCATTCATGTTTGTGGGCTTTGCAAGCGCGCAATTATCGTTAGGAAACATGCTAAACAGCGTCGACGATTCAACAATAGTTCTTGGATTAATTTTTGTTATAATTTTTGGACTCGTAAATTTCTCTTTGAGAAGATTTTTCAGAAACAACACACTTGCAGGGGGAATAGCATTTGCAGTTGCGTTGCTTTCCATCTGGGGAGTTAATAGAAGCAATTTTGAATACACGGGCGTTTTCTATAATGTATTTTTCTTCATTCCAAACGGGTTTCTTGAAACAATATGGCCGCTTATGTTAATTGGAGTATGGTTTTTGCTTATATTTAAAAATAGCGGACCAACAAAAGGGCTCAAATTTGCTTTTAGAAAAGGAACTGGAGAATTGCTTTTAGGTTCAGGAGCAATTCTCTTAATTCTAAGTTTCACTGGAGCATTTTATGAAGCAAGCACAATAACAATGATAAGTATAGTTCTAATCGGAGTTGGCTGGGTTATGGGCTGGCTTTTCAACAGAAAAAAACATCAAATGCAGCATATCCAATTGCATTAAAATTTAGACTTGAAAGTAAAATTAGATTGAATCAAATCCATTTGCTCAATTTTCCCTGACTCTTTCCATGCTCGTCAATTATGTCTTTTACTTGGATTCCAAAAACTTGGAAAATATTTTCAACCGCGGGAAGAATTTGATGCTCTAAATAATACTCAAGGTTGTATTCTCCGTCTTCGTCGGGAAGTTTGACCTTTTCACGAACGAGTTTTGTTTTTTCTTTTGTCTCCGCGATATAATATTCTATTATGTTTCCCTCGCTTACCGGAATTTTCATTTCTTCCATTTTTTTTGCGGCTATGACGTGGGGAGAAATTGACTTGTATTCCGAAATTGCCTTCTTTAACTGCGTCTTTATTATCAAATCGGATTTCTCAATTTTTCTCTTGTTCAATTTCTTTATCGTTTCCTTTACATATTCCAAAGATTCTTTCACGTTGCCGCTGTCAAGAATCATTCTCAAAACTTTGTCTTGCATTTTTCTTGCAAGAGGACACCAATCTCTTCTGACGGTTTCAAATCCCCTTATCTTGACCTTTCCATCATTTCCCAAGAGGGCATATTTTTTCTTGGCTCCAATTTTTCCGGCTCTTGTGGTAACCCAAATTCCCCGTTTGAAAAATCCCTCAAGCTCCAATTCCATTATTCCGGGAAGTTTTGAATTAAGCTCCTTCAAGAATTCAAGCGTTTGCTTTTCAGTTTTTTTTCCAAGAGAAAAAGCTATGCTATCCGTATCAGAATAAATTACTTTGTATTCCTTGTTTATCAAATCAATGACTTCCTTGATTAATTTCTTGGCAAACGCTGCGGTCGCGGCCGCAGCCTCGCGCGAATAATATCTTGCTCCGAAAAATCCCTGATAACCGTAAGCCGCATTCGCCAAAAGCTTGAATGCGTTGCTTCTTGCCATTTTTATCACATCAGGGTTGGTCTTAAGTTCCTTCTTATATTTCTTCCTCAACTCAATTATTTCCCTTAGCATTTCCGGAAAAAATCCCGGCTCTTTTGAAAAATAAAATTTCTCTCCGGAGATTTCAATCATATGGGCGTCTTTTTTTGAACTTTCAAGAAGAGTTGATTTTGAAAGATTGTAAGTTACAATTGTGCTGCCATAACTGCTTGTGAAATCAAAGACGGCAAGATTTTCATACAATCCCGGCGTTGGTTCAAAAACAAAAGCCCCTTCATATTTTCCAAGATTCATTCTTTTTGAAATCTCTTCATGTATTGCTTTTTTCTCGGGAATCTCGTTGAATTTTTCAAGATGATGCAAAATGTAAGACTCCACATTTTTTGACATGCCGTTTCTTGAAACTTCAAAAATAGGCTCGGACATTACTCTTGAGAATTCCAAAATATCCGGCCAGATTTTTTCGAAAAGTCCGTAAACAAGAACAGAATCATGCAGATTATACTCGTAATATTTTTCCCATCCGTCGTCTTCAATTTTCGAAGAATGTTTATGTTTCCACTCTTTTTTTTTCTCGCCCAAAAATTCCCCTGCAACTTCATTCAAGGAAAGGGTTTCGGATTGCATGTACTGAGAGTAAGCAGTCCTTATGAATTTTAACAAGTCAATATGGACAATCCCCTTTATCTTCCCGATTAACTCAATGCCTCTGGAAAATTTTGGTTCGCTTCCGTCCAAACCCAAATCCAGTTTTACATTAAGTTCCTCCGCTCTGGCTTTTAAATAAGGCAAGTCAAATCCGTCGGAAAAATATCCCACTAAAAAATCTGGAGAAATTTTCTTGACATATTCGGAAAACTTTTCAAGCAATTCAGACTCATCTTTCACATATTCAACTTCAGACATTTTCTTGTTGTTTCTTTTCCAGGTTATTACTTTTTTAAAATTGTCAGAAACAAGAGAAATCATCAAAATTTCCCCCTTGCCAATTTGAATTTCGTCGGTTTCAATGTCGTATGCGATTATTTTCGGCTTGAATTTTATTTCTTCAATTTTTTTGGCTTTGTCAAGTTTGATGAAGAAATCAACATTAAATCCCAAGTCCATTCCGCCAAACTCAAGGGAATTGTTCAAAGCCTCCCCGGAGATTTCATACCAGTTGCAAGGAAGAATTTTCTTCTCAATTATGTAATGAGTTGTGAAACCCAAATCATATCCGCGCCTTTTTTCTATTTCTTCAAAATCGAGCTTGTCTGCAAGGTCATGCAAATCCTTGTAGTTCGTGGCAAAAATTTTCAATGCTTTGACTTTCTTGCCAAGAAAATTTTTTTCATGAATCTCAACTTTTTCCACCTTGGTATTTCTTCCCTTTGAATCCAATTCTATTTTTTCTATCTTCTTAATCAATTTCTCGGTTTTTTCCTTGCTCATTTCGTCTTTCAAAATAGCCCAAAGATAAACCAGACACGAATCAACGACGCAAATTCTCTTTCCCTTGCTGTTTCTTCCAATTATTCTTGCATAATTTCTGCCTTGAAAATCAAAGTAATCGTAATCCAGAGGTATGAAGTCGGTCTCCATAATTCGAAAAAGAAGATAAGGTTTATATAGATTTTTTGATTGTAATTCAAATGAATTCAAAGTATGGAACAGGAGCAAGCGGGATAAGAATGGAGCGAAGCCAGCCGGAACAAGACGAGAGAAGTCCGAGACCTGCAAGTAATTATTATCATCTTCCTCGCCGGAAATTAACACAAGAACAAAGAAGACGAGACGAAGAAATAAGGACACGACAGAGGGTTTATGGAAAAGGGAAGTTAAAGGAAATAATCGACGGCCTAAACTAAAATATTTAAGGTTCTGATTCTAAACTAAGTCATGGGATTGAGCATAAGTGAAATAATTCCAAGAAGGGAAATGAGCATTTCTGAATTAAAAGGGAAAATGGTTTGTGTTGACGCTTTTAATACTTTGTACCAATTTCTTTCTTCAATAAGACAGCCGGACGGAACGCCATTGATGGATTCCCAAAAAAGAATCACAAGTCATTTGTCGGGAATTTTTTACAGGAATATAAGTCTGCTTTCTGAAGGGATAAAATTAGTTTACGTTTTTGATGGAATTCCCCCAGAACAGAAGGTTAGAACTTTCAAGAGAAGAAAAGAAGGAAGGGATATTGCCCAAGAAAGATACACCGAGGCGTCCGAAGAACAGGATTTTCAAAAAATGAAAAGGTATGGTTCCCAGTTAATAAGATTGAATGATGAAATGATTGAGCAGAGCAAAGAACTTTTGGAAGCAATGGGAATAGGAGTTGTTCAAGCTCCAAGCGAAGGGGAAGCGGAAGCGGCTTATCTTGCAAGAGTCAAAAGCGAAGTTTATGCCTCGGTAAGCCAAGATTATGATTCATTGCTTTTTGGCGCTCCAAAACTTATAAGAAATCTTACATTGGCAAGAAAAAGAAAAACAATTTCAGGTTACGTTGAAGTGAAGCCGGAAATAATTGAACTTGAACGCGTTCTTAATCATCTTGAAATAAATCTCGACCAATTGATATGCCTGGGAATTTTGGTTGGAACAGATTATAATCCCAAAGGGATTCCGGGAATTGGACAAAAAAAAGCCCTGCAAATTGTAAGACAGCACAAACAGCCGGTTTTGATTTTTGAAAGCGTGAAAGAAAAAATGAATTCTTTGCCTGAAGAAGATAAATTTGACTGGACGGAAATTTTTCAGCTCTTCCACAGACCTAATGTTGTCAATGCAAATTTCAAATTCAAGAAAATTGATGAAAAGAAAATAAAAAAAATTCTCGTAGATGAACATGAATTTTCAGAAGAGAGAGTTGAAAAGCAGTTGGAAAAACTGCGTGAAATTCAGGAAGAGTTGAAGCAAAAAGGTTTGGAAAAGTGGTTTTAATTTTTCTTCCACTCATCCATTCTTCCAGTCTTAAGTTTCTTGTCTAAAATCTCCAGCTCTTCATAAATTCCTTCAATTAAATCATATTCTCTGGCTTCTTCGAGGGTTACCCATTTAGAGTCTGTCAAAGCGTCGCAAAGTTTGACTTGGGAATTTTCGTCTTCTAATTCGGCAAACAAGCTGACAATCAAACACGGAACCTCATCCGGTCTTACATAAACCATGCTCGTTACATATCCTATATTTTTAATCTCCAAACCAATTTCTTCTTTAACTTCCCTTTTCAACAAGTTTTCCAAAACATTATACCAATGGCTTGAAGTGTCTTTTTTCTTCAAAGCATAATCCAAGACTTCAAGCTTTCCTCCCGGAACTGTCCATTTTCCAGGAAATGCCTTTTCCCATTCCGCCCTTTTTGCGATTAAAAATTTTCCTTCTTTATTGACAAGAATTCCCGTAACAACGACATAATGCAACAAATTTCTGTCTGCCATTATTCAAAATCTCCTTCTTGGCGATGTGTATGCCCAATCGCTTTGTCCGACATAATCATAATTTATCATAAAAGGTTTTTAAGAATTATTGCAAATAAATAGTCACTCCAAAAAAAGCAAAACAAACATAATCAATATTCCAAGCAAAAACATCACAAGTTCAATCATCGCTTTTTTCGTCGTAAAATCTTTGTGAAGCTCTGGAATCAAATCGCTTCCGGCGATATAAATGAATCCGCCTATCGCAACAGGAATTATGTAATATATCAAATTTTCCACAAATCTCTGCATCAAAAGAGAAACGAAAAGCCCCACTATTGCAAATGAAGCGGAAATGAAATTCAGGAACAGCGCCCTATTTCTTGAATAACCTCCATGGACCAAGACTCCGAAGTCTCCTATCTCTTGCGGAATTTCATGGAATGCAACCGCAATGGTTGTTGCAATTCCCGTCGAAATACCAACCAAATAACTTGCCCCGATTATTAATCCGTCAAGGAAATTATGAAACCCGTCTCCGACAAGATTCATTATCGCAAAAGAATGAACGTGCCCTTTCTTGGAAGGGATGTGGCAATGCTGCCAATGTATAAATTTCTCCGTGACGAAGAAAAGAACGATTCCGCCAAGAATTGAGAGGGAAATTTTTATGTCCATCCCAAACTTTTCAACAACCCCTGGAAGCAAATGCAGGAACGCATCCCCGAACAAAGCTCCGGCTGAAAAACTAACGAGATAAAGAAGAATCTTGCTCAATCTTTTTGTCTTGATTGAAAGCGTGAAAATTCCGACGAACGCAATCAGGCTGACAATTAAAACACTGGCCAAAGAATATAACCACACACCCAACATTACAAAATAAATCAAATTCAATTTATAAAGATTTTTTATTCATGGAAATTCCAAAAGTTTTCTCAACAATGCCTGCAAGAGTCCTTGCCTCTAATTTAAGCTGTACTCCAAATCTTGCGGGAATACTTCCATCAACGTAACGATCAACTTCCAAGCTGTTTGCATCAATTAAAGAATATCCCCTTTCTAGCGGGGTAGGCCCCCCGTCAACTTCTCCAGAATAAATCAATTTAAATCTTGAAGTCATAAATCCCGGAATCTCTCCAAAATAAACTCTGCATGAGACTTCATTCCCATCCCCATAAATCCCAACAGGCAATTTCTCCATAAAATTCATCAAATCCACTAATATTTAAATCTTGTTTTTTTAAAATTTCAATGAAACAAAATTATCAACCAAAGCCGCTTTTCGTGGAGAGGATGAAAGAGTTGTTGGGAAGCGCAGAATATGGAAGATACAAAAAATCCGTTGAGACTCCGGAGTTGAAATCAATTCGTGCGAATACGATAAAGATTTCCGTCCATGATTTGAAAAAAAGGCTTGAAGCCAAGAATTGGAAAATAAGTCAGCCGTTTGAAGATTATCCGGAAATAATGATTATTGAAAGTGAATTAATGCCGGGCGAACTTGGAAGAAGCATGGAGCACCTTCTCGGATATTATTACATTCAGGAAATCGCGAGCATGCTTCCTGCAATGGTCTTGAATCCGAAACCGGGTGAATTAGTTTTGGATTTGTGCGCCGCCCCAGGAAGCAAGACGACGCAAATGGCGGCGATGATGAAAAACAAGGGGACGATTATTGCCAACGACGCAAATCTTGACAGGATAAAAATTCTTGCTTCAAACACGGAAAGATGCGCGGCGACAAATACAATTTTAACAAGAAATGATGGTGTGAATTTGTGCAGAAAAATAGCAGAGAGTAATAAAAAAGGAGGGGTTAGTGTAAGGGGAACCTTGGTGCCCCTCATATTTGATAAAATTCTTGTCGACGCCCCATGCTCGGGAGAAGGAACAATAAGAAGCACTCCGAAAACGCTTTTGATGTGGAATCCAAATACAATAAAAAGTCTTTCAAAGTTGCAAAAAAAACTTCTTGAATCGGCGATTGAAATTCTCAAAGTCGGAGGAGAAGTTGTTTATTCAACATGCACTCATGCTCCGGAAGAAAATGAGGAAGTTCTTGATTACGTACTGGAAAAATTTGGAAACAAAATTAAAATCGAAAAGATTTCTTTGCCCGTTAAATGCCGACCTGGGATTCTTGGATGGGCGGATGGAGAATACAACAAAGAAGTGGAAAAATCCTGCAGAGTTTATCCTCATGTCACAAATACGGAAGGATTTTTTGTAAGTAAAATAAGGAGAATAGGATGACTGAAGAAAAAAAACAAATTATTGTCGCAACATCGGGTTATTTTGACCCGTTGCATATTGGACATCTGGAGTGTTTTGAATTGTCAAGAAAATTTGGAGACAAATTAATCGTCATAATAAACAATGACCAGCAAGCAAAGTTGAAAAAAGGTGCGGCATTCATGCCTGCGGAAGAAAGGGCAAAAATTGTTCAGGCATTAAAATATGTAGACGAGGTATTCATATCAATTGATATGGACTCAACGGTACGTAAGTCTCTTGAATTCTTGAAACCAGATATATTTACAAAAGGAGGCGACAGATTTTCTACGGAGATTCCAGAAGCAGAGATATGCAGAAAACTTGGAATAAGGATGATTGATGGTCTTGGCAATAAAATCCAGAGTTCTTCGTGGCTTATTGAAAGGGCAAATAAAGACAAATGAACTCATCAACAAAACAAAAAATCTGGAAATCTCTAAAAATCGGCTGGATATTGGTCGGAATCATAATTTTAATCAACGCAGCTTATTGGTGGATTAAATTAATTACTTCGGATAATCTTGCGTTAATATTAATTCTTTCAGTATTCTTCGGATATAGCATCATTGCATTAATTTCATATGTTGTGATAACAATTATATTTTTGTTAATTAAATGGAGAATAAAATGAAATTCCAGAAAGTCCTGAATGAAAGAGAGAAAAAGGAAATCGTGAAAAAACTCAACGGGCAGTTTGGAATATCCGAAGTACCGGGAAAAATAATAATGCGCGGAAAAGAAAGGCTGTTTCTTTACTCGGGAAGTTTTGACGATGAAGAAATGGAAAATCTTGAATCAATTGTTTTTATAGAACGTGCGGGAATTTATTTTGCGAAAATTGAAGAACCAAATGAAGAAATAAGATTGAGCATAGAAGGAACGCAGATATTAAAAGAACAGATTAAAAAAAATATTTTTGAAATTCCGGAAGAATTGGTTGAAGATTGGATGAAGGGACGCGAATTGAACGTTCAAAGCGGAATGAAAGGTTTCGTTGCGATAAAATTCAAAGATGAGTTTCTTGGAACGGGAAAAGCATCTGAAAACAAAATAGGAAATTTTATACCCAAAAACAGAAGATTAAGAGAAAAAACAAATTAGCAATGTTGGAAAATGAGATTCTCTGCAGAATCAATGGCTTCAAAATCGACTCCGTCCGATTTCTTCGCCGATATAAAGTTAATAATTGGAAAAAATCCAGCGATGATTTATATGAAACATAACCCTGGTTTTGATATTAACACTTGGTTTTGTGGGGCGGGCGAGCAACTTCGTGGTAGAGAGAAATTAAGTAAGCAAAATAACTCATGCGAAGTTGGGAGTTGGGCGGGGCGCGATTAGTATTGGAAATTAGAAAAATTCACGCGATGCCCCTCTTTCACGCCTGATCATTTCAACTCTGCTTTTGAGTCCGGCTTCCACTTCAATATTGTCTATAATTCTAATCAAAATGGCGGAATCTCTTTCTTTGTCGCCTTTGCCGTAACTATCTCCCATATTAAACAAATTTTCGTAAACCCTCTGAAACTCAGACAATTCCAAAAAACTGAGGTTCTGAAAATATTGATCTCTGGTTGAATTTTGAAGATAAGATTCAATTTGCCCCATTTTGTTTCTTCGACCGCTTTTAACCATTCCGAGAGTTTCTCTTAAGACTTCCAAGTGGTTGATTGCGATTCCCCTTGATTCTTTGCTTATTGTCATAAAACAAACCCCGCCGAACATTATTTAAATCTTGCGAATTTTCACAAAAAATGTCTGAAGAAAAAATCTTGAAAGCAGGTAAGATAGCATCCGAAGCGAGAGAATATGCAAGAAGTTTCATAAAAAAAGGCATGCCCTTAATTAAAATTGCCGACGAGATTGAAGAAAAAATTTTCTCGCTTGGCGGAAAACCTGCATTTCCAACTTGCCTAAGCGTGAATGAAATTGCCGCGCATGCGACGCCAGCTCACAACGATTCAAGAATTGCGGAAGGAATTTTGAAAATTGATTTTGGAGTTCATATTGACGGATGGATTGCCGACACGGCTTTCTCAATGGACTTGGAAAATTCAGAAGAAAATAAAAAAATAATCCGCGCTTCAGAAGAAGCTGTTAAAGCCGGAATAAAAACGATGAAGAAAGGAGCAAAATTGGGGGAAGTTGGAAAAGCCATTGGAGAAAAAATAGAATCATTTGGATTTTCATCAATAGTAAATCTTTCAGGGCACAGCGTTGAGCATTATATTTTGCATGCGGGAGTTTCAATTCCAAATTACAACAACAAAAGTTCGGAAATTTTGGAGGAAGGGCTTTATGCAATGGAGCCTTTTGCAACTCCTGGAAATGGAAAAGTCCGCGACGGAAAACCCTCGGGAATTTATAGAATTGTTGATGATAGAAATGTAAGAAGTCAAATAGCAAGGGAAATTTTGGAATTTGCGGTTAAAGAATATCAAACTTTGCCTTTCTGCGCAAGATGGCTTGTGAAAAAATTCTGGACAAAAGCCCTCATTGGAATAAAACAACTCGAAGAAAATGGAAATATTCATTCATATCCTGAATTGATTGAAACTTCAGGAAAAAAGGTCGCGCAAACCGAGCACACAATTCTCGTTGAAAAAGACAAAATTATTGTGACGACGGCTTGATATCAAGTTTAGCCATATATTTTTCAAAATCATTCCTGCACATACCATGGGACAGTCCGTTTGTTTGACTCCTTTTGCCCAATTCAGAATAATGATTAATTAAATTGTCATAATTCTCCGGAATATCAGCCCTGGCCAGTTCCAGTCTTTGATCGCCGCGGCGCCCAAAAGAATTTTACCGCATTCCTTGACGCTGCAAATTGAAAGAATGCCTTCTTGAGCCAATAGCATTTCTTCAATTTTCTTGCTTACTTTTTCATCCATAAAAAAATAGATTAAAAACTACTTATAAACTTATCCGATTATCCCAAATAGCTCGTGCTTGGAGAAGCCGCAGACTTAACCTGTTTAAGGAAATTCTCTTCCATTTTCTTGTAAACTTCTATCGTTGGTTTGCTTACGCTTGGCTTTATTTTCTTGAATGCTTCCTCAAAGTGCTTCTTTGTAACAATCTTGGCGTCAATATTTTCCCTCAAAGCCAAAAGCGCGGATTCTCTCGTAAGAGCTTCCAAATCCGCCCCGGTATAACCAATCGTCTTTTTTGCAAAATCATTCAAATTGACATCTTTCGCCAAAGGCATTTTCTTGGTGTGAATTTTTAAAATATTCATTCTTCCTTCTTCTTCGGGAGCGTTCACCAAAAGTATCTTGTCAAATCTTCCGGGTCTCAAAAGAGCAGGGTCAAGCATGTCCGGCCTGTTCGTCGCGCCGATGACAATTATGTCTTTTAATTCTTCAATTCCATCCATCTCCGCCAAAAGTTGATTCAAAACTTTTGTTCCTTCTTGAGAGGAAGAATTCTCAAATCCCCTTTTGTTCGCTAAAGATTCAATTTCATCAAAGAAAATTATGCAAGGCGCAACTTGTCTTGCCCTTTCAAAAACCTTCATTATTCCTTTGTGAGAATCATTCACCCACTTGCTTAACAAAGACGGTCCCTTGACTTGTATAAAATTCGCCTCGGATTCTTTGGCAACAGCTTTTGCCAAAAGCGTCTTTCCGGTTCCCGGAGGTCCGTAAAGCAAAATTCCTCTTGAAGGCCTTATGCCAAGTCTTTCAAAACTTTGAGGATTTTTAATCGGCCATTCAACAGACTCCTTCAAATCTCGTTTTATTCCATCCAATCCTCCAACTTCATTCCAGGAAACATTTGGGGTTTCAATAAGAATCTCACGCATTGCAGAAGGTCTTACTATTTTTAAAGAATTCATAAAATCTTCTTGTCTTACAACAAGCTTTTCAAGAATATCTTGCTGAATTTGCTCTTCCTCATCAAATTTCATTTGAGGGAAATGTGTTCTCAAGACATTCATGGCGGCTTCCTTTATCAATGCCTCTAAATCAGCGCCGACAAAACCGTGCGTTATTGAAGCCAATTCTTCAAGTTTAACATCTTTGGTCAATGGCATCCCTCTGGTATGAATTTTCAAAATGTTCAATCTCCCTTGCTTGTCAGGAGCATTAATTGCAATTTCCCTGTCAAATCTTCCGGGTCTTCTCAACGCGGGGTCAAGAGAATTTATTCTGTTCGTCGCGCCGATGACAATCACTTTTCCTCTTGATTTCAAGCCGTCCATCATCGTTAAAATTTGAGAGACGACTCTTCTTTCAACTTCCCCTATAGTTTCTTCCCTCTTTGGAGCAATCGCATCAATCTCATCTATGAAAATAATTGCGGGCGCCGTTTTTTCAGCCTCCTCAAATATGTCTCTGATTTTTTTCTCGCTCTCCCCGTAATATTTTGACATTATCTCTGGTCCGTTCAACAAAATAAAGTTTGCAGAAGTCTCGGTTGCAACCGCTTTTGCCAAAAGCGTCTTTCCGGTTCCCGGAGGTCCGTGAAGCAAAACTCCTTTCGGAGGCTCTATTCCAAGTTTTTCAAAAATTTCCGGATGTTTCAAAGGAATCTCAACCATTTCCCTTATCTTTTTTATTTCCTCGCTCAAGCCGCCGATGTCCTCATAATTAATTTCAGGAATTTTCTCGTCGGTAATTTCAACCGCCTTTGGATTCAAAGTTACTTCCGTGTTCTCCGTGATTATGACTGACTGATTTGGGTTTGTATTTACAACTATAAATTTTATCTGACTCATTCCTCCGCCAAGATTTCCAAATCCGACATTGTCAAAAGCGTCCCCGAATAAATCTCCAAACTCCGCGCCGAATCCCATTTCGGAAAATAAATCCCTCCTTCTTTGAACTCCTCCAAGAACGACAATGTCTCCCTTGGCGACAGCCCTTCCCAAAAGACCCCTTTTCAATCCTTCAGGATCTCCGTGCAATTGAACCATTATATTTTTCTGCGCCGGAGCAATTATGACTTTTTTCGCTTCTCTTATGTCCGCCTTGGAAATGGAAACAACTTCCCCAATTCCAACTTTTATGTTCTTTCTGATTATTCCATCGATTCTTATTATTCCTTCTCCGACGTCGGCAGGATATGCCCTATCGACAATTGCAACAGTCTCCCTATGACCTTTGATTGAAATAACATCCCCCCTCCTTATGTCAAGAGTTCTCATCACTTCAGAATCAATTCTGGCAATTCCTTTATACGCATCATCCTGCAGTGCCTCAACAACTTTCAAATGAACATTTTTCTTATCTGCCATTATTCAAAATCTCCTTTTCTAAAAATTTTATTTTGAGTTTTTTCCGGATGAGCTGAATCATAAAACTGCTTTGAGTGAACCACCGGCTTTCCGTTTTTTACTATTCTAACTTCTCTTGCTCCGATAATTCTTGGAGGAGTTTTATCTTCATCCAAATCATCGTTAAAATTCAACGAAACCCTTCCCATGTCTTCAAAGCATAATCTGACCATGTCATCCATAATTTTTTTCTGGGCGTTCATGAAAGAAACTATTTCCTTCGGAATTGAAACCGCATAGCTGTTTCCGACAAGCCTCATTTTCACATTGAATTCCTTGTTCTTCAAATTTACAAATTTATTAAAATTTTCTTCGTCCTTTGGATGAATTATTTTTTCATTGCACTTATGACAAACAACAGCCCTCAAAATGTAGCCGTTTTTTAATATTTCAGCCCTTTCCATTTTTTTGTCGCAGTCCTTGCATAAAATCGTGTTGTCAAATATGTCGTGTGTCATTTTTCTTTTTTAGCATAAGCGCGCCATTTCTGGCGCGAGGTGAAGAGAGGTATAAGTATACACCTTTAGTGTATACACACAAATGCATATTTATAAATGTTTTTATCATTTAATATCCAGAACATAATAAAGTTAATAAGCATTAAACTTCCGACCATAAGTATGAAAAAAATCCTTACAATAGGATTATGCATCGGCTTAATGGGATGTTCTCATGCAAGAACTAATTTTCTCATTTCACAAAACAGCGTTGAAGGAGTTTTTAACGGAATTACCGAGAGATATGATCCAAATACAGTGACGATAGAAAGTGAAGGGAAAAATTTCAGCGAAAACTTATTACCAATAGCCTCGGTATCTTATGGCAGGGACAGGGATGGCGAATATGAAACAGGTATTGATCGTGGTTTAAAATATTTCTCAAACGGATTTTATGCAAAAGGAAAAATAGGGGGCAGTTATGAATCAAGGAGATTCGCAGAACAAAAAACACATATTAATCTACATATAGGTCTTGGGATGGGCATTGAAAAAAAAATTGGCAGACATTCCTTGATTTTTGGGGGAGTTTTTAATCATCATTCAAACGGCAACCAATTTTTAAAAAATCTTGGAGTTGACGTCAACAATGAGCCAAACCGGGGAATTAACACACTGGGATATGAAGCTGGATTCTCGTTCTAAAAATAATATCATACTGACATTCGCGAATTAATTGCTACAAAATCGGCTTCGCCAGATTTTTTCGCCAATATGGAAATTATTAATAAGAAAAATAAACGGAGAATTCTAAAACGCAATTTCGGTTTCTACATTTAACACCCTGTTTTCTTGGATGGGCGAGCGATTTCACGAGAAATAATTGCGAAGCCAAAAGTAAAAAAATCCGAGAGGGGTCGGGAGCAGAGCGACTTCGTGGTAGAGACTATTTTAGTTTTCTTTTACATTGCCATTCAAGTTTTTCTACCATTGTAGTTTCTTTTTTCAAAAAGAAACCCATTTTCTAAAAGAAAAACCCGCGTGCGAAGTCGCGAGTAGGGTGGGGACAAATTTAGAAATCAAAATCATCTTCTTTGGAGCATTCCCGGTGCCGCAATCATTTTTCTAAGAGTGAACCTTGAACCGATAATTTCAGAGACTATTGCAAGAAAGATAAATCTTCCTACGACTACTCTGAAAACGCCCTCGCTGACGGGAATTTTGGACTCCTTTGAAAACTTCTCGACTACTTCATTTATCTCATCTCTTCCAAGCATGATTCCTGTTTTTTTTGTCCCCATATTTCCCGTGACAACCACATTTTGGTCCGGTCCCGGGCAGTCAATTATCTTAACCATGGAGTCTTTAATCAAAGGATTCAATTTTCCCAAATCCATGTCTTTGTTTGTTGGCGTCGGTTGGAGATATTGAAAGTGGACGGGAAGTTTCTGCTCCGGAATTGTAAGTTTTGCAGGTTCCAAAGCCGGACGATTAAATTCTCTCTGTTGCACATTTGGTTTTAAAGAGACCTGATATTTGCCCATTCTAAGTTCATTGACGGCCTTGTCTATTCCACCCTCTTTCTTTCTGTCAGAAACTTGCGGAACGGTTGAAGGCGAAGCCTGAGTAAGTTTAATATTTTTTGTCAAAGGAACACTTAATTTTGGCGACTCAACCGCAATTGCCATTTTTGGAATGTTTGGTCTAATCTGAATTCCTTCTTCAGCAAAACCAATTTTTCTTGCTTGCGGATAAGACGCAGAATGTCTGACAAGCTCTCTGAGAATTTCAAGAAAAATTCTTTCCTTATTTCCATTCGGAAGCAATTCCATTTTATGGTTTCGGAGACGAAATGGATCTTTGATATCCGTCGGCATCCGTCCTTTTTTGCATTGTCGGAACTTGCATTCTTGGAAGAGGCTTTGGTTCTTCGTAACTGGAAGGCATTTCGGGGGGATTTGTCTTTTCATGCAACAGTGTCAAACCCTGTGCAAAAACCTTGTTATGTTCGGACAAGCTATCCAGTTTGCGCATTATGTCGCCATTTCTTCTTTCCGCTTCCAAGTCTTTTTCTGCCAAGGACTTTGCGGAAGACTCAAATAAATCCAGCAAACGCGACATTCTGTTTGAAAGACCGTCGAGGCTCAAAGAAAGATTTGTCATGACTCTTTGAAGCGAAACAAAATTCTCAACAAGAGTATTGTCAATGTTTTTCATCTCATATCCTGAAGAAATTTTATTTTCCACCCTTTTCTCATCGGATTCGTGATGTTCCTTGCGTTTAATATTGTGCTCTGACTTGTGTTCGGCATGATTATGTTTCAATTTGACGTGGCCAATGTCTCTTGCATCTTTTTTCATTTTGTCCAAGAATTTATCCCCTTTTTTAGCCATGTTTAGAAAAGAGTTTGATTATTTATAACCTTTTCCTTGGGAAAATGTTATAGTGAAAATCTTTGATTTACTCTATAAAGATTTAGAAAATCACAATCCCAAATTGATTTCTTCGTTAACTTTTTCAGTTTGTTCTTCTCCCATTTTGTCGTCATCGTCCTGCAAATCTTCA
>Ga0210377_10002111_pt1 | contig 17663 bp, 12 predicted proteins | sample PLM4_65_b1redo_FD_155480 | JGI IMG/M metagenome (GOLD analysis project Ga0210377, IMG submission 155480) | Groundwater sediment microbial communities from an aquifer in East River, Colorado, USA - PLM4_65_b1 redo | ecosystem: Environmental > Terrestrial > Soil > Riparian zone | place: USA: East...
CGAGCATCGCTCGGAAGATGGGCTGCTTCCTCATCACCGAAACCATGACACGTCGCCATCAACTCAGCATGGAGTCCTACGACCGTCTGTTCCCGAGCCAGGACTCCATGCCTCGGGGAGGATTCGGAAACCTCATCGCGCTACCCCTCCAGCACGAGGCCCGCAAGAACGGGAATACGGTGTTCATCGATGATGGCTTCAAGCCCTACGCGGACCAGTGGGGCTATCTCGCTTCGGTCGAGCGCACGGCCGGTTCCACGGTCGAGACCATCGCCGAGGAGGCCACACGGAGGGGCCAGGTTATTGGGGTGCGCCTGGCGGAGCCGGACGATGAGGTCGCGACGCCGTGGAGACGGACCCCGTCGGGCAGACCTCGCTACGTCGTCGTTCCAGGCCCTCTGCCTGAGGAAGTGCGTGGCGTCATATCGCAGAGGCTCTTCATCGAGAAGGGTGGGCTGCCATCCGCTCTGTTGAACCAGATAAAGCGTGTCGCCGCCTTCCAGAACCCCGAGTTCTACAAAAAGCAGATGATGAGACTGTCCACAGCGGGAACACCACGCGTCATCACCTGCGTCGAGGAATTTCCCGAGCATATCGCTCTGCCTCGCGGATGCCGGCAAGAGGTCGAAGACCTGCTACGCAAACACCGCATCGCCCTCGCAGTGAAAGACGAGCGACACGTCGGCAAGCGGTTGCGCTTGCGTTTTCATGGCCAGCTCACACCGGTTCAGAAGCGCGCGGCCGAAGCTCTCCTGCATCATGACATCGGGGTATTCGTCGCGCCCCCGGGTCTTGGAAAGACGGTCCTGGCAACGCACCTTCTGGCGAAGCGTGGTCGGAACACCCTGATACTCGTGCATCGCAGTCCGCTCCTCGACCAGTGGATCACTCAGCTGTCGATGTTTCTCGGAATCGACGAGGCCAAGATCGGACGGATCGGAGGTGGGAAGCGCAGGGACAATGGCACCCTCGACGTTGCCATGCTGCAGAGCCTGGTGCGCAAGGGTCGGGTCGATGACCGCCTCGCATCGTACGGACATGTGATCGTGGACGAGTGTCACCACGTACCGGCAGTCTCGTTCGAGCGCGTGCTCTCGGAAGTGAAGGCCAGATACATCCTGGGGCTCACTGCAACTCCCCATCGCCGGGACGGACACCACCCCATTCTCGAGATGCAACTCGGGCCGGTCCACTTTTTCGTGGACCCCAAGAGCCAAGCCGCCCAACGGCCGTTCGGGCATCGACTGATCGTCCGAGAGACGGAGTTCCGGCTCCCGACGGCGTCGGGGGTTGGCATTCAGAGCGTCTACCGGTCGCTGGCCGCGGATGAGTCTCGCAACCACATGATCCTCGACGACGTCATTCGAGCCGTCAGCGAAGGACGCTCACCAATCCTGCTCACAGAACGACGGGATCACCTCGAGTACTTCGCCGAGCGGTTGAGGGGTTTCGTCCGCCACCTGGTTGTCCTGCGGGGAAGCATGACAGCGAAGGAACGATCCAAGACCACGGCAGAGCTGGCCAAGATCCGCGACGAGGAGGAGCGCCTGGTGCTGGCGACCGGCCGGTATATCGGCGAAGGATTCGATGACGCCCGCCTCGACACGCTGTTTCTCGCGATGCCCGTCTCGTGGAAGGGGACGCTGGCCCAGTATACTGGCCGCCTCCATCGTCTTCACTCAGGAAAGACGGAGGTGCGCATCTTCGACTACGTCGATCGCGAGGTGCCAATGCTCCTGCGCATGTTCGAAAGGCGGCTGCGGGCGTACCGCGCGCTGGGTTACGGTCGCGGCGATATAGCAATCGACGACGCGGCGCCGGTGCGTGAGCACACCGTCGAGTACGACCGGGAGGTTATCAAGAACCTCGACGAGATAACGTGACAGACGCTGGCCGGCCACGAACCTCGAACGCAAGGGATTTTGGAGACAAGAGCACTGGTGACCCTCGGGATGCAGAAAACGGCCCACAATCGCCCCCCCGATGGACACCTGGGCGGACAACGGCCTTCGCGGCCCGATCGAGCCATTCCCCGCAAGCTGCTGAAAACATTGGTGCCGGGGCCGGGAGTCGAACCCGGATGACCCAGAGGGTCAGGGGATTTTAAGTCCCCTGCGTCTACCAGTTTCGCCACCCCGGCGTTGGGCGGATTGTAGCGCGGCCGGACCGTCCCACCTATTCGACACGGCGCGGGCGGCAGACCTAGAATTCCCCACGTGAGCGTCGCCTTCTTCGTCTCGGATCTCCACGGCCGGATCGACCGCTATGACGCACTGTTCGCCGCGGTAGGGGCGGAGCGGCCGGCGGCGGTGTTCCTGGGGGGCGATCTCCTGCCCCATCCGCTGGCACGCCAGTCGGCACCCGGGCACGGTATCGACGATTTCCTGCCGGGATTCCTCGGGCAGCACCTCGAGCGCCTCCAAACGGACCTCGGCACCGAGTACCCGCGCATCTTCCTGATCTTCGGCAACGATGATCCGCGCTCCCAAGAGGACGACGCCCTCACGCTCGAGTCCCGCGGTCTGCTCGAGTACGCCCACAGTCGCCGGATCGACTGGGGCCCATACCCGGTCTACGGCTATTCATTCGTGCCGCCGACGCCGTTCTTGCTCAAGGACTGGGAGCGCTACGACGTGTCGGGCTTCGTTGATCCCGGCTGCGTCTCGCCCGAGGAGGGGTGGCGGAGCATGCCGGTCCCGGCGGGCGAAGTGCAACGGGCCACCATCGAGCGCGATCTCGCAACCCTCGCAGGCGACGACGATCTCGGCCGGGCCATCGTCATGGCGCATTCGCCGCCCTACCAGACCGGTCTCGATCGCGCGGCACTCGACGGCAAGAGCGTCGACCACGCGCCGCTCGACCTGCACGTCGGGAGCATCGCGATCCGGCGCTTCATTGAAGCGCGCCAGCCGCTCCTGACCCTGCACGGCCACATCCACGAATCGGCGCGGCTCACGGGGCGGTGGAAGGAGCAGATCGGCCGGACGTGGATGATGTCGGCGGCGCACGACGGCCCCGAGCTGGCGCTGGTGCGCTTCGATCCGGAGCACCTCGACGCCGCCACGCGCGAGCTGCGCTGACGCGGCGCGCGCCCCTCAGACCGGCGACTCCCCTTTCATCGGCAGCCGGCGCGCGGCATCAGTGACCGCACCGATCTTCGCCGCGTAGCTGCGCTTGGCGGCGATGTCCTCGTCGGTCACGTAATGCACGTCGAGGATCCGGGGCGCGTGGTGGCCGGTGCGCAGGTAGTTCATCTCCGCGAGGGCCTGGCTCCAGCCGTCGAGCCACTGCGCCAGCTCCTCGGTCTGCTGCTCGGTCCCGCCGACGTGGACGATCAGGTCGATGTCGCTGCCGGGACCGGCGGTGGCGTTCTTGGTGCTGCCGAAGATGTACACCCCCTTGACGACGTAGCGCGCGGCGTCGAGCGTCGCGGCAATCCGCTGGGCGAAGCGCAGGCGCCAGCGCCAGTGCTCCTCGCCGGGCCGGTCCTCGCGCACGCCGGGCTCCGTGAGCGGTGGCTCGGCCGGGCCGGGAGGGGCGAGCATGGCGACCGCCTCCTGCTGGTCGGCGTTCATCAGGATCCGCAGCACGAATCCATCGGTCGATTTCGGCACGTCGACCACCCGCACGATGCCGGCGAGCGGCGTGAACTCGGGCAGGATGTCGGGCAGGATGTTGGCCGACCGCTTCAGGAACTCCTCGTTGTAGCGCACTCCTTCGTCGTCGGGGTACAGCGGCAGGTAGCGGATCGACGCCTCAACCAGATCCTGGAAGAAGTGGGTGCCGAACGACAGGTCGGGCAGGTAGTTCCCCTTCTTGCGGGCGATCTCGATCAGCATCGCGGTGTTGTTGATGTCGGAGTAGGTCACGTTGACGCCGAGCTTGATGTCGCCGCGGCTTCCCCACCGTCCCGGCCCCATCAGGATGAACTGCCGGCGCGGCAGGAGCTTGTTGAGGCGGCTGACGGCGCGGCCGACGTCGCGCAGCGCCTCCAGGTCGGCCAGTTCGCCGTATCCCTCCGGGTCAACATAGACGATGTGGGTGATGTCGGGCATGCGGCCGTTCGAGACGTGCCGATGCGCGGTGAAGACCACCCGGTCGGGCGGGATGTCGCGCGGGATCGGCGCCGGCGCCGATTCGATGCCGTAGCTCTGCGGCCGGCACTGCAGGAGGTAGAAGTCCTTGCCGTCCGAGGCGAACTCGATGTCGATCGGGGTCGCCAGCTTCTCGCGCAGCAGAATGAGCAGGCTGCGCATCTGGGTGATGAAGGGGGTCTCCTGAACAAGGCCGTCGAAGGTGAAGACGACGTCGTCCTTCTCGAAGTCGATGCCGCCGCCGACGGCGCGGCGGATGCGGTCCTTGTCGCCGATCGACACCAGCCGGCTGAGACCGGGGTATTGATCACCGAACTCGCGCAGCAGGTCCTTCACCGCGATCGTCTCGAAGGTATTGGTCTCGAGGTTGATCACGTCGATGCGGCGCGGCGAGTAGCGGATCACCTCGTCGGGGGTGACGTTCGCCCGCAGCCCCGGCTGCCCCGGCGTGATCAGCACCGGGTAGTCGTCGGAGACGCGGTCGACGGCACGCGTTCCGAGACCGGGCACGAGGCGGACAAGGCCATCCTCACGGCGTATTCGCGGCGACCAGCGGAACTCGTTGTTGCTGAAGGCGACCCCCGACCAGGCCGGCATGTAGTACCGCCCGATCCGCGACCCGACCACCTCCTGGATCATGATCCCCATCTCTTCGTGGTGGTCGAGCAGGCCGCGCTCGGCGCGGTACTCGATGGGGTCGGGGCCGAAGACCGAGGCGTAGACCTCGGCGATGGCGTCCATCAGCGCCGCGAGGCGCTCCTGCTTGCTGCCACGGTTGGCCAGGAACAGGCTCTTGTACTTGCCCGAGAAGGCCGAGCCCTGGCGGTCCTCGAGCAGGCTCGACGAGCGCACGATCAGCGGCCGGTCGGCGAAGTCGTCGAGGGCGAGTGACAGCCCCTGCAGGATCTCCGGCGGGAACGACGAGTTCTTGAAAACCTGGACGATGTGCGGGTACTCCTGCCGGATCTGGGCGGTGTCGAGATACTTCCAGTTGTAGACATCCTCGAGGTTGTTGTGATGGATGAAGTACAGCAGCGCGTCGGACGGCAGGTACCAGGTCTTCGGCACCTTCACGCCGCTCAGGACGGCGGCGTACTCGGGCGACTTCTGGATGATGCGCGCCGCCAGCGTCAACCCGGCGGTCTTGCCGCCCAGCTTGCCGCGGCTGTTGGGCGGGATGATGGTGTGCGACAGCAGGTCGAAAAAGTCGTTCAGATCGAAGTAGTGCCGGGCCCGGGCCACGTAGTCGAAGCTGTCGGTGAACAGGCGGCGGATCAGCGAGACCCGGAGGCCGATCTGCGTCGCCAGCGACAGGTCGGCAAGCTCCACTCCCGTGTGCCGGTAGCGCACCAGCGCCTCGGCGATGTCGGCGAGCGGGCTGTCCTGGGTCTCGAGGACGTTGGCCAGGAAGCTGACGTTGTCTTCCTTGATCCACTTCTGGATCGACCCCAGGATGGCGCGCTCGCTCAGGTTGCGGGCGGCGATCTCGAAGGTGCGCCGGATGAGGGCATCGGGCTCGCCCGTCCCCTGCCGCCGCGTCGGGCGGTTGTCCTCTGGGTCGCGGCCGACGCCGGCGTGATCGCCGGCGACCAGCTGCAGCAACTCGGCCGCCTCCTGGACGCCGTTGTAGTTGAGGTGGTTGATCATCTTGCGGGCGATCCGGCGCAGCAGGCTCTTGTCGGTGGTGCGCAGGAAATCGAGGATGATCCACCACTCCTGCCGGCGCTCCTCCTCGGGCCGCGCCGCCTCCTGCACGGTGCGGTCGAAGGTGTCCTTCATTTCGCGGTGCAGGATGACCTGGCCGATGCGTTCGGCGATCGTGGCGAGCAGCTTCTCCTCTTCTTTGAGGAAGGGTCCTCCCTCGGAATGCGGCTGGACCTCCTTGTAGGCGACCTCGAGCCGGCCGACATTCTCGCCCTGCACTACGATCGGCGCCGACTGCATCCACTCGGTCTCCTGGAAGTCGGCGGCCTGAAAGAGGCGGTCGAGATAGCTGAGGCGGGCGCGGCACGATCCGGGGTACTGCCAGCCGGCCGGCATGATCGCGATGATCTCGCGGAACAGGTCCTCGAGCGGCGTGTCGGGGTGGTTGAGCACCTCGTCCACTCGGTACAGGCAGTTGAGCTCCTTCGCTCTCTCCTGAAGGGCCTGCAGGATGCGGTCGAGCGGCCGGGCCGAGTCCATCATCGCGCGCCTCCCTGCGCGGCGCCGGCGCCGGCATCGCCGGCCGGGGCGTGCCGAATCACGCCGACGCGCCGCCGCCCGTCGACCTTGACGAGGAGCGGCGCGTCGAGCATCACGTGACGAATGAACGGACCCTCGCCCGCCGCCGGCTGCGACTCGAGCCAGGCCCAGTCGATGCCGGGTGTCTCGTCGTGGCCGATGGTGAAGTAGGCCACCCGGAACGACGAGATGTTGTGGAAGAAGTGCGACCCCTGGCTCGGCTCGATGTCCATGGCCGGAAGACTGGCTTCGACCACCGCCCTGGCGCCTGAGATCTGCCCCCACTCGACGGGAATGCCGAGGGTGGTCTCACCGCTCCCCCAGCGGCCGAAACCGATCAGCAGGTACGGCCGGCCCGCCTCCAGGAGCGCGCGGTTGACGGTGGCGACCTCGGCGGCGATGGCGCGCGTGCGCATCGGGTCGAAGGCCTGCGGCCGGACGTAGACGATGTCGCGGATGCTGTCCTGCGATCCGTTCCCCATGACGCGCCGCGAGACCGCCAGCACGCCGCGTCCCTGCATCTCCTCGGGCGCGATGCTGATCTCCTGGTCCGAGAGGGCCATGGGCCTGGTCTGCAGGAAGCCGAGCCGCGCCGGCCCGCCGGCCCGATCCGGGAGCGTCAGCGCGAATTCGATCTCGACCTTCTCGCCGAGCGCCGCTTCGGCGGTGACCAGCAGCGCGCGGACGACGTCGTTGAACTGCGACGCCCCGCGCGCCAGGAGCGGCGCGAAGTTGAGGACGCGCGGCCCGTCCGACCCGGTGCCCGGGACCAGGCGGTCGGACGCCGCCACGTAGGTGGACGCGACCGGGCCCAGGGTGCCGTCCTCCTCGGCCGCCTCGAGGCCGCAGCGCAGCAGGTACTCGGTCTCGTTGACCGGGTCGTACGGCGGCGGCGGGCCCATGTTCACGGCCCAGAAGTCGAGCTGCGTCCGGTCGAGCAGGTCAGCCATCGAGTTGTAGGGCGGCGGGGCCTGCGGCCAGGCCGGCGAATAGGGCCATGACATGCCGCCGTCGACGATCGTCTTGCCGAGCCCGAGGGCCAGGTTCACGACACCGTCCTCGGGGAGGGCATTCCCGGTCGGATAGAAGTTGAACGAGCGCCCCACGCCGGAGAGATCGGGGTAGTAACGATGGCGGTGCCGGCGGCCGACCACTTCCTGGACGATGACCGCCATCTTCTCCTCGGCCGGGTCGCGCCCGGTCGCCCGGATGTAGTCGCGCGCCCGCTCGAAGACGGTCGAGGCGTAGACGAACTTCACCGCCTCGACCAGCTTGCGGAACCGGGTGTCGGCATCGGGCTGGTTGTTGGGGATCATCTTGGTCGCGTAGACGCCGGCGAACGGCTGGTACAGGGCGTCTTCGAGCAGGCTCGACGAGCGTATCGCCAGCGGCTGGTGGATCTGCTCGACCAGGGCGCGCAGGTCTCCCACCAGCTCGACCGGCAGCTCGGCGCGCTGGAACCGGCTGGCGATGGAGCGGTCGGACTCGCCGTCGCGGCCGGCGGCGCGCAGGTCGTTGCGGTCGAGGAAGGCGTCGTACAGGTCAGTGGCGATCACCGCCATCCGCGGGATGCCGACCTCGATCGGCGGCGAACCATCGGGCCAGGTGGCCGCGGCGAGGAACCGTTCGATGAAGATCAGCCCTTCGGCCTTGCCACCGAGCGCGCCGCCGCCGATGCGCGAGAAGCGCTCGCCCGATCCGAGAAAGTCCCGGTCGAAGCGCGGGATTGGCCGATGATCCGAGTACCTGCCCATGGGGGATCTTCCCCGGCGCGCGTTACACCCAGCCCCGATCCCGGCAGGCCTCGGCGACGCGGCGCACCGCGATGGTGTAGGCGGCGTCGCGCATGAACAGCTTCTGCCGGCGGGAGAGCTCGCTGACCGCGAGGAAGGCGGCGGTCATGCGCACGTCGAGCTTGCCGAGCACCTCGTCCTTCTCCCAGAAGTAGTTCATGTTGCTCTGCACCTGCTCGAAGTACGAGCAGGTCACGCCACCCGCGTTGGCGAGGAAATCGGGGATCACGAAGATGCCGCGCTCCTTGATCGCCTCGTCGGCCTCGGGCGCCGTCGGCCCGTTGGCGCCCTCGGCGATGACCTTGACGCGCGCGTCAATGCGGCCGGCGTTGGCGCCGGTGACCTGGTGCTCGAGGGCGCAGGGCATCAGGATGTCGACCTTCTCCTCGATCCAGGCGTCGCCAGGGAGCACCTCATAACCCATCGACTTCGCCTTGTCCCGGTCGATGCCGCCGAAGCGGTCGGTGATCTCGAGCAGCGCCTTGAGGTCGACGCCGTCCTTCCGCCGGAAGGCGTACGAAGTCTGATCGGTCTGGTCCCAGCACGACACGCAGGTCACCTTGCCGCCCAGGCGCTGATACAGCTCGATGGCGAAGCGGGCGACGTTGCCGAACCCCTGCACGCTCGCGCGGGTGTCCTCGATACGGATGTTCAGCTCGCGCAGCGCCTCGCGCAGCGCGAAGATCAGCCCGTAGCCGGTGGCCTCGGTGCGGCCGAGCGAGCCGCCCATGCCGACCGGCTTGCCGGTGATGAAGCCGGGCTGCCGGTTGCCGCGGATCGTCTCGAACTCGTCGAGCATCCAGAGCATGTGCTGCGAGTTGGTCATCACGTCGGGTGCCGGGACATCGGCGTCGGGCCCGACGTTCTTCCAGACCTGCCGCACCCAGCCGCGGCAGATCCCCTCCTGCTCGCGCTGGCTCAGGTTGTGCGGGTCGCAGACGACACCGCCCTTGCCGCCGCCGAGGGGGATGTCGACGACGGCGCACTTCCAGGTCATCCACATCGCCAGCGCGCGCACGGTGTCGACGGTCTCCTGCGGGTGGAAGCGGATTCCGCCCTTGCACGGACCGCGGGCGTCGTTGTGCTGCACCCGGAAGCCGCGGAAGACGCGGACGGTGCCGTCGTCCATCCGCACCGGGATGCCGAAGTGATATTCGCGGAGGGGGTTGCGCAGGAGCTCGCGGGTGGCGTCGTCGAGGTTGAGCTGGTTCGCCACCCGGTCGAACTGCGACTGCGCCATGTTGAAGGCGCTATAGGCTTTTTCGCTCACGGTAGGGTCCTTCCCTGCATCGGCGGGCCGATGACGGTTCCCTGGGGGCCAGTCGAACCCAGGCAGAGCACGACCAAGCCCTTTATTCTATATAAGTTGGTGTCCGGTGCGCATCAGGCTCCGAGGGGGACGCCTTCTCCTCGACCCGAACCGCGGCGATCCGGGCCCGCGGCCTCGGGCTGGTACAGAACCTGTTCGAGGCTCTCCAGATTCGCCCGGTCCATTCCCGCCGAATCCCGGCAACCTGCGATCAGAATTCGCAGGCGATTCATGTCTTCGTCGGTCAGGTAGATTCCCTTTTCGTCCATGCGCCCCTTCGCTCTCATCGCCCCACCCCCGATGCGGCACCGGACTCGGGTTGCGACGTCGACATGCCCCTCAAGGTGCCCGATCGAAGCCCGCGACGGGGCGCGCCGGCCGCCATCTCGCGCTGGCGCGCAATCGTCCTCGCCACGCTGCGGCGCTCACTGGAGGAGTGGTTCGAGTCTGCGCGGATTCGTCCCCGTCTCGTGGGGGAGTTCCAGGACAGCGCCCTGCTGATCGCATTCGCCCGCGAGGGCGCGGGCCTCGTCGCCGCCCCGACCGTCGTCGAAAGCGCGATGAGGCACCATCACCAGCTTCGCCTCGTCGGGCGGGTCCCCTCCATCCGGGAGCGGTACCACGCGATCACGGTGGACAGAAAGCTCAGGCATCCCGCCGCGGTTGCGATCTCCGAGGCCGCCCGCAACGAGCTGTTCGCCTGAGGGGCCCGGGTCAGACCATGCCGCCGATGGCATCGAGGAGCGTGTCGAGACCGGCCTCGAGGTCGGCACGCACCGCCCTCTCGTTGGAGGCGCCGGCAAGCCCCGCCAGACCAGGCTGGGCGGCCGCTTCGGGCGCGGCGGAGCCGCGGCCGGCGGCCGCGTCGAGGCGCCAGGCGGCGGCCGCCAGCCCGGCCCCGTTGAGGTAGGCGCCGAGGGTCCGGGCGGCGCGCAGCGCGGCGCGCGGCGTGAATCCGGCCGCCTGGAACAGCGCGACACCGGCCCCCGCCACCCGGATGGCGGCCTGCGTGCGCCAGCGCCGGGTGGCGACCAGGACGAAGGCGCGCGGGTGGGCCTCGGCAAGCGCGAGGTAGGCGCGCGCCCAGGATCGGGCCGCCGTCCGCCAGTCCCCCGCCTGTCCGGGCGCAGTCCCCGGCAGCGATCCCAGCAGCGCGTCGACCACCGCGTTGAGGATGTCATCCTTCCCCGACATGTGGTGGTAGAGCGACATCGCCTCGCAGCCCAGCGCGGCCGCCAGGCGCCGGGCGGTGAGCGCGCCCGCCCCCTCGGCGTCCACCAGCGCCAGGGCGGCCGCGGCGATTCGCTCGCGGCTCAGGCCGAGGCCGCGGGGTCGCCGCGCGCGCGTGTCTCCGGCGTCCGGCGCGTCGCCGCGTTTCGCCCGGGGGCCTGGTCGTTTCCGCGACATGTTGACACCTTACATCGTAAGGCGTACGTTGACAAGCGTCCTTACAACGTAAGTCTATCGACCGGGAGGTCCCATGATCCTGAAGCCAGCCCGCCGGGCGGCCCCGTCCGCCTTCGTCCTCGCCGCGGCGCTTGCCGCCGCCGGTGCCCTCGCCCTGCTGCAGGCCTGCGCGCAGCAGCCCACCTCCTCCGCGCCGGCAACGGGGGGCGCCGACGCTGACGCGCCCGCCGGGTGCGACGCACGCGACCTCGAGCGCAACAAGACCGTGGCGCGCATCGTCTTCGACGAGATCCTGTCCAGGGGCCGGATCGCCGAGAACGAGCACATCTACGACCCCGGATTCGTGGCGCACGGCCCGTCTCGCGACGCCGGCCGCGCCGAGGATCGGGCGGCGAGCGAGGGGTGGCGGCAGGCCGCTCCCGACCTGAACATGAAGGTCCTGCGCATCGCCGCCGAATGCGACCTCGTGGGGGTCCACTGGGAGGGCACCGGCACCAACACCGGCGCCGGCAACGGCCTGCCGGCGACCGGCCGGTCGATCCGGGTCTGGGGGATGACCTTCTTCCGCCTGCGTGACGGCCGGATCCTCGAAGAGTGGACCGCGTTCGACCAGTACTCGATGCTCAAGCAGCTCGGGCTGCTCGAAAAGTAGGGCGAACGTGCATCCACCGGAAATGCAGCGATAACTTTCTTTTTTTATTCAGGTTAGGCGAATCGCCGCACCAGGCTGCGCGCGATTATGGAAGTGAATTTCTTGCGTCAGGTCGGGGAATCCCTGATTGCCCGGGACCGCACGGCAGGCGATAGTCCCCCGCATGCCGTCCGGGGAAACGCCGATGAACCGCGCGCGGCTCGTGCTCGTCGACCAGAACGACCTGTTGCTGGACATGCTGTCAGCCTGCCTGGGGAGGATCGAGGGGCTGGAGGTCGCGGGCACGGCGCGCACCGGGAGCACCGCGGTCACGCTGGTCGATCAGGTGGCGCCGGACGTGGTGCTGCTGAACCTGACACTGCCGGACATGAGCGGCCTGACGGCTCTGCGGTGGATGAAGTCGCTGCCGCGTGCGCCGCTGGTCATCATGATGACGTTCGACTGCAGCAAGGCGGCGCGCGCGGCGATCTGCGAGCTCGGCGCCGACGACTGCATCATCAAGTCCGATCTGGCGCAGGCGATATGGCCGACCGTCGAGCGGCTGCTCCGTGAACGGGGCGCCGCCGGATCGATGAACTAGAACGCGGGAGCTGCGACGTCCTCCAGGACGTCCAGGCCGGCGCGGCGCGCCACCCCCTCAACCAGGCGCGGCGCGCCGGCTCAGCCCGCGGCCCTTCCCCACCTATTCGGTCTTGCCCCGCAGCACCGCCAGCACGTAGTTGTCGGTCGAGAAGTACTTCGCCGAGACCGCCTTCAGATCCTCGAGCGTCAGCCCGCCGATCGTCCCGAGAAGCCGGGGGGTCCAGTCGAGACCGAGACCGTAGAGGTAGTTGGCGGCGTAATCCTCGAGCAGATCGCCGCTGGACTGGAGTCTTATACGCGTCGAGCCGGCGAAGTAGATCCTGGCGCGGTCGACGTCTGCGGCGGTCATGCCGTCGGTCTGCAGGCGGCGGATCTCGGCGAGCAGGGCGGTGGTCGCCTCGCTTTCCTTCGCCGCCTCGGTCGCGAGGTAGGCCAGGAAGGCGCCGGCATCCTTGCGCGACGCGTCGGCGGCGAAGACGGTGTAGGCGAGCGAGCGCCTGCCGCGCAGCTCGGCGAAGAAGGTACCGGCGAGACCCGAGGTGACGTTGCCGAGCAGGCGCAGCTTCGGCCAGTCGGGGTGTGACGCCGGTACGGTCGGGAAGAGCACCACGATCGCCGACTGGCGGCGGTCGCGGTACTCGACGGTCTCGATGCGCGCCGACGGGACCGGCAGCGGCAGCGCGGTGGCGGGGCCGATGTCGCGCACCGGCAGGCGGCCGAACGCCGCCTCGGCCAGCGTCTTCGCATCGCCGAGCGCGATGTCCCCCGCCATCAGGATGACCGCGTCGTTGGCGCGCACGGTCCGCTCCCACCACGAGCGCAGCGCCGCGGCGTCGAGCGACTGCACCGACTCGAGGCTGCCGGCCTGCGGCAGGGCGTACGGGTGCGAACCCCAGAGGTCGCGGAAGGCGAGCTGCACGGGGCGCGCGGTTGACGAGTCGTAGGCACGGCGGATGGCGCCCATCTGGATGTGGCGCTCCTCCTCGAGGCCGTCGTCGGGGAAGGTGGGGTTGAGGATGACGTCGGAGAACAGGTCGAGGCCGGGGCGGACGTTGGTGCGCAGGATGTCGAGCCGGAATCCGAAATAGTCGCTATCGAGATCGATGCCGATCTCGGTGCCGAGGAACTCGATCTCGCGATTGATCTGTTCGGCGCTGCGCTGCCGGGTGCCGCGCTGCATGACACGGGTCATCAACTGGGTGATGCCGGCGGTGGCGCTGTTCTCGCCGGCGCCGCCGCCGCGGAAGTAGACACCGGTCGAGACGACCGGGGCGCCGGGGCGCTCGCGCACGATGAGGGTGGCGCCGTTGGCGAGTTTCGTCACCACCGGCTCGCGGTCGACGGCGGCCGGGCGAACCGCCTCGGACGAAGCCGGCATCGGCTGCGCGGCGACGGCGGCCGGCGCCTGCGCCATGGCGGCGCGCACCGCCGCCAGCGCCTGCGGCGTGGTGATGTCGGGGGTCTCCTTCGGGCGGTAGTGATACAGCGTGAGGTTCTCGACCGTGAGGTACTTCGCGGCGGCATCCTTGACCCGTTCGGGCGTCAGGGCGCGCAGCTCCTGAAGCGTGGTCGCGAGGGAGAGATACCCTTCGCGCGCCTCGGCGGAAGAAAGCGTCTGCGCCTGGCCCAATACACCCTGAAGCCCGAAGACGAGTCCCGACTCGATCCGGTTCTTGACCAGCTGCAGCTCGTAGGCGGTGGGGCCGTGCGCCCGCAGACGCTCGACCTCGGCGAGCGTGCGCCGGTCGACCTCGACGCGGTTCTTCTCGTCGAACGACGTCTGAATAAAGAGGATACCGACGTCGTCGAAGACCTCCTGCGCCGCCGCCACCGTGCTGGCGCCATCGGGGCTGACGACGGCGCCGTACAGCCGCGAGGCGCGGCCGTCGCCGAGGATCGCCGCGACCACGTCGAGGGCATGCTCGTCGGGATGCCCGACCCCGACCGTGTGCCAGCCCAGCACCGAGTATCCCTGCTTGAGGTCGGCGGTCGACTGGCCGAAGCGGAACTCCGCCTGCGCCGGCTCCGTCGGCCCGCGCCCCTTCTTGAGCGTCCCCTTCGGGATGTTGCCGAACGTCGCCTTCGCGGCGGCCAGCGCCTCGTCATGGGTGACGTCGCCGGTGATCGTCAGGATGATGTTCTCGGGGCGGTACAGGGTTTCGAAGAAGGCCACCAGGTTGTCGCGCTGGATCGAGCGCAGCACGTCGTTCGACCCGATGCGCCAGCGCTTGATGCGGTGCTGGGTGAAGGCGGTGGCGAACATGCGCTCGAGCGACACCGCCGGCGGATTGTCGAACTTGCGGTTCGACTCCTCGATGACGACCTCGGCCTCCTTCTTGAGCTCGGCCGGGTCGAAGAGCGGGTTGGCGATCGCGTCGGCCTGGATCTCGAGGCCACGCCGGAATCCCTCCTTCGGTATGACGACGTAGTAGTTCGTCGAGTCGTAGATGGTGCCGGCGTTCGACTGGCCGCCGACCTTCGAGATCTCCTGGGCGATCTCCTCGGCGCCGGGGAACTTCTTCGAGCCCTTGAAGAACATGTGCTCGAACAGGTGCGCCATGCCGGCGACCTCGTCGGGCTCGTTGAAGTAGCCCGCCTTCACCCAGGTGTTGATCGCCACCACCCCGGTCCCCTTCTGCGCGCGGGTGATGACGGTGAGCCCGTTCGGCAGAACGGTGCGGCGGACGTCGCCGAGGAAGCCATCGAGGATGGTGCCGCCTTTCGCGGGACCGCCCTTCGCGGGGGAGCCGGATGAACGGTCGGCGACGAGCAGGGCGATGACAAAGGCGGTCAGGGCGAAGGCGCGGACTGACATGTGAATCCTCCGGGACTCCGTTGTGGAAACGCGATTATAGCGGCACGGGTTCACGGCGCCACCGTGCTACCCTACCCTGACCCGGGAACACCACCGCTTCGACGAGGAGGATGCGATGACGATGCACCGTTCGCTTGCCCATGCCGGTGTCGGATACCTTGCCATGCTGGGGATTCTGGCCTGCGCCCACGCCGGGGATCAGCCGGCGGCGGAACCGGCTGCCGCTCCGGCGGCGGCGCCGGCGACCAAGGTCGCGGTGGCCGACATGGCCCCCACCCAGGGAAGCAGCGTCAAGGGTCAGGTGACCTTCGAGGCGAAGCACCACGGCGTGCACGTGGTCGCCGATTTCACCGGGCTGACCCCCGGGGAGCATGGGTTCCACATCCATGAGAAGGGCGACTGCTCCGCCCCCGACGGGACCTCGGCGGGCGGCCATTTCAACCCGACCGGCAAGCCGCACGGCGAGCCGGGGACCGTCGAGCACCATGCCGGCGACCTCGGCAACATCCAGGCCGACAAGGCGGGCGTCGCCCACCTCGACGTGACCTTCCCGCACCTGACTCTCGACGGCGCCGAGTCGATCGTCGGCCGGGGGCTGATCGTCCACGCCTCGCCGGACGACATGAAGACCCAGCCGACCGGCAACTCGGGCGCCCGCCAGGCCTGCGGGGTGATCAAGGCCCGGTAGCCGCCGGGGGAGGGCGGCGCCCGGGCGCGCGGCGCCGGGGAGGCCGGGGCCGCGCGGGGCGAACCTTTCGCCGGGTCCCGTCGTATTCCTCCGTGCATCGGGATACGCAGGGGGGCGTTCATGCACAAGGTCGTCAAGGGGCTTTCCGTCCTGGTGGTGGTCGCCGGGGCGGCGGTGGGGGCCTATGCCTGGATGTCCTCGAGGAACAAGGCTGACGGCGGCCTGAAGCAGGTCGAGATCGCCCGCGGCAAGATCACCGAGAAGGCGGTGGCGATCGGCAAGATCGAGCCGCGCCTCAAGTTCAAGGTCAAGTCGAAGATCTCGGGCATCGTCACGCGCTCCTATTTCGAGGTCGGCGACGCCGTCAAGGCGGGCGAGGTCCTCTTCGACATCGTCCCCGACCCGACACCCTCCGAGCTGTCCGAGGCGCAGCGCGCCGTCGAGATGGCGCAGGCGGCCTACGACCGGGCCGAGGCCGACTACGCGCGCGCCAGCGAGCTGACGGTCGCCGGTGTGCTGTCCAAGGGCGACATGGACATGCGCAAGGAGGCCTTCGAGCACGCCCGCATCGCCCTGGCGCAGGCGCACGACAACCTCGAGCTGGTGAAGAAGGGGAAGGTCACCGGCGGCGGCTCGCGCATGGAGTCCGTGGTCCGTGCGCCCGCCGGCGGCACGCTGCTCGAGCGGCTCGTCAACCCGGGCGACCCGGTGGTGCCGCTGACGTCGTACCAGTCGGGCACCGACCTGGCCAGCATCGCCGACATGCGCGAGCTGATCTTCCGCGGCACCGTCGACGAGATCGACGTCGGCAAGCTCAAGGAGGGATTGCCGGCGCGGCTGAAGATCGGCGCCCTCCCCGACAAGGAGGTGCTCGGGCGGCTGACGCGCATCGCCCCGCAGGCGGTCGAGAAGGACAACGCCAAGCTGTTCGAAGTCGAGATCGAGCTCGACCCGGGGCAGGAGGTCGTGCTGCGCTCGGGCTACTCGGCGAACGTCGACCTGGTCATCCGCGAGAAGGGCGACGTGGTGCTGGTGCCCGAGCGGCTGGTGACCTTCGAGGACGGCGGCAGGAAGGCGTTCGTCGAAGTGCCGGCCGACAAAGTGAAGGACCCGCCGCGCAAGGTCGAGATCACGACCGGCCTGTCGGACGGACTGAACATCGAGGTGGTGTCGGGTCTCGAGCCCGGCGCCAAGGTGATCGAGCGGCCGCCACGGGAGATCCGCGGGCTGTGATCACGCTGCGACAGCTGTGGCGCGACCTCAGGAGCCAGAAGCTGCGCACCTTCCTGACGATCTTCGGGATCGTCTGGGGAACGGTCGCCGTCAGCCTGCTGCTGGCGTTCGGCCAGGGGTTCCACGCCCAGGTGCGCAAGTCGTCGGCGGGGCTCGGAGAGAACATCTGCATCGCCTGGCCGTCGCTGACCTCGATGCCGTTCGAGGGGCTCGGCAAGGGGCGCCGCATCCGGCTGGGCGAGGACGACATGCTTCTGGTGGCGGCCAAGGCCGACGATCTCGCCGGCATCTCGGGCGAGTACACCGCCAACCTCAAGGCGACCTACGGCACCAAGACGCTTGCCGTCGATGTCTCGGGGGTCAACCCGATCTTCGCCGACCTGCGCAATCTGATTCCGCAGGCGGGTGGGCGGTTCATCAACCCGATCGACGAAGGGCAGCAGCGCCGGGTGGCCTTCATCGGCGACGAGCTGGCGAAGGACATGTTCGGCGCGGCGACCGATCCGGTCGGCAAGACCCTGCTGATGCAGGGGTCGCCGTTCCTGGTGATCGGGGTGATGACGACCAAGCAGCAGGACTCGGCCTACTCCGGTCGCGACAAGGACAAGGCGTTCGTCCCCGGCAGCACGCTGCGGGCCCTGACCGGAGACAAGTACGTCGACAACTTCATCTTCAAGGCGACCAGGTCGGACCGCACCGAGGCGCTCAAGACGCAGGTGCTCGGGATCCTGGCGCGCCGGCACCGCTTCGACCCGAAGGACAAGGAGGCGCTCGGCATCTGGGACACCACCGAGATGTTCCAGTTCCTCGACACCTTCATGCTGGGCTTCCGCCTGTTCCTCGGCATCGTCGGCGCCTTCACCCTCA
>Ga0210377_10002112_pt1 | contig 17662 bp, 15 predicted proteins | sample PLM4_65_b1redo_FD_155480 | JGI IMG/M metagenome (GOLD analysis project Ga0210377, IMG submission 155480) | Groundwater sediment microbial communities from an aquifer in East River, Colorado, USA - PLM4_65_b1 redo | ecosystem: Environmental > Terrestrial > Soil > Riparian zone | place: USA: East...
CTAGTGACCGGCAATTACCCGGGGGGAAGAACGCCACGCGCCGTTACACGAATACAAAGGTTGTGTAACGGGGGTGTAACGAACGGTGACGAGTGAGCGGTGAGAGGTGAGCGGGAAGTGCAGGTCCCGCTCACCGCTTACTGCTCACCGGAATGCGGGAACCAGCTATGGATCGCAGTACCTTCTCCCAGCTCGCTTTCCGCCCAGACCCGGCCGCCATGGGACTCGACCAGGTGCTTCACGATGGCGAGCCCGAGGCCGGTGCCGCCTTCCGCCCGGGAGCGGGAGGGATCGGCACGGTAAAAACGCTCGAAGATTCTGGGGAGATGGTCGCTGCCGATTCCGCTGCCTGCATCGCGGACGGTCACTCGCACTCCGGCGCCGTCCCGCACGGCGAGTGCCGTGATGGCGCCGCCCGGCGCAGTGTATCGGCGGGCGTTGTCGTACAGATTCGCGAGGACCTGCCGAAACGCCTCCGGGTCGACGAATACCGATTCGGCTCCGGCGCCCACCAGGATCCGGAAGACGTGATCGAAACGGCCCGGCGTTCCAGTGGCCGTCCAGGTTTCTCGCAACGCGGTTTCGGTCAGCACCCTCCGTGGCGACGGCCGCCAGTTCCCCGACTCGATCCGGGAGAGATCGAGCTGGTCGTCCACCAGCTGCTGCATCCGGCGGGCATTCGCGAGAATCGTCTCCAGAAACCGCCGGGTCGTCTCTTCTCCGGGGTGGTCGGCGAGCAGTGTCTCGGCGTAGCCCGAGATCGATGTGAGCGGCGTCTTGAGCTCGTGGGAGACGTTGGCCACGAAGTCGCGCCGAATCGTCTCCAGACGGCGGAGGTCGGTCAGGTCGTGGAGGACCAGCACCGCGCCGCCCTCGGGGAGGGGCCGAGCGCTGAGGAGGCAGGTCCGCTCATCGAGCAGAACTTCCCGGTCCGGCACCGTCTCGCCGCGGAGGCTCGCTTCCACGGCCTCCCGCGCCGCCTTGTGATGGAAGAGGACCTGCAGCGCCGGGAGCGGGCGATCGGCGTCGTATCCCAGGAGCTTGCGTGCCGCCGGATTGGCGGTCACGACCTGTCCGCGCGCATCGGACGAGAGGACTCCCTCCACCATCGCATTGACCAGCGCTGCCGTCTCAGCCTGCTTGCGCTGCAGCGATTCGAAGCGGGCATCGAGCTCCTCGTGCATCCCCCGGAGCGCCGCCACCATCGCATCCATGTCGGGAATTCCCGACCGGGGGAAGTTCGGTGTGCCACCCGACGCGATGGTTCGGGCCGCCTCCGCCGTTTCGGTCAGCGGTCGGGTGATCGATCGTCCCGCCACCCAGGCGAGGACCCCGCCCAGCAGAAGCGCAAGAACCGCCGCGAGGATGACCGACCGCTGCGCGGTCCCCACCGCCGAGTCCACCTGATCCAGCGGCATCGCCACCCGCACCACGCCGGGGCCGCCGGGCACGGCGATATACATGAACTCGCTGCTGGTCGTGGCGCTCCGGCGGGTTGCGGTTCCGGTCCCGCCCGACAGCGCCGCCGCAACCTCGGGCCGGCTTGCGTGGTTCTCGACCTGTGGAAGCTCGGCCTCCGGCACGTCCGAGTCCGCGCGCACCCGGCCCGACCGCTCGATGAGGGTGATTCGCACCCGTCCCGCCGAGCCTGCCCGGCGGGAGAAATCCTGCCATGTGAGGGAGTCGGCGGGCAGGGCGGTCAGCACGAGCCGAGCCTGGTGCTCGAGAATGGTGGCGAGATTCCGTTCGAGGTCCGCGCGCAGCCAGCGCTCGGCCGACACCACGAGGATGGCGACCGTGACGAAGAGCACCAGCACGGTGCCGAGGAGCAGGCGGCGGGCGAAGGTCAACTGCGGTGAACGGTGAACGGTGAGCGGTGAACGGGAACTGCCAATCGCAGCGCCTTTGCGCCTTTGCGCCTTTCCGCCGTCACTTCGTGACCCCCTTGAACCGATACCCAAACCCCCGCACCGTCTCGATCAGCTCTCCGATCTCGCCGAGCTTGGCCCGCAGCCGCTGCACGTGCATGTCCACCGTGCGGGTCTGGATGTCGGGCTGGGCGTCCCAGACGGTTTCGAGGAGTTGCGGCCGAGTCTGTACCCGTCCCCGGCGTTCGACCAGAGTCAGCAGGAGCTTGAATTCGGTGGCGGTGAGGGAGACTTCCTCCCCGTCGAGCGTCACCCGGTGCGCGCCGCGATCGATGGTGAGCGGGCCTTCCACCATCGACGAACCCGCGGCCACCGCGGGCGCCGCGAGACGGCGGAGCAGTGCCGCCACCCGGAGCGTCAGCTCCTGAGGTGAAAACGGCTTGGTGAGATAGTCATCGGCCCCGAGCGAAAGGCCCTTGATCCGGTCGGCTTCCTCCCGGCGGGCGGTGAGCAGGATGACCCCGACGTCACCGGTATCCTGGCGCCGCCGCAATTCCCTGAGTACCTCGTATCCTGAAATCCCCGGCAGCATCAGGTCGAGCACCACGATGTCGGGGCGCTCCTCCCGCGCCGCCCGGAGGGCGTCCTGGCCATTGGCGGCAGTCGATACGCGGTAGCCGTTCCGCGCGAGGTGATAGGCGACGAGAGCCGTGATGTCGGGCTCGTCGTCGACGACGAGAATCCGGTGGCTGCTCACCGCTCCTCCGTTTCCGCCGCCACCGAGCCGCTGCGACCGGCTGCCGAGGGCATCCGGCCCCGGCCGTGAGCCCGGCTCCGGTCGAGCGCCCGGTGGCGCTCGAGCCGCATCGGCTCGTCGTGGCCCAGCCCGTCGAGCACCGCCTGCAACAGGCGTCCCTGGGGGCCCGATTCGGTCCGGAGGCGGTAGAGCACGAACTGCGCGATCGGCGTGTCGCGCACCAATCGCGCGTTCTTGAGCACGGTCAGATGGCGGGAAACCGTGGGCTGCGGGAGGTCGAGCACCGCCTGCAGGTCGGAAACGAAAAGGGGCGCCGCCGCCAGACAATTGACGATGCGAAGGCGGGTGGGTTCGGCGAGCGTGAGCAGCAGCTCGGTGGAGGCGATCGGGCTCATATTCGGCTAAACATATATATGTGAGGGTACATTTATTCAACCACCGGTCTGTCACGATTGCGCAACGCCTGCGGGCGGAGGATTTTAGACGATGCTTCCCGCCCTCCTGATCGTGGTTGCCGTCGCCGGCCGGGCTGATTCCACGCTCCTCCGGATTCTCTCGATCAATGATTTTCATGGCCGTCTCGATCCCCAGGTCTACGCCTGGTCCGAGGGACGGCCGGTCGGCGGGGCGCCGGCGCTCAAGAGTGCGATGGACAGCGCCCAGGCCCGCTGCGGCTGCCCGACGCTCCGGCTCGATGCCGGTGACGAGATGCAGGGGACGCTGCTTTCGAATCTCTCTTTCGGCCGCTCCACCGTCCTGGCGTTCAATCGCATGGGCATTCACGCGGCCGCGGTGGGCAATCACGATTTCGACTGGTCGGTGGATACCCTCCGGGCCCGGATTCGGGACGCGGGCTACCCCTGGCTGGTGGCCAATCTGGTCGATTCGGTGACCGGTCGCCGGCCGGCCTGGGCGCAGTCGTGGCGGATGCTCGACGCGGGTGGATTGCGTGTTGCCGTGATCGGATTCATCACTCGGGAGACCAAGTCCATCGTTCGCGCCGGGAACCTCACCGGGCTCACCGTCCGTCCTGGCGCGGCGTCAATCGCGGATGTGCTCGCCGAGAGCAGGGAACAGCGACCCGATCTCACGATCCTGGTGGCTCATGCCGGTGCTTTCTGCGATAGCCTCGCCTGCCGGGGAGAAATCGTGGACCTCGCTCGGGAGCTCGACTCGACCCAGGTCCAACTCATCGTCTCGGGGCATACCCACACCCGGGTGCGGACTGTGGTGAACGGCATCCCGATCGTCCAGTCCGGGAGTTACAGCACAGCACTGGGAGTCGTGGATTTGATCCGCCGTTCCGATGGGTCGCGGGTGTGGCGTACCTCGGTCGAGACGGTCTGGGCGGACCGTGTCACTCCGGACGCGGGCATGGCCAAAGTGCTGGAGCCCTTCCGCGCCCGAGCCGATTCCTTCGCCGCCCGGCGCATCGCGGTCCTCCGCGATTCACTCAATCAGTTTCAGGAGCGGGAGTACCCTCTCGGCAACCTGCTTGCGGACGCCTGGCGGCGGATGGCGCGCGCGGACGTCGGGCTGACGAACAACGGCGGGATTCGGGCCAGCCTTCCCGCCGGCCCGGTGAGCTTCGGCCGACTCTACGAGGTTGTGCCGTTCCAGAACCAGCTGGTGAGAGTCCGCCTGCCGGGATCGGTGTTGCGGGCGGTCATCGAGTACCATCTCAACGCGAGTCACGCGACGATCCACGTTTCCGGAGTGGTCGCGCGCTGGGATCCCGGGCGCCCGCGCGGCTCCCGGATCGTGAGCCTCACCCTTGCGAATGGCCGGCCGGTGCGGGATGCGGGCATCTACACATTGGGCACCCTCGACTTCCTCGCCACTGGACTCCAACTGCTGGCGGATCAGCCCCGGAGCGAGACCGGACTGATGGACGTCGACGCGCTGGCAAAGTATCTGGCCGGTTTGCCGCAGCCCGTCGCCGCCCCCCGCACGGTGCGCTTCGTCAAGGTCTCGCCATGACGGAGGCCGTGCTGGTCTTCATCGATGACCAGGCGGTTTCAGTCCCGCCGGGGACGACCGCGCTCGCCGCGGTCGCAAGCCTCGATCCGGCGCGCGCCGAGCGGATTCAGCGTGGCGCGGCCTACCTCACCGACGGGCGGGGCATCCGGCTCGACGGCGACGCAGCGGTCTTCCAGGGTGCCATCATTCGCGTCGTGATCAGCGCCCGCGCTCCGCGCGGCGAGGCCGATGCTCACGCGTGAGCTGCTCGCGCGGCTCCCCAAAGCGGAGCTGCACGTACACCTCGACGGCTCGCTGCGACCCGAAACGATGATCGAGCTTGCCCGCAAGGCGAAGGTCGAGCTGCCAGCCTCGGAGCCCGAGGCGCTGCGCCGCTACATGCTGGTGAGTGATGCACGGAACCTCACGGATTACCTGACCCGCTTCGACATCACCGTCGCCCTCCTGCAGACGCCCGAGGCCATCGAACGGGTGGCCTATGAGATGGTGGAGGACGCGGTGCGGGACAATCTCCGCTATGTCGAGGTGCGTTACTGCCCGCATCTCTCCACCCATGGCGGGCTTTCGATGGACGAGGTGGTGGCTGCGGAATCGCGCGGCCTCCGGCGCGGCGAGCGCGACTTCGGAGTCCGGACCGGGATCATCAACTGCTCGTTGCGTCACTATCCGCCCGACCGCTCGATCGAGATCGCCGAGCTGTCGGTGCGCTGCAAGCCGCTTGGCGTGGTGGCATTCGACCTGGCGGGGGGCGAGGCGGGCTTTCCTCCCGGAGTCCACGGCGCCGCCTTCGATATCGCGCTCGCGGGGAACCTCGGGATCACGGTGCACGCCGGCGAGGCCTACGGACCCGCGTCCGTCTCCGAGGCGATCCGCCGCTGCCATGCGATGCGGATCGGGCACGGCACCCGGCTCAAGGAGAACCCGGCGCTGCAGGATTTCGTGCGTGACCGCCGGATTCTGATCGAAAGCAACATCACGAGCAACGTCCAGACCCGGGTGGTGGGACATCCCTCCGAGCACCCCGTGCGCGGCTACTTCGATGCCGAACTGGCGGTCACCCTCTGCACCGACAGCTGGCTGATGAGCGGGGTGTACCTCACCGATGAGTACTGGCTGGCCCACCGGAGCCTCGGCTTCACGCGAGAGGAGATCGACCGGATGATCCTCAACGCCTTTGCCGGAGCGTTCCTGCCCTGGCCCGAACGGCAAGCGATGGTCGCCCGGGTCCGGGGCGAGCTGGAGGCCATCTGATGCGCGCGGTCCTGATACTCCAGACGGCCGCCGAGAACCTCGCCCGGGCGCGGGAGGGACTCGACATTCCCATCGGGCAGCGGCTCATCGGACTGCTCGGCATCGCGACGATGCTCGGTATCGCGGTCCTGATCAGCTACGACCGGAAGCGGATCAACTGGAGGCTGGTCTTCACCGGTCTCGGCATCCAGGCGCTGTTCGGCATTTTAGTGCTCAAGACATCGGTTGGCCGCCGGATCTTCGCTTCGATCGGCGATGCCATCACCGGCCTGCTCGGCTTCCAGGAACAAGGCGCACGGTTCGTGTTCGGCAACCTCGTCCAGTCCAACGTGCCGGTCGGACAAGCGGGCCCGGGCGGCACCCTCGACACCAGCGCGGGCTGGATCGCGAGTACCGGGGCTTTCTTCGCCTTCAACGTGCTCCCCACCATCATCTTCTTTTCCGCGCTGATGTCGGTGCTGTACTACCTCGGCATCATGCAGAAGGTGGTGAAGGGGATTGCCTGGGCGATGCAGAAGAGCCTGGGCACCTCGGGCGCCGAGACACTGTCTGCGTCGGGAAACATCTTCCTGGGTCAAACCGAGGCGCCGCTCCTCATCAAGCCGTTCGTGAAGACCTTCACGCCCTCCGAGCTCATCACCGTCATGGTCGGAGGCTTCGCCACCGTGGCGGGCGGAGTGCTGGCGGCCTATGTGGGCATGCTGCAGGGGAGCTTTCCCGGAATCGCGGCGCACCTGCTCGCGGCCAGCGTGATGAATGCGCCGGCCGGGTTACTGCTCTCCAAGATCATCATGCCTGAGACCGGTGAACCCGTCACCAAGGGGTCGCTCAAACTGGAGATGGAGAAGACCGATTCGAGCGTCATCGAGGCCGCCGCCAACGGCGCCGCCACCGGCGTGCAGCTCGCCATCAACGTCGCGGCGATGCTGATGGCGTTCGTGGGACTGATCGCGATGCTCAACTTCCTGCTCGGCTGGGCCGGCGGATTTGTCGGCCAGCCCGACTTGAGTCTCCAGCTCATCCTCGGGACACTCCTTCGCCCCCTGGCCTGGGTGATGGGTGTGCCGTGGCAGGATACAGCGTATGTCGGCTCGCTCATCGGCCTCAAAACATCGCTCAACGAGTTCGTCGCGTACGCCCAGTTCGCCAGCGACCTGAACGGTCCGCTGGCGATCTCTCCGCGCAGCGCGATCATCCTGACCTATGCGCTGCTCGGCTTCGCCAATTTTTCCTCCATTGCGATCCAGATCGGGGGCATCGGCGGGCTCGCCCCCGAGCGGCGCGGCGAAATCGCCCGTTACGGCTTGCGCGCCATGATCGCCGGCAATCTCGCGGCCTTCACCTCGGCCTCCCTCGCGGGAATGCTCACATGACTACCATTGCCGACGCCCGGGCCGCGGTCGAAGCGCGCCTCGGTGGACGCGCGCCCACCATCGCGCTGGTTCTGGGCTCGGGGCTCGGCGGGCTCGCGGAACAGATCGCCGGCGCGGTACGGATCCCCTACACCGACATTCCCGGATTCCACGTCCCGACCGTCGAGGGACACCGCGGTGAGCTCGTCATCGGGACTCTCGGCGGCAAGACCGTGCTGGCCCAGAGCGGCCGGTTCCACATGTACGAAGGGTTCAGCGCCCAGGACAGTGTCCTGCCGATTCGCGTGTTCGCCGCGCTGGGCATCACGTCACTCATCGTCACCAATGCGGCAGGCGGAGTGCGCCGGACCTTCCGCGCCGGCTCCGTGATGCTGATTGCGGATCACCTGAATCTCACCGGGCGGAATCCGCTGATCGGTCATGTCGTAGAGGGCGACGAGAGATTCCCCGACCTGTCCGAAGCCTACGACGCGAAATACCGGGACATCGCGCGGGCCACGGCGAAGAAGCTCGGGATTCCGATCGAAGAAGGCGTCTACGCGGGACTGCTCGGACCCAGCTACGAGACGCCTGCCGAAGTGCGGATGCTGGAGCGGCTGGGCGCCGACGCCGTGGGGATGAGCACCGTCGCCGAGGTGATCGCGGCGCGCGCGCGGGGGATGCGCTGCCTCGGATTCTCGCTGGTGACCAACCCCGGTGCCGGGATCAGTCCCACGCCGCTCAATCACAAGGACGTCATGGAGATGGCGGCCAGGGCGGGGAAGGAGCTGGCGCGCCTGATGGCGGGGGTAGTGGAGGCAATGTGAACCGGCAAAGAGGCAAAGTGGCAAGGAGGCAAAGTGGCAAGGTAGTTCACGTTGCCCCCGTGCCTCCTTGCCTCTTTGCCTCTCACGCGCCGTGATTCACCGGTCCATGTCCGCTTCCGAGTCCCGGCGCCGTGGCAATTGCGCGGTGCACATACTCAATCGCATCAGACACAGCGGCTATCAGTACGTCGATGGGTACCTCCCGCCCTCCCGCCCTGCCGCCCACCCGCCTGGCGAGCCCCGCCGTGATCGCCGCCGAGAGCGTGCAGCCGGTGCCGTGGGTCGACGTGGTTTCGATGCGGGGGTGCTCGAAGCGCCGGGTGCCGTCCCGGGTCACGAGCAGATCGACCAGCACGCCGCCTCGCAGGTGGCCTCCCTTGACCAGGGCCGCGGCGGCGCCCAGCTCGAGCAACGCCCGCCCGGCGCGCTCCATGGAGGCAGGCTCGCGGACCGAAAACCCGGCGAGAATCGCGGCCTCGTCGAGATTCGGGGTCACCACAGCCGCAAGAGGGATCAGCCGTTCGAGGAGGACGCGTTCGGCCTCGGGATCGAGCAGGCGGTCACCCGATGTGGCGACGATGACCGGATCGCAGACGTATGGAATCGCGGGATCGATGGCGCCCGCCACCACCTGCGCCACCTCGGCCGACCCGAGCATTCCGGTCTTCACCGCCGCCGCGGAAAGATCGGATGCCAGTGCCGCGAGCTGTGCCCGCACGAAACCGGCGGGAATGGTGTGCACCGCCGTCACACCCAGCGTATTCTGCGCGGTGACGGCGGTGACGACCGATGTGCCGAAGACGCCGAAGCGCTGAAAGGTCTTGAGGTCCGCCTGGATTCCGGCCCCGCCGCCGGAGTCGGAGCCCGCGATCGTGAGGGCGATCTGCATCAATGAGTCACTCGCTGCATACCCTGGTGCGGGACCTCCGGCTGCGTCGCGGCCGGGAACGGCGCGGGCTTGCGCTCGCCGAAGGGGTGCGTCTGGTGGAGGAGGCGCTGGCGGCGCGACTGGTGATCCGGCACCTCCTCGCGAGCCCGGCGCTGGAAGCTACTCCCCGGGGCCGGGCGCTCAAAGCGGCGCTCAACACGGCTGGCCACACCGTCACCGACACGGACGAGCGCGAATTCAACGGCCTTGCAGCGACGGATCACCCGCAGGGTGTCCTCGCCGTGATCGAGCCGCCGGCCTGGACCCTCGACGACGTGCGGCCGGGTCCGCGAGCTCCGGTGCTCGTGCTGGACGGCGTGCAGGACCCGGGCAACGTGGGCACCATGGTGCGCAGCGCATTTGCCCTGGGTGCCGCCGGAGTCCTCGCACTTCCCGGCACCGCCGAGATGACCAATCCGAAAACCCTCCGCGCGACAATGGGAGGCTACTTCCGGCTTCCCTGTGTTCCGGTTGACGAAGCCGCCCTCCGGCGCTGGGCGGGATCGGCCGGAGTCCGGGTTTTGATTGCCGCAACGGATGGTACCTCGCCCCGGAGCGCGCGTGGCACGCCCCTCGCGGTCGTGGTCGGGAATGAAGGCGCCGGGACCCGGCCCTCGCTCGAGGGCTGGGCGCACGGCCGGATCGGCATCGCGCTGCGCGCGGGCGCCGAATCCCTCAACGTCGCGGTCGCGGCCGGCATTATCCTGTACGAGGTGACCCGTGAGTGAATCACTGCTCGCCGCGGTGGTCGGCGCGCTGTTCGGAGCGGTCATCGGGAGCTTTCTCAACGTCTGCATCGTGCGGCTTCCCGCCGAGCAGTCGGTGGTCTCGCCGCCGTCGCGCTGCCCCAAGTGCGGCAAACCAGTCGAGTGGCGGGACAACATTCCGGTGCTCTCCTGGCTCCTGCTCGGCGGGAAATGCCGGGGATGCCGCGAGCCGATCAGTATCCTGTATCCGCTGGTGGAGCTCACCACCGCGATCGTCTGGGCCGGCATGGCGTGGTACTACGGGCTCTCGCTCGAAGCGCTCAAGGGCGCGCTGTTTGCCACGCTGCTCCTCGGGATCGCGCTGACCGACGCGCGGCAATACATCATTCCCAACGAATTCACCTTTGGGGGCCTCGCGATCGGCCTGGTGCTGAGCGCGGCCGGCGGGCTCAACTCGGTGCTCGCCGCGCTGTTCGGGGCCGCGGCAGGCTTCGGTCTTCTGTGGCTCGTGGGCGTCGCCGGCCGCTGGGCGTTCAAGGAAGAGGCGATGGGCGGCGGCGACATCAAGATGATGGCGATGGTCGGCGCGTTTGTGGGGTGGCAGGGAGTGCTGCTGACCATCTTCCTCGGTGCGCTGGCGGGAACCGCGATTTTTCTCCCGCTCACCCTCATCGGCAGGAAGAAGCTGGTGCCCTTCGGCGTCTTCCTCGCGATAGGCGCCGCGGTGACCTACGTCATCGGGCCTTCGATCATCGATTGGTACCGCCGCTACCTCGGCGTCGCCTGATGCTCCGCCTTCTCGCCGCCTGCCTCGCCTTTCTTACCGGCTGCCGAGGAACCCCGCCGGCGCGCGGCGAAACCCCCGAGCTCTCCCGGCTGGTGGACAGCATGCGTCCGGTCGTCGAGCGCGCAACGGGGCAAAAGTTCAAGGGCCCGACCCGGTCGGCGCTCAAGACCAGGCAGGAAGTGCGGACCTTTCTCCTTGGCAAGCTGGAGCAGGACTTTCCTCCCTCCCGACAGGAAGGGGTCGAGGCGGTGTATCGCCTCCTCGGCCTCATCCCCGATTCGCTCGACCTGAAAAAGCTGCTGCTCGACCTCTACACCGAGCAGGTGGCCGGATTCTATGACCCGGAGGCGGCAACGCTCTACGGGGTCATCGGCGCCGACCCGACCGAGCTGCGCTTCGTGCTGGCCCACGAACTCGTGCATGCGCTGCAGCATCAGTACCTCCCGCTCGATTCGCTGATGCGGATCAAGTCCAGCGCTGACGAGCAGACGGCGGTCCAGGCGGTGCTCGAGGGTCAGGCGACTGTCGCGTCCATCCTCGCCTTCGTACCGGATCGCAACATCCTGCGGCAACCGGGTTTCTGGGAAATGGCGCGCGACCAGGTCAAGACGCAAGCGGCGTCGATGCAGGTGTTCTCGAGAGCGCCGCTCGCCGTTCGGGAGGGCCTGGTCTTTCCCTATCTCGGTGGCGCGGCGTTCATGCGCTGGTGGGATTCCGCGCATGCGGGCCAGCCGCTGCCGACGCTTGCGACGATGCCGCGCTCCACCGAACAGATTCTCCATCCGGTGCGATACGCCAAGGGCGACGGCCCGGTCCAGGTGCGATTCGCGGACCGGGCCGGTGATGCGCTGTACGAAGACACCTTTGGGGAGCTCGAGATCCAGACGCTTGCGACCGTGCTGCGCGGCGGCGGCGAGGTACTCACCGGAACACCGATCGGGTGGGGCGGTGACCGGTTCCGGGTCTATCGCTCCGCCGCGGGACCCGCGCTGGTCTGGTATCTGGTGTGGGACGACGAGACCAGCGCGGCGCGTTTTCGCGGAACCTCGGGGGTCCGGCTCCTGGCGGCAAAGCGCGCGGGCTACCGCACGGCGGTGGAGTCGGTGGCCGGCCGGTCGCGGCCGACGATACGGATCGTCATCGCGCCGACTCAATGGTCGCAGTGGAGTCGGCTGCCCGAGCTAGCGAATCGCGAATAGCGAAGGGCGAAGAGGGACTGCCTTCCCTCCTCGCTCTTCGCTACTCCCAATCCTCAAGTCCCGTTCTCGAGCGCGCACCCCGCAGGTTGCGTCGACCGGATGATGCACTCCGAGCGGGGCAGGGGGAACCTGCTGAAGATCTTGTGCGCCGGCAGGTCCCTCGGCAGGGTGCCCAGCTTGTTGTAATGTCGCAGATCAATCCAGCGGTGCCCCTCGAAGAGGAGCGAGTATCGCTTCTCGTAGAGCAGCGCGTCGAGCATGGCGCCGGCAGTCTGCGGCCCGGTGTAGTTGGGCAGGCCGCCGGACGTGGTCCGAATGAGATTGAGATCCACGAGTGCCGTGGCGTAGTTGGTCAGGCCGATGTTGGCTTCGGCGCGCAGCAGAATCAGCTCCTCGTTCCGGATGATCGGGATCGACGCGGTCGGCGACGTGTAGACCGAGAAGAGCACGTCGGTCGTAAGCCCCTGCGTGGTGACCGGCTCGGCACGCAGCTGAACCTTTGCCTGGAAGCGCAAGTCGCGCTCGCCGTTGGCGCGGAGCTGGGCGTCGGTTCGGAGCGAGGGGTGCGCGTTGAGCGCGCGGCCTTCGGGATCGTAGAGTCCGTTCAGGATATCTCCGGCCCCGGGACTGAAGGAGTGATACGCGCCCAGGCCGAGTGCGGCGCCGGTATTGAGGAACGACGCGGAGAGCGCGGTCAGCGCGCCGGCCCAGTCGTTGAGGTAGACCGCCACGCGGGCCCGGATCGCGCGATTGAACCTGATGAACGACGCCGGGGTGTTGAAGTCCGCGAATCCCGAGGAGAGCGGGAAGGAGAACGTTGCCCCGGCATTGGTCAGATCGGTCTGGCCCTGGTCCAGCAGCGCGACGATCCGGTTGAACGTCTCGGCTTTGCTCGCGATGGCGGCCGGAGGCGCGGTCGGCGGAATGTCGGCATCGATCACCGCCCCATTGTCGTCGCGGGTATCGATCACCCACAACAGGTCCAGCGCCTGGAGCGTCCGGGCAAAGCCGCGGACGCCGTTCTTCTGTTCCTCGGTCATGCCGATCACTTTGTCCAACGCGGTGAGGACGGTGTTCTCGGTCCGGATATTGGCGTAGCGCTGGCCCCAGAGGTTGCCGCCGAAGGCGGGGCTCCCTCCGTTGAGCGGACCGCCCAGCATTTCGGACACGAATCGCGGATCGGCCGGATCGAGGTTGTAGCCTTCCCGACCCAGGATCGCGAGCAGCGGGATGAAGCCGTTCTGCACCCCCCAACTGGTCCGGAGGCCGATCAGCATTCCGGTCGCCGCGGTGTTGACGCTCACCGGGGTCGGATTGTTCTGGAATTCCTCCAGCCCGGGATTGTTCAGGTCGGTCGCGTCGAATGCGTCGCATCCGCCGGTGAGCAGGGCGGCGGCGAACGCGGCGGTGACGAGGGCCTTGGTGGTTGAGGTCATGGCTCAGAACCTCAGATCAAGGGTGAAGAAGAAGCTGCGACTCGGCGGGAATGGCGTCACGTCGATATTTCGCGCGATCGCCTGGTTTCCGAAGTTGGAGACCTCCGGGTCGAGGCCGGTGTACGGGGTCGAGGTGAAGAGGTTTCGTCCACTCAGGGTGATCCGTCCCCCCTGGAACACTCCCCAAAGCGAGCGCACCGTGCTCGACGGCAGCTCGTAGGACAACGAGACCTCCCGCAGCTTGAAGAACGTGGCACGCTCGATGTAATTCGCCGCCACCGTGCCGAAGCCCGACAGCCGGGCCTGCCCGACGGTGAGCGTCGAGCCGGGGATCGGATCGGCGTAATCCGCGGTCACTCCGCCGAAGTCATACAGGAGCCGCGTGAGGTTGAGGATCTCGCTCCCCTGCTGCCACTCGGCCAGCAGGTGGAAGCCCCAGTTCTTCCAGTTGAAATCGCTGATGAACCCCATCCGGAAATCGGGATTCGCGTCGCCCAGGGTCCGAACGGTGTCGCGCCCGTCCGGGAGGGTGTCGTTCCCGACGATCTGGGTGGCCGAGTGTCCCAACTCGATCTTGAAGGCGCCCAGTGACGTGCCGAAGCCACCGGTTTCGAACGCCGGCACCGGGAGCTCGGTGATCTTGCTCCGGTTGGCGGAGAAGGTGGTGCGAAAGTACCAGCTGGTGGACCGGGTCTGCACCGGCACGATGCCCACCGCGAGCTCGACCCCGCGGGTCCGGAGCTTGCCTCCATTGAAGATTTCGCTGACCAGGCCCGAGGACGGCGCGAGCGTCCGGGTGAGCAGCAGGTCGCTGATGCTCTTCTGGTACACCGTGGCCTCGAAGGACAGCCGCGTCCGGGAGAGCTGTCCGTCCATGCCCACTTCGATTTCGCGCTGCCGTTCCGGCTTCAGGCTCGCCGAGCCGGTCGTCGCACCCACCACCAGCCCGGGCAGGCCCCCGATGTTGTTCGTCGCGGTCAGCGGCGTGAATTTCTGCCCGTAGAGCGGCTCGTTGCCCGACTCCCCGTACGCGCCGCGAAGCTTCAGCTCGTTCAGGAAGCCGGTGCCGTTCCTGGCCAGCAGGTAGGAGGCCGCGGCCTTGGGGAAGAGGTGGTACTTGTGACTGTTCGCGTTGAGGCTGGAGCGGTCGCCCCGGATGCCGGCGGTGAGCAGCAGCCGGTCGTTCATCAGCAACACTTCTTCCTGCGCGAAGCCGCCCAGATTGACGATCAATTGGCGGAGCTGGTTCACCTGGACGTTGGTGCCCGAGTTCACATTGGGCTGGCCGGCGATCAGGTTCCGGCTCACGATCCGGCTTATATCAAGGTCACGCCGGGCGTATTGCACGCCCGCCGACGTGGTGGCTCTGAATCCATCCCCCGCGGTGTAGGTGTGCACCAGATTGGTGCCCAGGTTCAGATTCAGGTTGTCGCTCTTGCTGAGCAGCGAGGTGCCCGGGAGCCCGTCCTGAGGCTCGAACTGGAGCTCCGGCGGGAAGAGCAGGGCGTTCTTCTGGGTGAAGAAGTCCGCGCCGCCATTCAGCACGGCCCGAAGCGAGCTCTTTTCCTGGGTGACGATGCTCCAGGTCAGCTCGGTACCGGCGACGAAGCGCCAGACATCTTCGTCGTTCTGCATCAGCGCCGCGGTCTGGAGCGGGTTCGAGGCGTTGAACGCGTTCCGCGGGAAGGTGCCGTCCGCGTTCTGCCGGAGGTCGGCAAAGCTCGGCGTAAAGGCCAGGGCCACGTAGAAGCTGGTCCCGGTGTTGTCGTTGTTGCTCAGGCCGCGCTGGGCCCGGGTATGGGCCACGTTGGTGCGGACCCCCACCTGCAGCCGGTTGCTGAGCCGCTGATCGAGGTTGAGCCGGATGGACTGCCGCTGGAACCCGGTGTTGGCGATGATCCCTTCGTCGTTCTGCGCTGTCCCCGACGCCATGAAGCGGGTGTTCTCGTTCCCGCCGGAGATCGCCATCGAAGTCTGGCTCGACAGTTTGGTCCGGCCGGCGAGCTCCTCCTCATGGTCGAAGTAGGGGCAGGACGTCGCGGTGCATCCGTTGGCCGCACCGACGCCGGCGCGGAACGCCGCGTCCACCTCGGCGGCGTTCGCGAAGCGTCTCGAGCCGACCTTGTTGGACAGGCCGAAAGCTCCAAAGCCCACGCTGAAGGATCCGCGGGTGGCGCCCGGACGACCGCGCTTGGTGGTGATGACCACCACACCGTTGGACGCGCGCCCGCCGTAGATCGCCGCCGCGGAGGCGCCTTTCAGAATCTCGATACTTTCGATGTCGGCGGGGTTGAGGTCGGCGATGCGGTTGACCTGGCCGTCCTGGGTCAGCGCCGGGTTGGATCCACCGGCCGCGGCGGTTACCGCATTCTGATTGGACGGGATGGCGACGTCGGACATCACGACACCGTCCACGACGTACAGTGGCTGGGCGTCCGCGTTTACCGAGGTGACGCCGCGCAGCCGCACCTGCAGGCCGCCTCCCGGGTTCCCGCCGTTGGACTGGATGTCCACGCCGGCGACTTTTCCTTGCAGCACCTGTTCGAGGCTCTGGGTCAACTGCGGCACCGCGGCGAGATCTTCGGCGCCGACCGTCGCGACGGCGTTGGCCAGGTTGCGGCGCTCGATGCCGGTGGCCTGGCCGGTGACGACGATCTCCTCGATCTTGAAGACGTCCCTCGCGAGGGCCACATCCACGGTCGAGGTGCCGGCGGGAACGCGGATTTCCTGCCGGCGATAGCCGACCGCGCGCACCTGCAGCGTCACGTCTCCAGCGGGGAGGTTGGTGAGCTCGAACTGTCCCGAGGCATTCGGGCTTACGGCCGTCGTACTGCCCATGACGCCGATCCGGGCTCCCACCAGCGGAGCGCCCGTCAGCGAGTCACGCACCCTGCCCGTGATTGTCCGCCCCTGCGCGAACGCGGGGGCGGCAGTCACTCCCAGCAGCAGCGCTGCCAGGATCCCACTCCTGATTCGCATACGGCCTCCGGGGAATCGGACCATGGCGAGCCCCTTCTCGATCGCACGAATGTACGGCGGGACGGGAGTCGCGCCAGACCCTAACCGAAAAGCCTGGGAACCGCATAGATCAGGAGGCCCACCAACCCGCCCACGATGGTGCCGTTCATGCGGACGAACTGAAGGTCGCGGCCGACCGCCAGCTCCAGCCGCTTCGAGGTCGCCTCGGGGTCCCATCGTGCCACCGTCTGGGCGATCAGATCGGCCGCTTCGTGGCGGTGTTTTTCGATCACGTCGAGCGCGGCCTGGATCCCCACCTCCTCGATCTCCGCCAGAAGCGTCGGATTGGCGAGCAGGCTCGCGCCAAACGCGCTCACGCCGCGCGCGAGCGGCCCCGGCTCCGTGCCGTCCGGCCGGGTGGCGTAACCGGTGACGGCGTGGCGGGTGGCGTCCCAAATCCAATTGGTGAGATCGGCGATCGCCCCGTCGGAGAGCCACTCCTCCTTGAGCGCCTCGGCGCGTGCCCCGGCCTCGGGGGAATGCTGCAGCCGGTCGACGAAGTCGCGGAGCGACGTGTCGAAGCTGGCCCGCACCGGATGATCGGGGTTCTCGCTGATGTCGGTGAGGAGCTGCTCGATGGCCGTAACGATCCGCTGGTAGATCTTGTTGTCGATCGCGCTCGGCACCCACCAGGGCATTTCATCCTTGACGCGCTTCCGGATCGACTCCTCGTTGTCGTGCACCGCCTTGGCCGCCAGCTGGATCGCTTCGTTCAACAGCTCCTGGTGCCGGTCGCCCGCCACCACCATCGCGAGAGTCTTCCCCAGGACGGGCGCGACGCGGGTCGCGCGGATGCGATCCACCGCTCCTTGCTGAATCAGCTCGCGAATCTTCTCGTCGGGAAGCGCTTCCAGCGTCCGCGCCACGCCGCTGGCGAGCTGGACCGCGATCCGCTGGCTGTTCTCGGGCTGACTCAGCCACTCCGCCGCGCGCTCGGCGATCCGCATGGCGCGCAGTTTCGCGGAGACCGCGTCGCGCGCAAGGAAGTGGTGTTGCACGAAGTTTCCGATGATGCGGCCGATGCGGTCCTTCTGGCGGCCGATAATCGCGGTGTGCGGAATCGGAATGCCGAGGGGGTGACGGAAGAGGGCGGTCACCGCAAACCAGTCCGCGAGACCGCCGACCACCGATGCTTCCGCGGTGGCACGGACATATCCCAGCCAGGGATACTGCGCTTCGAAGCCGCTCGCCCCCAGGAAGATGAGCGCCGCGACCAGGAGCAGCCCGGTCGCGCGCCGCTTCATCTTGTCGAGCTCCGCCTGGCGGGCGGCGTCGTCGGGGCGCGGAGCGAAGGGGGTCGTCGTAGAGACTCCTCGAAAGAGGCAAAGAGGCAAAGTGGCAAAGTGGCTGTTACACGCCCTGTCCTGCGCTCTGCTGCCACTGGCTCGCGAGATTACGGTTGCCGAGTCTACCCGGTTTCGCGGTATGCTCGGTCCATGATGCCCTTCGAGCGTCTGAAAGCGTGGCAAAAATCCCACGAACTTGTGCTGGCAATTTACACGGAGACGGAGGCTTGGCCGTCGCACGAGCGCTACGGGCTCATCAGTCAAGC